>Ga0182024_10000780_pt1 | contig 83488 bp, 77 predicted proteins | sample P32metaG_FD_120480 | JGI IMG/M metagenome (GOLD analysis project Ga0182024, IMG submission 120480) | Permafrost microbial communities from Stordalen Mire, Sweden - P3-2 metaG (Illumina Assembly) | ecosystem: Environmental > Terrestrial > Soil > Wetlands > Permafrost | place: Sweden: Stordalen...
AGATTCTTCGCGACGCGCTCGGCAGGCTCAAGGCGGCGGGATTCGATTTCCTGGCCGGTCTCGAAGTCGAATTCCATCTTTTCAAGCTGGAAAACCCGCGGCTTGCGCCGCAGGACGCCACCTGGCCGCCGCAAGCGCCCGAAGTGAGCCTGCTCAATCAGGGCTATCAGTACCTGACCGAATCGCGCTTCGACCAGATCGATGGCGCGCTGGAGCCGATCCGGCGCGGGGTCGAGGCGCTTGGCATGCCGCTGCGCTCGCTCGAAGTCGAGCTGGGGCCGAGCCAGTGCGAATTCACGTTCCGGCCGCAGCTCGGCCTTGCCGCCGCCGACACGATGATCCTGTTCCGGGCCGCCGCCAAGCAGATCGCGCGCCGCCACGGCTGTCTGGCGAGCTTCATGTGCCGGCCGGCGCTGCCCAATCTGTTTTCGAGCGGCTGGCATCTGCATCTCTCGCTGATCGAGCGCGAGCGGCAGATCAACGCCTTCATGGGCGACACGCGCGATGGGCTCTCGGCCGTCGGAGTGAACTTTCTCGGCGGATTGCTGGCACACGCGCAGGCCGCCGCGGTGTTCAGCACGCCGACCATCAACGGCTACAGGCGCTATGTGCCCCATGCGCTCGCCCCCGATCGCGCGATCTGGGCGCGCGACAATCGCGGCGTCATGGTGCGGGTGCTCGGCCAGCCCGGCGACCCCTCGACGCACCTGGAAAACCGCGTCGGCGAGCCCGTCGCCAATCCGTATCTCTACATGGCCGCGCAAATCCACGCCGGCCTCGACGGCATGGCGCAGCGCCGCGATCCCGGCCCGTCGGCCGATACACCGTACGAGACCAAGGCGCCGGCTTTGCCCAAAGACCTCGGCCAGGCGCTCGCTGCGCTACGCAAGAGCGACGTGTTTCGCCGCGACTTCGGCGCCGCTTTCATCGACTATTACGTTCACCTCAAGGAAGCCGAGCTCGCGCGCTTCAAGGCCGAAGCTGGCGGCGAGGGCGAGGTGACCGCCTGGGAGCAGAACGAATATTTCGATTTGTTTTAAGGCAGGCGCCGTCTAGGCAAACCGCTCTGCCTGGCGATTACACATCCACGCTCGCCGCCAGCGCATGCTCCTCGATGAACACGCGGCGCGGCTCGACCTTGTCGCCCATGAGCTCGTCGAAGATGGTGTTGGCCTCGTCGATTTCCTTGACGTTGACTTGCAGCAGCGAGCGCGCGTTGGTGTCGAGCGTCGTCTCCCAGAGCTGGCCGGGATTCATCTCGCCGAGGCCCTTGTAGCGCTGCAGCGTCACGCCCTTGCGGCCGGCGGCGGTGACCGCGTCGAACAGGGCGACCGGGCCGTGGATCGCCGTCTCATCGTCCTTGCGCCGGAGTATCGCCGGCGGCGTCGGCCGCGGATAGATCTGCTGCAGCGAGGGTGCGTATTCGTCGAGCTTGCGCGCATCGGCCGAGCCGAGCAGCGCCTGGTCGATCACCGCGACCTCCCTGACGCCGCGCACCGTGCGCTCGAACTCGAAGCCGTGCTCGTTGAATCGCGCGGTCCAGCCGCGCTCGGTCTCATCCGTCAAGGCGTCGAGACGCCGGGCGATGTAATCGGCCGCAGCGGTGGCATTGGCCGGGTCGTCGGTAACTCGCCGATGGAGCACGCCCGCAATGGCGGCCTGCTCGATCACCTTGCGGTTATAGCGGCTGTGCAGATTGTTCAGGAGAATGCGGATCGAGCGCGCCTCCTCGACCAGCTTGCGCAGGTCGTCGCCGGCGCGCACCTCGCCGGAGGACAGACGCAGTGTGGTCTCTTCGAGGCCGGCGTCGATGAGGTAATCCTCCAGCGCCCGCTCGTCTTTGAGATATTGCTCGGACTTGCCGCGCGCCACCCTGTAGAGCGGCGGCTGCGCGATGTAGAGATAGCCGCGATCGATGATCTCGCGCATCTGCCGGTAGAAGAACGTGAGCAGGAGCGTGCGGATATGCGCACCGTCCACGTCGGCGTCGGTCATGATTATGATCTTGTGGTAGCGCGCTTTGTCGATGGCGAATTCGTCGGTGCCGATGCCGGTGCCGAGCGCGGTGATCAGCGTGCCGATCTGCTCGGAGGACAGCATCTTGTCCATGCGGGCGCGCTCGACGTTGAGGATTTTTCCGCGCAGCGGCAGGACGGCTTGAAATGCCCGGTTGCGGCCCTGCTTGGCGCTGCCGCCGGCGCTATCGCCCTCGACGATGAACAGCTCGGACTTGGCCGGATCGCGCTCCTGGCAGTCGGCGAGCTTGCCGGGGAGCGACGTGATGCCAAGCGCGCTCTTGCGCGTCATCTCGCGCGCCTTGCGGGCGGCTTCGCGGGCCGCGGCGGCCTGGATCACCTTGCCGACGACGGTCTTGGCCTCGCCCGGGTGCTCTTCGAGCCAGGACTTGAGCATGTCGTTGACGATGCCTTCGACCGACGGCCGCACCTCGGACGAAACCAGCTTATCCTTGGTCTGCGAGGAAAATTTCGGATCCGCCACCTTGACGGACAGCACCGCCGTCAAGCCTTCGCGGCAATCGTCGCCGGTCAGCGCGACCTTCTCCTTGCGGGCGCCGCCGCCGGAATCCGCATAGGCGGTGATCTGGCGCGTCAGCGCGCCGCGGAAGCCGGCCAGATGCGTGCCGCCGTCGCGTTGCGGGATGTTGTTGGTGAAGCACAGCACGGTCTCGTGATAGCCGTCGTTCCACCACAGCGCGCAATCGACGCCGACGCCGTCGCGCTCGGCCTTGATGACGACCGGTTGCGGGATGAGCGGCGTCTTGTTGCGGTCGAGATACTTGACGAACGCCTCGACGCCGCCCTCGTAGCGCAACTCCTCGCGCTTCTCGACGGCGTGGCGCATGTCGGAAAGCACGATGGTGACGCCGGAATTGAGGAACGCGAGCTCGCGCAGCCGGTGCTCGAGCGTGGCGAAGTCAAACTCCGTCATCGTGAAAGTGTTTTTCGACGGCAGGAACGTCACCTCGGTGCCGCGCTTGTCGTGCGCGGCGCCGACCACGCTAAGCGGAGCGACCGCCTCGCCATCGCGGAACTCCATGAAATGCTCGTGGCCGTCGCGCCAGATCATGAGCTTGAGGTTGCTCGACAGCGCATTGACGACCGAGACGCCGACGCCATGCAGGCCGCCCGAGATCTTGTAGGCGTTCTGGTCGAATTTCCCGCCGGCGTGCAGATGCGTCATGATGACTTCGGCGGCCGACACGCCTTCGCCCTTGTGGATGTCGACCGGAATGCCGCGGCCGTCGTCGCGCACGGTGCAGGAGCCGTCGGGATTGAGGGTGACCACCACCTCCTTGGCGAAGCCCGCGAGCGCTTCGTCGATGGCGTTGTCGACGACCTCGTAGACCATGTGGTGCAGGCCCGAGCCGTCGTCGGTGTCGCCGATATACATGCCGGGCCGCTTGCGCACGGCATCGAGCCCCTTGAGCACCTTGATCGATTCGGCGTCGTAATCGGAGGGTGCGGCGGGGGCTGGCTTACGAACGGGTTCGGCCATGGAGGAGCTTTCGAATCGCTGGCAAAAAGCGCGAGTGAATCACTGTTGTCTTGTACACCAAAACCGGGTTTCGTACAGGGCAAACTGGGTAGGCATAACATATTGTCAAATCGCGGTTTTTCAAGGATTTGGCAGGGCGTTTTGAGGGCGTGATTCGCGCCCACGACGCTGCCTCCCCGCGGCCCCGAATGGCGCTGTCAGGAAAGCCTGTCTTGGTCAGGAAATTCGGTCGGGAAATTTGCGCGGTCACATTGCCGTCAGCGTCCCGAAGGTCGCTATTTGCGCGCCCGCGAGGTCGGCAGCAGATGCTGCTCGCCCGGCTGATAGTCGGGCACCGGGCGCTGGAAGCAGCCCAGAGCGGCAGTCCAAAGTTCCACCTTGTCGAGATCCTCGTGCAAACGGCCCAGGGCCTCAACGAGATTGCGCACGATCGTGTCTTCGGCCGGTTCCGGCATCGTTATCGAGCCTCGAGCCACGAGGACGTTTCCTGCTGCTCAGGAATAAGAGGCTTCCGCGCACTCTGGTTCCTTGGGTGCCAAGCGCGTCCGCATGGCAGGTGGCAAAAATCAGGTTGAAGCCTTTTGGCCGACCGAATCTCAGTTTTGTTCCCTTCGCGCCAGCCGGCCGGAACCGACCTCGATCGTTGTGGCGCGGTCGCCGATTCCGGCGAACAGGGCTGGATCGGCGCCGGTCAGCCAGACCTGCGCGCCAAGTTGCGCAAGCTCCTGGTACAGCGCGCCGCGGCGATCCGGATCGAGGTGCGCGACGACCTCGTCGAGCAGCAGAATCGGGTCGAACGCCATCATCTCGGTGATGAGTCTTGCCTGCGCGAGCACGAGGCCGATGAGCAAGGCCTTCTGCTCGCCGGTCGAGGCGTCGGCGGCGGCGATGCCCTTGGGCGCATAGATGACCTTGAGGTCGGTGAGGTGCGGGCCGTCGAGGGTGCGGCCGGCGGCGGCGTCGCGGGCGCGATTATCGCGCAGCACCGTGCGATAGCGCTCCTCGATCTCGGCGGCGGGATGCGCGCCGATGAGCTGTTCGATCCAGCCGTCGAGCGCGATCTCCGCCGGCGGGAACGCCGAAGCCTTGCGGCTCGTCAGCACGCGCTCGAGCCGGCGCACCGTCTCGACCCGCTGTCCGGCCACCGCGACGGCAAGCTCCGCGGTCTCGTGTTCGACGGCATCGAGCCAGTGCGGATCGGGGCGCGGTTCCTCCAGCAGCCGGTTGCGCGAACGCAGCGAGCGCTCCAGCGCGTTGACGCGGCTCGAATGCTCGGCATCGACCGCGAGCGCCAGCCGATCGAGGAAACGGCGGCGCTCGGATGGCGCGCCGGCGAACAGCGTATCCATCGCCGGCACCAGCCAGACCACGCGCAGGTGGTCGGCGAACGCCGCGGCCGACGCAACGGGCTCACGGTCGATGCGAAATTTGCGCTGGGCCGCCGCGCCGTCGTCGCGCGGCCGTTCGATCCCGGTACCGAGCGTGGCGAGGCCGAGCGCGCCCTCGATCTCGGCGGCGACCGCCCACGAGCCGTCGCCCTCGCTGAAAGCCACCTCGTCAAGCGCGGCGCGGCGCAGGCCGCGGCCGGGCGCGAGGAACGAGATGGCCTCGATCAGATTGGTCTTGCCGGCGCCATTGGGCCCGACCAGCACGATCGTGCCGGCGCCGACTTCCAGCGTCGCCGCGTGGTAGTTGCGGAAATTGTTGAGGACGAGCTTCAGGATCATCAGGAGGCGGAAATCAGAAATCGGAAGTCGGAAAAGCAGAAATATGCTGCGGCAGGCCGGAATGCAAAACTCCGACGTCTGATTTTCGAGGTTCCGATTTCCCGCCTCACACCCTCATGGGCATCAGCACGTAAAGCGCGCCCCTGGAATCCTTGTCCTGGATCAGCGTGGGCGAGCCGGGATCGGCGAGCTTGAGCACCGCCGCCTCGCTTTCGATCTGCGCGGCGATATCAAGAAGGTAGCGCGAGTTGAAGCCGATATCGATCGGGTCGGATTCGTATTCGACCTCGAGCTCCTCGTTGGCGCTGCCGGAATCGGGATTGGTCACCGACAGATTGAGCTTGCCGCCGGTGACCGACAATTTGACCGCCCGACCGCGCTCGCTCGACACCGTCGACACGCGATCGACCGCGGCTTCGAATTCCTTCTTGTCGACCACCAGCGACTTGTCGTTGGCGAGCGGGATGACGCGGGCGTAGTCGGGGAACGTGCCGTCGATCAGCTTCGAGGTCAGGATTGCCTCGCCGACCGTGAAGCGGATTTTCCCGGCCGACAGCTCGACGGCGACTTCGGCGTCGAGGTCCTCCATGAGGCGTTGCACCTCGCTGACCGTCTTGCGCGGCACGATGATGCCGGGCATGCCGACGGCGCCGCTCGGCAGGTCGAGCTCCATCTGCGCGAGCCGGTGGCCGTCGGTCGCGACCGCCCGCAGCATCGGCGCCTTGGCGGCGCCCGCGGCGTGCAGATAGATGCCGTTGAGATAGTAGCGCGTCTCCTCGGTCGAGATGGCGAACTGGGTCTTGTCGAACAGGCGCTTGAGATCGGCGGCCTTGAGCGAGAACTTATGCGTCATTTCGCCCGGCGCGAGATCGGGAAAATCGCTCTCCGGCAGGGTCTGTAGCGTGAAGCGCGAACGGCCGGCGCGGATCGCCAGGGCGGCGCGGTCGCCGGAGGATTCAAGGACGACCTGCGCGCCTTCGGGCAGCTTGCGCACGATGTCGAAGAACATGTGGGCCGGCACCGTGGTCGATCCGGCGGGGCCGACCTCGGCCGCGATCGTGTCGGTAACCTCGACGTCGAGGTCGGTGGCCTTGAGCGCAAGTTTCGAGCGGTCGGCGCGAATGAGCACGTTGGCGAGGATCGGGATGGTGTTGCGGCGTTCGACCACGCGATGCACATGGCCCAGCGACCGCAACAGTTCGGAGCGCTCTACGGTGACCTTCATCGCGGAACCCGTTCAAAAGGGGGATGACGAGGGTGGCCCGCCCGGCGGCGCGGTGCAAGGCCGGCGGGGGGCCGCCGGGACCTTTTCCCTGGGTTTCACAGGCCGCACGGAGGCCTTCGCCTCTGCGGTTCCGGAACAGGCGCGGAGCGCGGCGCAGGCGCGGCCGGGGTCGAGAGCTTATGCGGGGTGACGGTTCTCACCGGATCACGCTTCGCGCGATCTGTTCTTCCCCGGAACGGGGACGAAAAGGCTAGCGATGGAAAGGCTAGCGATGGAAAGGCTAGTCTTGGAGCTGGCGCTTGAGCACCTCGATCTCCTCGGCCAGCGCCGCATCGTTGCTGGCCAGAGCTTCGATCTTGCGCACCGCGTGCAGCACAGTGGTGTGATCGCGGCCGCCGAAGCGGCGACCGATCTCGGGCAGCGAGCGCAGCGTCAGAACCTTTGACAGATACATCGCTACCTGCCGGGGCCGCACCACGTTGGCGGTGCGCCGCGACGACAACAGATCGGCGCGGCTGACGTTGTACTGGCGCGCCACCACGCGCTGGATATCCTCGATGCGCACCCGTTTCGGCTCGGCCGGCCGAATGAGATCGCGCATCTCGCGTTCGGCCATTTCCAGCGTGACCGGCTGGCCGGTGAGCTTGCTGTGGGCCAAGAGCCGGTTGACCGCGCCCTCGAGGTCGCGGCCGTTGTGCGTGACCGATTTGGCGACGAACACTAGCACCGGCATGGGCACTTCGAAGCCGGGATGATGGAGGCGGGCGGCGGCGACGCGGCCCTTGAGAATTTCGAGGCGCAATTCTTCGCCGAGCGAGCCGATCTCGACGACGAGGCCGCCGGCGAGCCGCGAGCGTACGCGGTCGTCGAGGCTTTCGAGGTCCGCGGGCGGACGGTCGCTGGCGATCACGACCTGCCGGCCGGCATCGATCAGGGCGTTGAGCGTGTGGCAGAGTTCGTGCTGCGTCGAGCGACCCTGGAGGAACTGCAGATCGTCGATCACCAGCACGTCGATGGTGCGCAAGGCTTCCTTGAAGGCCAGCGTGGTCTGGCTCTTGAGCGCCGAGACGAAGCCGTACATGAAGCGCTCGGCCGTCAGATAGAGCACTTTGCGGTCGCCGCGGTTACCGGCCCAGGTTATCGCCTGCAGCAGATGCGTCTTGCCCAGCCCGACGCCGGCGTGGATGTAGAGCGGATTGAACATCAATGACTCGCCGCGCCGGCTGGTCGCGACCTGGCTCGCCGCCGCGTGCGCGAGCGTATTGGAACGGCCGACGATGAAGCTCTCGAAGGCGAGCCGCGGGTCGAGCGGAGAGCCGCCAAGTGTCTCATGCACCGTCATGAACGGCACGCTGGCGTGCCCGTTGGCGTGCCCATTGGCGCCGTTGAGGGCATGTTCGCGCGGCTCACGCATCGGTGCCGGCGGCGCCGATGGCTTGATCTGTCCGGCAGGCGGGCGCAGCGCGGCGGTGCGCACGGTCAGTTCCAGGCGCGTGATGGTCGGCGCCTCGACCTGCCATTTGCTCAGCACCCGCTCGCTGTAGTGCGATTGGATCCAGTTGCGCAGGAAGCGCGTCGGCACCGACATGCGTATCGCTCCATTATCGGCGCTTTCGAATTCCATTCGGCCGAACCAGCTGCTGAATACGTCGTCGCCAAGTTCGGAACGCAGTTGCTTCTTCACGCGTTGCCAGAGGTCCTGATCGGTGCTCGTCATGGCGGCCTGCTTTTTTCCCGGGTAAAGTTCAACCGAGCAACACAGGCGAGGGAAGCATCCCACCATGCCCGAAATCACGGATACGCAACGCACTTGTTGACGAGGTGAAGGTGGCGCCGCTGGCGAGTGCAGGTCGCGGAAGGACCGGGCGCATCGCCAATCGGAGCGTGAGGCCGGTTCAGCCGCCGGGCGGCGCGGTCGCTCCACGACAGTGGCGTGGAGCCGAAGGCAGGATGAAGGCACGCAACCGGCGCGCCGCTGTTCGTTGGATGGAGTTCGCTTGTGTCGCGAGGCGCGGGTGCGCTGCCAGTTCAAAAGGCCAAGAGAATCCGGCTGATTCTGTGCGTCGGTGGATTTTCTTTGTCATTGCCCCCACCTCCATCGCTCCCCGATTCGATGGTCGATATCGACGGCCTTGTACGGCTGTCGGCTCGTTGTTCCCGTCTATCGCCCCGGCACCAAGGATCATAACCAGGTCTTCTCATTCAGAACTTACGACGATGATGAGCCAGGGACTCTCCTCAACTGGACACAGCTCTCCTGTTCTCAGACGCGATGAGTTGCCACTACAGACCGGTTTTTGAGGACCCTCGGACACCGAAGGAATGACCCGAAATTATCACGGCGCCGTTAGCCCGCAACGGCGAAAAAGTTTTATCAGATGCCGGTTTTAGCTCAGAGAGCCGCTTGCTGAGCCGTATCCCGGCGTACAACGCATTGACTCAACGCAATGATTTACAATCTTGTGACAGTTGCGCGACAGCCGAATTACGTCCTGGAGCAAACAGACTTCGGCGCTACGGATTTGGCCAAAAGTCCAAGTCCATTTTTCGCGTGAGGAATAACCCTTTCAAGCGGCATGAATTCTTCTGTGCGGAAATTCACGTACCCCTCATCGCCGACACTCGGAAGGGCGAAAAAGAGGCACAAAACAAGCGAAGAAATGGGCGCGGCGGGCCGCAATGGCGGCAACCGTCGTCGGCGACGGGCCCTCAATGCCAGTCTCGACAATTTTGCGTTTTCACGTGACAATTCTGCAACGGATGCAATGCAGTCCACAGTCATCCGCCGCCCGTTCATGGCGGCACAATGACGCGGCGCCCCCGCGAGGCCGGCAATCTCGGCCGCAACAAGCCCATCCAAGCTCGGCTTTCGCCAAAGCGGCCGGCCGGGCGATTATTGTCCGAGCTGCGCGATCCGGTGGGCGAGCCGCGAAACCTTTCGCCGCGCGGCGTTGCGATGGACGATGCCATTTTGCGCCGCCCGGATGAGGGCGGGCTCGGCTTCGGCCATGGCGACGAGCGCCTTGGCGCGGTCGCCGGCCGAGATCGCCTCTTCGATTTTGCGAACGGCGCTGCGCATGCGCGTGCGCCGCGACTTGTTGATGACGGTGCGGCGCGCGATCTGGCGTGCGGCCTTCTTGGCTGACTTGGTATTGGCCATGGCTTATCGAATGCTGGTCCGGTTGAACGAAGCTGGTCCCGTTGAACGAATGCTGTCGTGAATGAGCGCAAGAGCAGCGCAAGAGAAATGCACGACGCCTGGGCCGCGCTTATAGGGGCGCCAGCTGGCCTCGTCAACGCCGGGGGTTCCGAGTGCGGCGGGGTCTGGCCCCAAAACCCATCGATCCTGGTCCGAGGACAGGGTTTTCGGCATCACGGTCCTGGCGCCGACAGGCTTGCGTTGCGTGGCCTGCGGCTTAGGCTCCGCCGCGATGCTCGTGACCGACCTCGCCCCCGCCGCCGTTGTCGCTGCGGCCATCGCGCCGGTCTTACTGGTGCTTTGGCTCGCTGTCGCCGCCGACAGCCGCCCCGAGCCGCCGCGGGTGATGCTGGTCGCCGTTGTCCTCGGCGCGTTGAGCACCGTCGTCGCGCTCCTCCTGGAACTGTCGTTGCCGCGCTACGTTCCGGTCAGCCACAATCCGTGGCTCGGGATCGACGAATCCACCCTGTTGTTCATTGCCATCCCGGAAGAGACCGTCAAGATCGCGATCATCGCCGCCATCGGGCTGCGGGCGCGCTGGTTCGACGAGCCGATGGATGGCGTGGTTTATGGCGCCGCCGTCGGGCTCGGCTTCGCGGCGGTTGAAAATCTGCTTTATCTGGTGGCGCTCCATTCGGATTGGGCGTTCGTGGCCGTCATCCGCGGCGTGCTGAGCGTGCCGTTTCACGGCGCGTTGGGCGCCATCGCCGGAGCCTACATTGCCAGCGCCCGCTTCGGCGGAGCGCTCGGGGCGCACAGCCACGGCCGCTGGCGTCGCGCGCGCCTGCTGGCGTCGGCGTGGCTCATCCCCGTCGTCCTGCACACCCTGTATGACGCCGCGATTTTGTCGCTGCCGCACGCCACCCCGCCGGGGGTTCTCGAGCTGCTGGCCATGGCGGTTGCGGTCGGATTTGGCGCCATCGTATTTGCCGTGCGGCTGGCACGTCGCATCGCGCGCCGGCAAAAGGCGTGGCTGCAAACGAAGCGTTTGCCTCCCGCGGACTGGCGCGGCGTCTGGGCCCGATGCCTGATCGGCATCGGCTCGAGCGTCGTGGCGGCGGTCCTGATCGTCTCGGGGAATGTGGGCGGCAAGGTCGCGGGCTGGGCACTGATGGCTCTTGCCGTCGGCATTTGCTGGCATTGCGGGAAATATCTGAGCGAAGCCGCCAAGCTGCGGCACCTTCCCGCCGCTGTGCCATCGCCCGCGGGATCGGTCACGCCACCTGCTTAGCGCGGATGGTGTCGTAGCCGGCCAGGACCGCGGCCCGATCGGCCGCCGGGAAGGCCGACAGCGGCGGCCCGACGCGGGCCCATTGCGGGTCGCCGTGGATATGGGCGAGCAGCACCTTGACGCCGGAGACGAGCGGCTTGCCGTCGAACAGTTTCCGGATCGCGACCGCTTCGGCGAGCGCCGCGGCGTCGCCCGCCCGATAGGCGCGCGCGCACAGGTCGGGGTTGAGGTTGACGGTCGCGGAGATGCAGCCGGCGAACGGACCCGAGCGGGCCTGCGGCAGCGCCGCTTCGGTCGAGGGGAAGACTGCAAATTGCGGGGCGATGCTCGCGGCGGCGCGGGCAAAATCCATGTCGCCGGAGGAATCCTTGAGGCCGACGATACGCGCGGGGAAAGCGTCGAGCAGGCGGCGGATCAGCGCCACGTGCCAGTGCAGTCCCGACTGCGCCGGGAAGTGATAGAGATAGATCGGGATCGGCTGCGTCGCGGTCGCATTGAGGATCGCCTCGATGCCGGCGACGAGCCCGTCGTCGTGCACGCCCTTGTAGTAGAAAGGCGGCAGCACCAGCGCGCCAGCAAAGCCGAGCGCGGCGGCGTGCCTGGTGAGCGCGACGGCGTCCGCAAGGGCGGCGGCGCCGGTGCCGACCATCATGCGATCGAGCGGCAAGCCGCTCGCCGCATAGGTGTCCATGACGCGCCGGCGCTGTTCGAGCGAGAACGAGGTCGCCTCGCCGGTGGTGCCGAGCACGTTGAGGCCGTCGCAGCCGTTGTCGAGCAGGAAACGCGCCAGCGCGGTCGAGCGCGCGCAATCCGGCTCGCCGCCGCCATCGATGGCCGTGGCGACGGCGGCGATCACGCCGTGCAGCGTTTTGGTGGGGGCCATGAAAACTCCATCGGCTTGCCGGCCGCTGGCTTAACGCGCCTCACGGGGCGCGGCAATATGCCCGCGCGGCCGGGCGCAACGTCGGAGGTGGCGAGCCGCGGTGACGGCGTCCTTGACAGCATCGCACCGTCACGGAAGCTTGCCGCGGCTCCAACAACCGACCAGGTTGAGGAGACTGACGGGGAGACTCATGGCCAATTTGCGTTTGACGTTCGCCTGCGGGCCTTACGACCGCACCCAGGCCTTGCGCGACGGCACCATCAGGCCGGAGGGCATCGACCTCACCTATGTGACCTTGCAGCCCGCCGAGATTTTCTGGCGCATGCTGCAATACAAGGAGTTCGACGTCTCGGAGATGTCGCTGTCGAACTACACCACGCTGGTGGGGACCGGCCTGGCGCCGTTTGTGGCGATCCCGGTGTTCCCGTCGCGGGTCTTCCGCCACGGCTATTTCTTCATCAACACCGGGAAGGGAATTTCGCGCCCGGGCGACCTCAAGGGCAAGCGCGGCGGCGTGCCCGAATACAGCATGACGGCCGCGGTCTACATGCGCGGCCTGCTCGAGCACGAATACGGGGTCAAGCCGAGCGACATCGAATGGGTGCAGGGCCGCGCCGACCGGCTCCAACACGGCCTGCCGCCCGACGTCCGCCTGACCCAGGGCCCGGCCGGCGTCGAGCTCGGCGACCTTCTTGAGCGCGGCGAACTCGATTTCCTGATGACGGCCAACAACCCGCTGTCGTTCCGCCGCGGCGCGCCCAGCGTGAAGCGGCTGTTTCCCAACTACCGCGAATTGGAGCAGGACTATTATCGCCGCACCAAGATCTATCCCATCATGCACACGGTGGTGATCCGCCGCGATGTCTACGAGCGCGATCCCTGGGTGGCGATGAACCTCTACAAGGCGTTCAGCCGTGCCAAGGACTACACCTTCAGCCTGCTGGTGGAGGGCGGCTCACCCAAGGCCTCGTTCGCCTGGTTGCAGCCTCTGATCGAGGAGGAGCAGGCGATCATCGGCAAGGATTGGTATCCGTACGGCATCGAGGCGAACCGGCCCTCGCTCGAGGCGCTGCTGCAATACAGCCACGAGCACGGCCTCACCCCGCGCCGCGTCAAGATCGAGGATCTGTTTGCGCCGAGCACGCTGCGCGACATCCCGCTCAGCGAGGGGCAGCTGGTGTAGGCGGCGCCAATCCGGGTTTCGAAAGTCGCATCATTCGGGATTATGGATAGCGGTCTGCGGGCTTCGGCCGCGTCCGCAACGGCGGGTCACTTTGGCACGCTGACGAAAATCTTCCCGTCGCGGACCGCGACCGGCACCGGCGTCAGGCGCACCGAGGCGTCGCCCGGATGGCAGCCGGTGGCGAGGTCATATTCGTAGCCGTGCCACGGGCAGACGATGTGGCGCTGTTTGCCGAAGCGCAAACCCGCGCTTTTCATGTCGGGTGTGATCACTTCCTCGACCTTGTGGAAGATCTTGCCCTGGCACACCGGGCCGCCGGCATGCGGGCAGACGTTCTCGTAGGCCAAAACCTTGCTGCCGGTACGGAAAATGCCGACTTCGATGTGTTCCACGGCAAACACCCGGTAATCGCCATCGGCGATGTCGGCCAGTTTGCCAACCGCGACTTCTTCCATCGGACTCTCCATCTCTCACTCGATTCCCGGCGGGCGATGGAACCAGATCGCCACGTCGAACATGTTGAGATCGGCCGCGCGGATCAGGCCGCAGGCGGTGACTACGGTCTCGGTCGCCGTCACGGTGCCTTCCGCGAACGGCGCCACGTCGTGGCCGCGCCGCTCCACCTTGGCGGCATAGACCTTCACGGCGGCGGTCAAAACCCGCTGCAGCGTCTTGTCGGAGATCGCGTCCGGTTCGCCGCGTTTGAGCGCGTCGCGCGCGACCGCGCAGAAATCGGCGACCGGTGCGCCGTTGCGGGCCGGCTTGCGGCGCGGCCGCTCGGCGCGCTTGGCCGTCTTGCGGTGCAGGGCCTTTGCCATTCCGGCTTAGGCCGTGACCGGCACGCGAACCGCCGGCGTTTTCCTGGTCTTGGCGCCGATCATCTTGTGCTTGGGCACTTCGAGATTGAACAGCCGCGCGGCGTTGAAGCCCAGAATGTTGCGCTTGGCCTGCTCGTTGAGGAACGGCAGCGTCGTGATCGAGTTCGGCAGGTCGAAATCCCAGTGCGGCCAGTCAGAGGCGAACAGCAGCTGCGTATCGGCCTTCATGGCCTTGAAGGTCGCCTCCGTGAGCTCGAGGTTCGAGCGTTCGAGCGGCTGGCTCGAGAAATACATGTCGGCGATGTACTCGCTCGGCCGCCGCTTGAGCAACGGCGCTTCCGAGGACCGCATCATGTACTCGGAATCGAGCCGCTGCATCAGGAACGGCACCCAGGCGAGCCCGCTCTCGATCCACATCACCTTGAGCTTCGGAAAGCGCTCCGGCAGGCCGTTCATGATCCAGTTCGTCATGTGGATGATGTTGTAATAGACGAACGAGATGGCGTGCATCGAGATGAAGCGGTTGCACTGCTGCATCGACTGGTCGCCCCAGTGGAAGCCGGAATGGAACGCGAGCGGCTTGCCGGTCGCCTGGATGGCGGAATAGAGCGGCATGTAGCTGTCGTGATTGACGGCGCGGTAGCGCGTCGAGGTCACCGAGTAGCCGATGACGCCGGGCGTGTCGGCATAAGTCTCGACCGCCTTCAGGCTCGCCTCGGGATGATTGAACGGCAGGTAAAGCATGGCCTTGATGCGCGGATCCTGCGGCAGGATCTCCTCGGTCAGCCATTTGTTGAAGGCGTTGCCGATCACGACTTCCATCTCGACCTGCGGGTGCATGCCGAGCACCAGCATCGGCGTCGGAAACACCACCATGTAGTCGATGCCCAGCGACTCCATGGCGCGCTGCACCAGCGTCACCTGGGCGTGGGTGCGGCCGCCCGGGACGGCTTCGCCGAGCCGCTGCTGGTGCGGGATGCGCCCGAACACGTCCTGGTAGAGCATGCCGGGCGTGTTGTTCATCAAGCCGGGCGGCGAGCCGCCGCGCTCCTTGAAGGCGCGCGACATCTGCTTGTAAACGTCGCCTTCCATGCGGTCGACCACTTCCGACCAGAACGCCGTCTCGGTGACGTGGGCATCGACATCGACGATGAAATAATCATCGGCCCGCGCCTCCTTGGCGGCATGCGCGAGGATGTCGCGAGTGTCGGTTGAGGTGGTGATCTTCGGCAGTTCGGTGACGCGCGGAATGCTCTTCCCGTTGCTGCCATTCTTGCCGTTTTTTCCGTTGCGCGGTGTTTTCTTGAGCATCGGCTTCCTCCGGCCATGCGAGGGAGGCGCGTAATTGCGCCCTTGGGAGCTGCGTGCAAAGCTAGCAGCATTCGCAACGGCCGCCAACATGCCGGAGACGAAGCACATGGCGCCAATGCGGTCGCTGCTCGAGCCGAAATCCATCGCGGTGGTCGGCGCCTCGCAGCGGCGCGCACGCGGCACCAGCGTGGTCGCCAATCTGCGCGATGCCGGATTCAACGGCGAGATTTATGCCGTCAATCCGCGCTACCAGGAGGTTCTCGGCTACAGGTGCTATGCCAGCGTCGCCGATCTGCCGCCCGGGATCGACTGCCTGGTCGTCGCCGTCGCCGCCGATGCCGCCTGCGACGTGCTCGAAGCGGCCCACGCCAAGGGCATTCCGGCCGCCGTGGTGCTTACCGCGGGATTCGGCGAGGGCGGCCACGGCGAGACGCGCGCCTTGCGGCTGCGGTCGCTGGCGGCGCAGGGCATGTGCATCTGCGGGCCGAACTGCTTTGGACTGGTCAACGCCAAGATCGGCGCCGCGGCCTACAGCGGTCCGCTGCCCAAGCGGCTGCGTGCGGGCACGGTCGCGCTCGTCTCGCAGAGCGGCGGCCTTGGCGCGGGGGCGTTCACGCCGCTGATGACCGATCGCCAGCTCGGCTTTGCCTACTTCGTGTCTTGCGGCAATCAGCTTGGCGCCACCATCGAGGATTTCGTCGAGTATTTCGTCGACGATCCCGATGTCGGCGTCGTCGCGATCATCGTCGAGGCGCTGAAAAATCCGCAAAAGCTCGCCGCGGTCGCGCGCCAGGCGCAGGCGCGGCGCAAATCGCTGCTGCTCTACCAGGCGGGTCGCTCTGCCGCCGGCCAGGTCGTGATCCAAACCCACACAGGGGCGCTGGCGGGCAACAACGCGGTGCTGGCGGCCTTCCTGCGCCGCTGCGGCATCGTGCAGGTCGCGGGCTTTGACGAGTTTGTCGAGGCCATCGAGTTGTTCGCGATAGCGCCGCACGACGAGGCGATGACCGACGATATCGTGGTGGTTTCCGGCAGCGGCGGCAATGCGGCGATCGCGTCGGACGTGCTCGACGAAGCTGGTCTCGCGCTCGCGCAGTTCGAGCCGCCGACCGAGGAGCGCCTGCGCGCCGTGCTGCCGGAATTCGGCAGCGTCACCAACCCGATCGACCCGACGGGCGCGATGTACGACGACCCGGCGTTGCTGCCAAAGATTTTTGGCGCATTGGTCGGCGAGCGGCGCCGGCCGGTCATCGCCGCCGGCGCTCACGTGCGGGCCGACGCCAATGACGGCATGCGGCGCATGGTGGAGGCGATCGCGGATGCGGCGCGCGCCTCGGGGCGCAGCTTTGTGGCATTCCAGTACTCGGCGCTGGGCGGGCCGCTCGATCCCAGGATGGTTGGAGCGTTGCATGCCGCGCGCGTGCCCGTTCTGCTTGGCCTTTCCAATGCCATGCGGGCGTTACGCTACCTGCCGATGCGGCGCGATTTTTGGTTGCGCGCCGCCACGGCGCCGCTGGCAGCGAAAACTACGGCGGCGCCGGCCGCGGACTTCGGCACCGATTTCCTGGCGGCCAGAAGCGCACTGATGTCGTGCGGCATTGCGGTCGTCGATGCGGCGCTGGCGCGCTCCGAGGAAGAAGCCGTCGCCGCGCAGCGGCGTTTCGGCGTGCCGGTCGCCGTCAAGGCCGAGGCGCCGGGCCTGCTGCACAAGAGCGACATCGGCTGCGTGCGGCTCAACTGCGCCGGTGCCGGCGATGTGGCCGAGGCATACCGCGCCGTCGTGCACAACGCGCGCCAGGCGGGCTTCAAGGGGGCGGCGCATGTTGTCGTGCAGCCGATGGTCACCGGTGTCGCCGAGGTCTATGCGGGCGTGATCGACGATCCGCTGTTCGGCCCGGCCGTCTGCTTCGGCCTCGGCGGCATATTTGTCGAGATTTTTGGCGACGTGCGCACCGAGCTTGCGCCCTTGTCGCGGGACGACGCCATGGCGATGATCCACGGCATCAAGGGGGCCAAAATCCTGACCGGCGCCCGCGGCCGCGCCGCCGGCGACATGGTGGCGCTCGCCGACCTGCTGGCGCGCCTCGGACATTTCGCGCTGGCGCATGCCGGCCGATTCCGCGCGCTCGATCTCAATCCCGTCATCGTCAAGGCGCCCGGCGACGGCGTCGTCGCCGTCGATATCGCGATCGACGCGCTGCCGCAGGACGCCGCAAGCATTGCCGCGCCCGCCGCCTCCTAGCGCAGACGTGCGGCCAACAGGAAGGACCACAAATGAGCTACCAGGACTTGATCTACGGCGTCGACGACAAGGTCGCGACCATCGCGCTCAACCGGCCGGAGCGCATGAACGCGCTGTCGCACAATCTCGAAGCGGAAATCCACCGCGCGCTCGATGAGGCCGATGCCGACCGCGCGGTCCGCGCCATCATCCTCACCGGCAACGGCGCCGCCTTCTGCGCCGGCTACGACCAGGCGTCGGCGCCGGCCTCCGGCGTGCGGCATTCCGATCCGCAGGGCAAGTCGCACGCCGAATTCATCGAATACTGGCAGCGCCACGACGGCGCCCGCGTCGCCTACTGGACGCACATGTGGAGCATCGGCAAGCCGATCATCGCCGCGGTCAACGGCTGGGCCATGGGCGGCGGCTTCTGGTACCAGCTCGCCGCCGATATCACGATCGCGTCCGACAAGGCGGTGTTCGCGCAGCCGGAGGTGCGGCACGTCTCCAATTCGAGCTATCTGTTCACCGCATTGTGCGGATGGAAGGCGGCCAACCGCTGGGCGCTGACCGGCGATCACTTCGACGCGCAGGAGGCGCTGCGCATCGGCATGGTGAACGAGGTGGTGCCGCACGACGAGCTGATGCCGCGCGCGCGGGCGCTCGCCAAGCGCATTGCGCTCGTGCCGGAGCCCTCGATCCGGCTCAACAAGGCGATCGCGATGCAGGGCATCCAGGCGGCGGGCGTGCAGGCGGCGCTGCTGCTCGAGGGCGCGCTCAGCGCGCTCGTCCATTCCTCGCACAACGAGGACCGCGAGCGGCTGTTCGAGGCGCAGCGCACCAAAGGGCTCAAGGCCTATCTGGAATTGCGCGACGGCCCGTTCCAGCCGGAACCGATGGGACCGCGTTCGAAGCCGCGGGCCGGCAAAACCGCCCCATAGGTTGACAAAAAAATGCTTGGCGCTTTGAACAAGGGCTGCAACCGTAGTGCGCGGGCATCGAGAGAGCTTTATGCAATCCATCTGCGCGGCCGTCCTGGCCTTGTTGCTCGTCCATGCGCTGCCGGCGCGGGCCGAGGTCGCCTGGCCGCAGCGGCCGGTCACCATCGTGGTGCCGTTCCAGGCCGGCGGCTCGGCGGATTTGCTGGCGCGCATCCTGCAGCAACACCTGCAGGCAGACCTCGGCTCGCCGTTCGTGGTGGAGAATCGCTCAGGCGCCGGCGGCTGCGTCGGCACCGCCTACGTGGCGCGGGCGCCGAACGATGGCTACACGCTGTTGCTGGGCACGCTCAGCGGCAACGTGCTCAACGAGTTCATCTACGACAAGCTGCCGTACGACCCGCAGCGCGACTTCCAGCCGATTTCGCTGCTCGTGCACCTGCCGAACCTCTTGGCCGTTGCGCCAAAGGTGCCGGTGAAAACCGTGCCCGAATTGATTGCCTATCTGACGGCGAATGACGGCAAGCTCAATTATGGCTCATCCGGGATCGGCACATCCTCGCAGCTTTCCGTCGTGATGTTCGAGCTTGCGACCGGCACGCACATGACGCATGTGCCGTTCCGCAGCACCACGGACGAACTGACCGCCATGATGGGCGGCAGCGTCGATCTGGCGATCGACAGCATGACCACGCTGTGGCCGCAGGCGCAGGCCGGCGCGATCCGCGCGCTCGCGGTGAGCAGCGACAAGCGCCTGGCCGGCGCCCCGGGTCTGCCGACGATCGGCGAAACCCTGAAGGGCTTCTCGGTCTCGGGATGGCAGGGCCTGTTTGCGCCCGCCGGAACGCCGCGTCCGATCGTCGACAAGATCGCGGCCGAGGTCAGGCGCGTTTTCGCCGCGCCTGATGTCGTCGCGGCGCTGACGAAGGTCGGCGGTGAGCCGGCGCCGATGAGCCCCGACGCGTTTGCGGCCTTCATCGCCTCGGAACGGCCGAAATGGCGCGACGTCGTCAAGGCGTCCGGCGTGCACATCGATGTCAATTGACCCCGGGCGGGCAGCCGACGTGACGCCGCCGCATGTCATAAGCACACGCGTGGTGGGCACGCGCGTGCTGCGGCTCGAAGACGGGCCTCTGGTGCGCGGCGGCGGTCGCTTTGTCGACGATCTCAAGTTTGCGCATATGCTCGAAGCCGCTTTCGTGCGCAGTCCGCACGCCCACGCCGCCATCCGCCGCCTTGATACCGGCGCGGCGCGGTGACGCCGGCCCGGCTGTTTGCGTTGCTCGCCGCCGCACGCCGTAAACTTGCCTAGCCGGCGGAAAGCCGCCACGCTCGCGCCGGCGCCCGGGCTTGGCACAGAGCGGATACCTTCGCCATCCCGCCCGCCGCGTTTCGAATTGGAGGTTTGCGATGAACGATATCCCGCGTCTACTGCCCTGGATCGGCGGCGTCGCGAGCGCGGCCGGCGGCGCGGCGTTTTCGCCGCTGGTGTCGCCGATCGACGAGACGGTCGCCTCGCACATGATCGAATCCGACGCCGGCATCGTCGACGCGGCGGTCAAGCAGTCGCACCAGGCTTACCTGGCGAACCTGGACGCGACCACCGGCAAGCGCGTCGAATGGCTCCACGCGGCGGCCGACGCCATGGACAAGATCGAGGCCGAGCTGGTGCGCTCGCTCATCCGCGTCATCGGCAAGCCCCGCCGTGCCGCGACCTTCGAGGCCAAGCGCGCCGGCGCCTTCATCCGCGCCTGCGCGGCGCAACTGCCGCACCTGACGGGCGAGGTGCTGCCGCTCGACGTGGCGGCGACGGGCGCCGGGCGTTTTGGCTTCACGGTGCGGATTCCCTACGGCGTCGTTGCCGCGATCACGCCGTTCAACGGGCCGGTCAATCTGCTGATCCAGAAGGTCGCGCCCGCGATCGCAGTCGGCAACGCGGTGGTGGTGAAGCCGTCGCCGCCCGGCACCGAGGTCGCCCTGCTGATGGCGGCGGCGATGAAGCAGGCGGGCATTCCCGACGGCCTGTTCAATGTCGTGCCGGGCGGGCGCGAGACCGCCAAGCTCCTGGTCGCTCATCCGCTGGTCGCGGCGGTCACGGTGACCGGCAGCACCGCCGCCGGCAACGAGCTCGCACGCGCCGCCGGCGCCAAGAAATTCGTCGGCGAGCTCGGCTCCAATGCGGCGAACATTGTCTGCGCCGACGCCGACCTCGCCGATGCGGCGACGCGGATCGCCGGCGCCGGCTTCGAGGCGAGCGGCCAGCAATGCATCTCGGCGCAGCGCGTCATCGTCGAGCGGGCGGTCTACGAAAAATTCCTCGACCTGTTCGTTGCCGCTGCGAAAAAGCTCAAGGTCGGCGATCCGCAGGACGGCGCGATCGATGTCGGCCCGATGGTGTCGAGCGCGGCGGCCGACCGCGTCGAGCAGATGGTCGCCGACGCCGTCGCCAAGGGCGCCAGGCTCGTGCTCAAGGCCGAGCGCCGCGGCGCCATCCTCGGCCCGGTGATCGTCGCCGAGGCGCCACCCGAGGCGCGGCTGATGCGCGAGGAGGCGTTCGGCCCGGTCGTGGTGGTGCAGCCGGTCGCCGACGTGGACGCGGCGCTGGCGCTCGCCAATTCGTCGGAGTTCGGCCTGCAGGGCGCGTGCTTCACCAAGAGCCTCGACACCGCCTTCAAGGTGTCGCGCAAGCTCCACGTCGGCTCGCTCTGGATCAACGACGCCAGCCGCTTCCGGCTCGACACCTATCCGTTCGGCGGCGTCGGTGCCTCGGGCGTCGGCCGCGAGGGCGTGCGCTACACCATGGAGGAGCTGTCGCAGTGGAAGTTCACCGGCATGCGGCTGTGAACTTCGGCCGGCGGCCATGACCCCGGTTGCACTGATCGGCCACGGCGGGATCGCGCAAGATGTGGTGGCGGCGCTGCGCGAGGCCGGTGGCGGCGTCAGGATCGTCGGTGCGCTGTGTCGGCCGGGGCGCGCCGCAGCGGCGCGCGCGGCGCTGCGCGACATCGATATTGTCGAATCGCTCGACGACCTGCTGGCGCGCCGTCCCGCGGTCGTGGCCGAAGTCGCGGGCCAGCAGGCGGTGGCGGAGCATGGTCCGAACATCTTGCGGCGCGGCTTCGACCTCCTGGTGATTTCGATCGGCGCGCTCGCCGATCCGAAGATATTCGAGCCGCTCAAGGCGGCGGCGCGCGAGGGCGGCCGCCGTATCCTGCTGCCGGCCGGCGCGATCGGCGGCATCGACGCGATCGCGGCGATGCGCGTCGGCGGACTGCATGCGGTGCGCTATCGCTCGCGCAAGCCGCCGGCGGCCTGGCGTGGCTCGCCCGCCGAAAAAGTCGTCGATCTCGACCGGCTCAAGGATCGCACCGTGCTCTACCGCGGCAGCGCCGGCGAGGCGGCCTTGCTCTATCCGCAAAACGCCAACGTGGCGGCCGCCGTGGCGCTCGCCGGGCTCGGCTTCGAGGCAACCGAGGTCGAACTCGTCGCCGATCCGGCGGCGCCGGGCAATGTGCATGAGATCGAAGCCGAAGGCACGGCCGGCCGGTTCGCTATTGCGCTGCAAGGCAAGCCGTCGCGCACCAACCCCAAAACCTCGGCGCTCGCCGCGCTCAGCGTCGCCCGTGCGCTCATCAACCTCGACGCGACCATCGTCATATGAAGGCCCCACCGCAACGCGCGACCAACGCCTTCATCGGCAGCCCGATCGAACGGGTCGAGGATCTCCGCTTTCTCACCGGGCGCGGCCAATACGTCGACGATCTCGCCGCCGAGCGGATGCTGCACGCGGCGATCCTGCGCAGCTCGCTCGCCCACGGCCGCATCCGCGCGATCGACGCCACGGCCGCCCGCGCGCGGCCTGGCGTGCACGCCGTGATCTGCGCCGCCGATATCGGCGAGGTGCCGATGATTCCGCTGCGGCAGGAGCCTTTGCCCGAGCTCAAGCGCTATGAGCAGCCGGTCATTGCCGCCGGCAAGGTGCGCTATGTCGGCGAGCCGCTCGCGGTCGTCATCGCCGACAGCGCCGCGCTCGCGGAAGACGCCCTGGAGGCCATCAGGGTCGACATCGAGCCGCTGGCCGCGGTCGCGGACCGCGATGCGGCCCGCAAGGACGATGTGCTGCTGTTCGAGCAGACCGCGACCAATCTCCCCAGCACGATAACGGCCGTGCGCGGCGACGCCGACGCGGCGTTCAAGGACGCGCCCTATGTGCGGCGCGAGCATTTTTACGTGCAGCGGCACGCCGCGGTGCCGATGGAGCCGCGCGGGCTCCTCGCCGAATGGGACGCCGAGCGTCGGCGCATGACGGTCAGCGGCGCCGCCAAGGTGCCGTTCACCAACCGGCGCACCCTGGCGAAGATGATGGGCTTGCCCGAAACGTCGGTGCGCATGGTCGAATATGACGTCGGCGGCGGGTTCGGCGCGCGCGGCGAGTTTTATCCCGAGGACTTTCTGATTCCGTTCGCGGCGCGCCTCATCGGCCGGCCGGTCAAGTGGACGGAGGACCGGCGCGAGAACCTGATGGCGCTCAATCACGCGCGCGACGCCGAGTGCGACCTCGAAATCGCCTGCGCGCGCGACGGCACGATCATGGCTCTGCGCGGCCATGCCTTCACCGACCTCGGCGCCTATCTGCGCACCGTCGGCGCCACCGCGGCGCGCAACATGTCGCAGATCATGTCGGGGCCGTACCGCATCCCGCACATTCGCATGGACGTGACGCTGGTGATGACCAACAAGACGCCGTCGGGCACCTATCGCGGGCCGGGACGGTTCGAGGCCGATTTCTGCCGCGAGCGGCTGTTCGACATGGCGGCGGCCGATCTCGGCATCGATCGGGTGGAATTTCGCCGCCGCAACCTGATCGCCGAAGCCGAGATGCCGTATTCGCTCGCCACCGTACAGGTGCTCGACGTCGCGACCGCGTGCGACAGCGGCGATTACGGCATCACGCTCGATCGATGCCTCGCCGAGTTCAAGTGGGCCGAGAAGGCGGAGCTTCAGGGCAAGTTGATCGACGGCCGCTATCACGGTAGCGCGGTCGGCTGCTACATCGAAGGCGGCGGCACCGGGCCGAAAGAGAACGCGCGGCTGACGCTCGAGGCCGACGGTTCGGTAGCGGTCTTCGTCGGCTCCTCCTCGCTCGGCCAGGGCGTCGAGACGGTGTTTGCGCAGATCGCCGCCGACGCGCTCGAAATGCCGATGGCGCGCATCGCCAAGGTGTTCCATGGCTCGACCGATTACCTCACCGAAGGGTTCGGCTCGTATTCGTCGCGCTCGATCGTGATGGGCGGCTCGGCGATCGTGGCGGCCGCGGCGCGGCTGCGCGAGCTCATTCGCGAGGCCGCAGCGGCCCGGTTGCGCTGCGCGCCGAGCGACGTCGCGATCGATCGCGGCATGGCGATCGGGCCCGGTCGCGCCGCCATCGATCTCAAGGAATTTGCCGGACTGGCCGCCGACGGTAGCTTTGCGGGCGACAAACGGACCTACAGCTACGGCGCGCACGCCGCCTGCGTGGCGGTCGATCCCAAGACCGGTCACGTCGCGCTGATCGACTACGTGGCGGTCGAGGACGTCGGCCGCATCATCAATCCGTTGACGCTGCACGGCCAGGCCATCGGCGCCATCGTGCAAGGCCTTGGCGGCGCGTTCCTCGAGCACTTCATCTACGACGAAAACGCTCAGCTGCTGACCGGCTCGCTGGCCGACTATCTGATGCCGACCGCGAGCGATTTTCCCAACATCCGCGCGCTGGCGCTCGAGCTCAAGCCGTCGCCCAACAATCCGCTCGGCGCCAAGGGCGCCGGCGAGGGCGGCATCATCCCGGTTGGCGGCGTCGTCGCCAATGCGGTCGCCGCCGCGCTGAGTTCGCTGCGGGTCGAGCCGCGCGAGCTGCCGCTGTCGCCGCCGCGGTTGTGGCAGATGATTGAGGACGCGCGGCGTTCGGGCGCGGCGACATCCGCGCGACGTTGACCGGCCGGGCGGCCCGATGCTAGGAAATGCGCAATAAGCTTTTTGTTCCGGGTTCGAAGGGAACGTGCCGGTTATGAAATTGCCGCCCTTCGAATACGCCTGCCCGACCACCATCCCCGAAGCGGTTGCGCTGCTCGCCTCACACGGCGGCGATGCCAAGCCGTTGGCCGGCGGCCAGAGCCTGGTGCCGATGATGGCGTTCCGCGTCGCTTCGCCGTCGCTGATCGTCGATCTGCGCAAGCTCGCGGAGCTGCGGCAAATCAAGATTTCGCCGGACGGAGTCACGCTCGGCGCCATGGTGCGCTGGCGCGAAATCCTCGACGACGCACGGCTGCGCACCGCGCATCCGCTGCTGGTGGCGGCGGTCGAGCACGTGGCGCATTATCAGATCCGCAATCGCGGCACCGTCGGCGGCAGCATCGCGCATGCCGATCCGGCCGCCGAGATGCCTGGCGTCGTCGTGACCTGCGAGGCGACGATCGCCGTCGTCGGCGAGGGCGGCGCGCGGCAGATCGCGGCTGCGGATTTCTTTCAGGGTCCGCTGATGACGGCGCTCAAGCCCGACGAGATCATCACCGAGATCAGCCTGCCGCCGTGGCCGGCGCAGCGGCGCTTCGGCTTTCAGGAATTCGCGCGCCGGCGCGGCGACTTCGCCATGGCGGCCGCTGCCTTGTTCTACGACGAGGAAGCCGGCAAGGCGCGCAACGCGCATGTCGGCGTCATCGGTGTCGCCGATCGGCCGCTGCGTCTTGCCGCCGTGGAGCAGGTGCTCAACGGCAACACCATCGACGAGGCGGTGATCGCCAAGGCCGAAGCCGCGGCCTCGGCTGCCGTCGATCCGGCGGACGATATCCACGCCAGCGGCGCGTATCGCAAGGCGCTCATTGGCGTCATGGTCGAACGCGCGCTGCGCGACTCGGCCGCCTAGCAGCATCGCAACCAAACAAACAATCAGTCACCCGAACACATGCCGGTACGATTCGAAGTCAATGGCAAGCCGGTCGAGGTCGAGGTCGAACCGCGGCTGACATTGGTCGATTGCCTGCGCCATCATCTGCGGCTCACCGGCACGCATGTCGGCTGCGAGCACGGCGTGTGCGGCGCCTGCACGGTGCTGGTCGACGGCGCGGCGGTGCGCTCGTGCCTTATCCTCGCGGTGCAGGCCGAAGGCGCCAAGGTGGTCACGGTCGAGGGCCTGTCGCGCGATGAGGGTCTCACGCCGCTGCAGGCCTCGTTCCGAAAGCACCATGCGCTGCAATGCGGTTTCTGCACGCCCGGCATGATCACGACCGCGCATGCGCTGCTGAGCGAGGAGCCCGACTGCGACGCCGATCGCGTGCGCGAGGTGCTGTCGGGAAACCTCTGCCGCTGCACCGGCTACATTTCCATCGTCGAGGCGGTGCTCGACGCACGCGCCGCCTACCGGCGGGAGGGGAAGGGCGCATGAGGACGGTCAATTCGTTCGTCGGCCAGCCGATCGAACGGTTGGAGGACCTCCGCCTGGTGCGCGGCCGCGGCCAGTACGTCGATGATCTTGCCCGTGACGACATGCTGCATGCCGCGATCCTGCGCAGCTCGGTCGGGCACGGCCGCATCCGGTCGATCGACATCGCGGCCGCCACGGCGCTGCCCGGCGTGCATGTGGTGATCACCGCGGCGGATCTGGGCGAACGAACGCCGGTCGTGCCGATGCGATTGCAGCCGATGCCGGAATTCGAGCCGTTTGCGCAGCCGGTGATGGCGCGCGACAAGGTCCGTTATGTCGGCGAGGCGCTGGCGATGGTACTCGCCGACAGCGCGGGCATCGCCGAGGACGCGCTCGGCGCGATCGAGGTCGATATCGAGCCGCTGCCGGCGGTGGCGAGCTGGCAGACCGCGGCGCGGAACGAAACGCTGCTGTTCGAACATGGCGGCAGCAACGTCACGATGAAATTCCGCGCCGTGCTCGGCGACGCCGCGGCGGCGTTCAAGGATGCGCCCTATACGCGGCGCGAGCGCTTCAGCACGCAGCGCCACACCGCTTTGCCGATGGAGCCGCGCGGCGTGCTCGCCCAATGGGACGCGGCGCAGGGACGCCTGACGGTATGGGGCGCCGCCAAGGTGCTGTTCGCCAATCGCCGCATCCTGGCCAAGCAGATGGGCCTCGCCGAAACCGCGATCGACATGGTGGAGAACGACGTCGGCGGCGGCTTTGGCGCCCGCGGCGAGTTCTACCCGGAGGACTTTCTGGTGCCGTTCGCGGCGCGCCATTGCGGCCGGCCGGTGAAATGGACCGAGGACCGCCGCGAGCACCTGATGACCATCAACCACGCGCGCGAGGCGGCCTGCGAAGTCGAGATCGCCTGCCGGCGCGACGGCGTCATCCTCGGCCTGCGCGGCCATGCCTTCGTCGACATGGGCGCCTATATGCGCACCAACGGCGCGATCGGCGCGCGCAATATCGCGCAGTTCATGTCGGGGCCCTACCGGGTGCCGAATATCGACCTCGACGTGTCGCTCCTGCTCACCAACAAGACGCCGGTCGGCACCTATCGAGGGCCGGGGCGCTTCGAGACCGATTTTTTCCGCGAGCGTTTCTTCGACATGGTGGCGCGCGACCTCGGCATCGATCAGGTCGAATTCCGCCGCCGCAACCTGGTCGGCGAAGCCGAGATGCCGCACACCCTCGCCACCATCACGCCGTTTAAGGCGAGCGACGAGCTCGACAGCGGGGATTATTCGGTGACGCTCGATCGCTGCCTCGCCGAGATCGGCTGGGCCGAGAAGGCGAAACTCAAGGGCGAGCTGGTCGACGGCCGCTACCAGGGTCTCGCGGTGTGCTGCTTCATCGAGGGCGGCGCCGCGGGCCCGAAGGAGACCGCGCGGCTGGTGCTCGAGCCGGACGGCCGGCTCACCGTCTATATCGGCTCGGCCGGCGTCGGGCAGGGGCTCGAGACGGCGTTCGCGCAGATCGCCGCCGACGCGATGGAAATGCCGATGGACCGCATCAACAGGGTGCTGCACGGCTCGACCGCCTATGTGAGCGACGGCTACGGCGCCTATCATTCGCGCTCGATCGTGATGGGTGGCTCGGCCATCCTCGATGCGGCGACAAAACTGCGCCAGGCGATGCGGGCCGAGGCGGCGCGCCAGCTCAATTGCGGCGCCGACGAGGTCGTGCTGGCGGACGGCAGGGCGTCCGCGCCCGGCGGCAAATCGGTATCGTGGGCGGAGCTGGCGCCGGAGCCGATCTCGGTCGAGGGCGCATTCCTCAACCACAAGCACACCTGGGCCTATGGGGCGCACGCCGCCCATGTCGCGGTCGACGCCAAGACCGGCCATGTGGCGCTCGTCGACTACGTCGCGGTCGAGGACTGCGGGCGCATGATCAACCCGCTGACGCTCAAGGGCCAGCTGGTCGGCGCGGTGGTGCAGGGCCTCGGCGGCGCGTTTCTGGAGCACTTGGTCTACGACGCGCACGGCCAGCTCCTCACCGGCTCGCTCGCCGACTATCTGGTGCCGACCGCGAGCGACTTCCCGAAGATCCGCGGCTATATGATGGAGTCACACCCCTCGCCGATCAGTCCGCTCGGCGCCAAGGGCGCCGGCGAGGGCGGCATCATCTCGGTCGGCGGCCTGATGGCGAACGCCGTCGCTGATGCGCTGAGCTCGTTCGGCGTTGAGCCGCGCGACCTGCCGCTGACGCCGAGCGCCGTCTGGCACCTCATCCGGGACGCACGTCAAAGGTCCGATCCGTCATCTTGACGAGGCGCGGGGCTCAGGACGACCGCTGACAAATCGGTCCCGCGTTCATTGACGCGTCCCGCGATCCAAGAATAGATTCGCATCAACGCGTTGATCGAAGGAGCAAGTCATGAGCGTTGCCCGCCATCCGCGCCCCAAGGAGCTTGAGGGCGTTCCGATCGAAGACATCATGAAAAGATACGTCGGCCGCTTCCAGGAGAAGAGGCCGGATTGGGCGGCATTCGAGGATGCCAAGGTTGAGGGCTTCAAGCGCGCGCAGCATCGCTTCATCGGCGCCGGCGGTTCCGGCAAGCACGGCGATCCGACCGTGATCCCGGCGGGCAATTTCACGCTGTCGATCATGTTCGTGAATCCCGGCCAGGGCAACGCGGCGCACACCCACGAGGTCGAGGAATGCTTCTTCGTGCTGCAAGGCCATCTCGACGTGTTCGTCGAGGATGAGGACGGCAAGCGTCTCACCACGCGGCTCGGCCCGTGGGAATGCATCAGCTGTCCGGCCGGCGTCATCCACGGCTATCAGAACGATTCGCTCGAGCCGGTCTATTTCCAGGTGATGATCGGCCGCGGCAAGCCCGAGACCATGGGGTATGCGGACGACGAGCTCTACCAACGCAAGGACGCGCACCTGAAGGCGGTCTGAGGCGCTCGCCGCGCCGCAGAGGCCTCACACCCCGATGGTCTGAAACTCGGTCGAAAAGCCGTGCATCCGGCGCGCGCCGGTCGCGGTGATCTCTACGGTCTCGGCGAACACGCAGCCGGTGTCCCCGTTGCGCCACGCCGGATCGTAGAGGTCGATGTTGAACGCGAACACCATGCCGGGGCGGAATTCGTCGCCGACCGATTTCAGCGCCTCTTGGTCGGCGCGCAGCGCATGGAAGCGGTAGCGCGGATATTCGAGCGAGGCGAGGCCGTGGCCGTGGATGCCGGTTTCGCAGATGGCGAGACGGCGCTCCTCGATGGTCTGGCGCACGGCGCCCATGGCCTCGGAGATTTTCCGCCCCGGGCCGAACTGTTCGAGCCCGCGCCGATAGGCGGCGACGCAGCCATCATAGATCTCGCGCTGCTTGCCCTCCGGCTCGCCGAGACAGAAGGTGCGCTCGACGTGGGTAAAATAGCCGCCGAACTTCGGATGGATCTCGCAGATGATGACATCGCCGGCTTCGAGCTTGCGCGTCGTCGGCAGGCGGAACGGGTGCGGATAGGGATAGCGGTCGCAGGCCCACAAGAACAGGGTCGGCTCCTCGCCGCCCTGCGCCAGCATCACTTCCATCATGCGGGCATGGACCTCGCATTCCCTGATGCCGGGCCGCGCGGTGTCGCGACAGGCCGCGAGCATCAGGTCGCCGATCTGCGCGGCCTTGGCGAGGACCTCGAGCTCCTCCTGGCTCTTGATGGTGCGCACCTTCTCCAGCATGTCCTCGAGATTGACGAGGCTTGCCCCGGGGAGAAGCTCCTGCAGCCGCAGATAGACGCTGTGCGGCAGCCAGCCGTCGGGATCGAGCGGGCCGGCGAGCCCGTCCATGCCGATGCGGCCGCGCTCGAGTTTCTTTTCCTTCAGGCGCTCGGCGACGGTGTCAGCCCAGGTGCCCTTGCGGGCCCGGATGTCGCCGACCCAGTCCTGCGCGCTGCGCCAGCCGGCGAGGAAGGTCGGCATCTGCACGAAACAGGTCGGCTCGCCCTGGAGCGGGAACATCAGCACGTTGAACTCGGCGTTGCCGCCGACCGGGCAGAGATAGCGCGCGTTGGCGGTGCAGAAGTCCCACATCAGCGGCCAGCCCCACAGCACCAGGCAGTCGAGCCCACGGGCTTCCATGTCCTTGCGCACCGCCGCCCAGCGCCGGTCGCGCTCGCGCAGAGAGAGTCTGGGCAGTTCGAGTTTGTCACGCATGAGGGACCTTTCTTCTCCCGCTCTCCGTCGGTGAGAGGGAGTCTCCAATCATGGATTTAAGCCGCGCGCATCTTGAGCCGCGCCAGGCTTTCGAGATAGTCGGCGATGCCGCGTTCGAGATCGAATTCTGCCCGGTAGCCAAGCTCGCGCTGCGCGCGCGAAATGTCGTAGACGCCGTGCATCGGATAGGGCGAGCCGAGGAAGTTGAGTCCCGGCCCGATCTCGATCACCGCCTGCGGCAGATGCCGGCGCAGCACCTGGGCGACATCCTTGAGCGTAATGCCGACGCCGCTGCCGATGTTGAACACGCGGCTGCCGGGATTTTTCGTCACCGTCGCCAGATAGATGCCGAGCGCCGAATCCTTGTTGTAGATGAAGTCGTCTTTCTCGTCGCCGCCCTGCGCGATGCGGAACGGCAGGCCGTTCGCTGGGTTCTCGACGATCTGGCTGGTGACGCCCATGTTGCCGTGCCGCGCGGTCTTGCCCGGCCCATAGGTGGTGGCGAAACGCAGCACGACCACGTCGAGGCCGAGGCTTGCCCAGTAGAGCGTGGCGTGCTCGCCCATCAGCTTGGCCGAATCGTAGATGCGCTTGGGCTCTTTGGGGTGGTCCTCGGTCACCGGCTTGTAGGTCGGCGCGCCGTACTCGCCGAGGAACGGACCATAGACGCCTTTGGCGCTGGTATAGACCACGCGCTCGACCTGTGCGGCGCGCGCCGCCTCGAGCACGTTGACCGTGCCCATCACGTTGATCTCGACGCTCTCGGCCGGGTGCGCCGCCGACAAGGCGCTGATATAGGCGGCGGTATGCACGACATGCGTGACGCCGCGCCGCTTGATGACCTCGGCGAGGCGGGCGCGGTCGAGGATCGAGCCGAGCTCGATATCGACTTTGTCGAGGATGTCGCCGATGAGCGTTTCGTCGCGGTGGCGCGCGAAAATCACCGGCCGGTGGCCCTCGCGCACGAACTTGCGGCTCGCCTCGGCGCCGATGACGCCCATCCCGCCGGTGATCAGCACGCGCATCTGGTTTTCCTCCCTGTCGCCGCCTGCAGCGGAGCCGGCGCTATCCGAACGTCGGCACGAACAGCTTCTCGATCGGAATGGCTTGCGGGATCAAGCCCTGCTCGACCATGTAGCTCACCAGCGCTTCGAGCGTCGGCCGGTTGGGCTCGACGCCGTAGGGCCAGCAGTCGCCGCCGAACAGCGCGTCGATCTCCTCGACGTCGGCCGGCAGCCACGGCAGCATGTAGCGCAGCGTGCCGCTGTAGCGCATCTTTTCGCGCGCATGCTCCTTGGCGGCGTTGAAGGCGCCGTAGAGGCTCGTGGCCATGAAAGGATTCTTTTCGTAAACGTCGTTGCGTATGACGACAAGGTGCATGATCGGAAAGATCCGGGTGCGCTGAAAATAGTCCTTTTCGCGCGCGGGGTAGTCCGGGAACAGCCGCACCACGTCCGCATCGCGACCGAACGCGCGCGGCATGTTGGAGCCGATGATGGCGTCGATCTCGCCGGCCGCCAGCAGATCGCTCAACGATTTGCCGCTGGTATTCGGCTTCTTGTTGACGGCCTTGAGCATCGGCATCACCGATGGATTGCCGTAGCCGCCGGGCTCGTTGATGGCGCCTTCGATCCATTCGATGCTGGCAAGGTCGAGGCCGAGGTCGTGCTGCATCAGCCCGCGGATGAAGATCGCCGCGGTCTGGGTGTAGAGCGGCACGCCGATCCTCTTGCCGTTAAGGTCCTTTGCGGAGGTGACGCGCCTGCGGTTGACCACGATGAAGCCATGGCGGAACACCCGCGAGGCAAACACCGGCAGCGCCACGAAAGGAAGCTTCTGGGCGGCGTAGCGGCTGACAAATTCGGAGCTCGACATCTCGCAGGCGTCGAACTCGAGTCGGTTGGACATGCGATCGAATATTTCCCGCGGATTGTCCATGACCAGGAAATTGAGATCGATGCCGTCGGGTTTGATTTCGCCGGTCTGCAAGGCCAGCATGCGGTCGTAGAGGCCGCAGGCGAAGGTGATCGGCAAGGCGGGCATTGGCTGGCACCTGTGGGAAAGGTCGAGGCGGGACTGGCGCACCTAATCACACGATTTCAGAATGATCCATCCGGTGACGAGGCCGAGATCGGGCTGGTTTCGAGCGTCAGGTAGCGGCTCGGGGAGACGGAACGCAGGATAAAGGCACACACCATGGCCGTGAACGAACGATTTGATTTTTCCGGACGCAGCGTCCTGATCACCGGCGGCGGCAAGGGGATCGGCAAGGTCTATGTCGAGGAATTCGCCAAGGCCGGCGCCCGCGTGGCGGCGGCCGACATCGATGTCGATGCCGCCGAGGCCGTCGCCGCGGCGCTGCGCCAAGCCGGATACGACGCCTGCGGGCTCGGCGTCGACATCGCCAGCGAGGAGGCGACCAGCGCGATGGCGCAGGCGGTACTCGACCGCTTCGGCGCGATCGACATCCTCATCAACAATGCCTCGCTGATGAGCGTGCTGCCGCGCCGCTCCTGGCTCGAAATCCCGGTCGAGGAATGGGATCGGGTGATGGCTGTGAACCTGCGCGGCATGTTCCTCACCTGCCGCGCGGTGTTCCCGGTCATGAAGACGCAGCAGCGAGGCAAGATCGTCAACATTTCGTCCTCGCGCGTGTGGGACGGCACGCCGAACCGCCTGCACTACACCACCTCGAAAGCCGGCGTCATCGGCTTTACCCGCGCGCTGGCGCGCGAGGTCGGCGAATTCGGGATCACCGTCAACGCGCTCACCCCAGGCATGACGCAGAGCGAGACCCAGGTCGCTTCATCGTCGAGCAATTATCTGGCGACCCGCATCGCCGGGCGGACCATCGAGCGCGTCCAGGTGCCAGCCGATCTGGTCGGCGCCGTGATGTTCCTGTCCTCGCCGGCGAGCGACTTCATGACCGGGCAGACCATCAACGTCGACGGCGGCAAGTCGATGCATTGAACCGGCCGATCGCGGCGGCGCAAGGCGCGGACCCGCGCCGCTCGCCGGTTCACTTGAGCCGCTTCGCCGCTTCCTCGACCATGCTGAGGTCGGAATACTTCTTCACGTCGAAGCCCGACTTGACGAAGCCGAGGTCGTGCGTGAGGTCGACATTGCGCTGCAGCGCGGCGAGGTTCGGCAGCATATCGGGATCGTGATAGCAGTCCTTCCTGGTGAATAGCCAATCGAAGCTCTGCGGCGGCCGCTTGGTGATGCGCCCGGCGATGTCCATCGCCGCCCCATGGTTCTGCGGGTCGAGATACCAGCGCGTGATGCGCAGCGTATCCTCGAAGAAATCGACCAGCGCGGCGCGGTTCTTGTCGATGAACGGCTTGCGCGCCGTCCACACGATCATGTCGGTGACGCCGATGGCGTCCTTCTGCACGAACAGGTCGCGCGCGATGTTGTGCAATTCGGGATCATAGGAAAACGGCACCACCGCGGGAATGAGGTCGACCTTGTGCTCCGCCAGCATCGCCTTCATGGCCGGGAACGGCGCCTCCACCATGGTGTAGTCGCGCTTGTCCTCGAGGCCGTGCTTGCGCAGCATCGCCTGCATGGCGACGTCGATGGCGCTGCCGGCGGCGTTGGTGGCGATGACCTTGCCCTTGAGGTCCTCGACTTTCCGGATCGGGCTGTCCTTGAGCACCATGAATTCCTGCGAGTAGTAGCCGTCGACCCCGTCCTGGAACTCGTCGGCGACGATGCGCAGGTCGCTCAAGCCGGCATTCTCGATGGCGATGGCGAGCGTGGAGAAGGCGAGGTTGGAGACTTCGATCTCGTTGTTGGCGAGCGCCGTGACCATCGGCGGCGTGCCGTTGAAATGCACCGGCTCGGTCACGTAGGACTGGCCGAAATGCCTGGCGAGGTCCTTTTTCTCCAGCCAGATCGACGCCCAGTTGGTGACCGGCGCCACCCAGGAATTGCGGATGTTCACCGGCTCGGCCTGGGCCGCGGCGGGCAATGCGCTGGCGCAGGCCGCGGCGCAAAGGCCGAGCCAAGCCGATGTCATGGCTCGCATGGTTTCCTCCCGATATGATGCGGCTTTATTTGAGCCGCTTCGCCGCGTCCTCGATCAGGCTCAGGTCGGAGTGCGCCTTGACGTCGAAGCTGGCGTGTATGAAGCCCAGATCCTTGGTCATGTCGACGTTGCGCTGCAGCGCCTCGAGGTTCGGCAGCATGTTGGGATCGCGGTAATAGTCGTTCTTGGTGAAGACCCAGCCGAAACGCTCGGCCGGCGCCTTGGTGAGCTGCGAGGCGATCTGGGCGACCGCGTCGTGATTGCTGGGATCGAGATAGAAGTGCGCGATGCGCAGCGTGTCTTCCAGGAAATCGACCAGCGCGGCGCGGTGCTGGTCGATGAACGGCTTGCGCGCCGACCACATGACGAACTGCGTGACGCCGACCGCGTCCTCGGTGGTGAACAGCACGCGGGCGCTCTTCTTGAGCTCGGGATCGAGCGAGAACGGCAGCACCGCCGGGATCATGTCGACCTTCTTTTCCATGAGCATGGCGCGCATGGCGGGGAACGGCGCCTCGACGATCGTATAGTCGCGCTTGTCCTCGAGGCCGTGCTTGCGCAGCATGGCGCGCATCGCCACATCGACGCCGCTGCCGGCCGAATTGGTGGCCACCACCTTGCCCTTGAGGTCCTCGATCTTCTTGATCGGACCATCGGCGAGCACGTCGAACTCGTTGCTGTGATAGCCGCTGACGCCGTCCTGGAAATCGTCGGTGATCACCCGGATGTCGTCCATGCCGGCGTTTTCGATCGCGATCGGCAAGGTCGAGAAGGCGAGGTTGCCGATCTCCAACTCGTTGTTGGCGATGGCGGTGATCATCGGCGGGGTGCCGGCGTAGCGGACCGGCTCGAACACGTAGGACTGGCCGAAATGCCGGGCGAGGTCCTTCTTCTGCACCCAGATCGAGGCCCAGTTGGCGAGCGGCGCCACCCAGGCGCCGCGGATCTGCAGCGGCTGCGCATGCGCAATGCCGGCGCCGAGCGCCAGCACGGCAAAGCCCGCCAAGGCCATTCTTCCACGCATTATTTCCTCCCAGATTCCCCTGCGGCTCCGGCGTCAGTTCCACGCTTCGGGCCTGCACAAACGAGGATTGTGGGCGCAAAGGGCGAGGCCGCGCAAGCCTTCCTCTTGCCGCACCGAGCGGGCAGCGCCCATGAAATTGTGCGAAGCTGAGACATTCCGCTGCGGTGCGGATCTGCGGGCTGCGAGGCATGATGCAGAACCAGCTTTACGAGACCATCGCCGAAACGGCGTCCTCAAGCGATCCGTCGCTGCACCGCGTCCTGATCGTCGGCGGCGGCGCCGCCGGTCTGCGTCTCACGTCGCTGCTCGGGGCTTCGCTGGGGCGTCGCGGCAAGGCATCGATCACGCTTCTCGACAAGTCGCGCATCCATGTCTGGAAGCCGCTGCTGCACGAGGTGGCGTCCGGATCGCTGGACAGCGAAACCGATTCGCTCGAGCTGATCGGCCACGCCCGCCGCCGGCACTACCGCTACCGCATCGGCGAGATGATCGGTCTCAATCGCGCCAAGCGCCAAGTCTATGTGGCGCCGAGCCACGACGAGGACGGCCAAGTCGTCATCCCGCCCCGCGTGCTCGGCTACGATACCCTGGTTATCGCGGTCGGCAGCGTTTCGAACGATTTCGGCACGCCAGGCGTCAAGGAGCATGCCATCGCGCTCGACACGGTCGATGAGGCGGCGCGACTCAACCGCCGCATGATCAACGCCTGCCTGCGCGCCAACGCGCAATACGAGCCGCTGCGGCCGGGTCAGTTGCACGTGGCGATCGTCGGCGGCGGGGCCACCGGTGTCGAGCTCGCCGCCGAGCTGCACAAATCCATGCGCGAGCTCGCCTCCTACAATCTCGATCACATCGATTTCGACAAGCACATCAAGATCGATCTGATCGAGGCGGCGCCCCGCATCCTGCCGGCGCTGCCGGAAAGCCTCGCCACCGCGACCGCGGAAGCGCTGCGCAAGCTTGCCGTCAACATTCGCACCGGCACCCGGGTCATGGCGGTGCGCGCCGGCGAGGTGGTGCTCGACAGCGGCGAAGTCGTGCCCGCCGAACTGATCGTGTGGGCCGCCGGCATCAAGGCGCCGAATTTCCTGCGCGATCTCGACGGTCTCGAAACCGACGGCATCAATCGCCTAGTGGTGCGGCCGACCCTGCAAACGAGCCGCGACGAAGACGTTTTCGCCATCGGCGACTGCGCCAATTGCATCTTGCCGGGCGCCAAGGAGCCGCTGCCGCCGCGCGCCCAGACCGCGCATCAGCAGGCCGATTTCATGGTCAAGGTCGTCAAGCTGCGGTTGCGCGGCGGCGCCCCGCTGCCGAATTTCAAATACCACGATTTCGGGTCGCTGGTGTCGCTGGCCGATTACAACACGCTCGGCATTCTGTTCAAGAACGTGAGGATGCAAGGTCTCATTGCCAGGCTCGCCTATCGCTCGCTGCATAAAAGGCATCAGCAGGCGCTGCACGGCAGCTTCAAGGTGGCGCTCGATTCGCTCGCCCAGGCCGTCACTGGCCGCACCGAGCCGCGCATCAAATTGCATTAATACTACGTGCGCTCCTCCGCCTCCTGGTGCCACACCAGGAGCCGGCGGCGGATCAGGGCCATGACCTTGATCAGCGCAAAGCCGACGATCGCGATCTCGACGATGCCGGCGAACACGCCGGGCGAATCGGCAAAGCGCGAGGCCGTCATCATGGCGCCGCCGAGCCCGTAGCCGCCCATCGCCATCTCGGCAATGATCGCGACGATGAGCGCGATCGGCAGCGCCACCTGCAGGCCGGTGATGATTTGCGGGAGCGCCGCCGGCAGCGCAATTTGCCACGTCAGCTCGCGCTCGCTCGCGCCCATGTTGCGCGCCGACCAGATGAGCTCCTTGTCGACGGCGGCGATGCCGGCGAGCGTCGCGGTCACCACCGGGAAGATCGCGTCGAACACCACCATGGAGATCTTGGAGAGGTCGTAAAGGCCGAGCCACAGCATGATGATCGGCAGGAACGCGATCTTGGGCATCGGAAAGCCGACCGAGATGATCGGATCGAAGAACCAATGCACCAGCCGGTTGCGCGACATCGCGGCGGCAAGCGCAATGCCGCCCACCGCGGCGATGAAGAAGCCGGTCATTGCCCGATAGATGGTCAGCCCGAGATTGCGCCAAAGATCGCCGCCGACGCCGTCCGCATAGATGCGTTCGACCACAACGCTGAACGGCGGCAGCATGAACGGCGTCACCTTGCCGCTGCGCGCAAAGGCCTCCCAGGCGACCAGCATCAGCACGATCGCCAGCGAACCCGCGCCGATCCGGAACATGACGTCGAAGCGATTGGCCGGCTCCTGCGCCAAGTCGGGAGCAGCCGCCAGCGCCGCCGTTTGGTCCTCTACTCGCGCCATCGCAGCAGCCGTTGCATGATGAGCTGGTAGACGCGGTCCGCCGCAAAGCCGAGGAAGGCGACCGTGAGCACCACCGCGTACATGCCCTCGTAGGAGCCGGTGGCGCCGAGGTAGCCGATCAGATAGCCGAACCCCTTCTGCGACACGATCAGTTCCGCGCTCACCAACAGGATGAAGGCGAGCGCGAGCGCGGTGCGGATGCCGTTGAGCAGTTCCGGCAGCGCGCTCGGCATCACCACGTCCCACATCATGCGCATCTGGCTTGCGCCCATGCTGCGCGCCGACCAGACCAGCGCGTGATCGCTGCCGCGCGCGCCGTTATAGGCGGCGATGGTCACCGGGATCATGCAGCCGAGAAAGATGAGCAGAATTTTCGAGCCGTCGCCGAAGCCGAGCCACAGCACGGTCACCGGAATGAGCGCCGATTTCGGCAGCGGATAAAACAGCTCGACCAGCGGATTGAGGAACAGGTCGAGCAGCCGCCAGCGCGCCATCGCCATGCCCAGCGCGCCGCCGATCACGACCGCCAGAAGGAGCCCGACCGAGCCGCGATAGAGCGACGCCGCGCCATTGCCGATGAGTTCGCCGTCGCGGACGAGATCGACCCAGGCGACCGCCACCTTGCTCAACGGCGGCAAGGCGAGCGTATCGACCAGATTGAGACGGGCCGCGGCCTCCCAGGCGAGCGCCAGCAGCAACAGCGGCAGGTAGCGAATGAGTGCCGGTCTCATGACGCGCTCGCGGCCGCAATGATGTGACTGACGTTCACGGCGCCAGCGTCTCCTGCGCCTTGATGGCTTCGTCGCGCACCAGGTTCCAGATCTCGTCGGTCTTTTCGATGAACTCCTTGCTGCGCTGGATGCCCGGATCGCGGTTGGCGAACTTGGTCTCGACGACGGTCTTGATGCGGCCCGGCCGCGCCGACATCACCGCGACGCGATCGGCGAGATAGACCGCCTCCTGCACGTCGTGGGTCACGAAGATCACGGTCTTGGGCGTGCGCTGCCAGATGCGCAGGAGCTCGGTCTGCATCAGCGAGCGGGTCTGCGCGTCGAGCGCGCCGAACGGCTCGTCCATCAACAGGATGCTGGGATCGAAGGCGAGGGTGCGCGCGATCGCGGTGCGCTGCTTCATGCCGCCGGAGAGCTGCGACGGATAGCTCTCCTCGAAGCCGCGCAGCCCGACCAGGTCGATGAAGCTCTGCGCGCGCTGCTCGCGCTCGGCGCGCGGCAGTCCCTGGCGTTCGAGGCCGTACAGGACGTTGCCGCGCACCGTCTTCCAGGGAAACAGCGCGAAGTGCTGGAACACGATGCCGCGATCGGGCCCCGGCGCCGCGACCGGCTTGCCTTCGACCAGGATGCGGCCGGCTTCGGTCGGCAGGAAGCCGCCGACCAGATAGAGCAGGGTGGATTTGCCGCAGCCCGAGGGTCCGAGCAGCGCCAGGAACTCGCGCGGCCGCACTTCGAGTCCGACATCGGACAGCGCGCGCACCGCCCGCCCGTGCGGCGGGCGGTAGGTATGATTCACGCCCTCGATGACGATCTGAGCTGCGCTGTCCATGCGTTCCCAGGCGATTGCGGCACTTCTAAGCGGGCGCCGGCGGCCGGCACCCTAACCCGTGTGATCTTGGCGACCAAGTGCACGCACAGTCGCGCCTCGGCCGTCGTTGCAGGGCGCGGCGCCCGGAATGACGGCGAGAGCGAAAGCGGATATACATCTCGCCCGCAACGGCCTGCCTGGGATTGCCCGATGGAACGCTCGTTCAAGAAGGAAGTGGATGCGCTGCGGCTTGGCGCCGGCGAGGTTTTTCGCGGCGAAGGCATCCTCGCCGTCACCAAGGCGCTGCTGCAATCGGGCGTCAGCTATGTGGGCGGCTATCAGGGCGCGCCGGTGTCGCATCTGCTGGACGTGATGGTCGACGCCGAAGACCTGCTCGCCGACCTCGGCGTGCATGTGGAGACCTGCACCAACGAAGCCGCCGCCGCCGCCATGCTGGGCGCCTCGATCAACTATCCGCTGCGCGGCGCGGTGACGTGGAAGTCGATCGTCGGCACCAACGTGGCGGCCGATGCGCTGTCGAACCTCGCCTCGCCGGGCGTCATCGGCGGCGCGCTGATCGTGCTGGGCGAGGACTACGGCGAGGGCGCGAGCGTCATCCAGGAGCGCTCCTACGCCTATGCGATGAAGTCCTCAATCTGGCTCCTCGACCCGCGGCCCGATCTGCCGACCATCGTCCACATGGTCGAGCAAGGGTTTGAGCTTTCCGAGGCGAGCCACGCGCCGGTCATGCTGGATCTGCGCGTGCGCGCCTGCCACGTCACCGGCGAGTTCGTCGCCAAGGACAACAAACGCGGCCCCTATAGCGGCCGGCACCGTCTCGAAGGGCCGCCGCGCTTCGAATACGGCCGCCTCGCCCATCCGCCCGTCATCTTCACGCAGGAGCGGCTCAAGATCGATGAGCGCCTGCCGGCCGCCCTCGAGTTCATCCGCGAGCATGCGCTCAACGAGGTGATCCCGGGCGAGCTCGACGACATCGGCATCATCGTTCTGGGCGGGCTCACCAACAGCCTGCTGCGCGCGCTATGGCGGCTCGATCTCGCCGATCTCTACGGAGCCTCGCGCATTCCGATCTTCGTGCTCAATGTCGCCTACCCGCTGGTGCCCGACGAGGTGAGGGATTTCTGCGCCAAGAAGCGCGCCGTGCTGGTGGTCGAGGAGGGCTCGCCCGAATATGTCGAGCAGCAGATCAATGTTGTGCTGCGCAACGCCGGCAGCGCGACCCGTGTTTGCGGCAAGGGCTGCCTGCCGCGCAGCGGCGATTACAATTCCGAAGTGCTGCTGCGCGGCATCGCGGCGTTCCTGAACGAGACGCAGCCAGCCGGCGTCGACGCCGCCGCGGTCACGGCGCACGCCGGCGAGATGCTGGCGCACCGGCCGGGCGCCGCCGCCGCGGTCGGCGACATCCCGTCGCGGCCGCCGAATTTCTGCACCGGCTGCCCGGAGCGGCCGGTGTTCACCGCCATCAAGCTGGCGCAGCGCGAGGTCGGCCCGACCCATATCAGCGCCGACATCGGCTGCCATTCGTTCGCGACCTTTGCGCCGTTCTCGCTCGGCAATTCGATCCTCGGCTACGGCATGTCGCTCGCGAGCGCGGCGGCCGTCGCCCCGAACATGGCGAAGCGCCCGATCGCCGTGATGGGCGACGGCGGCTTCTGGCACAACGGCCTCATCACCGGGGTCGCGTCGAACATGTTCAACAAGGGCGACGGCGTTCTCATCGTGATGCAGAACGGCTACGCCTCCGCGACCGGCCAGCAATACCTGCCGTCGAGCAAGGCCAACGGCAGCGGCACGCCGACCGGCATCAGCATCGAGAACACGCTGCGCGCGCTCGGCGTCACCTGGCTGCGCACGGTGCGCACCTACAGCGTGGCGAAAATGGCCGCGACGCTGAAGGAGGCGATGCGCACCGCCGAGCGCGGCCTCAAGGTGATCATCGCCGACGGCGAATGCATGCTGGCGCGGCAGCGCCGCCTGCGCGTGGAGAACGCCGAAAAGCTCAAGCGCGGCGAGCGCGTGGTGAAGACGCGCTACGGCGTCGACGACGACATCTGCACCGGCGACCATTCCTGCATCCGGCTGTCCGGATGCCCGTCGCTGACCGTCAAGCCCAGCCCCGATCCACTGCGCACCGATCCGGTCGCGACCGTGATCGAAAGCTGCGTCGGCTGCGGCCTGTGCGGCGAGGTCGCGCATGCGGCCGTGCTGTGTCCGTCGTTCTACCGCACCGACGTCATCAGCAATCCGACGTGGTTCGATCGCACCCTGTTCGGGCTGCGCCGCAGCATGATCTCGGCGCTGCGCGGCGGCGCCGCTTCCTCCTCTCCCCGTTCGGTCGGTGCGCCTATCAGCGACGCCGAAAGCCCCTCACCCCAACGGGCAGAGCAGGTTCGCGGCGCTGAGCCGCAAGGCGGCGTGCGTCCTCTGACGATTCTGATCGCAGCGTTGGGCGGCGAGGGCGGCGGTGTGCTGACCGACTGGATCGTCGCCGCGGCGGCGAGCCAGGGATTCCCCGTTCAATCGACATCGATACCGGGCGTCGCGCAGCGTACTGGGGCGACCACCTATCACGTCGAAATGGTGCCCGCCGCGATGCCCGCCGCCGCCGTTGCCTCGCCCGCAAGTGGGGCATCGTCAGGGAGCGGACGCCGGCCCATCCTCGCACTCGCGCCTGGCGTCGGCGATGTCGATCTCGTCGTCGCCAGCGAGCTGATGGAAGCCGGCCGCGCCATTGCGGGCGGCTACGTCACGCCCGGCCGCACCACGACCATCGCCTCGACCAGCCGCTCCTACCTGGTGGTCGAAAAGATGGCGATGGGCGACGGCCGCTACGACCAGCAGAAGCTCCTCCAGGCGGTCGAGCGGAATTCGCGCCAGACGCTGCTCCTTGACCTCGAGGCGATCGCGCGCGCGAGCGGCGCCATGATCAACGCGGTGATGCTCGGCGCCATCGCGGGCGCCGGCGCGCTGCCGATACCAGCCGAGGCCTTCGAGGCGGCGATCCGCGCCGACGGCAAGGCGGTCGAGGCGAACCTGCGCGGCTTCCGCGCCGGCTTCGATGCGGCCCGCGGCGGCCCGCGCACGCGCTCCGATCCCCTCAAGCGCCCCCACGCGCCGGTTCCCTCCCTCGCCGATCTCGAACGCGAGATCGCCCGCATGCCGGCGCCGGCGCGCTCGTTCATGACCGAGGGCGTGCGCCGCCTCGCCGCCTATCAGGACCTCGCCTATGCGCGGCTTTACTTCGATCGCCTGGCGCCGATCCGCGACGCCGACGCGCGGGCCGACGCCGATGGACGCCTGCTCGCCGAAACCGCGCGGCACCTCGCCTTGCGCATGTCGTACGAGGACGTGATCCGCGTGGCGCAGGCCAAGATCGATCCCGAACGCTTCGCGCGCATCACGGCACAAATGGACGTGAAGCTGGATCAGCCGTTCACGGTGACCGAATTCCTCAAGCCCGGCATCGAGGAATTCTGCTCGATCCTGCCGCCCGTGGCGGCGCGGCGCATCCTGGCGCTCGCCGAACGCCACCCCGCGCTCGGCCGCGCCCATTGGGGCATGGCGGTCAACACCGCGTCGGTGTTCGGCTTCGTGCGCTTCCGCGCGCTCGCGGGGCTGCGCCGGTTTCGGCCGCGCACGTTCCGGTTCCAGGAAGAGCAGCGCGACATCGAGGCCTGGCTCAGCCTGATCGCGCGCGCGGCGCCGCTTAACGCCGAGCTTGCCATCGAAATCGCCGAATGTGCGCGCCTCATCAAGGGCTACGGCGACACGCACAAGCGCGGCAGCGGCAATTATCGCTTGATCGTCTCGCAGGTAATCGAGCCCGCGCTCGCCGGTCACATGCCGGTCGGACAGGCCGTGGATGCGATCGCGAGCGCGCGGACCGCAGCTCTGCTCGATCCCGAGGGTGAGGCGCTGGCGAACTGCCTGGGCGCGCTTGGCTCGCCGCTGGCGCACGCCATCGCCGCTGAATAGCGGGGGCGCCGCCGCCGGGAACAAAGGCGCGGCGGCGTCATTGTTCCGGCGATCAAGCTCGCGAGCAGGCATTGCCATGGCCAAGACGCCCACCCGCAAAACCGCCTCCCGAAAAACCGCGCGCCGCAAGTCGGCCCGGCCCAGGTCGCGGCGTCGCAAGACGACCCGCACAACCTCAAGCCGCCGCTGGTCCGGACGCGTCACGCGCGAAAGCGACGCGCTCACGCTCGAAGGCGGCGTGTTCAAATCGGGCGATCCCAAGCGCATCGCCGCCTCACTGAAACGTTCGGCCGAGCGCAGCCGCCGCCGCAAGTCGAGCCCCTACCGCTCGGCGCTGTCGATGCTGACCTTCTACATCAATCGCGCCGGCAAGAATCTTCCCGCCGGAAAGCGCAAGACGCTGCAACGCGCCAAGGTCGAGCTGCGCCGACAGTTCGGGCGGCAATAGCGTTGTGCGGCGAACCCGACCGCGACCGGCTACCGCCTCGATCGCGCCGGTGCTAGCCTTTCTCTGATGAGCCGGCCGACGGCGAATGCTGGCGCAACAGGGAGGGGTCCGTGAAAGCATTCATTGCAGCATCGTTCCTTGCGGCATTGTGGCTCGGCGCGGCATCGGCGAACGCGCAAACCATGCCGCCCAATGACGCCGGCGTGACCATGGGGCACCTGCATCTCAATTCGCGCGACCTGGACGCCAACAAAAAAATCTTCGTCGGCATGGGCGGCGAAGCGCTGAACATCCCGGGTGCGCCGCTGCAATACGTGAGGTTTCCCGGCGTCATCGTGATCCTGAACCTGCCTCCGGGAGCGCCGCCCGAAAGCGGCCCGAGCGAAGGAACGGTGATCAATCACGTCGGCTTCCTGGTGCCGAACGCCCAGGACGCCGCCGCCAAGTGGAAGGCCGCCGGCTTGCCGGTCGAGCCCGGCCGCAACGGCCGCACCGACCAGGCTTACGTCGTGACCGCGGATGGATTGCGGGTCGAGATTCTCGAGGACAAGAACCAGAAAGAACCGATCCGCTTCCACCACGTGCACTTCTTCGTGCCGGAAGCCGCCATCGCCGACATCCAGGCCTGGTACGTCAAGAACTTCGGCGCCACGGCCGGCATGCGCGGGACGTCTCAGGCGGCTGATGTGCCCGGCGCCAATCTGACATTCTCCAAGACCGACACGCCGACGGTTCCGACCAAGGGACGCATCCTCGACCACATCGGCTTCGACGTGACGAACCTCGACGTCGCGGTCAAACGCTTCACAGCCAACGGCATCAAGCTCGATCGCGGCCCCGAGACGCTACCGAACGGCGTCAAGCTCCTCTTCATCCACGATCCGTGGGGCACCAACATCGAGGTGAACGAGCGGCCGCATCCGATGTAAGACGCTGGCGCCTCTCCCGGTTCGGGGAGGGGTATCCGCGCGCCGCGGACGGCGGCGTTTTGGGAAGCACTCAAGCCGCCGATACACTGCGCCGTGCCGATACTCTTGCGGGACGCCGATGGACCTCGCTATGCTGGCGAGCGTTGCGGGCGTAGTTCAGTGGTAGAACGACAGCTTCCCAAGCTGTATGTCGTGGGTTCGATTCCCATCGCCCGCTCCAGCGCTTCAACTCATAGCTTGCGGATGTCGGCGTTCGCCGCCGTTGCGAGCGCTACGACGTGCGGCAGGGATCGACAGGCGCAGCGACGGCCGTGGTCTCGGGAATTTCGCGACGTCCCGCGACGGCCGTGTCGCGCGCGGCGTAAAGGTCAAGGAGCTCGGCGACGTAGTCCTGCGTCGATTTCGGCGGCGGGCAGTTGGCGCTGAGGCGATCGAGCAAAGCGCGGTCGCCGGCAAGCCGGTTGAGCCGCTCGGCAAGGCCCATCACGTCGCCGGACGGAAACAGCAGCCCGTTGCGGCCGTCGCGCACGACTTCCGAAATTCCGGAAAAATCCGATCCGACCACCGGGCATTTCGACGCCATGGCTGAATAGATGACGAGCGGCGTATTCTCGTGCCACAGCGACGGCACCACCAGGACGTCGAGCCCGGCGAAAATCTCGGCAATGCGATCGTTGGCGAAGGTGCCGCAGAATTCGACGCCGCCGATCCCGGCGGCGCGGCGCTCGAGCGCATCGGAATAGCCCGGAAACTCCCGGGTGTTGCCGTAGACATAAAGCCTGGCGCGGCCCGGCTCGACGTGACGGAAGGCGTCGATCAGCACGTGGCAGCCCTTGTGCGGCGACAGCGTGCCGATGAAGCCGAATTTCACCGCGCCCGAGCCGCGGGCGTGGCGCGGATATTTGTCGTAACCATCTAGATCGATGCCGTAGGCGGACTGCCGGATCAGGCGCCGGTCGACGCCGTTGCCGACCAGCACCGCGGTCATCATGCGGGTCGGCGAGACGATGCCGTGCAGCGCATTGAGCCGCGCGGTATTGAAATCTTTGCGGCGGGCGACCGCGGCCACGTCCTGGTGAAACGGATAGGGCGGCAGCATACCGTCCACGGTGAGCTTGGCGGCCGCGTCGGCCACGGCGTCCGGCACAAATCTCGCGAAGCTTGCGGCGCGGCCGCCGCGCATCGTCGACATCAGGTGCCGCACGCAATTGCCGGCGTTGCGGCTCGGCCCCGCGCAAGCGCTGCCGTCTTCGAGAATAAGCCGATAGGTCGGGCACACCGACCAGAAATCGGTCGGCGTGTAGTAGGCCGGCAGCCCGGCGGCGGCGGCACCGTCGATCAGGCAGATGCCGAGGCGGCTGAGATGGAAGCAATGCAGGATGTCCGGCTTGATGCGCGCGATCAGTTCGGCGAAATAATGCGCCGAGAGCTTGTTGATGTATTCGAGCTCCATGGTGACGGACTGCCCGCCCATCGGCACGCGGTCGTGATGGAAGCGGTAGACGTCGATGCCCTGGTATTCGACCTGGTCGAAGCGGGCGCCGTCGGCGAGCGGCGCCGTGGTCGGGAATGCGGTGAACACGGACACGCGATGGCCGCGGCGCATCAGCTCGCTCGCCACCGAATAGGTCAGGACTTCGGTGCCTGAGGCGTATTCGGGAAGAAACTGGTGAACGGTCAGCAGGACGTGCAGCGCCATCAGATGCCCCCGGCCTTCATGCGCACGTTGCGGCTTTCGTCGCGCGCCGCGCGATACTGCGCATAGGCGCACAATAGATTGGCCGCCGGGGCCTTTACCAGCATCCGGATTTTCCGCGGCAGGTGCTTCTCGGCGCGGCTGACCAGCGCGATGTCGGCAAGCGACATGCTGGCCCAGGTGCGCAGCACCTGGCGCGGCGTCGGCACGAATTGCACGCCGAACAGCCGGTACAGCAGGCGGTGGGAAACATAGGTGCGCCGATAGTCGTAGCCGAGCGAGCGCTCGTGCGAATGGATGACGGCGGCGGCCGGCTCGTAGACGATCTTGAAGCCGTGCTTGAGCACGCGCTGCGCCCAATCGATATCCTCGCCAAAACTGATCTCGCCGAAGCGTTCCTGCTCCCAGACGCGCTTGTCGATGGCCGAGCAGACGTTGTCGAAGTTGCACAGGTGATACTTCGCGACCGGCGATAGCTTGCGGTACTGACCCGGATGCTCGATCGCCTTGACCTTGCGCGCCAAACCGGCGGTGAGCGCCGAATTCACGTTCCGCTTGGTGATGGCGTCGGCGGTCGGCTGCGGAATCTGCCGGGCGAAGGCGCCGGCAACGCGGTCGCCGCTCAGTGCGGCCAGCAGGCGCTCGATCAGATGTGCGTCGAGCGCAATGGCATCCTGGACCATGAGGATGACGGCATTGCAACTGGCGAGCGATATGCCGTAGTCGCGCGTGGCGCCGTGGTTGAACGCGTCCGCCGCGATGGAGTGGACGACGGCGCCGGCCGAGCGCGCCACCGCCGGCGTGTCGTCGGTCGAGCCCGAATCGACGACGATGAATTCGACCCGCGGCCAACAAGTCTGCGCGCACAGGCGCTCGACCGCGCGCCGGAACAACTCGCCGCCGTTCTTGGTCGGGATGACCAGCGAGCAACAATAACGGTCCGCGGCGGTTTTGCTCGCACCCACGTCGGGCCGGCTGTTGGCGAGATCCTCAACCATAGGACGTAGTGGGTGCTACCGGTTACGCGCGTCTCACGGCTGATCGCATTCAATGCCATGTCGCCGCGACTTTGGATAGTACGGGCGACGGCGCGGCGCGCGTGCGGCGATCAAATGACCTCTTCGGTCTTGTCGTCGGTCTCGCCGTAGCGGCGCAGCGTGGCGGGCCGGGTTCCCGCGTAATGCTGCGCCAAGCCCGGCGCTATCTTGGCGTTCTCGCGCTCGAACAGGCTGTTGCCGGCAAGGTCGCTTTCGACCAGGAACGGTCCGAATTTCTCCACGTCGAGCACCCAGACCGCCTGCGCGAGGCCGAGTTCCTCCAGCCAATAGACGCCGGCAACTCGCTTGATGCCGCGGCCAAGGAGCGCGCCGGTGCCGTAGCCGACCGTGGTCAGATAGACCGCCTCGTTGGGAACGAAAAAGTCGCGATAGGTCGCCGACGTCATGCCGCCCTTGCCGATGATGACGTTGCATCCGGAAAGCCGAAACCAGCCTTCGAGCCATTTGGCGAAGCGGAACGACGCCGTCGCGGTCACCGCGCCGACCGTGTAGGTGCCGTCGGGATTGACGGCGGCGGCCGGCGAGCAGTGGAAGTTGACGAGGCCGAGCGCCTCCTTGCCTGCCGGCATGCCGGCGCCATCCTCGATCGCGCGCTTGTAGACGCCCTCGCGCGCGGTGAAGACCCGGCCGGTCAGATAGGCGACCGAGCCGATCTCCAGCTGCCGGAGTTGTTCCGTGCGGGCCGGCAGATCGAGCTGGACAGTTTTCAGATCGGCCATTGATCCATTCCCTCGCGACCACGGCAGCGCGTGGCGTCGCCGGCAACTATTCCGCCGCCTCGGCCGTCTGCCGGCCCCATTCGACGGTGGAGCGCCGCATGTAGTCGGTGAACCACGCCGGATCGGTGCGAAACTGCACCTTGCCGTCGGTGGCGATGCGCGCGCAGGCGCGGCGCGAGGACAGGCAGAACATGTGCACCGACATCGGCATGCCGCCGGTGTGGCAATAGCCGACCTCGATGTGGCAATCGATCACCATCGAGGAGCCGACAAAGCCCATGGCGCCCATGCCGATATTGTTGCCGAGCTCCTTGAACTCCTCTTCGAGCGCGGCGATCCGCGGGTCGGGATTGCGCGAGCCGACGAGGCGCAGGCAGGACGCCTGCTTGCCCAGAACCATGCTGGTGTCCTTCGAGCCGCCCAGCCCGATGCCGACGATGGCGGGCTGGCAGGCGAGCCCGCGCTTGCCGAAGCCGATCAGCGTGTCGAGGTAGAAGCGCTTGATGCCCTCGATGCCGTCGCCGGGAAACAGCATGCGGTAATCGGAGCCGAACAGGCCGCCCTTGTGCACGGTGGTGAGCTCGATCCAGTCGGCATCGGGATGGAACGCATACTCGATCTCCGGCGCGCCGATGCCGACATTGTTGTTGTGGTCGGTGCGCCACAGCGGATGCACGCGGTTGGGGCGCAGCGGCACCGTAGCGGTCGCCCGTGCGGTGGCGCGGCGCAACGCCGCCTCGAGCGCCACCGGCCCGCCTTCGAGCCGCGCCTCGTTGCCGATCTTCACGTACCAGCGCGGCAGGCCGGTATCGCCGCACATGGCGCGGCGGTCCTCCTTGGCGGCCTCGTAGTTCTCCAGCATGGCCTTGATGACGAACGCCGACAGGTCGCCCTTTTCGGTATCGGCGCAGCGGCGCAGTCCGGCGAGATAATCCTCCGGGATCTCGATGGCCGCCTTCGCCATCAAGTCCTCCGCGGTGCGTTGCAGCGACGACAGGGGAATCATATCGGTGTCTCGTTATTCGGCCGCGAGCTGGTCGCGCAGCATGGTCTCGCCCGGCTTCACATGGGTGAACTCGACCGGCCGCTCGGTGATCTCGATGCGGCCCTGCGTCTGCCGCGCCACCGTGAAGGTCGAGGTCGCGAGATCGCCGGGTTCGGGGAAGTCGGACCGGTAGTGCGCGCCGCGGGAATTTTGCCGCCGGCACGCCGCCAGCGCAATGACCCGGCTCACCTCGCACAGCGAGCGCAGATTGAGCCAGTCATGCCAAGTCAAATTGAAGTGACGGCTGCCGTCGGCGACGCCGGTTGCGAGCAATTCCGCTTCGATCCGCTCGATCGCCGCCAGGCCGCGCTCGAGCCCGGGTAGGTCGCGCACAACCCCGACATCGTCCCACATGGCGTCGAGCAGCGCTTCGCGCAGCACGTTCAGATTGCCGGGCGGGCGCGAGAACGGATGGAGCGCGCGCGCCATTTCGGCGTCGAGCGCCTGCGCATCGGGCGGCCGATGGCCCGGCCTGTGGTCGACGATCCAGCGTGCCATCACGTCGCCGGCGATGCCGCCGAACACGGTCGAGTTGGCGACGCCGTTGCCGCCGAGCCGGTTGGCGCCATGCATGCCGCTCGCATCCTCGCCGGCGACGAACAGCCCGGGGCATGCGGTGGAGGTATCGACGTTGCAGATCGCGCCCCCCATGAAATAGTGCGCGGTCGGCACCACCTCGACCAGCCCGCCGGCAAGGTCGAAGCCGCAGTCGCGGCAACGATCCACCATGCCCTTGAACTGCTTGGCCACATTGGCGGGGCCGAGGTGGCCCATCTTGATGTAGACGCCGCCGTTCGGCGTAGTGCGGCCGGCCCGCATCTCGGCATGGATGGCGCGGCTGACCACGTCGCGGGTGGCGCGTTCGAGCTTCGGGTCGTATTCGCCCATGAAGCGCTGCATCGCGCCGTTGAGCAGATGGCCGCCTGAGCCGCGCAGTCCTTCTTCCAGCACGGTGCCGGTCATGCGCGTGTCGGGTCCGGCAAGGAGCCCGGTCGGATGGAACTGCACCATCTCCATGTCGCGCAGCTCAAGCCCGAGCCGCAACGCCATGGCGAGGCCGTCCATGCTCTTGTCGCCGGACGGCGTGTGATAGCGATACATGGTCGGCCCGCCGCCGGTCGCCAACAGCACGGCTTGCGCGACAACGAAGCGGAATTCGCCGCTGCGCACGTCGATCAGCAGCGCGCCCGCGATGCCGCCGTCCGCCGCCGGCATCAGCGCCACGGCGCGATGCTCTTCCAGCCGGCGCACCGGCCGCGCCCAGACTTGCTCCATCAGCCGGTTGATGATCTCGATCCCGGTCAGGTCGCCCTTGTGCACGGTCCGATCGAAGGTCTGGCCGGCGAACGCCTTGCCGTGCAGCGTGCCGTCCGCATTGCGGTCGAAGAAGCAGCCGATCTCGTTCTCGAGTTCGCGCACGCGCTCGATTGCGGTGCTCACCAGCGTCCAGGCCAGCTCCTGATGCGGCAGCCATTTGCCGCCCTCGATCGTGTCCATGAAATGGCGCTCGACCGAGTCGCCGGGATTGAGCGCCACGTTGTAGCCGCCCTGCACCATGCGGGTGCAGCCGCACTTGCCGAGGAGGCCCTTGCTCACCACCGTGACGTCGAGGTCGGGGTCCGCCTTGAGCGCGTGCAGCGCCGCGAACAGCCCCGCGCCGCCGGCGCCGAGGATCAAAATATCGGTCTCGAGACGTTCCAGCCTCATGCCGTCCTCAGAACACGCGCGCCAGGAACACGAACGCGATGACGGCCGACAGTGCGGCGGCAATCGTCGCCAGCGCTTTCTGGCGGTCCCGCCAGCCGAGATTCTCGATCACCAGGACGCGCAACCCGCCAAAGAGGTGCACGGCGAGCAGGAACACCAGGACGCCTTCAGCGAGTTTCACCAGCGGCTGGTCGCTCCAGCGCAAGAAGCTGTCGAGCCGCGCCTCGCCGTCGATGGCGAGGCCAAGCGCCAGAAAATGCAGCGGAAGGAAAATCGCGAGCGCCAGGCCGGAAATGCGGTGCACCATGGCGGCGATCCACAGCGTGCTGCCGCGGTGGTCGAGGCGCCGCGCGGTCACCACAGCACCACGGCAGCGACGGCGCGAAGGCCGAGCACGAACAGCGCCGATCCGAGCACGACCGCAACGACGCCGGCGCGGCGGTCGTCGAGCGGCGACCATTCGGCCAGCACGTTGCGCACGCCGATCGCGCCGTGAATGGAAGCCGCGGCAACGAACAGCCCGTAATACGAGGCCCACACGATGCTGCCGTGCGTGCGCGACAAGATATCGGCGGCCGTCATGCCGCGCCGGGTGGCGTAGAAGATGACCGCGATGTGGCCGAGCACCAGCGGCAGCATCAGCACCGCCGTGAGCCGCTGCCACACATAGAGCCGGACATTCATGTCTTGATCTCGCCCTTGAGATAAGCCGCCGCAGTGCGGCGCTTGAGGCCGGCGATCGCCGCGGTCGGGTTGAGCGCCTGCGGGCAAACCTCCTGGCAGGACTGGTGCGAATGGCAGGCGTGGCAACCGCCCGCCGCCCCGACCGCCTGCAGACGCGCGGCATTGCCGGCGTCGCGCTCGTCGTTCGCGAGCGTCCAGGCCCGGGTGAGGGCGGCCGGTCCCAGATATTGCGAGCTCCACCGCACGGTGTCGCAGGCCGCATAACAGACGCCGCAATTGATGCACTCGATGGCCGCGTCGGCGGCGGCGCGCGCCGGACTGTCGGGCCGAATTTGCGCGATGTCGTCGTAACGGGTCCTCGACGGCGCAAAGGTTCCCTTGGCCTGCTGCCACTTTTCGAAGAAGGGCTGCATGTCGGTGGTCAAATCCTTGATGACCGGAAGGTTCTCGAGCGGGCCGATTTCCAGCCGCCCGCGGCGCGCGACTTTCGCCACATGGCTGCGGCAGGTCCAGCGCGGCCGGCCGTTGACCGTCATGGCGCACGAGCCGCAGACGCCGACCCGGCAGGCAAACCGATAGGACAGCGTCGGATCGATGTTGCGCTGCACGAAGGTCACCACGTCGAGCACGGTCTGGCTCTGGCGCTGCGGCACGACGTAAGTCTCGTAACGGCCCTCCTTGGCGCCACGCCAAACCGATACCGACAACTGCGAAGTCATGCCCGCACAAGTCTCCTGGACCGGCTTAACCTGCGCGCCTTGATTGAATAGCGCAACAACACGGGCTATCGTGTGCGCCAAGAGCCGCAAACGGCTCGTCCGGGATCAATCCCGCAGGGCGGAAACTATGGATCAGCAAACAAGGCGATCGGGCTGGAGCTGGTGGAGCTGGTGGTACCTGCTCTTCATCGTGCAATTCATCGGGGTGCTGTGGCCGCCCTGGTACAATTCGATCGAGCCATCGTGGGCGGGTATCCCGTTCTTCTATTGGTATCAGATGCTCTGGGTGATCATCGGGGCCATTCTGACCGCGATCATCTATTTCGCGACCGAAGAATAGCGTTCCACATCGCGCGGCTCGCTTTGTGTAAGTGCGCGCCCGCAAGCAAGCAAATAACAACAAAAAAAGCTGGGGAGAAATGCCGTGACGGAAATCAACTGGACCGCCCTCATCGTCTTCGTGGTGCTGTTCGGCTTCATCACCTGGCTCGGCTTCGCCGCCGCGCACTGGCGCAAGGGCGATCTCGACCAGCTGCACGAATGGGGGCTCGGCGGCCGGCGCTTCGGCACCCTCATCACCTGGTTCCTGGTCGGCGGCGATCTCTACACGGCCTACACCTTCATCGCCGTCCCCGCGCTCGCCTTCGGCGCCGGCGCCATTGCGTTCTTCGCCGTGCCGTACACGATCATGATCTATCCGATCCTGTTCCTGGCGTTTCCGCGTCTCTGGTACGTCTGCCACAAGCACAGCTACATCACGGCCGCCGACTTCGTGCGCGGCCGCTTCGGCAATCGCTGGCTCGCCCTGGCGGTGACGATCACCGGCATCGTCGCCACCATGCCCTACATCGCGCTGCAGCTGGTCGGCCTGCAGGTCGTGATCGGCGGCTTGGGGGTTCCCAGCACCGGCTATACGGGCGATCTGCCGCTGGTCATCGCCTTCATCATTCTCGCCGCCTTCACCTATTCGAGCGGGCTGCGCGCGCCGGCCTCGATCGCGATCGTCAAGGACATCCTGATCTACATCACGGCGTTCGCCGCCGTGATCGTCGTGCCGATCCAGCTCGGCGGCTTCGGCAAGATTTTTGCCGCCGTGCCGCCGGCGAAACTGCTGCTGGCTGTTCCCGGTCCCAATACCACCGGCGCCTACGGCATCTATGCGACGCTGGCGCTCGGATCGGCGCTGGCGCTGTTCCTCTATCCGCATTCGATCACCGGCATCCTGAGCGCCAGCAGCGGCGGCGCCATCCGCCGTAACGCCGCGATGCTGCCGGGCTATTCGTTCATGCTCGGCCTCCTCGCGCTGGTCGGCTTTTTCGCCATCGCCGTGGGCGTCGGCGGTCTTCCCGAATACGCGGCAGGTTTCAAGCAGTTCGGCAACAACTTCGCGGTGCCGGCGCTATTCCTGCACACGTTCCCGTCGTGGTTCGTCGGCGTCGCCTTCGCGGCGGTCGGCATCGGGGCACTGGTGCCGGCGGCGATCATGTCGATCGCCGCGGCCAATCTCTACACCCGCAACATCCATCGCGAGTTCATCAACCGCAATCCGACCGACCGGGAGGAAGCGCAGATGGCGAAGTGGGTGTCGCTGATCGTAAAGTTCGGGGCGCTCGCCTTCATCGTGTTCGTGCCGCAGCAATATGCCATCTACCTTCAGCTGCTCGGCGGCATCCTGATCATCCAGACGCTGCCGTCGGTGATGCTCGGCGTCTATACCCGTTGGTTCAACGACTGGGCGCTGCTGGTCGGTTGGGCGGCGGGAACCGCGCTGGGAACCTCGATGTTCATCGCGGCCAATATGACGCCGAATTATCCGCTCGCGCTCCCGGCTGCATTGGGCGGCTTCGCCTTCCCGGGCTACAGCGCGCTCTACACCGTGGCGCTCAATCTCATCATCGCCATCGTGCTGACACCGCTGTTCAACATGATGGGCGCGGCGCGCGTCGATGCGACCGTGGCGTCCGACTACCGGCCGTAGCGGGATTTGCTGCGGCCTCGTTGCCGGGCGCCGCATGCGCGGCGCCCTCCCCTGTCGCGCAACATCACGGTAGCTCCGTGGCGTCGATCATGGCAAATTAGCCGCAGTCGCAGCGACACGCGCGCAACGCTACACGCAAAAGGAGAACACGATGGCCTGGGTCAAAGCGAGGGATATCGCCTACGGGCGGCTGCGGGTCCCCGATCTCGATGTCATGGAGGAGTTTTTGACCCGGTTCGGCCTGCACAAGACCGAGCGGACCAACAATGCGCTTTACATGCGCGGCACCGATCCCAACCATCACATCCACATCACCGAGAAGGGCAGCCCCAAATTTATCGGGCTCGGTTATTACGTCGACAGCGAGGACGATCTGCGCCGCCTCGCCAAGGCGCCGGGCGCCTCGGCGGTCGAGCATATCGACGAGCCCGGCGGCGGCATGCGGGTGCGGCTGACCGAGCCAAACGGCTATCAGGTCGAAGTAGTGTGCGGCATCGCGCCGGTCGAGGAAATCGCGGTCAGGCGGCAGAAGCTCAATTCCGGCGAAGCGCCGCTGTCGCGCGCCGGCGAATTGATGCGCCTGCCGAGGGGTCCCGCGCACGTCAAGCGCGTCGGCCATGGCGTGCTGATGACGCCGCGTTTCAGCGAGACGGTGGCGTGGTTCCGCGAGACGCTGGGATTCGTCTGCTCGGACGACGTCTATGTCGAGAACAAGGACAACGTGATCGGCTCGTTCAACCGCTGCGATCGCGGCGACAACTATGTCGATCACCACGTCTTCTTCTGCCTCGCCCACCAGAAGACCGGGCTGAACCATCTGTCGTTCGAGGTGCAGGACATCGACGACGTGGCGGTGGGCCACGATTACCTCAAGCAGTTCGGCAACTACGAGCACATGTGGGGCCTCGGCCGCCACGTGCTCGGCAGCCAGGTCTACGACTACTGGGCCGACCCCTGGGGCCACGTGCACGAGCACTGGGCCGACAGCGACCGCCTCAACCTCGCCAACGGCTCCAACCTCGTCCCCGCCCAGGAAGCCCTTGTGTCGCAATGGGGCGAGGCGCCGCCGGAGAAGTTCATCAACCACGCGAGCCCCTAGGGTAATCTTCGCGTGGGCCCATCCTCTGCTCATTGCCGCGAACGCGGCAATCCAGTCCGCAGCGGAGCGTCGCAAGCCGGGTCCCCGCTGTCGCGGGGACGAGCGGAGTTTGGATGACCGTCAGACGCTTCCCCTCGCTCGCGCACTGGGGCGCCTTCACCGCGCTGGTCGAGGACGGCCGGGTGATCGGCTGCGAGCCGTTCGCGCACGATCCGTCGCCGTCGCCGATGCTTGATGCCATTCCGGCCATGGTGCACTCGCCGCTGCGGATCGCGCGGCCGGCGGTCCGCGAGGGCTGGCGCCAGCGCAAGCCGCGCACCGGGGCGGATCGCTTCCGCGAAGTCTCCTGGGACGAGGCGCTCGCGCTGGTGGCCGAGGAACTCCAGCGCGTGCGCGAGACGCACGGCGCCGAATCGATCCTCGGCGGTTCCTACGGCTGGTCGTCCGCCGGCCGCGTGCATCACGCGCGCACGCTGGTGCGCCGCTTTCTGTTCCTCGGCGGCGGCTGCGTCGACCAGATGGGCAATTACAGCTGGGGCGCCGCGCAATTCTTCCTGCCGCACGTGATCGGCACCTTCGATCCGGTGGCGGGCGGCATCACCGACTGGTCGTCCGTGGTCAAGCACACCCGCCTCTTCCTCGCGTTCGGCGGACTGGCGGTGAAGAACGGACAGGTCAACTCGGGCGGCGCCGGCGCCCACGTCATGGAGTTGTGGCTGCGCCGCGCCAAAGACGCCGGCATCGATTTCGTCGTGGTCAGCCCGACCCGCGCCGACGTGCCGGACTTTCTGGCGGCGCAATGGGTGCCGATCCGCCCCAACACCGACACCGCAATGATGCTGGCGATGGCACATACGCTGCTCGCCGAGGAGCGCCACGACGGAGAATTCCTGGCGCGCTGTTGCAGCGGCTTCGAGACGTTCGAGCGCTACCTCGCGGGCGCCGATGATGGCGTACCGAAGACCGCCGAATGGGCGCAACAGATCACCGGCGTGCCTGCCGCCACCATCCGCGACCTGGCCCGCCGCGCCGCCGCGGTGCGCAGCCTGATCACCTGCTCATGGTCGCTGCAGCGCGCCCATCACGGCGAGCAGCCGTACTGGGCGGCGATCACGCTCGCCGCCATGCTGGGCGGCATCGGGCTTCCGGGCGGCGGCTTCGCCTTCGGCCATGGATCGAGCAACGGCGTCGGCGCCCCGCGCGCCGACCTGCCGGGACCGGAGCACCCGCCACCGCTCAACCCGGCGCGACGCGCCGTCCCGGTGGCGCGGCTCGCCGACATGCTGGAGGCGCCGAACGGCGAATACGAGTTCAACGGCCGCCACGCCGTCTATCCGGATATCCGGATGATCTATTGGGCCGGCGGCAATCCGTTCCATCACCACCAGGACCTCAACCGCCTGCAGCGCGCCTGGCAGCGGCCCGAAACCGTCATCGTGCACGAGAGCTTGTGGACGCCGACCGCGCGCCGCGCCGATATCGTGCTGCCGGCGACGACCTCGCTCGAGCGCAACGACATCGGCGGCTCCTCGCGCGATTCGTTTCTGCTCGCCATGCACCAGGCGATCGGCCCGGTCGGTCAGGCGCGCAACGATTTCGATATTTTCCGCGCGCTCGCCGATACGCTGGGCTACGAGGCCGCGTTCAGCGAAGGTCGCGACGAGATGGGCTGGTGCCAATGGCTTTACCAGCGCTTCCGCGCCGGCGCCGAGCGCAAGGGCGTGGCCCTGCCGGGATTTCAGCAATTCTGGGCCGACGGCTATGTGACGCTGCCGCCGCCGGCGCGTGATTTCGTGCTGTTCGAAGATTTCCGCGCCGATCCGCAACGCCATCCGCTCAAGACGCCGTCCGGCAAGATCGAGATCGCGTCGCCGGCGATCGCGCAATTCGGCTACGACGATTGCCCGGCGCATCCGGCCTGGCTCGCGCCGGCCGAATGGCTCGGCAGCGCTGCCGCCAAGGACTTTCCGCTGCATCTCATCACCAATCAGCCGGCGACCCGCCTGCACAGCCAGATGGACGCCGGCCCGGTTTCCGCGGCCGGCAAGGTCGCAGGCCGCGAGCCGATCCGGATCAGCGCCGCCGACGCGGCGCGCCGCCACATCCGCGACGGTGACGTGGTGCGCGTCTTCAATGCGCGCGGCGCCTGCCTCGCCGGCGCGATCGTCGACGACGGCGTGCTGCCGAGCGTGGCCGTGATGGCGACGGGCGCCTGGCTCGACCAGACCGACGGCGAGCCGGAACGCCACGGCAACCCGAACGTGCTCACGCTCGATGTCGGCACGTCGCGGCTGACGCAGGGCTGCGCGGCGCTGACCGCCCTGGTCGAGATCGAACGCTGGGAAGGCCCGGTGCCGCCGCTTCGCACCTTCACGCCGCCGGAACTGGCGGACGCCGGCGGGCGCTGACGGCGCTCCGGCGCCGTGATAACGTGGCGCAGCCCCTTCACTCACCGTCATGCCCCGCGATGACGAGGGCGGGAGAGATCGCAACATGCCCAGGCAAAAACTGACCGGCTCGTTCGTGGCGCTGGTCACGCCGTTCAACAAGGACGGCTCGGTCGATTTCGCGGCGTTGCGCGACCTGCTGCGGTTTCAGGAACAGCACGGCACCGCCGCGGTGCTGATCATGGGCTCGACCGGCGAAACCTCGATGCTGTCGGCCGACGAGAAGAACAAGATCATGGTCGAGGCCGCGAAGATGAAAGCGGCGAAAATGCCGATTTTCTTCGGCTGCACCGGCAACAACACCGAGGCGACGATCGCCAATGTGCGCTTCGCCAAGGAGAGCGGCGCCGACGGCGCCATCCTGGCCGCGCCGGCCTATATCTGCGCGCCGGCAGCCGACATCGAGCGCTTCTTCCTCGACGTCGCCGATGCAACCGATCTGCCGCTCGGCATCTACAACAATCCGCCGCGGGTGCAGAGCGATCTGCACTGGGAGCACCTGATCCGCATCTTCAGGCATCCGAATTACGTGGTGCACAAGGAATCGACCGCGCGCGTCGGCCAAGTGGCGCAAGTGCTTGCGGCCAAGCCGGATGTTGCCGTCATGTGCTGCGACAGCCCCAATCTCGGCCTCGTGGTGCCCACCATGAGCCTCGGCGGCCACGGCACCGCCAACATGACCGGCAACATCGCGCCGGCCGAGCTTGCCGTGATCTCGACGCCGTGGGCGAGCTACGCCGAGGCCGAGGCCTTCAAGGCCGCGTATCTGCGGCTGCTGCCGCTCCTGCACTTCACCTATTCGGCAATCAATCCGGTCGCGGTAAAATCGCTGATGAAGGCGCTTGGCATGCCGGTCGGCGATCTGCGCCGGCCGCTCACCGGCCTCGACGCCGAGGCGCTCGCCAAGGGGCTGCGCATCGTCGCCGATCTCGGCCTCGACAAGCGCTACGGCTACAAGCTCAAGTCGCTCTCGGCCGTGGCGGCCTGACCGCCGTTGTGGCGCTCGCTTCGCTCGGCGCAATGGCGGCGAATTAATTCATGGATCTCGGCATCGCGGGCAGAACCGCGCTCGTTTGCGGCGCCAGCAGGGGTCTCGGCAAGGCCTGCGCGCTGGCGCTCGCCTGCGAAGGCGTCGAGGTGACGATCGTGGCGCGCGGCCGCGACGCGCTCGAACGTGCCGGCACCGAGATCGCCCAATCGACCGCCGCCGCAGTGCGCACGGTCGCGGCCGACCTGACGACGAGCGCCGGCCGCGCCGCGGCGATCGCGGCCTGCCCGCAACCCGACATTCTGATCAACAACTCGCAGGGGCCGCTGCCCGGCAATTTCCGCGACTGGTCGCGTGCGGACTGGATCGCGGCGCTCGACGACATGATGCTCGGCCCCATCGAGATGATGCGGCTCACCGTCGACGGCATGATGGCGCGCCGCTTCGGCCGCATCGTCAACATCGTGTCGCGCAGCGTCAAATCCCCGCAGCTCGAGCTGGCGCTGTCGAACGGCGCGCGCTCCGGCCTGGTCGGCTTCGCGGCGGGCCTGGCGCGGCAAACGGCCGCCCGCGACGTCACCATCAACAATCTGCTGCCTGGCATTTTCGACAGCGACGCGCAGCATCGCCACATCCGCGGCCTCCTCGAGGGGACCGGCAAGACGTTCGAGCAGGTGTTCCGCGAGCGCGCCGAAGCCAGCACGGCGAAGCGCTACGGCGATCCGGCCGAGTTCGGCGCCTATTGCGCGTTTCTGTGTTCCGCGCAGGCGGGCTACATTACCGGCCAGAGCCTGCTGATCGACGGTGGCAGCTATCCGGGGGCGTTCTGAGCGGGCGGGACCGGTCGGTGCTGAAATGACGATCTGAAAAAATCGGAAGCCACATGAGACGCATCATAGGACCCATCTTGGCGATGGCGCTGCTCATGCTCGCAGTGGCGGCTCTGGCGCAAGGCTATCCGACCCGCACCGTGGCGGTGGTCGTGCCGTTCCCGCCGGGCGGCTCGGTCGACGGCGTCGCCCGCATCATCGTCGACAAGCTCAACCAGACGATGGGCCCGCATTTCATCGTCGAGAACCGCGCCGGTGGCGTGTCCGGCAATGTCGGCGCCAACGTCGTCGCCAAGGCCGACCCGGACGGCTACACACTCCTGGAAACCGCCTCGCTCCATGTCGTCAATCCGTTCCTCTACAAGAACGTGCCGTACGACGTGGTGAAGGATTTCACGCCGATCACCCTGATCGCCGCCGGGCCGCTGATCGTCAGCACCGCGCCCAACGTGCCGGCGGGGAATCTCAAGGAATTCTTCGATCTGGTGCGCCACGACCCGCAAAAATACACGCTCGGCGCCACCAGCATCGGCGCCGCCAGTCACCTGGTGATCGAGTTGCTCAAGCGCGAAGCCCATGTCGACACGCTGGTCATCACCTACAAGGGCACCAGCCCGGCGCTGACCGACCTCATGGGCGGCCAGATCCAGCTGCTGGCCGATCCGATGCTATCCTCGCTGCCGCTCGCCCGGTCCGGCCGCATCAAGGCGCTCGCGATCACCAGCCTCAAGCGCCAGGCCGCAGCGCCGGAAATCCCGACCGTCGAGGAATCCGGTTTGCCAGGCTTCGAGTTCGTGTCGTGGTACGGATTGTGGGGACCGAAAAAACTTCCACCCGACATCACCGCCAAGCTGCAGACCGGCATCGCCGGCATTCTGGCAGAACCGGACGTCAAGGCGCGCCTGGGCGTGCTCGGCTTCGAGGCGATCGGCTCGACGCCGGACGAATTTGCGAAATTCATCGCTGACGAAATGGAGAAATACGGTAGGATCATTCACGACGCCAACATCAAAGCCGAATAGGCAGGGTAAGGTCTAGCCGCGCGACGCCGCCTCACGGCGCAATGGCCACTCTGCGAGTTCAATGAATCAGGAGAAAAACCCGTCATGAGCAGGATCGCACCGGTCGCACTCGCGGCCGTCATCATTGGATTTGCCGCAGCCGCAATCGCGCAGCAGCCGGCGCAACCGCCCGCGCCGCCGCAGCGCGATTTCTCCAAGACGGAGATCAAGACCACCGATCTCGGTCACGACACGTATATGCTGGAAGGCGAAGGCGGCAACATCACGCTGGCGGTCGGCGAAGACGGCGTGATCATGGTGGACTCGGAATTCGCGCCGCTGCACGAAAAAATCAAGGCGGCGATCGAGAAGATCACGAAACTGCCGATCAAATATCTCGTCAACACGCACTTCCATGGCGATCACACCGGCGGCAACGCGCTGTTCCACCAGGACGGCGCAACCGTCGTCGCCAACATCAACGTGAAGAAACGCCTGGCCGAAGGCACCACCAACGGCCTGACCGGCGCGAAGACGCCTCCGGTCGAAGCGGACGGGCTGCCGACCCGGACCTACGGCGAGCGCATTTCGCTCTCGATCGAGGGCCGCGACGCGTTGCTGGGACATCCGCGCAATGCCCATACCGATGGCGACACCTATGTGTACTTCCGCGACGCCAATGTGCTGGCGACCGGCGACATCTTCACCAACGGCCGCTATCCCAACATCGACTTCGCCAACGGCGGCAACATCAGGGGCATGATCGCCGGCGTCAAAACCTATCTGCGGCTGGCGAACGCCAAGACCAAGGTCGTGCCGGGCCACGGCCCGCTCGCCGGCAAGGCGGATCTCCAAGCCTATCTGACGATGCTGACGACCGCGCGCGACAGCATGGCGAAGCTCGTCAAGCAGGGCAAGAGCGAATCCGACGTGGTGGCTGCAAAACCGTTCGCCGACCTTGACAAGAAGTGGGCGCCAAGCGACCAGGCCAGCACCAACTTCATCCGTGTCGTCTATCACTCGCTCGCCGACAAGAAGCAGGAGGAGTGAAAGCCCGGTCGCAGCGCGCGCGCCAACGCTACATTTTGGTGACGCGCGCGTGCAGCAGGGCCGAACGGCCGCCGCGGACTTCCTTGAGGCAGCGCGCGACGGCGGCCGGCACGTCGGCCGGATCGCCGACTTCTTCGCCGTAGGCGCCGAACGCCTCGGCGACCTTGGTGAAGGCGACCTTGGGCGCGAGCTCGGCCTCGAACTCGCCGGCGGACTTGGCCTCGCCCTCCGGAAACACGCGCAGCGTCGACTGCTTCACCGCGTTCCAGCCGGTGTTGTCCATCACGATCGTGAGGATCGGCAGCTTGTATTGCTGCGACACGGCAAAGATCGAGCTCGGATTGCCGAAATAGAAGCCGCCGTCGCCGCACACCTGCACCATCAGCCGGTCGGGGGCCGCGAGCTTGGCGCCGAGCGCCATGCCGCCCGACCAGCCGAGCCCGCCGCCGCCGGAGCGCACCGTGGTGTTGGGCTTGGGGCGCGGGATCTGCATCAGCACCGCGTTCGCATTGGTGACGCCCTCGTTGAACACGATGGCGTCGTCGCCAAGCACCTTGCCGACCTCCGCCATCAGGTAATGCGGATTGATGGCGCCGGGCTTGCCTTTGTCGGCGGCGAGCTTGGCGGCGCGGGCGATGCGCTCGTCGCGCGCCGCCTTGATGCGCGTGAGCCGCGCGGCGACCGCCGTCTTGAAGCGCGGCGTCGCCTTCGCCTTGAGCTCGTCGAGCACCTGTTCAAGGATGCGCCCGCTGTCGCCCTGCATGCGCAGGCTGCCGGGGAACGTCCACATCGGCGAGCCGGGCTTGAGGGTGTCGATATCGATGTGCGCCCAGAACGCCTTGTCGCCGGTCTGGACGTCGCTCGGGAACCACGGCACGTCGACGTCGACGAGGATGCCGACGTCGGCGCCGGGCACCGCCTTGTCGGCCGAAAAGCCGACGAAGCACGGGCTGTCGTGCGAGATGTTGTTGGTCATGTTGGCTTCGTAGACGGCGATGCCGGCGAATTGCGCCAGAGCGTCGACCGCCTTCGAGCCGCGCTCGTTGCGCCCCGCATACCCGGTGATCAGGATCGGGTTCTCGGCGCTCAGCAATTTATCGGCGAGCGCGGCGACGAGTTGCGGATCGGCGCCGCCGGCCGATGTCGCGGCGAATTGTTCGGCCGGATAGCGGCGGATCTCGTCGGCGTTCCAGTGCTGGGTCAGCGTCTCGCGCTGCATCATCAGATAGACCGGGCCGCGCGGCTCGCTCTGCATGATCGAATAGGCGCGCCGCAGCGCCTCCTTGACGACGACGCCGGACGGCAGCGTCCATTCCCATTTCAGATAGGGCCGCACTAGGCTCGCCTGGTCGAACGGCTCCTGCACGAAGTGCACGTAGGTGTCGCGCGAACCGACCAGCTCGTCGTTGACCGTATAGGGCGCCTTGCCGGCCATCAGCAGCACCGGCAGGCGGCTGCGATAGAGGTTGTGCATGGCGTTGGCGGTGTTGGCGGTGCCGACATCGACGTGCACGAGCACGCCCTGGCCGCGCCCGGTGACCAGCGCATAGCCGGCCGCCATGTGGGCCGCCGTGTTCTCGTGCGGGCAGCGCACCACGCCCGGCATCGCCTCGCCGCGTTTGCGGCGATGCGCCATCTCGTCGATGATCGGCGCGTGATCGGTGCCGAAATTGCAGAACAGATACTCGATGCCGAGCTCGTTGAGGCCCTCGAGGAAATAATAGGCGGTGGCGAAATCGGGAGTATTGGTCTTGCGTGCGGCTGATGTAGCCGTATTTGGCGTAGCCATATCTTTCGTAGCCATATCTTGATTACTCATTTGGGTGGTTGGCGGCGGAAGCGGGGTGGTCTCAGGCCACTTTGCGCCCGACGGCGAGGCCGTCGAGATGGGCCAGAACCTCCTCGATATGCATCACGTCGGCATATTTGTGGTGCAGGTCGAACAGATTGACCTTGTGGCTGATGGTCGAGCGGTCGTAGGTGCATTCCTCGACCAGCACGTTGTGAAGGCCGTACGAATAGGCATCGACCGTGGAGGCGCGCACGCAGCCCGAGGTGCTCTCGCCGCAGATGATCAGCGAGTCGATGCGTTGGCGCTGCAGGTGGGCGATCAGCGGCGTGCCGAAGAATGCCGAGGCCCGCTCCTTGTAGACGACGAGTTCGCCCGCCTGCGGCGCAAGTTCCGCCTTGATGTCATAGATGTCGTCGCGCTCGCGCGCGATGGCGCGGTTGGTCGAATGCACGCCGCCGGTATCGACATGGCGGGTGGAGTAGATGACCGGCACGCCGGCGCGGCGCGCCGCCGCGAACAGGCTTTGGGTCGGCGGCAGCGCCTGCCAGGCGCGCTCGCCGCACGAGCCGGAGAATTCGCGATCGACCTCGCGCACCGGGCGGGCGCCGCCCTGATAGGCCTTGTTGTAGAGATCGATGGCGAGCACGGCGGGATTGTCGCCCACATAGGTCTTGCGCCGGTACGCCCGATAAATCTCGATGGTGTCGGCGTCGATGATGTCCTGCCAGCAATGGTCCTCGAAATCGCGCGCCATGAGGGGCTGCTCCTTTTGCATCCCCACCTTAGCACCCCTTGGGATCGTCCGCGAAGGATGCGCGCAAGCCCGTGCATGAGACGGGTCGCGGCAAAACGATCATTTCAGGATTAGGGCCGAAAACTCCCGAACTCTTGCCACAATGGGACGGCAATGGTCGCGGCGGATTGAACGGGGAGAGGCTCGATCCATGAAATGGCAGGCCGTCTTGGCCGGCGCTCTCGCGGCGGCCCTCGTTACCACTGTGGCTGCCGCGGAGGTTCGCATCGTCTCCGATCCAGGGGGTGAAGTCGCCTCCTACATCGAAAAGTTCCAGGCCATGCGCGCCGCGGGAGAGCACATCGTCATCGATGGCCCCTGCCTCTCGGCCTGCACGTTGCTGCTCGGCGTGTTCCCCAAGGATAGCATCTGCGTGACGCAGCGCGCGGTGCTCGGCTTCCACGCCGCCTCCTACTACGACGACGCCTCGCGTTCGCTGGTGCCGACGCGGGAAGGCAGCCGCCTGGTGATGAAGCTTTATCCCGCCGAGATCCGCAACTGGATCGCGCACCATGGCGGCCTGACCCCGAAGATCATCGAGCTTCGCGGCCACGCGCTCTCGGCGCTCTACAGTACCTGCCACTGACGACAGCGTGGCCGGCTGGGCCCGACGTTGGGGGTCGCCGCGACGCTCTGGCCGTTGTCGCTACGCATATTCCGGCCTATGTACGGGGTTGCCCGATCTGCCGGACCTTGGACGATGCCTGAAACCCTTGCACCACGCCTGACATCGCGGCCGCTGATGGCGGCGGCGGTTTGCATCGTGCTGGTGCTCGCGGGCACCGTGCTGCTCTGGGCGCATTACGGTGCGGCGGTGTTTTTCGAGACCATTCGCGCCGGCTTTGTCGCGTGCTTTGGTTGACGGGAGAACGGCGGTGAACGGAAAAGCCTCGCGTGTCGCGCTGCTGCTCGGCGCCTTCCTCGGCGGCCTGGTACTGTTCTTCGGCGCCATCATGTTCGTCACCGGCCGTGCGCCCTCGCCGATCGGCTCGGCGTCGGCCGCCGTCGGCGGTCCGTTCCATCTCGAGGACCAGAATGGCAAGCCGGTCAGCGACCAGGACCTCAAGGGCCATCCGTTCCTGGTGTTTTTCGGCTTCACGCACTGTCCCGACGTGTGCCCGACGACGCTGTTCGATATTTCGGAAGTGTTGCGCAAGCTCGGGCCCGATGCCGACCGTGCCGGCGCCGTGTTCATCACGGTCGATCCGGAACGCGATACGCCGGCCGCGATCAAGGACTATCTGTCGAATTTCGATCCGCACCTGCGCGGGCTCACCGGCGATCAGGCATCGGTCAATGCGGCGATCAAGGCCTACCGGGTCTATGCCAAGAAGGTGCCGCTCGAGAACGGCGACTACACCATGGATCACACCGCCGTGGTCTACCTGATGGACAAGGACGGCCACTTCATCGCGCCGTTCAACCTCAAGCGGCCGCCCGAGCAGGCGGCGGCCGATTTGCGCCGCTATCTCTGACGCGCCTCTCGGCTCGACTTTTTGCTGCGTCCCCGCTAAGCGGGCCGGCATACAAGCGCCGCGATCGTGAGCCATGCAATCTCGAATGGCGACAGGGAGCCACCACCGCAATCGACCCGTCCGGCCGCCGCCGCCGCTCGCCGCGCTGGCGGCGGGGCTTTGTGGCGCGCTGGTGTGCGCCGCATTGGCGGCGCTGGCCGCCTCGCCGGCCGTCGCGGCGGCGCCGAACGCCGTGGCGCAGCAGCGCCCCGTCATGGTGCCGGGATTCTGGGATCCGCGCCGCCGGCCGGAACGGCCCGACCTGTCGCGGCTGCAGACCATCCGGTTCCTGACCGAGACCGATTATCCGCCGTTCGACTATGCGGATCCGGAGGGCAATCCGTCCGGCTTCAACGTCGATCTGGCGCGGCTCATCTGCGACGAGATCAAGGTCAGCTGCACCATCCAGGCGCGCCGCTTCGACACGCTGCTCGATGCGCTCAACGACAATCGCGGCGACGCGGTGATCGCCTCGATCGCGCCGACCGCCGAGATGCGCCGGCGCGCCGATTTCAGCGATCCCTACTACCGCACCGCGGCGCGCTTCGTGGCGCGTATCGACAGCCCGATCGGCGATGTGCTGCCGGAACTCGTCGAGGGCAAGAAGATCGCCGTCGTCGCCGGCACCGCGCACGAAGCCTACCTCAAGGCGATGTTCACCGAGGCGGAACTGCGGCCCTATGCCAATGCCGAGGCGGCGCGGGCGGCGCTGCGCAACAAGGAGGCCGATCTGCTGTTCGGCGACGGCATCGCGCTGGCGTTCTGGCTCAACGGCACCGATTCGGGCGGCTGCTGCGCCTTCCGCGGCGGCCCGTTCCTGGAGAGCCGGTATTTCGGCGAAGGCATCGGCATCGCCGTGAAGCGCGGCAACGACGTGCTGCGCCAGGCGCTCAATTGGGCGCTGTTCCGGCAATGGGAGAAGGGCACCTTCACCGACTTGTGGCTGCGTTATTTCCCGATCAGCCCGTTTTGAGCAGCATGGTTTGACGCGAGGGCGCGCGCTTTCTAACGTCCGCGCCAAGGAAATTACGATGTCGACCGCAGCGATCGAAAGTCCGGACAGCCTGCGCGAATTCGCCGAGCAGTCGCACGCCTGGCCGTTCGAGGAGGCGCGCAAGATCGTGGCGCGGCTCAACAGGACGCCGAAGGACGAGGTCATTTTCGAGACCGGCTACGGGCCGTCGGGCCTGCCGCACATCGGCACCTTCGGCGAGGTCGCGCGCACCTCGATGGTGCGCCACGCCTTTCGCGTGCTCACCGACGACAAGGTCAGGACGCGCCTCATCGCCTTCTCCGACGACATGGACGCGTTGCGCAAGGTCCCCGACAACGTGCCCAACAAGGACATGCTCGCCGCCTATCTGGGCAAGCCGCTTACGCGCATCCCGGACCCGTTCTCGAACGAGTATCCGTCGTTCGGCGCCGCCAACAATGCGCGGCTGCGCGCCTTTCTCGACCGCTTCGGCTTTGACTACGAGTTTGTCAGCTCGACCGACTACTATGCTTCCGGACGCTTTGACGAGTCGCTGCTGAAAATCCTCGCCGCCTACGAGAAGGTCATGGCGATCATCCTGCCGACGCTCGGCCCGGAGCGGCGCGCGACCTACTCGCCGTTCCTGCCGATCTCGCGGGCAAGCGGCAAGGTGCTGCAGGTGCCGATGATCGCCCGCGACGTCGCGCGCGGCACCATCACCTACGTGGAGCCCGACACCGGCGAGACCATCGAGACCGAAATCGGCGGCGGCCGCGTCAAGTGCCAGTGGAAGGCCGACTGGGCGATGCGCTGGGTCGCACTCGGCGTCGATTACGAGATGGCGGGCAAGGACCTGATCGATTCGGTCAGGCTGTCGGGCGAGATCTGCCGCGCGCTCGGCGGGGCGCCGCCCGACGGTTTCAACTACGAGCTTTTCCTCGACGAGAACGGCCAGAAAATCTCCAAGTCGAAGGGCAACGGGCTCACCATCGACGAGTGGCTGCGCTACGCCAGCCCGGAGAGCCTGACGTCGTTCATGTATCGCGACCCGAAGGCCGCCAAGCGGCTGTTCTTCGACGTCATTCCGCGCCAGGTCGACGATTATCAGCAATTCCTCGACGCCTATGAGCGGCAAGGCACCAAGGAGCGCCTGGGCAATCCGGTCTGGCACATCCATGCGGGCCATCCGCCCAAGCCCGACATGCCGATCACGTTCCAGCTCCTGCTGACGTTGGTGTCGTCGTCGAATGCGGAGAATGCCGAGACGCTGTGGGGTTTCATCGGCCGCTACCGGCCGGGCGTGACCAAGCAGACGCATCCGCGGCTGGCGGCGCTGGTCGGCTATGCGATCCACTATTTCCGCGATTTCGTGCTGCCCGCAAAGCGATACCGCGAGCCGAACGCGACGGAGCGCGCCGCGCTCCTCGATCTGCGCGACGCGCTGGCGCAGCTGCCGCCGGAGGCGAGCGCGGAAGAAGTCCAGGACGTGGTCTACGAGATCGGCCGCCGCGAGCCGTTCCTCGATGCGAAGAAAAAGGGCAAGGACGGCAAGCCCGGCGTCTCGCAGGCCTGGTTCAACATGCTCTACGGGGTGCTGCTCGGCCAGCAGCAGGGCCCGCGCTTCGGCTCGTTCGTGGCGGCCTACGGCATCGTCAACACGATCAACATGATCGACGGCGCGCTGGCCCGCTCGGCGTGATGCGGCTTCCTCACGTACGAAATGACCCTCGCCTCCTACGCCTTCATCGCACTGACCATCCTGCTGTCGTCGTTCATCTCCGGCATATTCGGCATGGCCGGCGGCATGATCCTGCTCGGCGTGCTGCTCAACTATTTCGACGTCGCCAGCGCCATGATCCTGTTCTCGATCATCCAGATCTGCGCCAACGGCTGGCGCGCCTGGCAATGGCGCCATTACGTGCTGTGGCCGATCTTCTTCAAATATGCGGCCGGCGCCGCCATCGCCTTCGTCGCCATGTACGCGATCAGGTTCGTGCCGGACAAGACGATGGTCTATTTAAGCCTCGGCTTGATGCCGTTCGCCGTCGAGGCGCTGCCCCGCGCCATGCGGCCGAACATCGAATGGCGCGGCGTGCCGTTCATCACCGGCGCGCTGACCACCGTCATCCAGGTCCTGGCCGGCGTCGGCGGGCTGTTTCTCGACGTCTTCTTCCAGAAGAGCATGCTCGACCGCAAGACCACGAACGCCACCAAGGCCACGGTGCAGTCGCTTAGCCACGTGGTTCGCGCCGGTTATTTCGGCTCGCTCTCGGGCTTGGCCGGGGTGCCGAAGTGGGCGCTGGCGCCCTCGATTGCGCTCGCGGTCGCGGCAACCTCGCTGGCGCCGCTGGTGATCGAGCGCATGACGGATCACGGGTTTCGACAATGGTCGCGCGCGATCATCTTTGCCGTCAGCGCGGTCTACCTCGTCCGCGGCGCCATGCTGTGGTGGCACGGATGAAGGCGGGCGCGTGCCTTACTGGCTCGCCCACAGGATACGGGCGATCCAGAGCACGTCCGAGGTCGCGATGGTGCGGTCGGCGTGCTGGGCGTTGAGCGATTTGAGCTCGATCGATCTTGCCGTGCTGCGTTTGAGCTCCTTGGCCATCACTTCGCCGGCCCTGGTCTTGACCACGACGCGGTCGCCGCGGCGGATCGGGGCGGCCGGCGATACGATGATCACGTCGCCGTCGCGGTAGGCGGGCTCCATCGACTGCCCGGAGACTTCGAGCGCATAGGCATGCTCGTCGCTGACCGCCGGGAACGCGATCTCGTCCCAGCCTGCGCCGGCCGGGAAGCCGCCGTCGTCGAAATAGCCTCCAGCGCCGGCCTCGGCAAAGCCGAGGAGCGGCACGCCCCGCGCCGGTGCACCGCCGCCCGCGCCGCCGCCGGTCGGGATCAGTGTGACGAAAGTCTCTATCGACGTGCCGGTCGCGGCGAGCGCCTTGGCAACCGACTCGGTCGAGGGCCAGCGCACGCGGCCCTGCGACGTGACACGCTTCGATTTGTTGAAGGTGGTCGGATCAAGCCCCGCACGCCGCGCCAGGCCCGATGCCGAAAGTCCCGCGCGGACGGCGAGGCGATCGATGGCCGACCAGACCTGCGCGTGAGTCAGCATCGCAGTCCCCGCAACGGTCCCCGCAAGGGACGAGGGATGATAGGAATTATTGCCTGTACGCTCAAGGCCCCGACCGCCGTGCGCGCATCGCGCCCCCACCGGTCCCGGCGCCCGCGCTCGCCGCCTTGAAGTGGCGATGCGGCGCCGATAGGGTCGCGCGCCGGATGCGGAGCCGAGGTGGGCACGATCTACAAAATCTGCGGGCAATCGTTGTGGCGCGCGGCCGAGCCCGGCGAGCTTTTTCGCGGGACGGCGGACGACGAGCGCGACGGCTTCATCCATTTCTCCACCGCCGCGCAGCTCGCCGAGACCGCGGCGAAGCATTTTGCCGGGAAATCGGATCTGATGCTGGTCGCGGTCGACGGCGATGCGCTGGGCGAAGCGCTCAAGTGGGAGCGCTCGCGCGGCGGCGCGCTTTTCCCGCATCTTCATGCCGCGCTGCCGCTGTCGGCGGTGCGCTGGGCGCGTCCGCTCTGCGACGAGATCGAAGGCCGGCGCGCGCTGCCGGAGCTCGAGCCGTGATCGGCTTCCTCGAGCGACTGGCGCGGCCGCTCCTGCACGCGCTCGATCCGGAGGACGCCCATGGGCTCGCGGTGCGGATGCTGAAATTCGCACCGCTGCCGCGAGCCGCGCCCGACGACACCCGGCTCGCCGCGCGGGTGTTCGGATTGAATTTCCCCAACCCGGTCGGGATCGCGGCGGGTTTCGACAAGCACGCCGAAATCCCCGATGCGCTACTGCGCGTCGGCTTCGGCTTCGTCGAAGTCGGCACCATCACGCCGCTGCCGCAGGCCGGAAATCCGCGCCCGCGGGTGTTCCGGCTCGATGCCGACCGGGGCGTGATCAACCGTCTGGGCTTCAACTCGGCGGGCGCCGACACCGTGCTCAAGCGCCTGGCGGCGCGCGCCGTAACACCCTCGCCTGCTTCCCCCGCAAGCCGGGCCGGGTCGGGCGGCGGCATAGTCGGCATCAATGTCGGGGCCAACAAGGATGCGCCCGACCGCATCGTCGATTACGTGGCGCTGATCGAGCGCTTTGCGCCGGTCGCGAGCTATGTCGCCATCAATGTGTCGTCGCCCAACACGCCGGGCCTGCGCAGCATGCAGCAGGCCGCCGTACTCGACGAGCTCTTGGCCCGCGTCGTCGATGCGCGCGAACGCGTGGCGCGGCAGGCGGGCCCGACGCCGCTCCTCCTCAAGATCGCGCCCGATCTCTCGCTTTCCGATCTCGACGACGTGGTCGGCATCGCCCGCTCGCGCCGTGTCGACGGCATGATCGTCGGTAACACCACGACGAGGCGCCCGCCGGACCTGCGCGATGCCGCAACGGCGAAGCAGGCCGGCGGGCTGTCGGGCCGGCCGCTGTTCGCGCTCGCCAACCGCATGCTGGCCGAGACCTACGTGCGGGTGGAGGACGCCTTCCCGCTGATCGGCGCCGGCGGCATCGATTCCGGCGCGACCGCGCTCGCCAAGATCCGCGCCGGCGCGAGCCTGATCCAGGTCTATTCCGGGCTGGTGTTCCGCGGCTTCGGCCTCATCGCCGAGATCAAGAGCGCGCTCCTCGCCGCGCTTGAGCGCCAGCGGCTGGATAGCCTCAAGGACTTGGTCGGCGCCGACGCGGCCTCCGTCACCGCCGAGCCGTGGCCGTCGTGACAATCGGCCGCCGCGCCCCGCGCGTCAGCGCATCGCCGCGGCTCCGGGCGACGGCGCCAGCACCGGTTCGAGCGCCGGCATTAGGCGGCGCTTTTCGCGCCGGGCCGGGATGGCGCGATAGATCTGCTTGGTGGCCTCGACGATGTGGACGCCGGCGAACGGCGCCGACAGCGTCGCGCCGGTGCGCTCCCAGGCCACGGCCGAGCGCAGGAACCAGCCGCGTCCGATCGGCGGCACGTAGAGCGCTTCGCCCCAGCCGGTCGGCGTGAACCAGGTTTCGCGCAACAGGTGGGTGATCTGCGAGCGCGAATAGGGCCGGCCCTGGCCGAACGGCGTGGTGTCCATGCGCGCCCACACGCCGCGGCGGTTCGGCACCACCGCGAGGAGCCGCCCGCCGCCGGACAGCACACGCCAGACTTCGCGCAGCAGCTCGGCCGGGTTGCTCGACATTTCGAGCGCGTGCACCAGCAGCACGCGATCGACCGCGGCGTCGGTCAGCGGCAACTCGTCCTCCTCGACCAGTGCGGCGAGCGCCGGCCGCGTAGAAGGCCAGCGCACCACACCTTGCGGCGCCGGCATCAGCGCGAGGCAGCGTTCGGCCTCTTCGCGGAACAGGCCGAGATAAGGGGTCGCATAGCCGACCCCCAGCACGCGCAGTCCATGGGTATCCTTCCAGCGCGCCCGGATGCCGCGGCCGACGAAGCGCCGGGCCACGACCCCGAGCCGCTGGGCGTAGAAATTGCGCAGGTCGACGACGTCCATCCCGGCAAAATAGCACGGATCGGCCTGTCGTTCCGGGGCGCTTCCGTGATTGCGGGACGCGGCCAGCTTGCAATCCATAATCACGGTCAATGAGGTTCGCGAAGTTTTTCGCCAATATCGAAACCGCCGCGGTCAGGATTCCGGGTTCCCGTTTTGGAACGACGGCCTTTGCAAAAACCTCGCCAAGGCGGATGATCGCCCGACCGCATCGGGAAGAACATCATGACGGCTCAGACCTACCTGTTTCCCTGCCTCACGGACAATTTCGGCGTGCTGCTGCACGATCCGCAAAGCGGCGCGACGGCGTCAATCGATGCGCCCGAAGCGGCGCCGGTCGAGGCCGCGCTCGCCAAGACCGGCTGGCGGCTCACCGATATCCTGGTGACCCATCACCATGCCGATCACACCGCCGGCATCGGCGAACTCAAGCAGTATCACAAATGCCGCGTGGTCGCGCCGCGCAACGAGGCGCAGCGCATCGCCCACGTCGACGAGACGGTCGGCGAGAACGACACGGTGCGCGTCGGCAAGCTCGAAGGCCGCGTCATCGACACGCCCGGCCATACGGCCGGTCACATCTCCTATTTTTTCCCGGCGGACAAGCTCGCCTTCGTTGGCGACACGCTGTTTTCGATCGGCTGTGGTCGCGTCATCGAGGGCGATGCGGAGATGATGTGGAACTCGCTCGTCAAGCTGCGCAATCTGCCCGACGACGCGCGGTTTTTCTGCGGCCACGAATACACGCAGGCCAACATCCGCTTCGCCAAAACCATCGAGCCCGACAACAAGGCGCTCGCCTCCCGCGCCGAGGAGGTCGCAAAGCTCCTTGCCGCCGGCAAAGCCACGATCCCGGCGACGATCGGAGGCGAGAAGGCGGCCAATCCGTTCCTGCGTGCCGACGACGCGGAATTCGCCAGATCGCTCGGGCTCTCCGGCAACCCGGCGTGGAAGGTGTTTGCCGACATCCGCGAGCGCAAGAACCGGTTTTGAGCGCGCCCAAGCTCACCGCCCGTGACGTGATCCGGCTCCTTGATCTCAAGCCGCATCCGGAGGGCGGGCACTTTCGCGAGACGTTCCGCGATGCCCGCACGATCGAGGGCGCGCGCCGCTTCCACCGCGATCTATTTTCTTTTGGCACGCGGCGAGCGCTCGCACTGGCACCGGGTCGATGCGGTCGAAGTCTGGCACTGGTACGCCGGTGCGCCGCTCGAGCTCGAAATCGCGCCGACGGAAAGCGGCCGCGAAAAGCGCACGCTCGGCTGCGATGTTGCCTCCGGCGAACGCCCGCAGGTCATCGTGCCGGCTCACGCCTGGCAGGCGGCGCAGACGCTGGGCGACTGGACGCTGACCGGCTGCACGGTCGCTCCGGGCTTCGATTTCTCCGGCTTCGAGTTGGCGCCGCCGGGATGGGAGCCGCCCGCCTAGCTGTCGTCATCCGCAAAGGGGGACGATCACGCGAGATATTGCCCGCCGTTCGCGGTCATCGTCGCACCGGTGATGAGCCCGGCCTCGTCGGCCGCCAGGAATACCACGCAGCGCGCGATCTCTTCGGGCTCGCCCAGCCGGCCGATCGGGATCTGCGGCAGGATATTCTTTTCCAGCACGTCCTTCGGCATGGCCTTGACCATGTCGGTCGCGATGTAGCCCGGACAAATGACGTTGACGGTGATGCCGGCGCGCGCGCCCTCCTGGGCCAGCGCCTTGGTGAAGCCGATCTCGCCGGCCTTGGCGGCCGAATAGTTCACCTGCCCCATCTGGCCCTTCTGCCCGTTGATCGAGGAGATGTTGATGATGCGGCCGAACTTGCGGCCGCGCATGCCATCGATGACCTGACGGGTCATGTTGAACAGCGAGCCGAGATTGGTGTTGATCACCGCGTTCCACTGCTCCGGCGTCATGCGGTGGAACAGGCCGTCGCGGGTGATGCCGGCATTGTTGACGAGCACGTCGACCGGGCCGAGATCGGCTTCGACCTGCTTGACGCCGGCGGTGCAGGCCTCGAACGAGGAGACGTCCCACTTGTAGACGTTGGCGCCGGTCTCGGCCTTGAATTTCTGCGCCGCCTCGTCATTGCCGGCGTAGTTGGCGGCGACCGCATATCCGGCAGCCTTGAGCGCCTTAGAGATGGCCGCGCCTATGCCGCGCGTCCCTCCCGTGACCAATGCAACGCGTGGCATGGATTCGTCTCCTCTCCTTGCGGGCAGCCAATGCCGGACGGGCCGCCTCGTTATGGGGAGGGAATAGCAGATGCAGGGCGCGCCGTCCCGCGCCCGCTTCGTCGCGGATGGCGGTCGGCGGTCGAGCTATCGGACGGCTAGCGCTCTACGCACATCGCAATACCCATGCCGCCGCCGATGCACAGCGTGGCCAAGCCCTTCTTGGCATCGCGCTTGCCCATCTCATACAGCAGCGTCACCAGCACGCGGGTGCCGGAGGCGCCGATCGGATGGCCGATGGCGATGGCGCCGCCGTTGACGTTGACCTTGCCGGTGTCCCAGCCGAGGTCCTTGTTGACCGCGCAGGCCTGCGCAGCGAATGCCTCATTGGCCTCGACGAGGTCGAGATCGCCGACGTTCCAGCCGGCTTTCTTGAGGGCGGCGCGCGAGGCCGGGATCGGACCAGTGCCCATGATCTTCGGGTCGACGCCGGCCTGCGCCCACGACACGATGCGGGCGAGCGGCGTCTTGCCGAGCTTGGCGGCCTCGCTCGCCTTCATCAGCACCACCGCCGCGGCGCCGTCATTGATGCCCGAGGCGTTGCCGGCGGTGACGGTGCCATCCTTGTCGAAGGCCGGCCGCAGCTTGCCGACCGTTTCGAGCGTGGTGCCGTGCTTGGGATACTCGTCGGCATCGACCACGACGTCGCCCTTACGGGACTTGATGGTCACGGGTGTGATCTCGTCCTTGAACCTGCCGGCCTTCTGCGCCGCCTCGGCCTTGTTCTGCGACTTGACCGCGAACTCGTCCTGCTGGGCCCGGGTGATCTGCCACTGCCGGGCGACGTTCTCGGCGGTCGTGCCCATGTGGTAGCCGTTGAAGGCATCCCACAGGCCGTCCTTGATCATGGTGTCGATCATCTCGAAGTTGCCCATCTTCACGCCGTTGCGCAGATGCGCGCAGTGCGGCGCGACGCTCATGGATTCCTGGCCCCCGGCGACCACGATGTCGGAATCGCCGTTGACGATGGCCTGGTAGCCGAGCGCGACCGAGCGCAGCCCCGAGCCGCACAGCTGGTTGACGCCCCAGGCGGGGACCTCGACCGGGATGCCGGCCGCGATCGAGGCCTGGCGGGCCGGGTTCTGGCCCTGCCCCGCAGTGAGGATCTGGCCCAAAATCACCTCGGACACGCGCGGCGCCTCGACGCCGGCGCGGTCGAGCGCGGCCTTGATGGCCGTCTTGCCGAGCTCGTGGGCGGACAAATTTGCGAAGACGCCGTTGAAGGCACCGACCGGCGTGCGCGTCGCGCTGACAATCACGACATCGTCTTTCATGGAGCAATCCTTCCGGGCTGTTGGGCTGTTCACACGCGGTCAGGCCGCTGGTTCGGTGGATATATGTCATAAGGACGCCGCGAGCCCCCCACAAGGCGGAAGGCTGGCATGCCAGACGGCCGGCCGCGCGGGTTCGGCCGCCACGCCCCCGGTCCGTCACAAAACGGTAGCCCCGCCCCCCGAAACCGCCTATTTTGACGCCAAACCAGCGGTTGACGCCTGATGCCTGAAGCCACGACCAAGACCAAGACCGCCGAGCCGGTCACCATCAAGAAGTACGCCAACCGGCGTCTCTACAACACCGGCACCAGCACCTATGTGACGCTCGAAGACCTCGCCGCCATGGTCAAGAACGGCGAGGATTTCTTGGTCTATGACGCCAAGACCAGCGAGGACATCACTCGCTCGGTGCTGACCCAGATCATCTTCGAGCAGGAGAACAAGGAAGGCCAGAACCTGCTGCCGATCACTTTCCTGCGGCAGCTCATCCGGTTCTACGGCGACAGCATGCAGATGCTGGTTCCGCGCTATCTTGAAGTCTCGATCGAATCGCTCACCCGCGAGCAGGAGAAGTTCCGCCAGCAGATGGCCCAGGCGTTCGGGGTCGGCGCCTTCACCTCGCTCGAGGAGCAGGTGCGACGGAACATGGAAATGTTCGAGCGCGCCTTCGCGATGTTCGCGCCGTTCGCGCGGCGCGAGAGCCAGGGCGATGCCGCGGTGCCCGAGACGGAAAAATCCGCCGCCAAGGGCGGCGACATCGATGATCTCAAGCGCCAGCTCGATGAGATGCAGAAGAAGGTCGACCGGCTGACCGAGAAGGGCGGCGGCAACTGAAATTGTCCCGCTCGCGGAACGGCAGAGAGGCGGCCGCTGAGGCTCACATCGCCTGCGCTACTCCCGCGAGCCAGGGCCGCTCGGTGGCGGCGAGGCCGACCAGCGCGCCCTGCAGGTAGTCGCAGCCCCACGATTGCAGCATCGCCGCGGCCTCTTCGTCCTGTACCCATTCGGCCACCGTGAGCAGGTTGAGCCGCCTGGCGAGGTCGATCAGCGTGCGCACGAAGGCGCGGTCGTCCTGCGAGCGCACGATGTCCTGCACGAAGGCGCCGTCGATCTTGACGATGTCCACGCCGAGCTTGCGCAGGTTGCGGAACGACGTATAGCCGGCGCCGAAATCGTCGATGGCGATGCGGCAGCCGAGATCCTTGACGCGGGCGACGAAGCCGCGGGTCTCGTCGATGTCGTGGATGGCGGCGCTCTCGGTGAGCTCGACGGTGAGGCGCTCGGCCACGCCGGCATGCGGGCGCAGGAGCGAGCCCAGCCCCGCCCACCAGTCCGGATCGGTGGTCGAAGCGGGCGAGACGTTGAAGCTTGCCTGCAACGAAGGCGCCGCGACCATCTCGTCGACCACCAGTTCGAGCACGCGATGATCGAGCAGGCGCACCAGACCGAGGCGCTCGGCGACCGGCACGATGTCGTTCGCCGCGATCAGGCTGCCGTCGGTACGCCGGATGCGCATCAGGCATTCGTAGAAGGCCGGCCGCCGGTCCGCCGTCGCCACCACGGTTTCGTAGGCGAGGAAGATGCGCCGCTCGTTGAGCGCGGCGACGATCTCGTCGGTCGCGCGCACGTTGTCGCGGCGCAGCGCCTCGCGCTCGATGTTGGGCCGGTAGGCGAGATAGGAGCCGCGGCGCTTGGCCTTGGCGGTGTCGAGCGTCTCCTGCGCGCGCGCAAGGACTTCGGCGACGCTGCGGGCATGGCGCGGTGCGGTGACGCCGCCGATCGTCACCGTCGCGGCGATCGGCCCGGCGGCGGTCGGCAGCATGTCGTCGCGCACGCCGGCCAGCAGCCGCTCGGCGGCGATCGCCATGTCGTCCGGCGTGCAGTCGCGCAGCACGACGCCGAATTTGTTGCCCGAAAAGCGGCCTAGCGTGTCCTTGCCGCGCATGCGGGTGCGCAGGCGCTTGGCGACCGCGCCGATCACCTGGTCGGCGACGTCGAAGCCGTAGGACTCGTTGACGCGCGCCAGATTGTCGATGGCGACTAGCAGGAAGCCGCACGAGGAGCGGAACCGCGTCGCGTCCTCGATGGTGTCTTCCAAAACTTCGGTCAAATGGTGCCGGTTGAGCTCGCCGGTGAGGCCGTCGCAGCGGGCCAGATAGGTTAGCTGGCGTTCGTGCTCGAAGCGCTCGTTGATGACGCGCACGATGCCGTGCGCCCGCGCCGCCCGGCCGTCGGGACCGGCAAACCAGCGGCCGTGATCCTCGACCCATAGCTTTGTCTCCGAGCCGGGCTCGGGGCGCACGCAGTACTGGATCTCATAGCCGACGCCGTGGCCGTCGTCGCGCCGCTCGGACTGCATCACCGCGTCGAAACGGGCCTGCGCATTCTCCGCCTCGAGGAATTGCGCGTAGGCGCGGCCGGTCGAGATCGCGCCGGGGTCGCGAATGAGCAGCACGTCGGTGACGTTGGGGCCCCACAACAGGATGTCGCTGTCGATCTGCCAGTCGTAGGGGACCTCGCCGACCGAGGCGAGAATTTGCGTCGCGTCGAGCGCGGCCCGTTCGGGCCTGCCGGCCGGAAGGGAATCTTGCGGGCCGTCGCTGCTCACGGTCGCCTCATTGGCAAGGGGTTGCGGTCCGCGCATTGCGACGGCAGGCGGCCGCTGCACCAGCCGCGCGGCGCCAACGTAGCGGAAGTCTTTAAACGATTCGGAAAATCCGGCGCGCACGAGCCGGCAGCGCCGCGGCACGCCGCTTGCGGGTCATCCCTCACGGACCGGCCCGCGTCCCATTCCGGGACAGGAGGCGCCAGTGCAGAGAGCTCTCGTTCCCCTCGCGCCGCCCGCTCAAGACCGCGCGGCCGCGCGCGCAACCGCCCGGCCCAGCGCCGATTTTGTCGCCCACCTCATCGCCACCGCGGCCCAGGCGCCGCAGACGCGCCTGCGCCGCCGCGCCGCGCCGCAGGAGGCGATCGCTGCCTATGGCGCAGTCGGCCAATGGCCGATCCCGCCGGGCCGCGCGCTGTCGCGGTCGCTCTGAAAAGACCTTCCGTCTTGCCGAGGCGACCGCCAAGGTTCGCAGGAGGCGGCCCGCGCGCCGACCGACGTCAGACGCGCTCGGTGCTTTCGATCTCGACCTGGCGCTGCGAGCTGCGAATGCTGACGATGAAGCCAGCCAGCACGTCGACCAGTGCGATCATCATCAGCAGGAAGAACGTCGAGGTGCCGGCCCGCTGCACCAGCAGAAATTCGACCAGCATGCCGACGAACAGCACCATCGCCAAAACGTGCTCCATGACGCCGCGCATGCCGATCCGCGTCGATTTAACGATTTCGACCCAGAGCAGGATGATCGAGAAGGCGATCAGCAAATCCTCCCAGGTCAGCACCCAGTCCTGCCCGGACATCATGTGCACGGTGGTCACCGGCGCGGTCCAGCTCACGCCCGGGGTGAGAAACGCGATCATGTTGTAGATGGCAAAGGGCAGGAGAAGCAGGGGGAAGCCAAGCACGAACATGGCGCGCGCCTCTCGTCGGGCCGGAACAAGCGTGACGTTAGTCTAACTGTCCCGGCCCCCATTCTCCAGACGGGCGCGATGCTTTCATGACAGGAAGAGCGCAGGGAGGATCCGGCTCATCCCGCGAAGGGGCGGCGCAAGGTGGGGCCCTGCCGATGCGACGATACGGACAGCGCCAGGGGCAGGCCGCTACGCGTCCGCCTTCTTCTTCAGCACCTGGCGGCCGCGATACATGCCGGTCTTGAGGTCGATGTGGTGGGGCCGGCGCAACTCGCCGGAATCCTTGTCCTCCACATAGGTTGGCGCTGTCAGCGCATCGGCCGACCGGCGCATGCCGCGCCTCGACGGCGATGTTTTTCTCTTCGGCACGGCCATGGCGCTACTCTCCTCTATGCGGTCCGGGTGCGGGGAAGCCGGGCTTATAGAGCAATGGCTGCCGTGAGGCTAGAGCGGATTGCGCCGGATTCCCGCTGGCGCGGGCAAGAGCGGAACAAACGCTAGCGGCCCCGCACGCAGGCATCGAGCGCCGGGTGGGCGGCGGCGCGGCGCTCGTAGAGGCCGGCGAGCCGCCGCACCAGGGGGCTCGGCACGCGGGCGCTGCGCCGCCCCGGGCTCGGCAGGATCGAGGCAAGCTGCGCCGCCTCATGGCCGGTGAGATCGTGCGCCGACTTGCCGTAGGCCCAGCGCGCGGCGGCCTCGGCGCCGAACTCGCCGTTCGGACCCCATTGCACGATGTTGAGATAGATTTCCAGGATCCGCTGCTTCGGCAGCACCAGGGTGAGCCACACCGCGAGCGGGATTTCGAGCGCCTTGCGCACGAAGCTGCGGCCCTGCCAGAAGAAGAGGTTCTTGACCTCCTGCTGGGTGATAGTCGAGGCGCCGCGCGCGTCGCCGAGGTCGGTATTGTTCCAGGCCTCGCGCATGGCGCCGAGGTCGATGCCGCGGTTGTGGCAGAAGGTGCCGTCTTCGGCGACGATCACGGCGAGCGGCAGGGCCGGCGCGACGCGGGAAAGCGGCACGACGCTGCGCTCGACGCGCGCGCCGATTGCCCAGCGCCACAGCATCGGCATCGAGACGGGATCGACGAACCGGTAAAGCGGCGCGATCGCGTAAGGCAGCGCCAGCAGCACGACGACGACGACGGCTGAAAACAGGGCGATGCGGCGCAAGGTCGGGCTCTTGGCGAGAAAAACCAGGGGCCCACTTTAGACCAACGGTGCGGCGAAAACGTGCGCCGGCGAGGCGATTTCGGTCGGCGCATCGCTTTGCTGGCATTCCGTCACCCTGAGGTGCGAGCGCAGCGAGCCTCGAAGGGCGACGGCCCGGGCGCTGGGGCCGCATCCTTCGAGGCGCGCCTGCGGCGCGCGCCTCAGGATGACGGATGTAGCGTGAGTGACAGCGCGTCCGTTCACATGTGGGACGGCAGATAGAGCGCCAGGATCGGAAACGCGATCAGGATGACGAGGCGGATCAGATCGGTGACGATGAACGGCAGCACGCCCAGAAAAATGGTCGAAAAGCTCACGTCCTGCACCACGCTCTTGATCACGAACACGTTCATGCCGACCGGCGGATGAATGAGCCCGAGCTCGACCGTCATCACGATGATGACGCCGAACCAGATCGGGTCGAAGCCGAGCTGGGTGATCACCGGGAAGATGATCGGGATGGTCAGGATGATCATGGCGAGCGCGTCCATCAGGCAGCCGAGCACGATGTACATCAGCATGATCAGCGTCAGCACGCCGTAGCGGCCAAGGCCGAGCCCGGTGAGAAAGGTGGTCACCTTCTGTGGCGTCTGCGTCACGGTGAGGAAATAGCCGAACAGCAGCGCGCCGATCAGCACCGTGAGCACCGCGGCGGCGGTGCGCACCGCCTGCAGCAGCGAGCGCTTGATGTCAGGCCCCGACAGCTTGCCGCGCGCGACGCCGATCAGGAGCGCGCCGGAGGCGCCCATGCCGCCGGCTTCGGTCGGCGTGAACAGGCCGCCATAGAGGCCGCCGATGACGAACACGAACAGAACGAGCGTCGCCCAGATGTCGCGCAATCCGGCGCGGCGCTCCGCCCAGGAGTGGCGCGGCGCCGCGGGCAGGAAATTCGGCCGCGCCCGGCCGATGATCACCACCGTGATCATGTCCATCGCCGCCGCCAGCAGTCCCGGAATGATGCCGGCGATGAACAGCTTGCCGATATCCTGCTCGGTGATGATGCCGTAGACCGCAAGCACGGTCGACGGCGGCAGCATGGCGCCGAGCGTGCCGCCGGCGGCGATCACGCCGGTGGCGAACGACTTCGGATAGTTGTAGCGCCGCATCTCCGGATAGGCGACGGTGGCGAAGGTGGCGGCGGTGGCGACCGAAGAGCCCGAGATCGCCGCAAAGCCGGCGCAGGCCGCGATGGTGGCGATGCCGAGGCCGCCCTTGAGGTGGCCGACGAAGGCGTTGGCGGCGCGGAACAGCTCGCGGCTCATGCCTGAATTGGACACGAACGCGCCCATCAGCAGGAACATCGGGATGACGCCGAACGTGTAGTCGGTCACCGTGCGCATCGAGGTGAGGCCGACATTCTTGAGCGCTGCGCTGCCGCCGACGATGTAGGCGAAGCCGCTCACCCCGACGAGCCCCATCGCCATGCCGACCGGCACGCGCATCAGCATCAGCGCGAACAACACGACAAAGCCGAGGATGGCGACGGCGTCGGCGCTCACGCGGGCCTCATTCTCGGCTTGCGGTCATTGTCGCGAAAGCGACGGCGGCGAGTTTTTGCGTAAAATCGATGCTCATTTGACCGGCTTGATCTGGTATTGGCCGCCGAGCAGTTCGGGATGGAAGATAAGCCGGTAGGTGCGCACGGCGATCAGCAGCACCGCCGAGGCGTCGCCGAGCCAGGCGACGAGGTAGAACGGCCACACCGGCAGCCGCAGATCCATGGTGAGCACGTTGTCGGCGCGCGTGCCCACGACCTTGTCGAACAGGGTGTAGGTCTGCACCGTCACGACGAACAGCATCACCAGCGTCGCGAACACGTCGATGACGCGCCGTAGCCGCGGGCCGACATTGGCATAGACCAGGTCGACCGTGATGTGGTTGCCGCGATAGGACGTCGCCGCGATGCCCCAGAAGATCAGGATGCCGAGCAGCAGCTGGCCGAAATTGTAGCTGTCGGGGATCTGCCAGGCGAAGAAGTAGCGCAGCATCACCGAGACGAAGATATTGAGCGCGACGACGCAGACGAAGAACGCCGCGATCAGCTCGATGCCGTCGATGAAACGGTCCATCGCGTTGCGCGGCCGGGGCGCCGTCGGCGGGGCTTCGACGTGTGGCTCAGTCATGGTCCGGGCAGCGTCTTCTCCCTCTCCCTCCGGGCAGAGGGAGTTCGCATCGGCAGGCGGGGTCGCCGCGCGCCGCCTATTGCTGTCGTGGTCAGTACCCGGAATTGTACTTGGCGAGCTCCATCTTGAGCTCTTTGAGCACGGCGACCGGATCGCCGCCCGCCTTGTTGACCGCGGCGCCCCAGGCTTCCACCACGGGCCCGGCCGCCTTTCGCCATTCGCCGAGCTGTTGGTCGGTGATCGGATAGACCTCCTGGCCGGGCTCGGCCTTGAGCTTGGCAATGCCGTCATGCTCGAAGTCGGCCCACGGCGCGCTGGTCTTCGCCGCCCACTGCGTGGTGCAATGGTCGTCGATCACCTTGCGCTGCGTCGGCGACATCTGCGCGTAGGTCGACTTGTTGAACAGCCAGACGAAGCCGGTGGTGTAGAGCGCCGCTTCCATGTGGTACTTCGTCACCTTGTCGATGCCGAACAGCGGGATCGAGCCCCACGGGAAGGTGACGGCGTCGGCCACGCCCTTTTCGAGAATGTCGCGCACCTCGGGCGCCGAGGCCTGCACGTTGGTGCCGCCGAGCGAGGTGACGAGCGAGGCGATGATGGCGTGCGCCGGGCGGATCTTCATGCCCTTGATGTCGGCCGGCACCGTGATCTTCTTGCTGCGCGAATGGAACGTGCCTGGATCGTGCACGAAGGCGAAGCAGAACTTGACGTCCTTCATCTCCTTCTCGGCATATTTGCGGTACCATTCGTCGACCGCCTCCGAGCCGCCCTTGGCGTTCGCCGCCATGAACGGCAGGTTGGAGGCGTCGAAGATCGGGAAGCGGCCGGGCTGATAGCCGGGGCTCACATAGGTCACGTCGGCGATGCCGTCGCGCGCCATGTCGTAGTGGTCGAATGCCTTGCCGAGCTGCTGCGCCGGGTAGACCTTGTATTTGATGGTGCCGCCGGAATCCTTCTCGACCGACGCGCCCCAGTCCTCCATCGCCTTCTGCAACGGGTGCGACGGCGGCACCCAGTGCGACATTTTCAGCTCGAAAGTCTTGTCCTGCGCCGACGCGGCGCCAAGGCCGGAGGCCAGGCTAAGCGCGGCGAAGCAGCAGAGCGTTATCGGGCGCGTGCGATGCATACGGTCCTCCCCTGACGATTTAGTTGCATTCTCAACCGTGCATTAAACCGCAGAAACCGCCGTCAGTACATTCTACTTCGTTGCCGCCTCGTAGACGCCGTCCCAATCCGGCGGCGGCGGTGCGGCGCGGAACGCTTCGATGCGCTCGGCGTACATGTCGTAGAGGCCCCCGAGCTCGAAGCCGTCGGCGA
>Ga0182024_10000781_pt1 | contig 83483 bp, 88 predicted proteins | sample P32metaG_FD_120480 | JGI IMG/M metagenome (GOLD analysis project Ga0182024, IMG submission 120480) | Permafrost microbial communities from Stordalen Mire, Sweden - P3-2 metaG (Illumina Assembly) | ecosystem: Environmental > Terrestrial > Soil > Wetlands > Permafrost | place: Sweden: Stordalen...
CCCCTCCCGGGTGAGCGCTTGGCGCCAGGTTTTACGTCTTTCGTGGGACCCCTGGCGTAACTGATGGATCCTAGGCCCGCATACGGTGCAGAAGTCGCATCAGTGGACGTCGCCGTCGCGCGAGCGCCCCGGGCTCGACACCAACGGTTTCCGCCGCCGCAATCGCGATATCGCCGCCGCGGACAGATCGCTGGAGGAGTCAAGTCGACGGAACCTCCTCCCCAACGGCCACCTGGCGGTCCTCCACCTACGGTCTCAGGGACACGATCACCGAGGTCGTGCCTCAGTGCAAGCACCCGTCGCCGTGTCGGCGGTCAGTGTGCCGTCAGCATCCAGGCCATCGTCAACGCCGTCGTCGCCGAGCTCTGAACAACCGCCGAGCCGGCGAGCCGGCATACGTCGACGCCGGACGAGAGGTCGCCAGCGAGCTCGTCGGGGAGGATCGCCACGTAGTGCCGTTCGCGTGCGGCGGTGACAATCCGATTGCTGAGCCGGGACGCATGCCAATCGCGTCGGAAGCCACCGCGAGGGTCGGCGAGGCTGAGCCGCACCTGTCCCGGCGTGAACTCGAACGCCCACGACGCCCGGAGGTTGGCGGCCGGGACGCGCGAGGCGCGCGCGACCACAGAGACGAGCTCATCATCAGAGTCGTCGACGACGAGTCCAAATCCGTCTGACTCCACCATCGCCGGGCAAATCTAGGCGATCGTCGGCCGGCCCGCAATCGAGTGCGGTTCACCAGCCGGCGGCGGCTCCCGCCCGGGGACGTGGGTCAGCCGCGCCCCGCAGCAGCTCGTCGGCGACGTCGATCACCTGGGCGTGACCGAACAGGTCGGAGAACGCGTCTTCGTTGACGACCGTGTGGCCGCGGGCGCGCAGCCCGTCGGCCCAGCTGGTCGGCGCTTGACCCTCGAGCCGTACGGTGACCTCTCCTCGTGAGCGCCATGTCGAGAACCCGTCGCCGGTCGGCCGCCCCTCGGAGTCCAGCGGCGGGGCGAGCACGAAGCGTCCGGCGGCGACGATGCCGTCGACCGATTCTCCGGCGTGCAGCAGCCGTGCCAGGAGCTGCAGCAGGATCTGCGGCTGGCTATCGCCGCCCATCGTTCCCAGCACGGCCCGAAGTCGTCCGTCGGGGGCGGTGACCAGGGTGGGCGAGAGCGTGTGCGGCGGCCGCCGGCCCGGACCGTACTCGGCGGGATGGCCCGCCCGGAGACTGAAGCCACGCCCACGGTTGTGCAAGAAGATCCCCGTACCCGGCACGATCAGCCCGGAGCCCCAGCCCGCGGCGTTTGACTGGACCAGACTGACGCCCTGACGATCTGCGTCGACGGCACACAGAGCGATCGTGTCGCCGGCCGCCTGGGGCATGGGCAGCCTCGAGGACATGTCGGGATCAACCGCCGCCCGCCGCGGCGCCAGGCGACCCGGGGTAACCAGGGCAAAGCCGTCAGCGCCCTCGTAAAGAACTTCGAGCCGGTCATGTCCAGCCTGGCGAGCCGCCTCGATCAACAGGTGCGACCACCCGGGATCAAGCGGGTCGGGCAGCTCGAGCCCGTCGGCGATCCAGGCGCCGGCGAGGGTCAGGTAGCCCTGGGAGTTGGGCGGCGCCGTCCACAGCCGGTGGCCCCAGGCATCGGCATGGACCGCCGCGGCCCATTCGGCCTGAGAGCGCCCGAGGTCCGCTTCGGTGTATTCGCCGGCTCCGAGGGCCAGGAGCCCAGCTCCGAACTCACCACCGTAGAACGAGTCGCGACCACCGACTGCGATCGCCGCCAGCGCCCGAGCCATCCCAGGTCGCCGGACGATCGTGCCAGGGTGCAGCCCGCCGGGAACCCGGTAGTCACCGGCATCGGGCAGCCGGACCACAAGCCCGGCCGCCCTGGCCAGGCCGGGAGACGCCGGGAAGCCTACGTCGGCATAGCGTCGCGCGGGCTCGAGCAGCTCGTCCAGGGGCAACCGGCCGTAGCCGTCGTGCAGCGCCACCCACCCGTCGACGCACCCGGGTACCGGAACCACCGCCACCTCGTGATCGGGCATCTCCTCCAACCCGCGCGCCCGCAGCCGTGCCGGGTCCGCTCCAGACCCGGCCCGCCCTGAAGCGTTCAAGGCGACCGGCGTCTGACCCGGACCAGGATGCACCACCGCCCAGAGGTCGCCTCCGATCCCGCACAGGTGCTGACTGGTGACGGCGAGCACAGCACTGGCAGCGACCGCGGCATCGACGGCACTGCCACCACGTCGCAGGATGTCCACGCCCGCGCCGGCGGCCAGATGGTCGATGGCGCAGACCATCCCGTTGGAGGACAGCCTGACAGGGGTCGGCTGCAACGACATACGGCCGGTCATCGTGCCAGGTAGGATCGCCGCATGCCAGATCTGTCCGCGTTCGTCGACGAGCTCGCCAACGAGCTTGCGACCTGGCCCGGCGTTCGTATCGAGCGACGCTCGGACGGTGCCGCTCTGGTCCTCTACGAGCACGCGGAGCTGGGGGTCATCTATCCCAAGGGGGTGGCCGAGCTGCCGTTCCTGGGCTCGGAGCGCGACGAGCTGGTCGAACATGGAGACGCCGAGCCGGCCGATTCAACGCCTGATTCGAGCGGAGTGAGCCACGACGTCCGCGGTGCTTCAGACGTGACCGCCGTACTCGAGCTCTTCGATCGTCGCTACCGCGAGGTTCGTGGCGAGGACGAGCCATACAGCTCGGAGGACCCAGCATGAGCGCGCTGCGGCCGGCGGGCTGAAACGCCTGCCGGAATTCGGTCACATCGTGACCGAACATCATCGGGATCCCCGGAGCCGGTGGAACTCTCGGTTCGCGCAGCGTGGAGTCAGTGCCTTTCAGGACGCTCCCGCCACCTGGCTGGTCGAGCATCGTTCACTCCTGCTCGGCTCGGGCGGGGGACGCGCCCTGGACGTCGCGTGTGGGAATGGCAGGAACGCGGGGTACCTGGCGGGGCTCGGGTACGAGGTCGACGCCGTGGACATCTCCGACGTGGCGATCGAGGCGTTACGGGCTGCCGCAATCGATCGTGGCCTGAAGGTGTATCCGCGCCGGATGGATCTGGAGCAGGAGCGACTGCCGGTCGCGAGCTACAACGTCATCGTGCAGATCAACTATCTACAGCGAGACCTTTTCGAGTCCCTGGCCCACGCGCTCAAGCCCGGCGGCCTGCTGCTGCTCGAGACCTTCACCCGCGCCGACGGCGAAGAGCTCGGTAATCGCGTGCCCCCACGATTTCTGCTCGAGCACCAGGAGCTGCTCTCGGCGTTCCCGGATCTCGAGGTCCTAGATCACGTCGAGGCGCTCGCCGAGCGCTCGGGAAGGCGCCGGGGGGTGGCCGGCCTGATTGCCCGACGACCAGCCGGACTCTGACCGCGCATCGGTCACGGTTAGCATCGCGGCTCGATGGATGCGATCACTCCGCCGGAGACGATCTCCTACCAGCCGGTCGGCGTCGTGCGTTCGCCTTACCGCCAGCTGAAGGACATGCCACTGCAATCCGTGAGCGCGCCCGACGTTTGCGGACACATCGAGATCCACCCGCAGTTCGCCCCGGGACTCGCCGACCTGGATGGCTTCTCGCACCTCCACATCGTCGCCCATCTGCACCGGGGCAGCCCCGGCGGACTCAGCGTCACGCCGTTCCTCGACGACACCAGACGCGGCATCTTCGCCACTAGATCCTCCCGGCATCCCAACCCGATCGGTCTGTCGGTCGTGCGTCTGACCGCCATCCGCGGTGCGACCCTGGAGATCGCCGGCATCGACCTGCTCGACGGCACGCCAGTCCTGGACATCAAGCCATATGTCCCCGAGTTCGACGCGATCGCCGCGGAGCGAACCGGCTGGCTCCAGCACAGAGCCCAACGAGTGCATGGGGTCAGAGCCGACGCGCGCTTCGACAAAGATGACTGACCTTGTCCGCCGGGCCGCCGGGAGATCCTCGGCGTTGCGCAGGCTGGTCAATCATCCACTGCGCCGGCGAGCCAGTCGTCTTCGCCAGGCCGGCTCGCTACTTCGTCCCGCCCCCCGGTTCCTGGTCGGCGAGCTGCGTGGCGGCACCCGGAGATATTCGCTTGCCTCGGGGTTCACCGTGCTGGTGCGCCACCGATCACGGGACATCGATCTGATCAACGAGATCTTCGGCGTAACCAGTGCATACGAACCCCCGGACGCGCTCGTCCCTGAGCTCGGCGGGCCGCTGCGGATCCTTGATCTGGGAGGCAACATCGGTCTATTTGGGGCGTTCGCGTTCGGGCGCTTTGCCGTGCATGAGATGACGTCGCTGGAGCCCGACCCCGAGAACGCCGCTCTGCTGGAGAGGACGATCGCTGCCAACCACGCGAGAGATCGCTGGCAGCTCGAGCGCGTGGCAGCGTCCAACGCTCCCGGGAGCATGCGCTTCCTGCACGGTCGATTCGCGGACTCGCGGCGCGCCGAGGCTGACGAGGGCGGGATCGAGGTCGAGTCGGTCGACGTGTTCTCGCTGGACCATCGCGTCGACCTCCTGAAGATGGACATCGAGGGAGGTGAGTGGACGATCCTTGGTGACCCGCGCTTGGCGGACCTCCAGGCGCGGATTCTCGTGATGGAATGGCACTGGCGATCCGCGCCGCGAGAGGACGCTCACGGTGCCGCCCTGGCTCTACTGGAGGGCGCCGGTTACGACATTCACCTGGATCGGGTGGATCCTCCGGGACATACCGGAGTGATCTGGGCGAGCCGGCCCCGGGCCCGGTCAGCCGCCCCGGAATCTAGCCTGTAGCCACCACGATCTGAGGTCGTCCCCGACTGGAGGTTCCACATGGCTGAACCCGGCAGAGTCCGCGAGCAACTGCCCGTCGTCGTACGCTTCTCTCCCAACGAGATCAGGGAGGCGCTCCGTGATGTCGAGGGGTTCAACGCCAAGCTGGCGCTCGTGATCACGCGGAGCGTCGGCACAATGGCATGCGCTTACGTGTTCGGGCTGATAGCGCTGATCAGCCTGCCCGCGGCTATCAGCTCGGGGCAGGTGATCATCATCGTGGCGTGGATTGCGCAGACGTTCCTGCAGCTGGTGCTCCTGTCGATCATCATGGTCGGTCAGACGGTGCAGTCCAGGGCATCGGACGCGCGTGCCGCGAAGGAGTTCTCTGACACCGAGACGATCCTCGACCGCCTCGATGTCAAGACGGCCGGCGGCATCAAAGAGGTGCTCGACGCGGTTCACGCGCTCGGCAACCCCGCCGGAGCGTCGCCGTCGAGCCCGACCGGACCGCGACAGTGAGTTGACCCGCCGGCCGTCTCCCGCGGGTTAGGCTTGCCCCGTGTCGCGACGCACGTCGATCCTGATCGCGGTCCTCGGCCTGCTGGTCGTCTGCGCCTGCGTCGCATCGACGGCGAGCTCGGCTCCGCGCCGATCGGCCGCGGGCGTACGCTCGGTGCTGGTGCCCTCCGGCGGTCGTGCCGTGAACACGTCTCGAGCGAATCATGTCGTGGGGCGAGGAACCGCGGCCAGCTGCACCTCAGCCGCGGTGGTGGCAGCGGTGCGAGCCGGCGGGATCATCCGCTTCTCGTGCGGACCCAAGCCCGTCGTCATCAGGATGAAGGCGACCGCCAAGGTCAGGAACACCAGCTCGCGGGTGGTCCTCGACGGGGGTGGGACGGTGACGTTGAGCGGCGAGCACCGGCGGCGCATCCTCTACCTGGACACCTGTGATCCGGCTCAGGTGTGGACGACGCCTCACTGCCAGGACCAGAGCTCTCCCCAGCTCGTCATCCAGAACCTGACCTTCACGGACGGGAACTCGACCGGCCAGCGCTTTGACGGCGGCGGTGGCGGAGCCATCTTCGACCGCGGGGGGCGACTGCGCATCGTCAACTCGGCGTTCGCCGGCAACCGATGCGAGCGTGAGGGGCCCGACATCGGAGGCGGAGCCGTCCGGGCGCTGTCTCAGTACGAGGACCTTCCCGTTTACGTCGTGAACAGCCGCTTCACCGCCAACGAGTGCAGCAACGGAGGCGCGCTGAGCAGCATCGGCGTCTCCTGGACGGTGCTGAACAGCCGGTTCTCGGCCAACCGCGCGGTCGGCCTGGGCGCCAACCCCGCCCAGTCCGGCACTTCCGGCGGCGGGAGCGGGGGCGCGATCTACAACGACGGCGATCAGATGACGCTCTCGATCGGCGGCAGCCTGTTCTCCGGCAACCACGCCAACGAGGGCGGGGGAGCGATCTTCTTTGTCAGCGACGACCGCACCGGCACGATGTCGATCACCAACAGCACCCTCGAGCACAACCCCAACGACCGCTTCCAGACCGCGGGGCTTCCCGGGATCTTCTTCCTCGGGGCTCGTCGCCCCAGGATCGCCGGCTCACTATTGCGATGAGGCCGGGAGTGGCCGCTCACCGGCTGGTCAGCGGCCTCCCGGCGGCCTAGACCGGCGAGGCCAGTGAGCGCACCACCCTGCGATGCTCGCGCATCGTCTCCATGCCGTCCTCGCCGGGCTGGCGACCGAAGCCGCAGTACATCGCCACGCCGAAGTCGTCGAGGTATCGCGACGCCGTCGCGTGCCGGCGCCTAAGGCCCGAGATACCGTCGAGCGGAAGCACGATGCCCAGGAAGACGCGGGCCGCGCCGGGTTCCAGGTCGACGAGCGGACGGAAGAAGCTCTTGTCCTCGCTGCGCAGATAGCGAGGCCCGGCCAGATGGAGCCAGTCGACGCGCCGACCCGAGTTGGCCACCGCGAAGTTGGCCATGCGCACGAGGACCGAATAGTCACGCGCCTCGTACATCGGCCACTCGGGAAACGTGCCGTAACACAGGTGATAGCCGACCAGGACCTCCTCGGGAATCAGCCGGGTCAGCCTCGTGACCGGTCCGGCGAACCGCTCCCAGGCCCCCTCCGAGGTCCACGCCAGCACACCCTCGATGTCCTGGGTCTCGTAGGCGCAGTCCCACTGGATGGCCAGATCCTCGGCGGGGATCTCCCCGGTCAACCTCACCAGCTCGCGGGCGACCAGGTCCTCAAAGCCACGCTCAGCCACCGGGTAATCGCGAGCGTAGTCGGCCTTGAAGGCATTCAGGGCGCTCGAGGGAAACGGGAGCCCGATCTGAAAGCGCAGCCCGGCGGGGATCACGCCCTCGTCGCGCAGCGTGCGGAACTGCCGGTAAGAATCGAGCGCGTCGTCGATGCGCGGCCACGAGTCGAAGTGCAGCTCGGTCACTCCGTCACGGATCCCGAAGATCGGAGTCTCATAGGCGTGCCGGGGACGGCCGGTCGGCGACTCGGTCTCCTGGACGACCACCACGCCCGGGTTGGGCCGGGTCAGCTGCTCGCGCTCGTAGCTGACCCATGCCGACCGCGGCCCGGTCTCGCCGTCGGGCAACGCGAACACCATCTCGCCGAACAGCTCGGCGCCGGCGCGGAATGCCGCCTCGGTGGACTCGGCCGGAAGGCTTCCGACCAGCAGCAACTCGCTGGTGACTCGCGGCTCCATCTCTTCTCCTCGGTCGTAACGGACCCGGGGGCCGGCTCCGCGGCTATGGATTCGGCGTGTCCGGCAGGCTCGCCGAATCTTCGGCGGTCCGGCACCAGCGCGCGAGCGCGTGGCGGCCCACCAGGGTCAGCGTTCCCTCGGCGGTGATCCAGTCGCGGGCGCGCAGGTCATTGACCAGGTCCGGCGCATCCGTCCCGGCGGACGGCGGCGGCCCCTCGCCGGTGCCCGCCAGTTGGTTGCTTCCGGGCCTCACCGACCAGCGGCCGGAGTCCAGTGCGCTCAGCGCCAGGGCCTGCCAGCCGGTGGGAAGGTCCAGAGGATGCGGTCCGGACCGGGTCGCACGCTGCCCGGGGTCGGCGCCCTGCGTCTCCGGCGTGTCCGCCCTCGCGCTCGGTCCGGGCGCGGGGGCGTCGTGAGCCCGGGGCTGACTTTGACCGAACAGCGGCTCGCCGCTGGACAGACGATCGCTCAGCCACTGCCCGGCGGCGCTGGCGAAGTTGCGGGCGCGTTCGGCGTCAACTCCGTAGGTCTCGGCCAGGTCCTCGAAGTCGACCTCGGACATGCGCTGCATCGACCGGCTGATCTGATCTGCGATCTCGCGCATCCGGTCTTCAAAGTTGTCGTGTTCGCTCATACCCGTAGATGTTGGCAGGTGGCGGCCTCGGCCGTGCAGGGGACTAGGACAAAGCCTCCTGATGCTCCCCTTCGGCGGCGGGTCCAGCGACGGTTCTGCGACTTGCGGCCCAGGAGCCGGCGTGCTGCACTGCCGGGAGCGGGCCAGGTACGACCCGGAAGCGCAGGCAATGTCGGAGTACGTCCTCGATCATCACCGGGAAGGGGAGCGGGCGCGGCTGGCGTTGACGTCGCGGCTGCGCGATCCGATGCACCGCCGCTACATCGAAGCACTGTGCGACCGGGCGGGGCGATCCTGCTCATCGAGCCGGATTTCCGGCCCCGTGAGCGTGGCTGAGCCAGCTGAGATCCGGGCGTTCTGGGAGGGGTGGCTGGCGTGGTCGCGCGAGCAGGCAATCGACTACCTCATCGGTCGCAGGCTCCCGGCGACCCTGGCCGGCATGGGCCTGCTTTCTCACCCGCTGTGCCGACCCGGCATGGTGGACCCAGACGATCGCCTTCACCGCCGCTCACGGCCACAAGCCCGAGAGCTGAGACCGGACGGGGGACGCGGCCCGCGGGAGACTGACCTCTCGGTCCACCCCGATCTCGATCACCGGGTGGGCGGATGGCGCAAGCCAGCGAAGGACATCGAGCAGCCGCGCCTTGGGCAGCGCGATGCATCCCGCGGTTGCCCCCCCGACCCAGCTGTGCAGAAAGATTCCCGAGCCGGGCGCGTCCGCGCCGGCGACGATCGGCGCCGTGTTGAACTGCAGCACGGCCAGATAGGGGTAGGCGACGGTCTCGGTCCATAGCGCCTCAGACCCGGATGCGAAGGCGGGCGTCACGCCGCACGGCACATGAACGAAGCGGTTGTACTGCGGCGAGTACGGGTCCTCGTCCCACCAGTCGCCGCAGACCAATCGGTGATACGCGTAGTGCAACCCGCCCGGGTTCGGCTTGTTGCCGTACATGGTGGTACCGATGGCGAAGACTCCGGTCGGGGTCGACCCGTCCCCTTCGTGGCGCACGTCGCGGAGGTGGCCGTAGCCGGTCTCGGCGGGCCAGGCGGCGAACACGCGCCGCCATGGAGACCGGCGGCCGGCGCGCTCGTAGGTGCGCAGGGTGGCCAGGTATCCGGGTGGCGCCGGGTCATGGGTCGGGCTCGATACGACGATCAGCTGATCCGCGTGCGCAGGGATCGCAAAGCGAGTGCTGCGGCGGGTCGCGCCGGGCGCCGTCGTCGAGGCCGCGGCGGTTGCGGTGAGAACAGCGACCGAGACCCCCAGGGCGGCGATACCCGCCAGTGTCCTTGAGATTGAGGGCCGCGCCGCGTTGATCCGGATGAAGCGTACCCCCGGTCCCGAGCCGGTTGCCGCGAGTTAGCCTTTGATGTCGATCCAAGTGGATGTGGCTGCGCCGGCCCCGAGTGGGGGCCGAGCTGCCGCGGAGAGGAACCTGATGCCCGACGACAACGCCACCATCATCACGTGCCCGAACTGCGGCACCAGGAACCGGGTGCGCCCGACCCCGTCCGGTGTTCCTCGGTGCAGCGTCTGCAAGACGCTGCTGCCGTGGATAGTGGAGGCGACCGCCGTTACGTTCGACGCCGAAATCACCGCCTCTGTTCCCGTGCTGGTCGACTTCTGGGCGCCTTGGTGCGGCCCCTGCCGGATGGTCTCGCCGCTCGTCGAGCAGTTGGGACGCGAGAAGGCCGGGCGCCTGAAGATCGTCAAGCTCAACGTCGACGAGGCGCCGGCCCTGTCACAGAGATTCGGGGTCCAGGGGATCCCGCTGCTCGTGGCGATCCGGCATGGCGAGGAGGTCGACCGGCTCGTCGGCGCCGCCCCGCAGCAGCAGCTACGGGACTGGATCGCGCCGCACCTGGAGCCAGCCGGCGTCGGCTAGCGCTAGCGCTAGCGAGCCGCCGTCTACAGGAAGTCGTTCCCGGTGAGGACGTAGACGAAGGGCACGAACGGCACGATCGCGGCGATCGCCCAGGTCAGCTTCGGGATCAATCCGAGGTCGCTGCGAAGCGCCAGGTTGATCCAGATCAGCACCACGGCAATCGGGTGCAGGATGCACAGCACGAGCTCCAGGACTTTTTTCATGTCTCAGAGCCTAGTCCCCGGGCCAAACCGGCCCGCCCCCGGTCAGGTCAGGTCAGGCGGTGGGGTCTTCCTCGGGTCGTGAGCCGCGCTCTTTGCCCTGGCTCGGGTCTTCCTCTGGCTCTTCGCCGACCTCCCGTCCCTGACTCGGGTCCTCGTAGGGGGTCTCGCCGATCTCGCGGCCCTGGGAGGGATCCTCGTTGGGCGATCCGGCCGCTTTGCCTCCCTGCGTCGGGTCCTCGTCTTGGCTCTCGCCCTTGGTTCGGCCCTGCGTTGGGTCGTCGCTCGCGTTCATCTGTGACTCCTCTCCAGGCCTCGGACTCTGCCTCGCGCCTTTGCGCGGACGCCAGCCAGCCTAGCGCCGGGCGGGCAGGCTCGCCACTTGTCATGCGACTGGTGGTCTGCGGGAGGCGCGAATGCGCCGGGGATGGGCTCCGCAAGCGGGCTGGCTCCCACGGCTCAGGTTGCCGCTACGGCCGGACGAACGTGTCCGGATCCGGCCCGGTGCGATCGCCGGCGTCGAGCGCCTCGATCGAGGACATCTCGTCGGTGCTCAGGTTGAAGTCCAGGACGTCGAAGTTCTCGACGATCCGATCGGGAGTGACCGACTTCGGAATCACGACGTTGCCGAGCTGGAGATGCCAGCGAATCACCACCTGTCCAGGGGTCTTCCCGTGGACCTCGGCGATGTGGGTGATGGTGGGATCGTCGAGCACCTGGCCCTGGGCGAGCGGGCTCCAGGCCTCGGTGACGATTCCGAGCTCAGCATGCTCGTGGCGCAGCCCCGCCTGCTGGAGGCGGGGATGCAACTCGACCTGGTTGACGGTCGGGGTGACACCGGTCTCCTTGATCAGGCGCTCGAGATGAGCGGGCTGGAAGTTGGACACCCCGATCGACCGCGTCAGCCCCTCCTCCTGGAGCTCGATGAACGCTTTCCACGTCTCCACGTACTTGTCGTGCGCAGGGACGGGCCAATGGATCAGATACAGATCGACGAATTCCATCTCGAGCTGATCGAGGCTGGACCTCAGGGCGCGCTTGGCCTGCTCGAAGCCCTGGTCGTCGTTGAAGCACTTGGTCGTGATGAAGACGTCGCCGCGCTCCAGCCCGGCGGCATGCACGGCTTGGCCGACGCCCGCCTCGTTGCGGTACGCGGCGGCGGTGTCGATGTGCCGGTAGCCGGCCAGCAGCGCGTTCGTGGCGACCTCGGCCGTGTCCTCGGGTGGTACCTGGAAGACGCCGAAACCGAGCTGGGGAATCTGCTCCCCGTCGTTGAGAGGGATGTTGGGAACGTGGGATGTCGAAGAAGTCATGCTCCTAGTCCTTCCCCGATACGCCGCTGCTAACACGAGCTCGCCTGCGCGATCACCCGGAAGTCTGTGTCATGGCCGCGAGCTCGCGGGAGGGGCCTGGCGCCGAGGGCGAAAGCGAGCTCGCGCCAGGGGCGGATATCAAGGTTTGGCTAGCGTTTACTCGACGCGGGCCACCGGCGCTGCCGGCCGCCGTCCCCACGATGCGAGGAGTCGAGATGCCCCAGACAGACGCGATCCGTGACGAACGTGTGCGAGCGCTGGCGGACGGCTCGGCGATGCCGACGCTCGGCTTGGGGGTGTGGCAGGTGCCCAACGGAGACGAGTGCGAGAACGCGGTTCGATGGGCCCTCGAGCTCGGGTACCGCCACATCGATACCGCGCAGGCCTACGGCAACGAGGAGAGCGTCGGGCGGGCGCTGCGCGACAGCGGGGTTCCCCGGGAGGAGGTCTTCCTGACCACCAAGTTCTATCCGGCGCGGGATGACCCCGCGGCCGAGGCGGAGCTCAGCTTGCGGCGACTCGGCGTCGATCAGGTCGACCTGTACATCATTCACTGGCCCCAGCGAGGCCCGACGTGGGCGTGGCCGGGAATGGAGGAGGCCCAGCGACGAGGCTATGCCCGCTCCATCGGCGTCTCGAACTTCAGAGTCGACGAGCTCGAGCAGGTGATCGCCGTCGCGGACAGCGCCCCGGTGGTCAACCAGGTACAGTTCAGCCCGTTCGAGTATCGGCGCGCTCTCCTGCAGGCATGCGTCGAGCGTCACGTGGTGCTCGAGGCCTACAGCCCCCTGGGCACGGGCCGGCACCTTTCGCACCGGACGGTCACAGAGATCGCCCAGCGCGTCGGTCGGACGCCCGCCCAGGTGCTCCTGCGCTGGTGCGTGCAGCGGGGAACGGTCGTCATCCCGAAGTCGACGCACCGCGAGCGGATCGAGGAGAACGGGCAGATCTTCGATTTCGCCCTGTCAGATGCGGACATGGCCTCGCTTGACCGCCTCGATCGAACCGGAGGCACCAACAAGGCACGAGAGCGGAAGTGGTGGTGACCGAGGCGGCCGCTTGGGCTGGTTTGAAGGTGCGCCACGTCGCGCCGTTGATGGTCGCGCTCGGTCTCGTTGGATGCGGAGCCACGCGCTCCGCCACCGGCACGTCGACCCGGGCCGCGAGCACCACATCGGTCATCGCGTTTCCGCAGGCGCGACCGCAAGCGGTGCAACCCACCGCTGGACAGCAGGCCCAGGTGGTGACGCCGAGCGATCCCGTCGGCGATGCGAACGCGCATGCTCCCTCACTGAGCTTGGTCAGACACGAGCTGGCGCTGGAGCTGGTCGCCGCCTCCGTGTCAAACGCGACCTATATCGACCCGCTGCGATACGTCACGGTCTGGGAACGAACCGACCAGGGGGTGGACGCGCAGCTGCCGGTCGGAGCCCCGATCCTCGCACCGTGCAAGGTCAAGATCCTCGCCATCGAACCGGACTGGTATGCCGGTCAGCCGCTGGTGTACTGGGAGCTGCTGGACGGGCCAGACGCCGGCAAGGTGCAGTACGTCGCCGAGCAGATCACCGACATCGCGCCCCCCGGGACCATCTTGGCGCAGGGACAGGCGATCGCTCGCTATGCCAAGTCGGGCAGCGCCATCGAGTTCGGCTGGTCGACCCCCAGCGGGGTGACGCTCGCCGTCGCGACCACGGGCTACGAGGAAGGCGAGGTCACGCCGGCGGGTCGGGCGATGCGCGAGTGGCTCAACAGTCTCGGCGCGAACGCCGGCAGCAGCTGAGCGAGCGGCTATGAGGCCGCCGTCGCCGCCAGGCCGGCGTTCGCACGAACGACTTGACCGGATGACGCCAGCCAAGTTCGAACCGACGCACAAGTTCACTGAACTGGTTGGGATTTAGATAGGCTCCCGGTTTCAAGGCACGAAAGGAGCCACCAGATGAGCGTCCATGATCACGCCGGTGACGAGCACGGCGGTCCGGGTTATTCGTCACCCTCGGTCGCACGCGAGCAGCCGGCAGAGAAGTTCGTCTACGTCGCCGCGCTCTACGAGGGGACCGGCATCGAGCGCCCCGATTTCGTGGCCGTCGTGGACGTCGAGCCTGGCTCATCGACCTACGGGGAGATCATCAACCGCGTCGACATGCCCAACGTCGGCGACGAGCTGCACCACTTCGGGTGGAATGCCTGCTCCTCGGCCTGCCACTCCCAGCTCCAGCGCGACACGCTGATCGTGCCGGGAATGCGCTCGTCGCGGATTCACATCCTCGACATCTCAGAGCCTCGGGCGCCCCGCATCAAGCAGGTGATCGAAGGCGATGAGATCAAGGAAAAGCTGGGACTGAGCGCTCCTCACACGGTGCACTGCATGCCGGGCGACATCGTGACCATCTCCATGCTCGGCGACGCCGAGGGCAATCTTCCGGGCGGCTTCGCCGTGCTCGACGCGCGTGACTTCTCGGTCGCGGAGCGGTGGGAGCGGGAGAAAAACGGTCAGGAGCTGATGTACGACTTCTGGTATCAGCCGCGGCTTGGCACGCTTGTCTCCAGCGAGTGGGGCGCCCCCAACACCTTCCTGAATGGCTTTGACCCGGCTGATGTCGCGGCCGGAAAGTACGGTCAGCGGCTTCACTTCTGGGACCTCGAGCGCCGCTCGGTGGTGCAGACCATCGACCTCGGAGCCGACGGACTGATCCCGCTCGAGATCCGCTGGCAGCACGATCCCGATTCGGCCCAGGGGTTCGTCGGGGCAACGCTGTCGAGCAACATCATCCGCTTTGGCCGCGACAACGGCAGCTGGTCGGCCGGCAAGCTGATCGACGTCGCCAACGAGGAGCTCGAGGGCTGGCCGCTGGAGGGCGGGGTTCCCGGGTTGATCACCGATCTGGTGCTCTCGCTCGATGACCGGGACCTGTTCTTCTCCAACTGGCTGCACGGCGACCTGCGCCACTACGACGTCTCGGATCCCAGCAATCCGGTGCTGCGCTCACAGGTGTGGCTCGGGGGCCTGCTCGGTCGCGACGGCGGTCATCCCAAGGCGCCGGACGCGCTCACCGGCGGTCCGCAGATGCTGCAGAACTCACTAGACGGAAACCGCGTCTACGTGAGCAACTCGCTCTTCTCCACCTGGGACAATCAGTTCTATCCGGATCTGCGTGGCTGGCTGACCAAGCTCGACCGTCAGCCGGACGGAACCTATGCGCTCGATCCCGACTTCTTCGTCGACTTCTCCGAGCAGGCCGACGGGGCCCGCCCCCACGAGATACACCTTCCGGGGGGGGATTGCACGACTGAGATCTTCCAGTAGCGGATGAGCCTGCGCTCACTCGCGCTGGACTGGAGCCTCGACGGCCCGGTGGGGGTCGCTTTCGCGGTGCTCGTGGCGGCGGCCGGCGCCGTCTACGTGTCGGCGGCCGTGATCGGCCGACGTCGGGATCGCCGCCACCGGCGCTGGCCGCCCAGGCGGACCTGCTGCTTTCTAGCCGGTCTGCTCGTACTGGTGATCGACCTGTACTCGGGCATCGGGACCGAGGCGGACTCACGGCTGTCGGCGCACATGGTCGAGCACATGGTCATGTGGGTGGTGGTGGCGCCGCTCCTGGCCGCGGGCGCACCGGTACGGCTCGCGCTCTACGTGCTGGCGCGCGATGGGCGCCGGCGACTTGGCCGGTGGCTGCGCTCGCCGGCGATATCGGCGCTCACCGGGCCCGTGGGATCGGTGAGCCTCTTCTCGGGCGTGCTGCTGCTCACGCATGTTCCGGCCATCTACGGGCTCGCGCTCAGAAATGACTACGTGCACGAAGCCGAGCACGCCCTCTACCTGATCTCCGCGCTCGTCCTATGGGCGCCACTGGTCGGGGCCGACCCCCTGCCCCACCGGCCGGGCCCGCGGGGGCAGGTCACCTGCATGCTCGCCTGCATGCTTCCGATGAGCCTGATCGCGCTCTGGCTGCTGAGCACGAGTCATCCGGTCTACGGGCACTACGTCGGAACCCTCGGTCCGGCGGCGCTGAGAGATCAGCGACTCGCCGCGGCGATCATGCTGGTGAGCGGCCTGCCGGCGTTCGCGGTGCCCGCCCTTGCCCGCGTGCAGCTGCCCAGCCGGCGCCGGGCCCCGGTGGTGCACGGCCGCCAAGCGCCCGCATAGCCCGCCCGAGACGGCATGTCTGTGAGCGTACGTACGCACGCGGACGCGCTGGACGGCGGTCGGCCACGGGCAGGGTACTTGACTCAAAGCTCGCTTTGAGCAGGGTCGAGAGGAGACACCGTGCAGGACGATTCACCCCAGCCTCATCACACCGGCCGCCCGGAGACAGATCGGGAATTCGAGACGCCGCAATCGGTCCGCGAGATCGGTCCCGAGCCGGCGCCGTCGGACGAGGCCTTCCAGCGCCGCTGGGACAAGGTGCTGGCCATGTTCGTGGTCTCGGGCGCTCGAGGACGCGCCGCCAAGCAGTAGAGGGTGCCCTACCTGGAGGCCGCCGCTTCCGACAGACTTGTAAGGCTGAACTTATAAGCCTAGCCTTACGGTATGGACGAGCTCCCGGGCACCGACGAGCTCGCGGCGGCGCTCCGGGTCAGCATCGGGCTGCTCGTGCGGCGGCTGCGCCAGACGCGAGCCGAGGACGAGCTCACCTTGTCCGAGAGCTCGGCGCTGGCGCGTCTGGATAGAGACGGCCCGACCACCGCGGGCGCACTGGCCAAGCTCGAGCAGATCACCCCCCAATCGATGGGAGCCACCCTCGGTGCACTCGAGGCGCGTGCCCTGGTCCAGCGAGCGGGCGACCCCCAGGACGGCCGGCGGGTCGTCCTCTCGGTCACCGACCGCGGCCGGCAGCTGCTCCGGAGCCGCCGCCACGCGCGCACCGAGGCGCTGGCGCGGGCCCTGGCGACCGGCTTCACGCGCACAGAGCTCCAACAGCTGCTCGCGGCCGCACCGCTGTTGGAGCGACTGGCGCAGAGCATCTGATGCCGGCGAGGGACAAGGGCGACGGCTACAAGTGGGTGGCGCTGGCGAACACGACCGCGGCCGTGTTCATGGCGCAGCTCGACGGTTCGATCGTCCTGATCGCGCTACCCGCGATCTTTCGCGGGATCGATCTGGATCCGTTGGCGCCGGGCAACGTCGTCTACCTGCTGTGGATGATCATGGGATACCGGCTCGTCCAGGCCGTTCTGGTGGTCACCGTGGGGCGCCTTGGCGACATGTTCGGCCGGGTGAAGATCTACAACGCCGGCTTCGTGGTCTTCACCATCGCCTCGATCCTCTTGTCCTTCGATCCGTTCGAGGGTGCCCACGGAGCTCTGTGGCTGATCGGCTGGCGGGTGCTCCAGGCGATCGGCGGGTCGATGTTGACCGCCAACTCGGCCGCCATCCTGACCGATGCGTTTCCCGTCGACCAGCGCGGTCTGGCCCTGGGCATAAACCAGGTCGCGGGCCTGTCCGGCCAGTTCATCGGGTTGGTCGCGGGCGGCCTGCTGGCGGCTCTGGACTGGCGGGCGGTGTTCTGGGTCAACGTGCCGGTCGGCGTCTACGGGACGCTGTGGGCGTACCGCAAGCTTCGTGAGACCGGCGAGCGGCACAGCGCTCGGATCGACTGGTGGGGCAACATCACGTTCGCCGTGGGACTGGGCGCCGTCTTGATCGCCATCACCAACGGTATCCAGCCCTACCACCATCACACCATGGGCTGGACCAATCCCGAGGTGTTCGGCCTGCTCGCGGGTGGGGTGGCGCTGCTCGCGGCCTTTGCCGTGATCGAGACCCGGGTCGCCGAGCCGATGTTCCAGCTCAGCCTGTTCCGCATCCGCGCCTTCACCGCCGGCAACCTCGCCGGGTTTGCCGTATCCATCGCCCGCGGCGGGCTGCAGTTCGTGCTCATCATCTGGCTGCAGGGGATCTGGCTGCCGCTGCACGGCTACGACTACAGGGCCACGCCCCTGTGGGCCGGCATCTTCCTGCTGCCCCTGACGGCCGGCTTCATCATCGCCGGGCCCGTGTCCGGGTTCCTGTCTGATCGGTTCGGCGCTCGGGGCTTTGCCACCGCCGGGATGGCCGTGTTCGCGGCCAGCTTCATCGGCCTGATGCTGCTGCCCGTCGACTTTCCCTACTGGGCCTTCGCCCTGCTGATCGCCGCCAACGGGGTCGGCTCCGGCATGTTCGCCTCCCCCAACTCCTCCTCGATCATGAGCAGCGTCCCCGCTCGCCAGCGGGGCGTGGCTTCGGGGATGCGCGCGACCTTCCAGAACTCCGGCACGGCGCTGTCGATCGGGGCCTTCTTCTCGCTCATGATCGTCGGGCTGGCGGCCAGCCTTCCGCGGGCGCTGACCAGCGGCCTGCAGCGCCACGGCGTGCCCCACCACATAGCGCATCAGGTCGCCACCCTGCCACCGGTGTCATCGCTGTTCGCGGCGCTGCTCGGCGTGAACCCGATCCAGCATCTGCTGACGCTCACCGGCTACGCGGTGCCCTCGCTGCCAGAGGCCGATCAGCGGACCCTGACCGGCCGCGAGTTCTTCCCCCACCTGATCTCTGAGCCGTTTCACCAGGGCCTGGTGGTGGTGTTCGCGGTCGCCGCGGGCCTGTCGGTGCTCGCCGGCCTCGCGTCGCTGCTGCGCGGCGGGCGCTACGTGCACACGGTGGATCCCGCCTAGACGCTGGGGCTCTGGGACCCCTGGTTCGACGCGGCGGCCGCGGCCACGTCCCGGGGATAGGTGAAGCGCGCGCGTAGGAGGAAGATGCCGGCAGCGGCCAGCGTGCCCAGGAGCACCAGGAAGCTGACCTCGAGGCCTCGGGCGGTGCTCGCCGAGACCAGGCCCGGATGAGTGCCGATCGGCGCCGGTTTGGGCGCGAAGCCGGCGACCAAGTCGGCCAGACCCCCGAAGCACACCGGGGCAAGGGCCTGGGCCAGAGAGCGCAGCACCGTCCGCGTACTCTCGGCTCGACCCCAGAGCCCGGCCGGCATGATGTCCAGCCGGGCGGCGTCCAGCGGCGGGTTGGCCGCCGACAGGAGCGCCGCGCCCCCCACGTCGAACCAGACCGACGGCGTCAGGTGGCTGCCGAGGATCCCCGGAACCAGGAGCCCCGCCGCTCCCAGGTAGCACAGTGCCGGAACCCAGACCCGCACCTCGAGGAACCCGTCGCGAAGCATCAGGTCGGTGACGCGTCCGCTCACCAACGTCCCGGCCATGGCCCCGGCCACGATCAGGGCCAGCACCAGCTCGGCGGTCGCCTGACCGGCGTGATACTGGCCGCGCACGAACAGCAGCGCGAACGTCGACAGGCCCGCGAAGTAGAAGTAGCCCAGCGAGGAGCTGATGATCAGCAGGATGTTGGTCGGGACCGACAGGATGTAGCTCACCGCGCGCACCAGGCCCATCGTCCGCGGGTCCTCCTCGAGCACCAAGCGAGGATCGGGCTCCACGCCGAGCCGGCGAACCGCCTCGCGAGCGAGGTCCTCGTCCACGCCGGCTGGGGATTCGTCCTGGGCCTCCGGGGCAGATGATCGCGCGGCAGCTGCTGCGACCGCCGCCTTGAGGTCCATGACGCCCGCCTTCAGATGGCTCTGCCCGCCGCGAAGGGGCTCGGGGACCGATCTGTACAGCGTCCGGGCCAGCAGGAAGCCAGGGATCGCGAGCAGCACGAACGCGGCCCGCCACGAGATCAGGCTGGCCACCGTGCCCCCCACGATAAAGCCCGCAGCCGTGCCCAGGATCTCCCCGCCCAGGATGTACGCGTACACCCGCCCCCGCTCGCCGGCGGGAAAGTAATCGCCCGTCAGCGAGGCGATCGCGGGGCCGGCGGTGGCGGTCACGGCTCCGAGCAGGAGGCGCGTCAGCAGCAGGGTGGAGTAGCTGCCGGCAAAGGCGCTCGCCAGCGAGGCGAGGCTCCACAGGACGATGCTCAGCGAAAGCATCGGCATGCGCCGGATGCGATCGATGAGCAGGCCGACGGGGATCGTGAAGATCGCGCCCACCAGGAGCGAAACCGAGCTCAGCAGGCCGACCTTGGTGTTGCCGATGTGAAGCGCGTGCTCGAGCTGGGGCGCAACCGCCCCGATGGTCGCGGTGTCGGCTCCGTTGAGAGCCAGCACGGCGCCGAACAGGGTGATGACTCGCGCCCGGGCCGGCCCACCCGTGCGCCTGACCAGCTCGCCGCTTATCCAGCGACCGATCCACCTCGTGACCCGCATGAGGGAATGCCCGGTCCGCCCCAGAACACCTCTCGCTGTCACCTCAGATGATCTCCAGCCCCAGATCGGTCAGCTCGCGGACCCGGTCCGATGCTCTTCGGCGAGGATGCGCGGGCTGTCGACGATGACCCGCCGGCGGCGCAGCCCGGCCAGCAGCGACTCCTGATCGGGAAGCTCGACCAGCGTCGCGACATCGGGTCGGAGTCCGATCGTCAACCATCCTTCGTGGGTACCCACCGGCTGCCCGTCGACCTCCAGGCGAGCGGCCCCCGCCCCGATCCTGATCTGCAGTCGCACCACGGAGTCCGCCACCACGACCAGGGGCGGGCATGATCCGCCATGGGTCGGTAGCGGAGTGAGCACGTAGGCACCGGCGCCGGCCGCCAGCAGCGGCCCGCCGGCGGCGATCGCGTAGGCGCTCGAGCCCAGCTGGGTGCTGACGATGCAGCCGTCGCCCGCGATCTGGCAATAGAGCTCGCCATCGAGGTGAATCGAAGTGCGCACCTGTCCGATCCCGGCCCTGACCACGGCGATGTCGTTGAGCGCGAACAGACCCTCCTCGTCATCGCGGGCGATCTCAAGCGCGGGCAGCTGCCGGGGGAGCCACTCACCCCGGCTGAAGCGACCCAGGGCATCGGGGACGTCGCCGGCGCTGACCGAGGTCAGCGCTCCGAGGCTGCCGCAGGTCACTCCCAGGACGGGGCGCTGCACGGGCACCGCGGCGCGTAGTGCCCCGAGCATTGTCCCGTCGCCCCCGATCGACACGATCAGGTCGCAGTCACCGGCCCGGCCCGGGGGCGCCACCTCCCGGTCCTGGCCGCCGACCGGGATCTGGACCACCTCGACGCCGTGTTGGCGAGCCCACTGCAGCAGATCGTGCAGGGGATCTTCGATGTCGCGCGAGGGGTGGACGACCACGCCGATGCGCCAAGATGCCCTGGCCTCAGGCGGTTGCATTGGCTCCGGCCTTGTCGCTCTCGGCATCGGCGAGGGGTGCGCACGCCGCAGCGGGAGTGGCCGAGCTGCTCAGCGTCCGCCGCAGGCGCAGGAAGGCAACCGATCCCAGCACAGCCGGCACCCCGAGCTGGAAGGCCCGGTAGGCGAGCACCGCGGCCGCGGCCTGGGAGAGCGGAGCGCCATAGAGGACCAAGGCACCGATCAGGCCGCCGTCGATGCCCCCGATGCCCGCCGGCAGGGGTATCAGGCCGCCCAGCTGGCCGATCACGTAGGCGAAGATGAGCGGACCCAGGGGCAGGCCGCCGCCGAAAGCCGCGAACGCCACGATCAGCGCCGCGATGTCGAATCCCAGATACCCGAGCGCCCCGCCGATCGCCGGCCAGCGCCGCGATCGCAGCAGGCTGCCGGTGTCGCGGATCCCGCTCCCGAGCAGGATCGCCGCCGAGCGCAGCTTGCGGGTGACCTTCCCGGTGCTCTTCTCCGAATCGATCCTTCCGAGCAGCCGCGGCAAGGCGGCGATCACGCCGAAGGTGGCCCAGGCCAGGCCCGAGAAGACCGCGGTCGGCACGACCGGGACATCGCCCGAGAAAGCGCCGGTGAGCAGCACCGGGCCGAGCACCGCCGCGCACAGGAAGTTCGGCAGGCTGGTGAGCACGAAGAAGGCGACGCTCCGCCTGCCGATGTGCTCGGTCGACATCCCTCCCTGGCGCAACGCCCAGGCGCCGAGAGCCAGTCCACCGGCCCCCCCGGTCGGCACCAGCACGTTGGTGGCCTGCTCGGCCATCCCCAGGTCGTAGCTGAAAGTCCAGCTCATACGCGGGCAGAACACGTCGCGGAAGGCCACGACGTTGGACAGGCACGAGCCCAGCTTCAGCACCCCGATCAGGACCAGCAGCCAGGGGTCGACCGCCGCGAAGCGGCCCCGGAGGGACCCGAGGCCCGGCAGGGAGCCTACGGCCACCGCCACCAGCGCGATGAACACTCCCAAGGCGAGCAGCCGGCGCAGCAGATGGCCCGAGCTGAGCTCGTCGGGCATCGCCCGGGCGCTAGTCGCAGGCGATGGCGATGGCACCGGCAAAGGCGTCCACCTCCTCTGGCATCGTGTCCCACGCGCACATCAGCCGCGCCTCCCCGGACTGCGGGTCCCAGGTGTAGAACGGCCACGTTTCGCGGACCCGGTCGGCCGCCGCCGCCGGGATGACCGCGAATACCGCGTTGGCCTGCACCTCCTGGGTGATCCTGACCGCCGAGACGCCGGTCAGCGCGGCGGCGAGCCGCGACGCCATGGCGTTGGCGTGATCGGCGTTGCGCCGCCACAGGTCGCCTTCGTACATGGCCACGAACTGGGCGGCGAGAAAGCGACCCTTGGAGGCAAGCTGCAGGGTCTGCTTGCGCAGGTGGCGGAAGCCCTCGGCGAGCGCCGGCTCCAGGATTACCACGGCCTCGCCGAGCATCATGCCGTTCTTGGTGCCGCCGAGGCTGACGATGTCGACGCCCACATCGGTGGTGATCGCTCCCAGGCCGGTGCCCAACCCGGCCGCGGCGTTGGCCAGGCGGGCTCCGTCGACGTGCAGGAGCAGGCCGTGGCGGTGGGCGGTGTCGGCGAGCGCGGCGATCTCCTGGGGCCGGTAACGGGTGCCCAGCTCGGTGGTCTGGGTGATGGTGACCAGGCGAGGCTGGACGGCGTGCTCGTCGCCGACCCGCGTCAGGAGCGCCACGACCTGCTCGGGGCTCAGCTTGCCATCGGGCGTGGGGACGGCGAGCAGCTTCACGCCCGCGAGTCTCTCCGGGGCCCCGGCCTCGTCGACGTTCACGTGCGCGCTCTGGGCGCAGATGACCGCCTCCCACGGCCGGCAGGCCGCCCGCATGGCGAGCACATTGGCTCCCGAGCCGTTGAACACCAGGAACGTCTGGGCGTGGGCTCCGAAGTGCTCGCGCAGGGCCTCCTGCGCCCGAGCCGTCCACGGATCGGCGCCGTACGCGACCGCATGGCCCTCGTTGACGGCGGCCAGGGAGTCCAGGATCTCGGGATGGACGCCGGCGTAGTTGTCGGAGGCAAACGACTTCATCGACCCAACTTAGTGGGTCTCGCCGTGGTGTCCACTTGACGCACTGCTAGCGCTCCAGGCGCCGGAGGGCCCGCTGATCGACCCCCCCGCCGCGATCCGGCGCCGCCACCGCGCCCGGCAGCTCCACATGCAGCTGGGTGCCGTCGTCGAGCAGGACGGTGGCCTCTCGCACCGTGTAGTCGAGAACGTGGCCGCCCCGCCCCCGGTCATCGCCGGCGAAGTGCAGATGCGATCCCACGATCTCGATTCCGGCCAGCCCGTCCGGGAAGCAGAACCCGACCATCGTCCCGGAGACCCCGCGCAGCTCGTGGATGTGCTGATGGGAGATCGCCTGCGCCAGCGAGGGGTACGGCGGGGTCTGCTTGGGCACCGAGCGCAGCCGAACCGACTCGAAGTGACCGTCGATCCGGATCGCCTCCGGACCATCGGGCAGATCTCGCTCGGGCCACAGCCGCCGCTCCACCTCGGCGGCTCTCAGGGGGCCGGTGATCGCCTGGACGCGGCTTGGATGTGCCGAATCGAACTGCACCACGACGGCATAGGGGGTCAGGGCGTCCCCGGGCGGGCGGCTGAGCCTGCAGTCCAGATCGGCCTTGAACACCTCTCCGTCGATCACGATCAGCTCGCCGTCGAGGCCGTTGAGCGTGCCCAGACCCAGGTTGCCGTGGGCCAGCAGCTCCTCGAGGGTCACGTCGCCGTCGAACGCGCCGCCGAGCAGCGCCCGGATGGTGGAGGTCTGAAACAGCTCGTGCGGCCCCTGTGCGACGTTCACGCCGTCGTGGCGCAGCGTGTCGACGTGCAGCGCGTGCAGGAACTCGAGCTCGCTCATGCCAGGCCCTCAATCTAGTGGCGACGGGAGGGCCCCGCCGTCGCCGCCCTCACCGCCCCGCTGGGCTGGTGAGGATCTTGGCGGCGAACGGGTGCGCGGACTTCGCCCGTCCCAGCGCCGAGAGGCCGAATATGTTCTCGATCGAGTGCAGCACCGAGTACGGATCGTACGACCGCCGATTCGTGCTCCCCGCCTTTGCGTAGGGCGAGAGCACGAGCGCGCCGGTCCGGACCGGCGAGTCGGCCGTCTGGCCGGTGACCGGCGAGTCCGCCGTCTGGCCGGCGACCGGCGCGGCCGTGAACAGGATCAGCAGTGCCCCGGACTTGCGGTAGGCGGAGGAGCGCAGGATGCTGGGCACCGACCGCTTGAGGAAGTCATCGGCGGCCACGATCCCACCGGGTTGGCCGGCCGCGCAGGTGACCTCATCGCCCGAGTCGCACGGATCAGGGGAGATGAAGGCGAAGTTGGGAGTGCGATGGGATGAGCGCAACACGCCGGCCAGGCGACTGTAGGGCACATCGTCGCTCTGGCAGTCGCCGAGGTCCAGCAGCGAATGGAAGTACACGAACGGGTTGTGATTGGTGGCGTACTCGTCGTCGGCGGTCTGATCGCTCGCGCCTGAGTTGGGGTGCTGGCAGGGCGCGGTCATGCCCTCTACGTAGCCACGCCAGGTGAGGTTGGCCCCGTCCAGCTGATCGCCGAGGGTGAGCGCCGTGTCGGGGTAGATGCAGCCGGTTCCCGACACCAGGCCGTTGGCGCGGGGAGAGGCTCCGCTCGGGAACTCGCTGTAGGTCGGGCATCCCGCGGCCGTATCGAGGTTGGGCGCCTGGCCGGAGATCGTCGCCAGCAGGTCAGGCAGAGCCGAGGTCCCCAGGGTGTGGTAGCCACTCAGGAGCACCCCCTTGGGCCGGAGCTTGGCGTTCAGGTAGTGAGCGGCGGAACCATGACCGAAAGCGCTGGCATAGCTCGGGGTGGCGAGCACGATCACGAACACGTGCTTTACCTTCGATGCCGGCTTGCCGGCAGCCGTCCCGCCGGCCGCTGTCCCGCTGGCCGCTGTCGTGTCGCTGTTGCCGGCGCTGGTGGCGGTCCCCGATCCCGATGAGCTCCCGCCGCCTGAGCTATCACCGTCGTCGCTCGAGGCCGCGGGGGCAGCGGTCCCTCCCCCCTCGCCGGTATCCGACCCACCGCTGGGGGTGGGCGTGACCGGAGCCGGTGTCGCCGCCGTCACCGGAGCCACGGTGGCCGGCGGTGAGACCTGCCGCGTCGCCGGGGGGCGCGGGGCAGTGATGACCTGGCGCGTGTGAAGCGCCGCGATGACCGCGCGCTCGGGTCCGGTCTGCCCCAGGGCGGACACCACGATGAGGACGCTGACCGCGGCCGACGCGGCACTGACCAGAGCCAGCTGGCCGAGCGTCACGCGCACCCCGCGTAGTCGTCTCATGAGATCAACGGCTTCCGGGCCTCGATCATCCCGCCAGCGCCGCCGCACATTGGGAGCAGAAGGCCGCTCCCCGGGCATAGACGGCACCGCAGGAAGGACAGCGACCCCCGACCCCGCCCCCCTCACCGGCGAGCACGTGCTCAACCTGGGCCAGCTCGGCGTCGACACGCTGCAAAGCAGCGGCCTTGGGCATCAGGATCTCCATCCGCACGTGGTCGCGGATCGCCATCTCATAGAACAGTCCGCCGAGCTCGGTCTGCATGACCGTGAAGCGCTCGGTCAGACGGTCCCGCTCCGCCTCCAGCGCCGGGTCGGGCGCCGGCGCCTGTGCCGGACTCGCGTCCTGTCGACCCGCCGGCGACGCGGTGGCAGCGACGGGCTGCGAACCGCGCCGCAGGAGCTTTTTCACGGAACCGCCACCTGGTCGGGAAGACCGGCTCCGGAGGCGGTGGTACCGGTGGAATGACTGTCGTGCTGTGCGGCCTGAGATCCCTGGGCCAGCGCCTGGGAGCTCGGCTTATAGCCCGTCACCTGGTGCGCGGTGCCGTAGCGGGTCTTGGTCAGCGGCTTGCCGGCGCCCTTGCTCGAGCTCCCGATCGCCTGCACCTCCACCACCTTGGCGGACGGGAACTTGCCTTTGAGCTTGGCCAGGGCTCGCGCGGCCTCTGACTTCGAGGAATAGCTGCCCGAGTAGATGACATAGTCGCCGCTTGGCGGACTCGGGGTCAGGGTGAACCCTGACTGGGCGACGACTCCCAAGCCGGTGGCTCCCTTGGACTGGTCGGCCTTCTCGGCCCTGGTCGCCGCCGATTGGCTGCTGGAGGACGGCAGGGTACCCAGCTGCACGACATATCCGCGCGAGAGCTTGAAGGTGCTGGTTGGCGGGTTCGCCGGCGTGGTCGCCGCCGGCGCGGCCGAGCTCGAGGTGGCGCCCGTGGAGGCTGCCCCGGCCCCGCCCCCGCCCGTGTACTGGATCACGGGCGCCTTCTCGGCGTGCAGCGCGGCGATCAGCTTGCTGTCCCCGCCGGCCGAGGAGCGCCCGATGAGCACTCCGGCCCCGAGGGCTAGCGGGATCAAGGCGATTCCCGCCGCCGTGGCCAGTGAGGTGGAGCCGCTTCGGCGCCGGGCGACCGGCGCGCCGGAGGCCGACGACCGCCGTCGCCGGGTCGCCGCCGAGAGGAAGCGGGCCGCCGGGTCGTTGGCGTGCTTACGGCGCGTCCCGCAGGCCACGCAATAGCGCTGGCGCTCGTCCAGGGGCGAGCCGCAGGTGTCGCAGGGTTGATATGGCGAGGTGTGGCTCTCCGGAGCCGAGGCGGACGGAGCCGCTGCCGGGGGCGCGGTGGGCTCTCCCGTGCTGGGTTCGAGCGAGGGCCGGTCATGTCCGATGCTCACGACTGCGCCTCCTACTCAAAACAGCGTGGGTAGAGCTTCAAGGTATAGACGAGCGCCCTCGTGCCCCACGAGCGTCACCCTGGTCGTCGACGTGCTTCCCGTGGACAGGTTGGCGATCGTCGCGCTGCCCGCCGCGCGGTAGCGGCCGTCGCTCACGGCGAACGCGTACACCTGAAGCTGGGGCTGGGGAATCGATGACAGGTTGGTGACTCGCACCCGAACCTGTCCGCGGCCCGTCCCTGATCCGGCCGCGAGCAGCGCACGCACGTTCGGGATCGAATGGACGGTCACGGGCACCACGGGTCGAGAGCCAATGACCGCAAACGGCCGGCCGGCCGGGGACCTGGGTCTCTGACCCGTGAACACCCAGACCACGGCGCTTTGAGCTGGGATCTCGGCCACGTGATTCTTGAAGTAATCCAGTCCGGCGGCCCGGTTCAGATACGTCCGCTCGCCGTTGGGGCCGAGCAGGCCGACCGAGATCGGCAGGTCGTTCAGCGCATGCCCGGTGGTGTTGTCCAGTCCGACGGCGATCGCCAACCGGGTTCCGGTTTGCAGCAGCGCGATCCGGGCCACCCGCACCCCCCGGCCGGCGTGCGCGACCAGCGTCGGGTTCTGGCTGGCGATGATCCGGGCGTCCTCGATGTGCGCCCAGGCCGACTTCTGCTCGGTGGAGACGCATCCGGCGAGCACCGCCCCGCCGGCCAGCGTCACGATGACCGGGCCCAGCCATCGCCCACCCCGGATCACGCGCGGGCTCGGGTCAGCCGAATTCGCCACGAACGTACTCCTTGGTTCGCTGCTCACGCGGAGCGTGGAACAGCTGGCTGGCGCTTCCGTACTCGACCAGTTTGCCCAAGTACATGAAGCCGACGTAGTCGGCAACGCGGTAGGCCTGTTGGAGGTTGTGGGTCACGATCACGACCGCCACGTCCTCGCGCAGCTTGACGATCAGATCCTCGATCACCTGCGTCGACTTCGGGTCAAGCGCCGAGCAGGGCTCATCGAGTAGCAGAACCTCGGGATCCGCCGCCAGCGCGCGGGCGATGCACAGCCGCTGCTGCTGACCGCCGGAGAGCCTGAGCGCCGGGTGGTTGAGGTCGTCGCCGAGCTCGTCCAGGAGCCCGGCTCGGCTCACGGCGTCGTGCACGGCGCCGCGTAGCGCGCTGCGCTTGGGACGTCGCGAGGCCTGCTCGCGCAGCACGTAGGCGATGTTGTCGAAGACACTCATCGGAAACGGATTGGGCTGCTGGAAGACCATCGTCACCCGGCGCCGCAGGGCCGTCGAGTCGATCGCCGAGATGTCGAGGTCGTCGAGCGTGATCCGGCCCGAGACGGTCACGTCCCTGCTGAGCTCGGTGAGCCGGTTCAGTGATCGCAGGAGCGTGGTCTTGCCGCATCCTGACGGACCGATCAGTGCCAGCACCTCGCCCTGGCGGATCGGCAGCGAGACCGAGTCGACGGCCAGCTTGCGCCCGTAGGCGACCGACAGCTCGTCGGCGTGCATGCGGTCGATGGCCAGCGGCGTCGAGACGATGCGTCGGCGACCACGACCGACCAGAGCCGATGCCCCGCCGTTGCCGTTGCCGTTCCCCGGCGCCGGAACGTCGGGAGTCGCCGGTGCCGGGCCGGGCGTCTCCTCGCCGCTCAGCCGGCGGACCGGGGGCGGTTTCAGGAACTCCACAGCAGCCTCCGGGCGCGGCGCGTGGCCACGTCGACGCCAACGTTGAGGGCGAGCACGATCACGAGCAGAACGAACGCCGCAGCATACGCCCGGCTGGGCTGATTTCCCTCGCCCGTGGGCGCGTTGTAGAAGACGTAGTAGGTCAGCGTGCTGCCGGTGCCCCGGAGCGTCGAGAGCAGGGGTGTCGACCCGGCGGCGTTGAAGGTGAGCGTCGCCCCCAGCAGTACGACGATGATCGCGGTGTCCCCGATCACCCGTCCGGCGCCCAGCATCGCGCCCGTCAGGACGGACGGCCGGGCGGCGGGGAGCAGAACCCGCCGCGTGGTGGCGATCCGGGTCTTGCCCAGCGCATAGGAAGCCTCTCTGACGTGGTTCGGAATGGCCTCCAGCCCGGCGCGGACGTTGGTGACGACCAGTGGCAGCGCCACCAGCGACAGCATGGTTCCCGCCGCAAAGAAGGAACGGCCGAACACCACCCCTCCCGCACTGCTGCTGAGAAAGCCGAGCACGGGCGCCTCAAACAGGAGCACACCGAAGAGCGCGAGCACGATCGACGGGATGCCGGCGATCATCTCGATCGTCGACTCCGCCACCCGGGCCAGAGCGGCCGGACGCCCATATTCGCTCAGCCAGACGGCGATCGAGATCCCCACCGGGAGCGCGACCACCATCGCCATTGCCGTCACCAGGAAGGTTCCGAGCAGGGGGTCCAGGAAGCCCCCGCCGCTGGTGCCGTTGGCGGTCGTGACCGGGTTGGTCACGAACAGCGAGGGCCGGACGTATTTGATGCCCTGGATCAGGAAGTAGACGACGATCGCCACGGCCACGGCGCAGAACAGCAACCCGAGACACCAGGCCAAGCCCAGGCCGAGGCGATCGCGCAACCTCCAGGGCGGAGACTGGCCTTCCTTCCTGCGCCCCGGTCGTGGCGCGGGGGGCGCGACTGGCAGGTCGACCGTGCTCACGCTCGCGCTCCGTAGCGCTTCATGGGCTGCTTGGCCGCCCAGCCACCGAGCGATAGGAAGGCCGCCGAAACCAGCAGCACCGCCGCGATCGCGTACAGCGTGTGGCGCATCGGCGGTGTGGAGAGATCATCGATGAAGGAGATGATCGTGGCCGCCAGAGGCCGCGTGGGCTCGACGAAGAAGATCCATCCGTCCGCGGGGTTGGGCGCAAACGACACCACTCCGCAGACCATCGAGACCATCACCGCCTCCCCCAGGGCCCGCGCCGTGGCCAGCACGGTTCCCGCCACCAGGACCGGACGGGCGGTGCGAACCCCGATCTTCCAGACGGTGCGCCACCTGTTGATCCCGAGGCCGAGCGACGCCTCCAGCCACCCGCGGGGAACCGCCCGCAGCCCGTCGGAGAAGACCGACACCATCACCGGCGCAATCATCACCGTCAGGATCAGCACACCGGCCAGCAGGCTGTAGCCATTGAGGGTCACGATCCCCTGCACCGAGGCCTTGCTGCCCGCGCTGATCAGGTGGTTGCCCAGAAACGGCACCAGTACGAACACCCCCACCAGGCCGTAGACCACCGAGGGGACGCTCGCCAGGAGGCGGACCACGGGCTCCAGGACCCGGCGCATCGGATCCGGCGAGAACTCGACGATGAACACGGCGACAAACAGGGAGCACACGAACGCGATCGTCACCGACCCGCCGACCAGCAGGATCGTCCCCCAGATCAGCGGCCAGCCGTGGAAGGCATAGATCGGGCGGCCCAGCGAGCTCCCTGAGTTGAAGATCGCCTGGATCTCCGAGTCCACGCTCCCGCCGCTGCCGAACCAGCTCAGACCGTTGTGCGAGAACGACGGCCACGCTTCGTAGATGACGAACGCGAACATGCCCAGCAGGAGCGCAACCACAAGACAGACCAGCGCGCCGAGCATGAGCTCGGCGCGCCGGTCTGAAGCTGGGATCGGCTCCTGGTCAGCTGGGAGCTCTTCGTCCATCCCGATCGTGTCGGTACTCGCTTTCCAGGTTCGCCTACTTGTTAAAGGTGGGGACCGCCCCCACCTTGGCGATGATCTTGCCCGCGGCGGAGCTGGTGCGGACCCAGTCGAAGAACTTCTCCGCGGCCACGCTCGGATGCTTGAGCGGAAGCACGCCCCAGATGAACCGCGACAGCGGGTACTTCTCGGTCTTGATGTTGGCCGGCTTGCAGGCGACGCCGTTGAGCTTGACCGTCTTGATCCCGCTTCCGGCTCCGGCGTGGGCCAGGCCGACGTAGCCGATGGAGTTCGAGTCGTGCTTGATGGCCGTGGCCACCAGGCCGTCCGAGGACAGCTGCTCAACGCTCGAGGACTGGGTGGCGCCGTTCAGGACCGATTGCTGGAAGAACGTGTAGGAACCAGCCGCCGAGTCACGGCCGATGGGGTCGATAGTCGTCTTCAGGCTCGATCCGGAGACCTGCGTCCAGTTCGTGTCCACGCCCAGGAAGATGTTGCGGGCCGCGGGAATCGACAGGTTGCTGAGCTTGTTGGCCTTGTTGACAGCCACGCACAGCCCGTCCAGGAACAGCTTGTCCTGGAGCGTGCCCGTGTCGCTCGGCAGCGGCGCCCGTGTGTTGACGGCGAACTGGCTGTGCTTGGTCTGCACATCCTTGACGCCGGCGTTGCCACCATCCGGGTTGTAAACGAACTTGACCTTCGGCGCGACCTTCTTGTAGCCCTTGAACAGGGCGGCCAGCACGGGTTGCTCAGCGCTGGAGCCGGAGCCCAGCAACGTCGTGGCGGCCGCGGCCGCCGGAAGCGCCAGTACCGGCATGACTACCGCCAGCGCGACGGCGATCCTCAGTTTGAGACGCAATGCAATTCCTTTCTCCGGTCACGCGTGTGCCAACTCGTGGTTGACGCGCACCGACGTGTCGAGTCGCTGGCGTCCGGCCAGGCGCCAAACTCAACAATCTTGATCTAGTTGCACTAGAAGCCTATAGCCGCGAATCACACTTTGTCAACAAGTCTGATGGAAAAGCCGTTTCTGAAATCCGCCCAGCGGGTACGGCCCACAGTTTGCGGCCCTAAACGTCTGTGGCAAGGGCGACCGCGACGCTGCTAGGCCCCAAAGCGCAGCCACGCGCTGATCCGCCTCGCGCTTGCCAACAGGCTGAGCCCGGCTACTGCTCGGAGAAGTCGGCGTCCTCGGCGGCGAGGCCGGGCTCGTCCTCGGCGGCGTGAATCGAGCACAGCACGGGGCCGCCCGATTCCCGCACGGCCTCCATCTCCGCCGCGGTCAGCTTCGCGCCGCACTCCTCGCAACGGTCGGCGGTCGCCTCGTTGCCGTGCTCCTCCAGGCTCACGGCCGCGAGTGTAGTGACTCGCCCCACCGGGCCGGCGGTCGACTGGGATTGCTAGGCGATCGCGCGACCGGCAGCGGCCGACCGGGCTGTGGCGGTCTGGTTGCGCCCGTTGCGTTTGGCGTCGTAGAGGGCGAGATCGGCGCGTCCGACCAGCTCAGAGGCCGACTCCGACCCGTTCCAATCGGCCACCCCCGCCGAGCACGTCTGCCCGCCGGGGATCGAGGCCCGAAGTCGCTCGATGACCTCGACCGCCTCCTCGAGTCGACAATCGGGCAGCGCGAGCGCGAACTCCTCACCGCCCACCGCGCAGAGCACATCGGCGGGGCGGAGCTCCTTGACCCACGCCCGGGCGACCTCCTGGAGCAGCCGATCACCACTCTGGTGGCCATGGCTGTCGTTGAACAGCTTGAAGTGATCGAGATCGAGCATCGCGACCGAGAGAGGCGCGCGGGTGCGGTCGGCTCGCCTGACCTCGCGAGGCAGCTGCTCCTCCCAGGCGCGCCGGTTGGGAAGCTCGGTGAGCTCGTCGGTTCGGGCGATCGCCTCCAGCTCCCCGAGCAGTGCCACCCGCTGGAGCCGCCCGGCATTCGATCCCGGGGGCGGCTCCGCCGCCGGGCTCCCGGGCGCCGACACCGGGCGGCCGGTGGCGAATGCCTCGGTGAGTCCCCGCGGCGGTCGCGCCGAGACATCCCCACCCCGAGGGCCGTCCGGACCCGCCGAGGCGGTCAGCATCAGGTCGGTTCCGCGGTCGCCCGGCTCCCAGAGACTGCCGCCGGCGGCGTGCGTGACCCGTGCCGCGCCCTCGCACAGAGCCAGCCGGGCGCGGCCGGGGTCGGACAGTCCCGCCAGTCCATGCGCGAGCTCGGTCAGCTGGCTCATCGCCTGGGCACTCTCGGCGGCGACGCTGGCCTGCCGCCGAGCCCGCCGCACGAGCGTGTCGATGAAGACGCCGGCCACTATCAACGTGGAGATGAACCAGACCGCGGGTGCGTGGGGAGGCGCTCGGGTTCGCGGCCGAATTCAAACGGCGCATCCGGACCTGCATCGGCACGCCCGGCCGAGCGCTTGAGCCCCAGCTCTCGCCGGCCTGCCCACGTGGCTTGCGCCCGGGCGGAGTGGGTTGGCCGAGAACATAGAATCCGATCGGTCCGACCCGACCCGCGTGACCGGCGCGGCCGGAGCTGGCCAGGACCGTGACCGCCGCGCACGCACCCACCGTCTCCGACTCACGACCAGTCCGCCCCAAGCTGGCGTGGCTAGCGTGGCTGCGCACGAAGGACCCGGGCTTTGCGGCGCTGCGCCGCGCGACCCGGACCGCGCTCATCATGCCGGCCCTGTTCGCGCTCGGGACCAAGGCGATCGGCGACCCCACGCTGGGCCTGTTCGCCGCCTTCGGTTCCTTCGCGATGCTGCTGCTCGTCGATTTCCAGGGAACGATCCGCGAACGACTGCAGGCCCAGGCCTCCCTGGGTGTCGCCTGCTGCGTGCTCATCTGCCTGGGCACGCTGGCGTCGCACACGACCTGGCTGGCTGCCCTGGCCATGGCCGTGGTCGCCTTCGGGGTGCTGTTCGCCGGTGTCGTGAGCTCCGTCCTGGCGGGCGCGACCACCGCGTTGCTGCTCGCCTTCATCCTGCCCGTCTCGCTGAAGGCGCCGGCTTCGTCGATTCCCGATTGCATCGAGGGCTGGGGCATGGCGGCCGGGGCGTCGCTGCTCGCCATCTCACTGCTGTGGCCGGCGCCGGCCCACAACCCGATCCGTGGCGCGGCCATCGCGGCGTCTCGCGCGCTGGGCGCTCGGCTACGCGCCGAGGTCGCCTACCTGCTGGGCGAGAGCACGCCGGAATCCGAGGCCGACCACGTCGGCGCGGTCGCCGCCGCCGACGCCGCCGTGCGCACGATGCACACGGTCTTCTTCGCGACCCCGTACCGGCCGAGCGGCCTGAGCACCGCGGCGCGCGCCGTGGTGCGCCTGGTCGATGAGCTCAGATGGCTGGACGCGGTCGTGCTCCGCTCGGCGCCGATGGGTCATCCTCGCCGACCCAACCGCAGCGTGTGCGCCGTGAAGATCGCGGCGGCCGCGACCCTCGAGTCAGCCGCCGATCTGCTGGAGACGCCGAGCCACGACTCGGGCGCGCTGGGCGCCGCCCTCGAGAGGCTGCGACCGGCCCTCGACGATCTCGAGCAGGAGGCCACGCTCAGATTGCCCGCCACCGCGGCCGGGACTTGCTCGCCCACCGACGATCGGGCCCGCGTGGTGGTCTCCTCGCTGGATCCCAGCTTCCGCGCCCAGGAGCTGAGCTTCATCGTCTCCCAGATCGCGAGCAACGCCGAGTATGCGGCCGCCGCCGAGCGACGCAGCTGGGCGGCACGACTGCTCGGCCGCCGGCCTCCGGGGCTCTCGGGCGCGTTCTCGGCGGCCCAGGAACGGGCCGAAGCCCACATCGACCCGCATTCGTCCTGGCTACACAACAGCCTGCGCGGAGGCGCCGCGCTCGGCCTGGCCGTACTGGTCGCCGATCTCAGCGGCGTGCAGCACGCCTTCTGGGTGGCCTTCGGCACGCTCTCGGTCCTGCGCTCCAGCGCGCTCAACACCGGCCAGAACACCCTGCGCGCGCTCGTTGGCACGACCGTGGGATTCGTGATCGGGGGGGTGATCGTGTTTCTGATAGGTACGAGCACCCCCGTGCTCTGGGTACTGCTCCCCATCGCGGTGCTGTGCGCCGGACTCGCCCCGGCCGCGGTCTCGTTCGCGGCCGGCCAGGCCGCGTTCACCGTGACTCTGCTGATCCTGTTCAACATCCTGGCCCCCGCCGGCTGGAAGATCGGCCTGGTCCGGGTCGAGGACATCGCGATCGGCGGCGCCGTCAGCCTCGCCGTCGGGCTCCTCTTCTGGCCCCGAGGCGCCGCGGTGGCGCTGGGAAAGGCGCTGGAGCAGGCGTATCGAGACAGCGTCGACTACCTGGCCGCGACCGTCGCCTACGGGGTGGGTCGTTGCGATGCCAGCGTTCCGGGCCGGTCCGAGCCTCGCGAGGAGGCGACCCGGGCTGCGGCGGCCTCCCGGCGGCTCGACGACACGTTCCGCGGCTACCTCTCCGAGCGGGGCGCCAAGCCGCTGCCGCTGGCCGACGTGACCGGCCTGGTCAACGGCGTTGCGGGCCTGCGGCTGGCCGCTGACGGGGTGCTCACGCTCTGGCGCGAGGATGGCAGCGAGGGCGGCGACCGTGCCGCCGCCCGGCGCGAGCTCCTGAGCAGCGCCGGCCTGGTGAGCATCTGGTATGTCGGGTTCGGCGCCAGCCTGTCGGGACGCGCCTCGGTGCCCGAGCCGCTGGCGCTCGACGAGGGCGCCGACGACCGTCTCATCGAGGCCGTCGGCCGGGATCTGCGCAACGACGACGGCGAGGCCACGGCGACCGCCGTGCGGGTCATCTGGACCGGCGACCACCTCGACGCGGCTCGCCGGCTCCAGGACTCGCTGGTCGGCCCAGCGCGGGCCGCGGTCGACAGCCACGCGCTGAGCTGACCGTCGGTATCAGCCGGTGGGCACCCCGCTGGCCGGCGGCGCCGGCTGGGTTCCGTGGTACGGGGTGATCGGGCTACCGGCCGTGGGTTCGGTGACCAGCGGACCGCCGAAGAGGACGATCTTGCCGTTTCGGATCTGTCCCACCTCGACGCCGCTGTAACCCCCGTGCTCGGTCGTCCCGTACCGGAACGGCACCAGGCCCGGGCCCGTCCACTTGGCGCCGTCCTGCTCGATCGCCTTGACCAGCCCCTGCCGGGTCAGCTTCTTGCCCGCGGCCTGGAGCGCCTGAACGAGCGTGTACGCGTTCGCCATTCCGTACTCGACGTTTCCGTCAAACGGCGCACTGGAGTCGTACTGGTCGTGGATCTTCTCAAAGAGCGCGATCCAGGGATTGGAGAGGTCGCTCGAGGACGGGACATAGCCGTCGGTGATGGCTCCTTCGATCAGGGCGGTGCCCGACGCCTTGCCCTTGGAGATCGATTTGAGAAGCCCTCCCACGGTGGTCGGATCGATGCCGACGTTGGAGACCACCAGCTGCGGCTTGAAGCCCAGGGTGAACGAGGTCAGCTGGGCGATCGCGGTGTAGATCGGCACCGTGAAGTCGACCATCACGGTCGCCTTGGCTGCCTTGATCGCGGTGACCTGGGCGGCCAGCGAGGTCACGCCTGACTGATAGGGCTCCTTGGCGACGATGTCCGAGGCCGGGACCTCGTCCTGGATCCCGGTCAGGCCGCCCTTGCCGAAGTCGTCGTCCTGGTAGAGGACTCCGATCTTCTTGCCCGAGAAGTGCTGCTTGATGTACTGGCCGAGGATCTTGCCCTCGATTGTGTAATTGGGCTGCCAGCCGAACGTGTAGGGCTGCGAGGCTCCGTTGTCCCAGCACGGGCAGCCGGAGGCGACGAAGATGTCGGGCACCTTTGAGGCGTTGAGGAAGCCGACCACCTTGGTGTGGGTGGGCGTGCCCAGTCCCTCGAAGATGCCGAACACGTTGTCCTGCAGAACCAGCTGATGGACGACGGTCACCGTCTCGGTGGGGTTGTAGGCGTCGTCCTTGATGATCAGATGGAGCTTGCGTCCGTAGACGCCGCCGTGGGCGTTGACGTAGTCGAAGAACGCCTGTGAGGCGGGCGCGATCTCGCTGTAGCCCGGCGCCGCCGGCCCGGTCAGGGGCTGGTGGGTACCGAAGGTGATGCTGGTGGGCGTGACTCCGGGTGCGCTGGAGCCTCCACCGCTGCTGCTCGACGAACCGCAACCCGCGGCGACCAGCCCGCAGGCGAGCGTAACCGCTGCCGTGGCGAGCCACCGACTCCTGACACGTCCCATTGCACTCCTCCTCCACTCGTGGAATGTCGGTCACCACCGTATTGGACAGCAGCGACCATCCGGGGCGGCCTCCCGGCCGGCCCGGAGCAATTAGAGACTTTCTCCCTCAGACGTTTCAAATACTAAGCTCCCGTGATGCGCGCCGCAACAGGAGCCCGACGGGGTAGGCCGGCCACCGCGTCACGCGAGGACGTGCTGGCAGCGGCACGCGCGCAGTTTCTCGCGGGGGTGCGCCTGGATCTCACGATCCTGGCGCGGCAGCTCGGGCTCGGTCGAGCCACCATCTACCGCTGGTTCGGCTCCCGCGAGCGGGTGCTCGGCGAGGTCATCGCCGCCGAGCTCGAGGCGCTCATCGCGCGCAAGCGCGGCCAGGTCAGGCATCGCGGTGTCGAGGGGCTGCTCGAGGTCTTCGACGCGGTAAACCGCAGCCTGGCTCGATCCACCGCGCTGCGCCGGTTCCTCGCGCAGGAGCGTTTGGCCGCCCTGCGACTGCTGACCGGGAGCGCCGGCGTGGTACAGCCGCGGGCCGTCCGCAACCTCACCGAGCTGATCTCCGCCGAGGTTGCCGCCGGGCGCTACGAGCCGTCCGCGGATCCGGCGACGCTCGCCTACGCCACCGTCCGGCTGGCCGAAGCCTTCCTGTACAACGACGCCTCGATCGGGATTCGCGGCGACCATGCCCGGCTGCGCGAGGTCGAGGCTGCCCTGCTTGGCGCCGAGCGACCTCGGGCCCGCCTGCCGAAGTCCCGAGGCCGGGCGTCGCGAGGCGAGTGCTCATGATCCCGGCACGGCCGGCCCCGCGGCCGCCCGGCGCGCGCGGAGCCTGATGAAGAGGGCGCGCACCGCTCCCTGGATGCCGCTCGGCCAGAGGATCATCGCCAAGATCAGCACCACGCCGTAGACGGCCAACGGGAGGTTGGCCGAAACCTGGGTCGAGAGCGAGAACGAGTGGGCCAGGTCGGTGGTCCAGTTGGGCAGGAGGGTTAGCAGCGCGGCCCCCCAGATGGCGCCCACCAGCGAACCGAGTCCGCCGAGGACCACGCCCGTCAACAGCGAGAGCGAGAGCTGAAGCGGGAACGCGCCCGGCTGGGCGAGCTGCAGGACGACGGCCAGCATCGCGCCCCCGAGACCCGCACAGCCGGCGCTGACCACGAAGGCGAGCGTCTGCAGCCGGCCCACACGCAGCCCGGAGAGCGAGGCCGCGATCTCATCATCGCGAACCGCCCGCAGTGCCCTGCCGAAGCCGCTGGCGGTCAGATTGTGGAGCACGAACAGGACCACCAGGGCACCCAGCCCCGCGATCCAGGCCTCCCAGCGCTCCAGGGGAAACGCCGCGCCCAGGGACGAGGGAGGCGTGGGCGGATTGATGGTCAGGCCGTTCTCGCCGCCGAAGAATCCCGAGAACTTGTCGGCGAGGGCCGGAAGCCCGACCGCGAAGGCGAGCGTCGCGCCCGCCAGATAGGGACCGCGCAGCCGGCTGGCGGCCGCTCCCACGGGTACTCCGACCGCGGCGGTCACGATCACCGCGGCGACGATCGAGGGCACCAGCGGCCACCCCCCCTTGCCGATCAGGATCACGACCGTGTATGCGCCGACCGCCATCAGCGCGCCGTGGCCCAGGGATATCTGTCCGCTCTGGCCGGCCAGGATGGTGAGGCCGGCGAGCACCGCGAAGTAGTAGGCGCCCGAGGCCAGCTCCAGATCGTTGTAGGAGCTCACGAGATCGCTGACCAGGAGCAGCACCGCCCCGGCCAGGACGACCCAGGCCAGGGAGCGCAGAAGCGTGCTCCGAGCCAGCGTGGCGCGAACCGAGGCGGTCATACCCGCCGCTCCCGGCTCGCTGGAAACAGGCCGCCGGGACGCGCCATGAGCACCACGACGAGGATCACCAGGGCGGCCAGCGGAACCAGTGCCGAGCCCGCGTAGCCGGACACGTAGGAGAGGGCGACGCCGAGGATCAGCCCGGCGATGACCGCGCCGGGCGGGCTGTCGAGCCCACCCAGGACCGCGGCCACGAAGCCGCTGATCAGGATCGGGTCAAAGCTGTTGGGACCCAGGAAGACCGAGGGCGCCACGAGCACGCCCGCCAGGGCGCCGGCCACGGCGGCCAACGCCCAGCCGATCGTCAGCATCTGGCCGACCCGGACACCCAGCAGCCGGGCGACCTCGGGCGAGAAGGCCGCCGCGCGCATCTGCAATCCCAGCGACGTGTACCGGAAAACGACAGCCAGCACGACGGCCACCGCGATCACGACCAGCACGATGAAGGTGTCGTTGGGGGTGAACAGCAGCCGGGTGCCCCCGACGTCGTAGCCGCGCAGCGAGAACGCCGCCGGGAACGAGCGTGGCGTATTGCCCCAGATCATGCCCGCGACCGCGACCAGCAGGGTGTAGAGCCCCAGCGTGAGGATCACGGCGTTGAGCGGGGGCGCCTTCTCCACCGGCCGGATGACCACGCGCTCCACCAAGGCCCCGAAGACGAGTCCGGCAACCAGGGCCACCGCGAACCCGAGCCAGTAGGAGCCCGTCGAGGAGATCACGGCCGACGCGATGAACGTCGTGATCATCAGCATCGCTCCCTGAGCGAAGTTCACGATGCGCGTCGCCCGCCAGATCAGCACCAGGGCCAGCGCCACCGCGGCGTACACCGCCCCGGTGGAGATGCCGCTCAGAGTCAGGTCGACGAACTTGGTCATGGCGGGCGCGGGGGCGTCCCTAGAAGCCCAGGTAGGCGTGGCGGAGGCGCTCGTCGGCCGCGAGCTCGTGGGGCTCCTGGTCGGCGACGACGTGACCGAGATTGAGCACGATTCCTCGGTTGGCGATGGATAGGGCGCTGCGCGCGTTCTGCTCCACGAGCAAGACGGCCAGCCCGAGGGTGTCGGCGAGCCGGCGGACCAGGCTCATGATCTGGGCGACGATGACCGGGGCCAGCCCCAGCGACGGCTCATCGAGCAGCAGGGCCCGCGGGCGCCCCATCAGGGCTCGCCCGATCGACAGCATCTGTCGCTCACCGCCCGACAGCCGCGAGGCCGGCAGGCGGGTGCGCTCTTGCAGGCGCGGGAAGAGCTCATAGATCTCCTCCAGGGGCGCGGCGTTCCGGCGGCGCCACAGACCTCCCAAGCGCAGGTTCTCCTCCACGGTGAGCTCGGCGATCACTCCGCGCCCCTCGGGAACGTGCGCCACGCCGCGGCGGACGATCTCCTCCACGGCCAGTCGGGTGATGTCCTCGCCGTCGAACGACACCCGGCCGGCGCTGGCCGGGACCAGCCCCGTGATCGTGCGCAGCAGCGAGGTCTTGCCGGCGCCGTTGGCTCCCAGCACCGCGATCACCGACCCCGCCGGAACCTCCAGCGACACGCCGTCGACCGCGCGGACGGCACCGTAGTCGGTGGTCAGGCCCTCAACGGTCAGCATCAGCACCATCGCCGGCCCGGCCCGCGGGGACCGCCTCGGCGTCGCGTCCGAGGTAGGCCTCGAGCACACGCGGGTCCTGTCGGACCTCCGGGGGCAGGCCGGAGGCGATCACCCGCCCGAAGTCCAGCACCACGACCCGGTCGCAGACCGAGGTCACCAGATCCATGTGATGGTCGACCAGCATCACCGCGATCGAGCGGCCCACCTCGGTGATCGTGGAGGCCAGCTCCGAGAGCTCCCCGGCATCCAGTCCGCCCGCCGGCTCGTCGAGCAACAGCAGTTGGGGCTCACCGACCAGCGCCCGGGCGAGCGCGACTCGCTTCTGAACCGCGTAGGGCAATGTCGAAGGAAGCCGCTCGGCCACGTCCGCACAGCCCAGGTCATCCAGCGCCCTGAGCGCCCGCTCGCGCAGCGTGCGCTCCTCACGGTCAGATCGGGGAAGGCCAAGCAGCGCGCTCGCCAGCCCGGCCCGGCGAAACCGCTGGGCGCCCACCAGCACGTTCTCCAGAACGCTCAGCCGGGGGAACAGGCCGACCCCCTGCAGGGTACGGGCGATACCGAGCCCGGCCAGGCTGTGGGGCCGGATCCCGGCCAGCGTCTGCCCTCGCCAGGTCAGGCTCCCACCCGATGGCTTCACAAAGCCGCAGATGACGTTGAAGAGCGTGGTCTTGCCGGCGCCGTTGGGGCCGATCACGCCCAGCACCTCCCCGGTGGAGACCTCCATGGAGACCCCGTCCAGCGCCGTGATTCCGCCGAACGAGACCGTCGCGTCGCTGACGGAAAGCACTCCGTCGCTGTGCTCTCCCCTCTCCACGCGGGCAAGCTACACCAGGCCGGGGCAGATGCCAATGGTGATACACGGCGCTGCCCGAGTTCTTAATGAAGCGCGTCCGGTTACTGAACCGGGCCTGCCGCCGATCCGCCCGGGGCGGGGCTCGAGAGCGGCTCAGACGCGAAGCGAGGGCGGCTCAGGCGGGATCGTCGTCCGAGCGAACGCGACCCTCGCCGGGATCGACGGGCCCCGCGCCGCCGGTGGGCTCGGCCGCGTCAGTGGGCTCGGCGCCCCCGGGGGCGACTTCCGCCGCGTCGTCGCGGTCCACGGTGGTGGGGCGGTCATCGCGTTGCACGACCGTGGGCTCATCGGGACCGGCGGGCCGGGCGGGGCCGGCATCGGCGTCCTCGGCCCGGGTCACGCCAGACTCGTGAGCACCCACGGCTGCGCCGGTGCCCGCGGCCGCACCCATGCCGGCGGTGGCGCCGACCGCTTCGTCACGCCGGCGCACCGGGCGCCGAGCGGGCGAGTCGTAGATCTCAACTGTCCGGCGCCGGCGCGGGATGAGGCTGTTCAGGAGGAGGATCGCGGCCGCGATGGCCCATCCGAGCTCGGTCCACCCGTTGGCGGCGGCCATTCCGAGGACGTTCCCGCTGATCAGGGCGATCACGGCCGCGGCGCCGAGGGCCACGCCCACGATCAGGCTCATCGTCTTGGCCAGCAGATGCTGGGCGGCGCCGAAGAGGAGCAGACCCCCGCCCACAGCGGTGAGCATTCCGGTCCAGCCATTGGCCTCGAAGAGCCCGAAGACCTTGCCCTTCAACATCGGAGTGCCGTTGGGAAAGTGCGAGAACGGAGGGAACGCGTGCTGCTTGTAGATGAAGTACAGGCCTGCCGCGAGCAGGATCGTGCCCAGGATCAGCGCGGGTCCTCGGGCGAGGCTGATCCCCTTCTCAGTGCGCGTATCGGTCCTGTTTGCCATGCGCCTAAAGCTACCCGTAAGTACCATGTGTAACAACGTTGGGGGTCCGCATCCAGACGTGCCATGGCCAGCGCGCCCGCCCCCAGGTACAGCAGACCCTGCGCGTTGAGCAGCGTCATCAGGCCGAGCACGCCGGCGGTCGGGGAGACCGGACTCATCAGCCTCCTGCAGCAGGCTGTGCGCGACGGCGAGCGGGGACGCATCTTCGGCGCGTTCGCCATGGCCGCCAATGCCGGGGAGGCGGTCGGGATGATCGCCGCCGGGTCGCTGGGCTGCTGCAGTGCCGAGCCGGTTTGACCGTAGACGACGATCGGAAGCGCGATGAACAGCATCCAGTCACCGGCGTCGGAGACCAGGCCGGCCAGCCACAGCGAGCGAAACGCGGGCTGCCTCAGGGCTCGGGGTGGCTCCACGGCGCCTCCGTTCGCGGGAATGCGTACAGGCCCAGATGCACGATCTCTGACTCGGGGTCGGCGGTGCCGCCGCCGACTGGGGTCTGCACGCCGGGCTCGGCCGGCGTGCCGGCGGCGATCAGCGGCCGGATCAGCGTGTCGAGCTGCTCGCCCAGGCGTCGCAGCTGCGCGGGCGTGACCCGGAGCGTGTAGGTGGAATGCAGATCGGCGCTGCGCCAATCCGGGCTTATCCGGTCGCGATGCCCGAGATACTCGCGCAGCCGGCGCTGCTCGAGCGCCAGCGATGCCGACATGACGGCCGCGGCCGCCCGGCCCTCGGCGGTCTCGGGATCGACGCCGTCGTCGACCGCAAAACCGGTGATCGTCGCCCGCCACGGGCGCTGGCGACGGTCTGCCGAGCCCACCGGCTCGACCAGTCCGTGGCGCGCCATCGTCCGCAGGTGATAGCTGCAGTTGGACGGCGTGTCGCCCACCGCCCGAGCGCACGCCGAAGCGGTTGCCGGTCCTTCGGCCATTAGGTAGGTGAGAACGTCGAGGCGAACCGGATGCGCGAGCGCCTCGAGCACCTCGGGGTCGGTCAGCACGGGCCGAAGTTCCGACATATGCGCTCCTTCTGAAAGGATCTTTCAGATTTCTAGCCCACGCCCTCGAAATCTGCAAGGCTCTTTCAGACTTTGGCCTAGTCGCCCACGCGGTAACGCTCCAGGGCCTGGCGCCGGGCCTCGGCGTGGTCGACGATCGGCTCCGGGTAATCGACGCCGATCCGGCAGCCCGCCGTCTCCTGAACCCTCTCGGGCATCGTCCAGGGCTCGGCGAGGTATTCGCCGGGAACGCGCTCGAGCTCGGGCACGTAGCGCCGGACGTACGTCCCGTCGGGGTCGAACCGTTCCTGCTGACGGGCCGGGTTGAAGATCCGCCGAGACGCCGGTTGCGGATCTACCCCGACCGAGGCGATCCACTGCCAGTTGCCGTTGTTGGACGCCTCGTCGCCGTCGAGCAGCAGGCTCATGAACCACCGCTCCCCCCACCGCCAGTCGATCCCCAGATCCTTGGTCAAAAACGAGCCCACGACCAGCCGGGCACGGTTGTGCATCCATCCCTCGCGCCGTAGCTGGCGCATTCCGGCGTCGACGCATGGGTACCCGGTTCGCCCCTCACACCAGGCCCCGAAGCGCTTCTCGGCGTGGCTCCAGTTCAGCGTGCCCCGATAGCGCTCCTGGTACTCGGAGCGGGCGTTGGCCGGAAAGTGACCGAGCACGTGGGCGTAGAAGTCGCGCCAGCACAGCTGACGGCGGTAGGCGTCCGCCCCCGCCCCGGCTGGGAGGCGGTGCTCGATCTCCCGCGGAGACAGACAGCCGAAATGCAGGTATGGAGAGAGCCGCGACACCGAGTCGCCGGCCAGCCGATCCCGTCCGTCGGCGTAGCCATGCACGGGCCCTGCCAGGAAACGACGCAGCGCCTGGCGCGCGGCGGGCTCGCCACCCGGCATGGGGTCGCTGAGCTCGTGCTCGATGAACCCCAGGCCCGCCAGGCGCGGCAGCTCTCCGGCCTCGACTCGGGCGCCCGGCGAGGGAAGCGACCCGGGCATGTCCAGCACGCCGCGACGGGGTTGGGTCGACCAGTTGCGGTAGAAGGGGGTGAACACCGTATACGGGCCGCCCGCCCCCGTCCTGATCGGCTCGAGCCCGTCGACCGCGAACAGGCCCGGATGGGGGTGTACGGTCACGGCCGCCTCCCACATTGCGCGCTTGACCTGATCCTGGCGCCTGCGCGCGAAGGGGCCGACATCGGTGGTGAAGTGCAGGGTCTCGGCACCGACTTCCCGGGCCAGCCCCGAGAGCTCGCGCGGCGGGCTACCGCGCCGGATGAACAGGCGGCTGCCGAGCTCACGCAGCCCGGCATCGAGCTCGCGCAGGCACTCCAGGAGAAACTGGGTCCGCGGTCCCGAGCTGTGCCGGCCGGTCAGGAGCGAGTCGTCGAAGCAGAAGACGGGGATCACATCCGAGCCCTCGTCCAGCGCGGAGCGCAGAGCCGGATGGTCGTGGAGGCGCAGGTCGCGGCGAAGCCACACCAGCGCCGTCATTGCAGGGCCCTCTGGACCGCGGCCTGACGGAAGCTGAAGATCCGCTCCAGGTCACGCCGCACGAACAGCGGATGCGCCAGATCGCCGACGCGGCCCAGCGGCATCGCGTAGTCGACCGCGTCGCCCACCACCGTGCCCTCGCCCGCCGGGGCGAACGTGTGGCGGTGATGCCAGAGGCCGTAGGGACCTCGCACCTGGCGGTCGACGAAGCCCCGTCCGGGGTCCCACTCCTCGATCCTCGAGGTCCAGCGCAGCGGCACGCGGTGCACGCGCAGCCGGTAGTCGATCAGCGTCCCCAGGCGCATCTCGAGCGGCTCGTCGGTGAGCACCTCGAAGCTCAGCCACGGCGGCGTGATCTGCTCCAGGTTGCGAGCCTCCGCGAAGTAGTCGAAGACGGCATCGGGGGGATGCTCGAGGTACTGGCTGCGCTCCAGCCGGTGGACGATCACGACTGCGTGAGCACGTCACGCAGCGCGGGCTCCACCTGGGGGTGGTCAAACTGGTAACCGAGCTCGCCCAGCCGAGCCGGAATGACCCGCTGGCCGCTGGTCACGATCCCCGCCATCTCCCCGTAGAGCAGCCTGAGGGCGAACCCGGGAACCGGCAGCAGGGCCGGTCGCCCGAGCGCCCGTCCCAGGGCGCGGGAGAGCTCGGCGTTGGTGACCGGATTGGGCGCCGCCAGGTTGACTGCGCCCTCGGCGCCATCATCGTCGAGGCAACGCAGCAGGGCGCCGACGACGTCGTCGAGATGAATCCACGGTACGTACTGCTCTCCGCCGGCCACCGGGCCGCCGAGCCCGAGACGGAAGAACGGCAGCATCTTGGCCAGGGCGCCCCCGCTTGGCGAGAGGACCACCCCGGTGCGGGTTTGGGCGACCCGCATCGCCGGTGCCGCCGCCGCGGCCTCCTGCTCCCACGCGATCACCACCTCCGCCAGGAAGTCGCTGCCCGGCGAGGCCTGCTCGTCGAGCGGCAGGTCTCCCCGCGGGCCGTAGTAGCCGGTGGCCGACTGGGAGACCAGCACGCGTGGACGCTGGCCGTCGGCCAGCATCTCGAGCCCTCTGACCAGCGACCGCGTCCCCATCACGCGGGAGTCGCGGATCCTCGCCTTGGCCTCCTCGGTCCATCGTTGGGCGATCGGCTCCCCAAGGAGGTGCACCACCGCTTCCGCGCCGCTCAGCGCCTCCGGTGGAGGCGGCTCAGCGCTGGGCTCACACCAGGCATGCACCTCGGCGTTGCTGCCGAGGACCCTCTGGGCGCGCTCGGGATCGCGCGAGAGCGCGACCACCTGGTCGCCTCGGGCCTGCAGCGCGTCGGCGACTGCCAGTCCGATCGTTCCGGTCGCGCCTGTGATCAGCACTCGCATCGAGTATCTCCCTTGTCTCTTGGTTGGTCGGCCTCATCGCATGGATGAAACGAGCTGTTTTACAAAACGTAACATGATGTATCCTTCCCGGCGATGCTCGAGCCAAACGCCGAGCTGAGTACCGCCCAGCTCGCCGAGCGCACCGGGGTTCACGCGGCCACCCTGCGCATGTGGGAGAGTCGCCACGGATTTCCGTCGCCGGCACGACGCCCGGGCGGCCATCGCCGCTACTCCGACCGGGACGTCGAGGCGGTGCTCGAGGTCCTGGACCTGCGCCGCCGGGGCCTCTCCCTGACCGCGGCGATCGAGCGGGTCAGGCGCCCGGTGGCTCCGCCCCTGGCCTCCATCTTCGCCGGGCTGCGCCAGCGCCGTCCCGAGGTCGCGGCCACAGTCCTGCCCAAGCCGCTGGTCCTTGCGCTCAGCCACGCGATCGAGGACGAGTACTGCGCCCACGCCGTCTCCGGGTTGCTGATCGGCGCCTTTCAGCGCGACTCCCTCTACCGCGGCGCCGAGCGCCGCTGGCGTGAGCTGGCCCGGACCGCGGACCTGGCCGTGGCCCTCGCCGAGTTCGATGAGCTGCGCGAGCCGGTCGGCGCCCCCGTGGAGGTGCCGATCGGCCCGCGCCACGCGCTGGCCCGGGAATGGGCGTTGATCGTGGACGCCCCGGGCGCCAGCGCCTGCCTGGCGGCCTGGGAGCAGCTCAGCGAACATGAGCTGTCCGATGACGAACGGCGGTTTGAGGTCCTGTGGTCCTTCGAGCCGACGGTGGTCCGGTCCGCCGTCGAGGTTGCGACCGACCTCCTGACGCCCCTGGCGCCCGGGATCGCGGGGCGGATCCCAGGCCTGGGTGAGGCCGGATCCGCGACGACGCCGAACGACCTGCGCTTTGCCGCCGCGCTCTCTCAGCGGATCGTCGGGTATATGACAAGCGCGCTCGCGGAGGTCGGATCCGACGCCAGAAGGTTGACGTAGGGCACTCGCTGAAGCGACACTGGAGCTCACACAAGGAGGTGGGATGAAGCTCAACGGACTGCACCACATCACGATGATCACCGGTGACGCCCAGCGCAACGTCGAGTTCTACGTCGAAACGCTTGGTCTTCGCCTGGTCAAGAAGACCGTCAACTTCGACGCTCCCGAGGCCTACCACCTGTACTTCGGTGACGAGACGGGCGCCCCGGGATCGATCCTGACCTGGTTCGAGTTCCCCGGAGCCCCCCCCGGGCACGCGGGAGACGGGATGATCCACACCATCCAGCTGGGCGTCCGCTCCGTGCCGGCCCTCGATTTCTGGGCCAGTCGCCTGAGCAGCCACGGATACGCCCCCGAGCGCGACGGGGCGATGCTGCGTTTTCGCGACTACGACGGGTTGGCCTATGAGCTCATCGTCGCCGCCGCGGAGAATCCGCCCCTCACCGCAGTGCACCCCGAGATCCCGGCCGAGGACGCGCTCGTGGGCATTCAGGGGGCCAGAGCCTACGGAATCGATCCCGAGCACACCGAGGACTTCCTGACCGACACCCTCGGGTTCACCTGGTTGGGCGACGGCTCCTACCGGCTGCAGGGCGAGCAACGGCAGTTCGAATGGGCTTACGATGACCCCCCGGGCGAGCGCGCTCGTCAGGGTGCCGGCACCGTGCACCACATCGCGTGGGCCTCCCCTGACGAGGATCACCTGACATGGCGCCAGCGGGTGCGTGACGCGGGTGGCGCGGTCACCGACGTGCGCGACCGCGACTACTTCAAGTCGATCTACTTCCGGGAGCCGCGGGGGATCCTGTTCGAGATCGCCACGATGTCGCCGGGATTCGCCGTCGACGAGGATCCCAACCACCTCGGGGAGGCGCTCAAGCTTCCCCGGATGCACGAGCATCTGCGCCCCAAGCTGGAGCGGGTCCTGACTCCGATCGTCAACCCGCGCGCCATCAACGAGGACTCGATCAGAGCCTGACCCGTCGGCTCGCTCACTCGTCGGTGAGCGCCCGGTAGCCGAGTGTGGTGACGGCGGCCAGCACGGTGGCGACGATGAGCACGAGCGTGAGGCTGGTCTTGAGCAGCAACGCGCCGGTGAGCGCGCCCAGCAGCATCGAGATCACCGCTGAGCCACGGCGCAGGGTTCCCTTTCCGCTGCCGCCGAACAGCCGTGACTCCGCGGCCAGTCCGGTGAGGGTCATGGTGAGCACGGTCGTGTTCAGGTCCGGGACCGCCAGCGTCCTGACCGTCGAGTTGCGGATTCCCATGGCCAGCGCCAGGAGGGCGATGACCGCATCGCCGGTGGCGGCTCCGGCGTGAACGGCGACGATGGCCACAACCAGCGTGGCCGCGGCCAGAAGCGCCGTCTCCAGCGCGATCGCGGTCGCGAAGTGGCGCCGCTGGTGGGCGCCCAGCCGCGAGGCGAGGAGTCCGCCCAGGCCCGCGCCCACCAGGAACGCGCCCAGGGACACCAGCGGCGCGACCACGGGGAGACCGACCGATCCGGCGATGCCGAAGCCGAGGAGCACGATGTTGCCCGTCATGTTGGCGGCGAACACGCGCCCGAGCCCCAGGTAGCAGGTGGCGTCGATGAGACCCGTGGTGAACGTCAAGAGCAGCAGCGCCTGGGCGAGCGGGTGACGCAGCGACGAGGTGCTCGGGACTGACTGCTGGGAAGTGCTGATCGACGACATCGGTTCGAGGCCTCGCTTCTGATGGTTGACAGGTCCGATCTAGGCGGGTCCGCGGTTCGCCTCTGGGACGCGGCCCGCGGACTCGCCCTCGGGCCCCTGGCCGAGTACCGACTCCAGCACGCAGAGCGCGCACACGAGCGCCGCGATCCCCGCGCCGATCGCCCACGCCGGCCGCCCGCCGCCGATCGCGAACAGCGCCAGCAGGGCCACCGCCACCCCGCACCGGCCGGTACTGGCTTCGCCGAGCAGGCGAAGGCGAAAGGCGGCGATGCCGAGCAGGTACACGGCCACCCCGCCACAGAGCGCCAGCCTGGTGCCCGAGGGCATCGGCGCGGTCACCGAGTAGTCGATCGCCAGCGCCAGGGTCCACAGCGCCACCCGCCCCCAGCCATGGGCGATCGCCCCCGCGAACAGCAACGCCATGCCGATCACGATCGTCACCGCGAAACCGGCGATCGCCGACCAGGCCGCATTGCCGGAGCGCGAAGCGTCCACGTAGAGCGCGAGATGGAGGAAGCGGACGAGCGCATACGCACTCAGGAACAGCAGGGCCTCGGCGCCGAAGGCCTGGGGTAGCGCGAGGCCCACGAGGAAGATCAGGACGGTGGCCGCCAGCAGGCAAGCGCGCAGTGTCCGCGAATCCGGCGGCTGGGCGTTGGCCGCCCACACGAACGCCGACCACGCCCACCAGACGAGGGCCAGCGCCAGCATGGCTTCGCCCAGTCGACCCCAGCTCAGGTGGTGGGCGAGCAGCGCGGTCACTTGGGTGATCGCGAACACGAACACCAGGTCCCAAAGGAGCTCGACGGGCGCGGTGCGGCGCTGCGGCACCCCGGGAGCGGCCGGAGGCTCCGGCGTGCCGGCGGGAACGCCCAGAGCGGGCAGCGGACTCACCTCGCAAGTATCCCCGCGCAGCGGGCGACCGCCTGATTGGATACCGGGGTCACCAGCTGATCGACATTTTCTAGGCGAGGAGACTTGATGGCACAGCGAGCAGCGATCGTGACCGGCGGCTCGAGCGGGATCGGCTTCGCGATCGCGCGGATGCTGGTCGACGAGGGGTACGCGGTGACCCTCGCAGCGCGGCGACCCGAGAAGCTGGAGGAAGCGGTGGCCAAGCTCTCCGGAGATGGGCGCGAGATCGCCCAGGTCGCGGGCAACATGGGCTCTGAGGAGGTGGTCGCCCAGGTGGTGAGCGAGCATCGCGAGCGCTTCGGGCGGCTCGATGTGCTCGTCAACAACGCCGGCGTGGGGGTCGGGGCGCCCGTCGCCGAGATCAACACCAAGCGGCTGGACATGCAGCTCGACGTGAATCTGCGCTCGCTCGTCCTCTTCTACCGGGAGGCGGTGGGCCTGCTTCGTGAGGCCGGAGCCGAGCACGGCAAAGCGCTGGTGGTCAACATGTCCTCGATCTCGGGCAAGTACGGCGAGCCGTGGCTGTCGGTCTACTCGGCGACCAAGGCCGGGGTGGTCGGCTTCACCGAAGCGATGAACAAGGAGCTCGGCGGCGAGGGCATCAAGTCGTGCGCTCTGTGTCCGGCGTTCGTGGACACACCGATGACCGAGTTCGTCAAGGAGACGGTGGCGGCCAACGACATGATCCGCGCCGAGGACATCGCCGAGGCGGTGAAGATGCTGCTCGCGCTCTCTCCCGCCTGCGTGATCCCCGAGATCATCTTCCAGCCCCCGGGCGGCACCCCAGGCGGCCTGCCGGGAACCGGGTGAGCTGACCGGCAGAGCGCCGGGAGCTGGGCCACGAAAGGAGCCTTGGATGAAGCTCGGAGTGAACGTCGGCTACTGGGGTCTCGGCATGGGTCCGCAGGATCAGCTGGAGGTCGTCCAGGCGGCCGAGAAGCTCGGCTATGACTCCGTGTGGGCGGCGGAGGCCTACGGATCTGACGCCGCCACCGTGCTCGCCTGGCTGGCCGCGGGCACCAGCACGATCAAGCTCGGCTCGGCGATCTTCCAGATCCCCGCCCGGACCCCGGCGATGACCGCCATGACGGCGGCCACCATCGACGAGCTCTCGGGCGGGCGCATGGTGCTCGGCATCGGCTCCTCCGGACCTCGGGTGGCCGAGGGCTGGCACGGACAGCGCTTTGCTCGCCAGCTGCAGCGCACGCGCGAGTACGTGTCGGTGGTCCGCATGGCGCTGGCCCGCGAGCGCCTGCAGTTTCAGGGCGAGACGCTCGAGCTCCCGCTCCCCGACGGCCCCGGCAAGGCCCTGAAGCTGATGATCTCCCCCGTTCAGGAGCGAATCCCGATCTACCTGGCGGCGATCGGCCCCAAGAACACCGCGCTCGCCGGCGAGATAGCCGACGGCTGGATCCCCACCTTCTTCTCCCCCGAGTATGTCGCCGATTTTCGTGCCCTCCTGGAGGAGGGAGCCACGCGGTCCGGGCGGTCGTTGGACGGCTTTGACATCGCGCCCACCGTGCAGTCCTACATCTCCGAGGACCGAGCAGCGGCCCGCGACCTGATGCGACCCGTGCTCGCGCTGTACATCGGCGGCATGGGATCCCGGAAGCAGAACTTCTACAACAACCTCGTCCAGCGCTACGGCTTCGAGCAGGCGGCCCAGGAGGTCCAGGACCTGTACCTGGACGGCAAGCGGCAGGAGGCCGCCGCGGCGCTACCCGACGAGCTGATCGACATGGTCTCGTTGTGCGGACCGCGGGCGGTCGTGGCCGAGCGCCTGCAGGCCTTCCGGGACGCCGGTGTGGGGACGTTGATGGTGACCCCGATGTCCTTTGACCGCCAGGAGCGAGTCGAGCAGCTGCGCGCCGTCGCCGAGCTCGCAGCTTGAGCGCGTTGGACCGGTCCGGGGCTGGGGACGGGTCCGGGCCGGCTGACGGTTCCGGGCCGGCTGACGGTTCCGGGCCGGCTGACGGCTCCGGGCGCCTGCGCGTCTTCCTGGGCGCCTTCGGCCAGCCCGGGCACACCTTCCCGATGCTGGCGCTCGGCGCCGAGCTGGCCTCCCGAGGCCACGAAGTGCTGTTCGAGACCTGGTCGCGGTGGCGAGCCGAGGTCGAGGCCGAGGGAATGCAGTTCGCGGCCGCCCCCGAGTATCCGACCTTTCCCACTCCCCAGGAGCCCGTCAAGCCTTATGAGGCTGTGGTCATGGCGGCCACCGAGACCCGGCGCACGATGGCCGGGTTCGCCCCCGACGTGGTCGTCCACGACATCCTGACCCTCGCCCCGTCCCTGGTCGGCGAGCTCGAGGGAGTCCCGGTGGCGACGCTGATCCCGCACGTCTACCCGGTCGGGATGCCCGGCCTTCCCCCCTACGCATTCGGAGCTCGGATGCCCCGCACCAAGGTGGGAAGGACCCTGTGGCGAGCCTTCGACCGGCCCGTCCGGGCCGGGCTGCGCCAGGGGCGCGAGGAGCTCAACGAGAGCCGGCGCCGGCTCGGGCTGGCGCCGGTCACCCGGATGCACGGAGGGCTCAGCGAGCAGCTGTGCATGGTGGCAACGCTGCCCGCGCTCGAGTATCCGCGTCCCTGGCCCGCCCACGTCCACGTGGTGGGCCCGCTGCTGTGGGAGCCGCCGTTTCAGCGCGTCGCCCCTCCCCCGGGTGACCGCCCGCTCGTGCTGGTCGCGCCCTCGACGGCCCAGGACCCCGACCACCGGCTGCTGCGAGCCGCGGTCGAGGGACTCGCGGACGAGCCCGTGCGCGTGCTGGCCACGTGGAACCGCCGCCCCCTGGACCGACCCTTGGCGGTGCCGGCCAACACCCGGCTCGTGGAGTGGGTCTCCTACGCCGCGACGATGCCCGAGTGCGCGCTGGTCATCTGTCACGCCGGCCACGGCACCCTGGTCCGGGCGCTGGCGTCGTCATGCCGGGTGCTGGCGGTCCCGCATGTCGGGGACATGTCCGAGAACGCCGCTCGGGTGGACTGGGCGGGCGCCGGAGTGCGCCTGCCCTGGGCCTTGCTGGGGCCGCGCACCCTGCGACTCGCGGTGCGCCGCGCCCTCTCGCGTCCCGCGCTCGGAGCCCGAGCGGCGCAGCTCGCTGCCTGGGCGGCCGCGAACCCCGGCGCGGTGCGCGCGGCCGACCTGGTCACCGAGCTGGCCCGCCGGGGTCGCGACGGCGGCGTCGTCAGCGCGGGCTGACGGGCTCGCCGGCGGGCGCCGAGCTCGAGCTGCCGCCCCGGCAGCCGGGTTCGCGCGCGCCCAATCGATGATCTTCTGCGAGCCCTGGATCACCGTCTCGTCATCGGTTACGAGAACGGGGACCCAATGGTTGCCGGTCAGCGCCTTCACCTCGCGCCGGGGAGTCAGGTCGTTGATCACTCCGGGCAGCGCACCGAGCCCGTAGGTGCGCACGACCTCAGGCTCATACCCCGCGCCGACGATCGCCTTGTGGGCTTCGCCGCACGGATGCCTGTGAACCGCCGCCCCAGCAGTCCAGGTCCCATAACAGACGTAGATTTTCATGTGAGCGGGGCGCGCCTCTCAAAGCTCCGGGGGTGGGACTCGAACCCACAACTTTTCGGTTAACAGCCGAATACTCTGCCAATTGAGTTACCCCGGATTAAGGTGTAAAGCCTTCGTCCTGCACCTACTCTATCGGCACCGTCGCCACTCCGCCCTCGACCTCGGCGTGACAATTGGCGCACAGTAACACGCACTTCCGCGCCTCGGAACGGAGAACGTCCAGCGCCAACCCATTCCCGTCGGCGCTCACGTGGAGCCGCTTCTCACGTGGATCCAGATGATGAAAGGCCAGCGCGCCGAAGTACCGCTCGTAGCCACACAGTGAGCACCGTCCTCCCAACTCGGCGACCAGAATCGCCTTCACTTTTCGACGGCGCTTCGTCACGGCTTCCGACCGGCAGCGTTTGCAGCGATAGTAGCCCCGCCCTTCGATGGCGAACTCGACTTCGCCGTGGGCCGGACACGACATGAGCACGGTGAGCAGGCCAGCTTCCTTGCCCGTAAGGACCGGCGGTCGAGACTCACGCTTGCTCGCGTTGAGAGTCCGCAGGCCGTATCGCTTGAGCCAGTGACGAACGGTGGCCTTACTCACCGTCAGCGTTTCTGCGATCTCCGCGATCGACCGGCCTGCCGCAACCAGATCTCCCAGGTGCTCACGGTCGATGCCTCCCTTGGCGGCGTGCTTCTCCCGGTTCGGAGCCACCAGGCCATGCTTCTGCATCCAGTACGACACGGTCGACGGGTGCTTACCGAATAGCTTGCCAATCTTCTCGACGCTCATCCTGCTCCAGGAGCAGCGCCAGCGACTCCCTGTCCATCGCCCGATCCTCCTCTGCCGTGCTCACTTGATCGAACGTATGTTCCCATAGCCGTCAGACGCCCCTTTGACCTCCTCAGCGCGTCAGCTCAAGGCTCAGAGCGTCTCCTCCAGCCGCGCCACCACCGACCGGATCGCCTCGCGCACCACCTCTCGCTCCGAGGCCAGCTCCCCGGTCCCCGCCCCGTCGCCGCGCGCCCGGATGATCGCCCGGTCCAGCCGATCGCGTTCGAGCACCAGACGCGCGTGCTCCAGCCGGTCGGGGCCGGGATCGGGAATCCGGCCGGCGAGCGCCACCAGATCCGCGATCGTGCGCGCCAGCGCCTCGTCATCGGGCGGCAGGTCGGCCAGCGGCGTCCGCGTCCGTTCTCGCAGCTGCCGGGCGGCGGCGCGCATCGGCTCGCTGGTCAGCATCTCGTCGGGCTCGATCCGCGCGAGGGCCGCCGCTCCGGGCTCGGGCACCGCGATGCAGAGCGCCAGGAAGAGCCGCTCGGAGCGCACCGCCTGGCTGAGCCCCGAGACGGCCTCGGGCATCACCGCTCGTTGCCCGTTGGTCACACCAGATCCCCCGGCGCCGTTGCGCCCTGCCGTCGAGTCCGAGCCGCCGGAGGCCAGCAGCGTCGCGACCTGGCTCTCACTGAGCTCCAGGCGTCCGGAGATGCGCCTCATCAGGTCATCGCGCACCATCCCGAGGCCGATCTCGGCAAACACTGGGCGCAGCTGGGCCAGCGCCCGGTCGCGCCCCTCGGCGCTGCCCGTGTCCGCCCCGTCGAGGATCCGCTGGACGTTGAAGACCACGAACGGCACCGAGCCCTGAACCCGCGCGCGCAGCGCGTCGGCGCCCTCCTGCTGGACCAGATCCGCAGGATCGGTGCCGTCGGGCAGCACCACCACCCGGAGCTCGAGCTTGCGTCCCGCCGCCAGCCGGGAGGCGCGCAGCATCGCGTCCTGGCCGGCCCGGTCGGCATCGAGACACAGCTCGAGCACGCGCACCACGCGCTCGAGCTCGGCGATCTGCTCCTCGGTCAGCGAAGTGCCCATGATCCCCACCGCGTTGCGGATCCCGGCCTGATGCAGGGCCAGCACGTCGGTGTAGCCCTCGACGAGGATCATCGCCCCCGCCCGCGCCGCCGGAGCCCGAGCCAGGTCGATCCCGAACAGGACCTCGCGCTTGTGGTAGACCTTGCCGTCGGCGGTGTTGACGTACTTGGCCACCCGCTGGTCCTCTCGCATCCGGCGCGCGCCAAACCCGTGCACGCGACCCCGGGCATCGGCCGCGGGAAACATGATCTGACTGCGGAACCGGTCGTACACGCTGCCCGGCCGGCTCTTGGACCGCTGCGCGAGCCCCACGTCCAGCAGCTCCTGCTCGGTGAAGCCGGCGCGGCGGGAGGCGAGCAGGATCCGGTCCCAGGCGCTGGGCGCATAGCCGACGCGGAACTCCCGGAGGATCTCCTCGGAGAGCCCCCGGCCCTGCAGGTAGTCCCGGGCGTCCTGGGCCTCGCGCGCCTCCCACAGATACCGCGAGTAGTAGGCGGCGGTGCGGGCCAGCAGCGAGAAAAGACGCTCGCGTTCCTGGCGCCGGGCGGCGGCGGCCGGGTCCTCGGCCTCGGTCTGGAGCTCGACTCCGAACCGGTTGGCCAGCGCCTCCATCGCGGCCTTGAAGTCCAGGCCCTCGGTCTCCATCACGAACGTGAACGGATCTCCCGAGGACTGGCAGCCGAAGCAGTGATAGTGCTTCTCGTCGGGACGGACGTGAAAGGAGCCCGACCGCTCCTCGTGAAACGGGCATAGGCCGAAGTAGCTGTTGACCCCGGCTCGCCGCAGGTCAGTGCGCGAGGAGATCAGCGCGATCATGTCGACAGCGTCCAGGACTCGGTCACGCGAGTCGGCGGTGTAGCGGCTCACGGCGCGAACGAGACGGGCACGGAGAGCTGCTCGAAGGCGGCGATGCAGTAGCGGTCGGTCATCCCCGCCAGATAGTCGGTCACCCGGGTGGCGATCTCGCCGCCCGGGCTCGTCCCGGGGATCTCCTCGGGATGTGAGCAGTAGTGGTCGAACAGGGCCCTGATCACGATGTCGATCTTGGTGTGCTCGCGGGTCGCCACCGGCCCGAGGTACACGTGATCGAACATGAACGATCGCAGCTGGTCCATCGCCCCGCCGACCCTGTCGCCCTGGACGATGTCGCCCGCTACCTGGGAGTGCTCGACCAGGTCGTGGACCAGCATGTCGATGCGACGCTCGCCGGTCTCCCCCAGGATCCCGATCGCCGGACGCGGCAGGTCCTCGGCCGACAGGACGCCGGCGCGCAGCGCGTCGTCGATGTCGTGGTTGATGTAAGCCACCCGGTCGACGAGCCGGACGATCTTGCCCTCCAGCGTGGCGGGCACGGCGGATCGCCCGGAGTGGCTGAGGATGCCGTCGCGCACCGGGTCGGTGAGGTTGAGGCCACGGCCGTCGCGCTCGAGTATGTCCACCACCCTCAGCGAGTGCTCGTAGTGGCGAAACGAGGTCCCGAAGCGCTCGCGCAGGCAGCGGTCGAGCGCATCCTCGCCGACGTGGCCGAACGGCGGATGCCCGAGGTCGTGACCGAGCCCGATGGCCTCGACCAGGTCTTCGTTGAGGGCCAGAGCCCGGGCAACCGTCCGCGAGACCTGAGTCACCTCGAGCGTGTGGGTGAGCCGCGTCCGGTAGTGATCGCCGCTGGGCGCGACGAATACCTGCGTCTTGTGCTTGAGGCGCCGGAAGGCCTTGCAGTGCACGATCCGGTCGCGGTCACGCTGAAACGGCGTGCGCAGGCCGCAGTCGTCCTCGGGACGCGCCCGCCGCGCCGGGTAGGAGCGGACGGCCAGCGGCGAGAGCTCGGCCTCCTCGCGGGCCCGCATGCGCCGCTCGAAGTCCGCGGCGACGGGGCCGGTCGGATGCGCGTAGGCGGTAGAGATGGTGGAGTCGCTCACTTACACCGATTCTGACAGCGTCGCACGCGACCGGACGGGTTTGTGACCCATCTGACACCTGCCTCTGCGCGGCGAGAGCCGCGAGCTCAGACCGCGAGCAGGGGACGCAGCCGAACCTGCGCGTGATGCTCGGCGGTCTCGCCGATCGCCCGCTCGACCTGGCGCAACGACCGCTCGGAGCCGGTGGGGGCCTGCGCCAGCGGAGAGCCCAGGGCGCCGACCAGGAACCGGTACGCCTCCTCCTCGAGCAGGAAGGCAGCGGCCTCGCAGGCGTTGCAGACCACGCCGCCGGCGGCCCCCGAGAACCCGCTCAGATGCTCGGTCTCCCCGCACACCGCGCAGGCGGCGAGCTGGGGCACGATCCCCGCGGCGAGCAGCAGCTTGAGGCGGAACGCCAGCCCGTTGCCCGCCCGGGCATGGACGGGATCGTCGTGCAGGAGACCGAGCTCGTTGACGAGCAGCCGGAAGACCTCTGGGTGGGGGTCGGAGGTCTCGAAAAGTCGCGCCACCGCGTCGCAGGCACGCGCCGCGGCATCCAGCGTCTCGGCGTGGTCTCGCAGGGCGCCATGGGTTGAGATGGTGTCCACGCCGGTCACCGTGAGCAGCTCGCTGCGTCCCTCGTGGAGCATGGCGCGCACATGAGAGAACGGTTCCAACCGGCCTCCGAAGCGGCTCCGGGAGCGCCGCGCGCCCTTGGCGATCGCGCTCAGCCGGCCGTGACCGGGGGTGTAGACGTGCAGGATCCGGTCGGCCTCGCCGTAGCGAATCGATCGCAGCACCACCGCCTCGGTCTTCAGGGGGCCGGCCATCGACCCCCCTCCTCGTGTCTCCTCGCTATCCTTTCTGAAGCTATGAAGCCGATCACCGTTTACACCACCGAGTACTGTCCGTACTGCACCAGCGCCAAGACCCTGCTGGCCAAGCGCAAGATCGATTACACCGAGGTCAATCTGGCAAGAGACCCGGACGGTCGCGCCGAGCTCGCGGAGAAGACGGGCATGATCACCTTCCCCCAGATCGTGATCGGCGACGAGACCCTGGGCGGATTCCAGGAGCTGCTGGCCGCCGACCGGGCGGGTCGGCTGTCAGAGCTGATCGCCGCCTGACGGAACCCGGCGCCTGGTCCCAGCCCCGCTCGGCCGACGCCGCGGCCGCGGCTGGCAGCGCTCGCAGACGTAGGTTCCCCGGCCGCCCACGACCAGCTTGCGGATCGGCGTGCCGCAACGCGGGCAGGGCTCCCCGGCCCGCTGATGGACCATGAACAGGTCCTGAAACGAGCCGCGGGCCCCATCGACGTGACGAAAGTCGTCGATGGTCGCGCCCTTGGCCTCGATCCCGGCCGCCAGCGTGTAATCGATCGCTTCGCGCAGCGCCTCGAGCTGCCCACCTCGCAGCGAGCCGGCCGGGCGCAGCGGATGGATCCGGGCGCGAAACAGCGCCTCGTCGGCGTAGATGTTGCCCACGCCCGCGATCCGGCGCTGGTCGAGCACGAAGGACTTGATCGGCGCCTTGCGCCCCCGGGTCAGCGCGCGCAGATGCTCGGCGGTGAAGTCGGGGGTCATCGGCTCGACGCCCAGCCGCTGGCTCAGGTAGCGGTCGCGGGCCTCGATCCCGACCACCAGGTGGCCGGTGCCGAAGCGGCGCGGATCGACGTAAATCAGACGGTGACCGGCGTCGAGCGCAAACCGGACCCGCGTGTGCAGCGGCTCGGTCGGTGGGTCAAAGAGCAGCGAGCCGGTCATGCGCAGATGCATCAGCAGGAAGCGCTCCTCGGTCAGCTCCCAGACCAGGTACTTGCCCGACCGTCCCACCCGCTCCACGTACCGGCCGCGAAGCCCGTCGGCGACCGTCGCGGGCGTCTGGGGGCGCGTCCAGCGCGGATCGAGGATCTCGATCGCCTCGAGCGTGCGCCCCTCGAGGTGGGGCGCCAGCTGGCGGCGGATCGTCTCGACTTCGGGCAGCTCGGGCATCCCTGCTCAGCCTAGTGGTCGTCCTCCCTGCGGAGACGGCCACTTGTCTCCATATCGGGGGCGTCGTCGAAGCGGGCCAGCCCGACCGTCACCCGTCCCGGGGCGGGTCGATCTGAGCGCGGGGATGGGACCCGAAGTAGACGTCGCGCAGCCGATCCGCGGACAGGTGGGTGTAGATCTGGGTGGTGCCGATGTCGGCGTGTCCGAGCATCTCCTGCAGCGAGCGCAGGTCACAACCGCCTGCCAGCAGATGGGTGGCGAACGTGTGGCGAAGGGTGTGCGGGCTCATTCGGTGCTCGAGGCCCGCGGTGCGCGCGTGGCCCTGAACGATCTTGTAGAGCCCCTGACGGGACAGGCCCGTGCCGCGCAGGTTCACGAACACCCTCGGCTCGTCGCTCAGCCCGACGAGCTGAGGCCGGGCGTCCTTGAGGTAGATCCTCAGCGTCCCGATCGCCTTGCGTCCCACCGGAACCAGGCGCTCCTTGGATCCCTTGCCGCGTGCCCTCAGCATTCCGGCCTCGAGGTCGAGCTCGGTGAGCTCAAGGGTGATCGCCTCCGACGCCCGCAGCCCACAGGCATACATGGTCTCCAGCAACGCCCGGTCGCGCAATGCTCCGGGCGACGTCCCGCGTGGCTGCTCGAGCAGGCGGATGACCTCGTCCCGGGTCAGCACCTTGGGCAGCCGCCCCCGCGATCGGGGGGGCCGGAGCTCGGACGTGGGATCGTGGTCGATGATCTGCTCGCGGCGGAGATGGCGATAGAAGGAGCGCAGGCAGGCGATCTTGCGCTGCAGCGTGGCCGGCGCCACGGGACGCTTGCCGTCGCGTCCCCCGGCCAGCTCGGAGACGAAGGCAGCCAGGTCGGTGGGGCCGACCTCCAGCGGATCCTGCTCGCGGCGGCCGAGAAACGCTCCGTACTGCTGCAGGTCAGACCGGTAGGCCTCGAGCGTGTTGCGCGACAGGCCCCGCTCGAGCTCCAACGTGGCCAGGAACTCCAGCGTCAGGTCGGTCAGCCGGCGCTGGGCCGCGGGGACTTCGGCGATCGCCATCGCGACCCGTATTCGTCTCCCCCCGCGGCACTCCTGCGGCTGGGAGAGACCGTTCAGCCGGATGACTCTGGCGCCCGCCGATCAGAGCTGGCCGGATGCCAGCTGGCGGGCAAGCCAGAGGAGCGCGATCAACGACTTCGAGTCCTCGCACTCGGCGATCGCGGCGTCGACCTGGTCCAGTGGCCAGGGCACGATCTCGATCCGCTCGTCCTCGTCGGGCTCGGTCTCGGGCGCCGGAGACAGGTCACGGGCGAGGTAGATCCAGATGTGCTCATCGCTGAACCCGGGCGAGGTGTAGAACGCCTTGAGGTCGGACCAGTGAGCCGCCTGCTTGCCGATCTCCTCGGCGAGCTCGCGCTGGGCGGCGGCCAGCGGCGACTCCCCGGGGACGTCGAGCTTGCCGGCGGGAATCTCGAGCGAATCGGTGAGGCCGGCCACCTCACGGGGCTGGCGGGTGAGCCAGACGTGTTCGTCGTCGAGGGCGAGGATGCCGACAGCCCCCGGATGCCAGACCTTCTCCCGGGAGACGACCTCCCCGTCGGCATGGCGGAAGCGCTGGACGCCGGCGGTGATGATCGTGCCCTTCCAGATGGTCTCTGAGCTGACCGGCTCGAATCCACTCATGCCGCCAGCTCCGTCGCCGCCTCGTCCACGATGGCGAGGGCGATGTCCAGCAGGCTCTCGAGCGAGGCGACGGCGATCCGCTCGGTCGGCTCGTGGTTTCGCTCGGTCCCGTCGGCCAGGTTCAGGCAGGAGAAGCCCGCCGCCTCCAGCGAGTTGGCGTCCGAGGCGCCTCCGGAGGCGATCTGCCGAGGCTCGTAGCCGCAGGCCCGGAGCGCGCGCTCCGCGACCGCCAGCTGGGGCGCCCGGGGCTTGACCGAGAACCCGCGGAACATCCGCTCGACGTTGAGGTCGACATCGCACTCCTCGGCGTCGGCGGCGTCCTGGAGGTGGTCGATGGTCTCGGTGGTCACCGTGGCCGCGCGGGCCTCGTCGAGGCTCCGGACCTCAGCCTCCACCCGGCAGCGCTCCGGGACCACGTTGATGGCGCTGCCCCCCTCGATCATGCCCACGTTGGCGGTCGTCTGCTCGTCGATGCGCCCCAGCGACATGGAGGCGATCGCGCGCGCGGCGGCCACCACCGCGCTGCGTCCCGCCTCGGGCCGGACGCCCGCGTGGGCGGCGCGGCCGTGGAAGTCGGCCACGATTCGATAATGGGTGGGGGACGCGGTCACGATCTCTCCGATCGGCGTGGCGTGATCGAAAACGTAGCCAAACGCGCTCTGCAGCCGTGAGACGTCGAATTCCCGGGACCCGCGCAGCGATACCTCCTCGCACACGGTGAGCAGGATCTCGACTCCGACCGGCGGCGGCCCGCCGCCCGTGGTCAACCGGCGCGCCACCTCCAAGATCGTCGCCACCGCCGATTTGTTGTCGGCGCCGAGGATCCCCTCGTTGGCGTTCTCCCAGGCCCCGTCGACCACCACAGGCTCCACGGGGGCGGCCAGGGGCACGGTATCCAGGTGGGCACAGAGCAGGATGCTCTCCGGCCGCTGACCGGGAATCCGGGCGAACAGGTTCCCGGCGTCGGACTCCGCGGCGGGACCGCTCCCGTCCTCCTGCACCTGGACGCCCATCGCCTCCAGCTCCGCGCTCACCCAGTCGGCGCAGGCCCGCTCGTGCCCGGACGGGCTCTGGATCCGGCAGAGCGCGGCAAAGGTCTCGTGCAGCCGTTGACGCTGCGCTTCGCTGGCCCGCCTCACGACCCGCCGGCGCGCAGGACGCTGAGGTCCCGCTCGTCGCCGGCATCGGCCAGCTGCTCTCGAGGCGACGAGCCCGAGTGGCTCAACGCGGCGCCGACGAACTCCCGAAACAGCGGCGCGGGCCGCTCGGGACGCGACTTGAACTCCGGGTGGTACTGGGAGGCCACGAAGAAGGGATGGATCTCGGGGGCCAGTTCGATCGCCTCCACGAGCCGCTCATCGGGCGAGGTGCCCGAGCAGATCAGGCCGGCGGTCTCCAGGTGCTTGCGCAGGTGATTGTTGACCTCGTAGCGGTGACGGTGACGCTCGTACACCACGGCCTCGCCGTACAGGCTCCGGATGCGCGTCCCATCGTGGAGCTTGACCGGGTCGGCGCCCAGTCGCATCGTCCCGCCCATGTCGGCGATCTCCTTCTGCTCGGGCAGGAGGTCGATGACGGGGAACGGGGTCTCCATGTCCATCTCGGTCGAGTTCGCGCCCTCCATTCCGGCCACGTGGCGCCCGAACTCGCTGACCGCCACGTGCATCCCGAGGCAGATGCCCAGATACGGGATCCCGTGCTCACGAGCCATTCGGGCGGCATTGATCTTGCCCTCCCAGCCGCGGCCGCCAAAGCCGCCGGGGATCAGGATCCCGTCGACCCCGCGCAGGCGCTCTGCGACCTCGGGGTCCCCGACGGACTCGGAGTCGACCCACTCCACCTCCACCTGGGCGTCGTGGTGCGCGCCGGCATGACGCAGCGCCTCCACCACCGACAGGTAGGCGTCCTCCAGCTGAACGTACTTGCCGACCAGCGCGATCCGCACCTGGCGCCGGGCCTCGCCCGCCCGCCGCGTGAGTGCCTCCCATCCGCTCAGGTCGGGCGCTCCGACCTCGAGCCCGAAGTGCTCGCTGAGAATGAAGTCGTCCACGCCCTGGTTGTTGAAGGTCAGCGGTACCTGGTAGATGTCGGGCACGTCGTAGGCCGAGACCACAGCCTCCACGGGAAGGCTGGCGAACAGGGCGATCTTGGAGCGGATGTCGGTCGAGAGCACGGCCTCGGATCGGCACATGACCATGTCGGGGGCGATCCCGATCCGGCGCAGCTCGTTGACCGAGTGCTGGGTGGGCTTGGTCTTGAGCTCGCCCGCGTGCCCGATGTAGGGGACGAGCGTGAGGTGGATGAACATGCACCGTCGCCGGCCGACGTCAACCGGGAACTGCCGGATCGCCTCCAGGAACGGCAGGGATTCGATGTCGCCCACCGTCCCGCCGATCTCGGTCACCACGAAGTCCACATCCGAGGAGTCGGCCATCAGCTTGATCCGCTGCTTGATCTCGTTGGTGATGTGGGGCACGACCTGGACGGTGGCGCCGAGATAGTCGCCGCGGCGCTCGCGCCTGATCACCGTGTTGTAGATGCCCCCCGCGGTCACGTTGGAGGCGCGGCTGGTGTTGGCGTCGGTGAAGCGCTCGTAGTGGCCGAGATCCAGATCGGTCTCGGCCCCGTCCTCGGTGACGAACACCTCGCCGTGCTGGTAGGGCGACATCGTCCCGGGATCGACGTTGATGTACGGATCGAACTTCTGCAGCTGCACATCGAGTCCCCGGGCCACCAGCAGCCGTCCGATCGAGGCTGCCGCGATTCCCTTGCCCAGCGAGGAGACGACTCCGCCGGTGATGAATATGAAGCGCGTTTCCCCGTTTGTCACGATCGAGATTGAGTCTATCGACGCCTCCGGCGGCGTCCCCGGCGCTCACCGCATGGTGCGAACTTCTCCCGGTGGAGCGACCGCCCGCGCGGCGGTCATGCCGCGCGCAGGAGCTCACGGGCGTGGTCGGTCGCCGCCCGGTCGGCGGCCCCCCCACCGAGCATCCGCACCAGCTCGCCCACCACGTCGTCGCCGTCAAGCGCCGTCACCGTGGTTGTGGGGGGCGCGACCGAGCCGTCCTTGACGATCGTGAAGTGGCGATCGGCGAGCGCCGCGACCTGCGGCAGGTGCGTGATGCAGAGGATCTGGCGGCCCCGCGAGAGGGCGCGCAGGTGCTCCCCGACGGCACGCGCCGTATGCCCGCCGATGCCCGCGTCGATCTCGTCGAAGACCAGCAGCGGCCCCGCTCCCGCATCCGCCGGCGGTGTCCCGTGGGCGACGCTCGTCAGGGCCAGCATCACCCGGGAGAGCTCGCCGCCGGAGGCGACCTCGCGCAGCGGGCCGACCGTGCCGCCGGCATTGGCCGCGATCAGCATCTCGATCGCGTCCGCGCCTCGCGGCCCGCAGCCACCGGGGCGGTCGCCGAGCTCGATCTCGAATCGGGCGTCGGGCATCGCCAGCTCCCCCAGACGGTCACAGACGGCCTGGGCCAGGCCCGGCGCCACGCCACGACGGGCGCTGGCGACCGCTCCGGCCAGCTCGTCCAGGCGCGCCTGGGCGTCCGCAACCTCGGCTTCGATGCCCTCGAGCGCGGTGTCGGCATTCTGGAGCTCGTCGCGGCGCTCCCGGCAGCGCTCCCCGTGGGCCAGGACGGAGGCCACCGAGCCGCCGTGCTTGCGCTGCAGCCTGGCCAGCAGGGCAAGCCGTTCCTCGATGTCCTCGAGCCGCTGCTGATGGCCCCGAGCCCCATCCTCGGCTCCTGCTTCGCCCCCTGCTCCCTCGATCCCGAGCACGTAGCCGCGCAGTTCACCCCCGATGTCCTCGCTCTCGTAGCGCAACGCCGCGAGACGCTCGGACAGGACGGCCAGACCGGGATCGACGGCCGCGGCCTGCTCGAGCTCCTGACCCGCCTGCGCGAGCAGCTCGCAGACCCCGGTCCCCCCACTCTCGGGAACCAGGGTCTCGGCCCCGAAGGCGGCGGACCGCACCAGCGCCTCCTGGTTGCGCAGCCGGTCGCGCTCCACGATCAGTGCCGCCTCCTCGCCCTCGCTGGGCGCCGCGGCCTCGATCTCGTCGAGCTCGAAGCTGAGCAGATCGAGCTCGCGCTCGCGCGCCCCCGCCAGCTCGCGCAGCTCCCCGGCGCGCTGCTCGAGGTCGCGGAGATGCTCGTAGGCGTCGCGCAGCTGCGCTCTGCGCGCCTGCTGGTCGGAACCGCAGTAGGCGTCCAGGAGCTCGAGCTGGGCGGTGGAGAGCATCAGCTTTCGGTGCTCGTGCTGGCCGTAGAACGAGAGCAGCTGACTGCCGAGCTCCTGCAGGTCGGACTGGTCGCGGCGCGCCCGCACACGTAGGCGCGGGTGCGCCCGTCGGGCCACACCCGCCGGGCGAGCACGATCTCCTGCGCCTCGGGGGGCAGCCGCTCGGAGCCGGCCAGGGCCGGCGGAAGCGCGAACACCCCCTCGACGTACGCCTCCGGGGCGCCGGGGCGGACGATTCCGCGCCGGGCCCGGCCGCCGAGCAGCAGATCGAGCGCGTGGGCGAGCAGCGTCTTGCCGGCGCCCGTCTCGCCGGTGAGCATGTTCAACCCCTCGGCCAGGCGCAGCTCGGCGCGCTCCATCAGCAGCAGGTTCTCGACGCGAAGCTCATACAACATGAGCCTCGGTTTACCAGCCCGCCCCGACGGATCGGGCTCCTACAGCGGCGTGGCCAGCCGGCCGAACTTCTGGCGCAGCCGCTGGTAGAAGCTGGTGCCCGGGACCTGAGCGAGCCAGCCCCGGTCGACCGAGAAGGTGGCCTGGATCCGGTCCCCGGCCTCGAGCACGCAGATCGGCCGCCCGTCGACGGTCACGTCCACCGGCTCCTCCTGAGAGCGGTTGTCGACCGACACCCGGTCACCGGGCGCCACCACGAGCGTCCGCGCGGTCAGCGAATGCGGAGCGATGAACGAGACCACCATGCCGTGCACGCCCCAAGCCATCACGGGACCGCCGTTGGCCAGGTTGTAGCCCGTCGAGCCCGCCGGGGTGGCCACCACCAGACCGTCGCAGCGGACGCGCCCCACCTCGTCGCCCCCCACCGAGTACTCGAGGTCGGCGACCCGCATGCCCTGCTGCCGGTGGATCGAGACGTCGTTTATGGCCAGCCACCGCCCCTTGGATCCGCTGAGCTCGATCCCGGGGAGCGACAGGACCTCGAAGTCGCCGGCCAGGGCGCGAATGCATCCCGAGCGGGCCTCCTCGCGATCCACGGTCGCCAGGAAGCCCATCTCCCCGAAGTTGATCGCGAACACGGGAACCCCGGTACCGGCGTAGGACCGCAGGGCGCTGAGGATGGTTCCGTCCCCGCCGAACGCGAAGCAGAGATCGACGTCGGGATCGAACTCGGCCCCGGCCACGATCAGCGGATCGTCGGGCAGCTGGTGCTTGGCCGTCTCCTCAGCGTCGAAGCGAAGCTTCACGCCGGCCTCGTGGGCGAGGGCGATCAGCGCCTGGAGGGCGGACTCGGTGTCCTCGGAGCGTCGATGGGTGAACACGGTGGCACAGCGGATCTCCCTCACGGCTCGACCTCTCGCGAAGCGAGCTCGAGGTCGTCCACCGCGCCTGACCGAGATCCCTCGGCCAGCCAGACGAAGCTCTCGAGGTTGCCCTTGGGACCCGGAAGGCCGGAGCTCGCGTAGCCGAGGACCGCCGCGCTCCGCTCGCGCGCGGCGGCTCCCACCGCGACCAGGGCGGTGCGCCGGGCCTCGGCGTCGCGGACCACTCCGCCCTTGCCGACGAGCCCCCGTCCGACCTCGAATTGGGGCTTGACCAGCGCCAGGCAGTCAAAGCGCGGGGCCGCGCAGGCCAGAACGGCGCCGAGCACCTTGGCCACCGAGATGAACGACACGTCGATCACGATCAGGTCCGGCGCGTAGGGAAGCTCGGAAGCGATCAGCGAGCGGGCGTTGGAGCGTTCGATGACCGTCACCCGCGAATCAGAGCGCAATGACCAGGCGAGCTGGCCGTAGGCGACGTCCAGTGCCACCACGTGCTCGGCGCCGCGCTGTAGCAGGCAATCGGTGAAGCCGCCGGTCGAGGCACCGATGTCCAGGGCACGCCGGCCGGCGACCTCGAGCCCCAGGGCATCGAGCGCGTTGGCGAGCTTGACGCCGCCCCGCGACGCGTAGGCGGGGCCCTCGAGCAGCTCCAGCTCGACGTTCTCTGCAACCAGCTGACCCGGCTTCTGCGCCCGCAGGCGCTCGGGCAGGAGCATCACCTCGCCGGCCAGCACCGAGGCGGCAGCTCGCGAACGCGATGGGAACACCCCGCGCTCGGAGAGCAGGTTGTCGAGCCTCACGCGCCGCATTTCGCCCGGAACGGTACGTGATCGTCCCGGGGCGCCGGCGTTCAGCCGCTGGCGACCCCGCTGCGATGTGTGACCGCGGCCTCGACCCGCTCGGCGATCCGCTCTCCCGTGAACCCGACCTCCTCGTGCAGGAGAGCGGGCGACCCGTGGGTGACGTATCGATCGGGGAGCCCGACCCGCAGGATCCGCGGGGCGATCCCGGCGTCTGACAGTGTCTCCCAGATCGCCGAGCCAAAGCCGCCGGCCAGGACACCCTCCTCGATGGTCACCAGCAGTTCGTGCTCGGCCGCGAGCTGGGCGGCCAGCCCGGCGTCGATCGGCTTGGCGAACCGGGCGTCGGCGACCGTGACCGGAATTCCGCGCTCAGAGAGGATGTCGGCCGCCTCCAGCGCCTTGGCGACACCGGAGCCGTAGCCCAGCAGCGCCACGCGGCCACCCTCGCCGGCGGCGCCGTTCGCCTCGCGCAGAATCTCTCCGGTGCCGATCTCCAGCACCTGGGGGCGCGCCGGGAGCTCGACTCCGACCCCCTCGCCGCGCGGGTAGCGGAGCGCCACCGGTCCGTCGTCGTAGCTCAGGGCGGTGTGGAGCATATGGACCAGCATGGCCTCGTCCCGGGGGGCCATGAGCACGATGTTGGGCAGGCAGCGCAGGTAGGCGATGTCGAAGACACCGTGATGGGTCGGTCCATCGTCGCCGACCAGGCCCGCGCGGTCCATGGCGAACACCACGTTGAGCTTCTGCAGGCAGACGTCGTGGACGATCTGGTCGAAGGCCCGCTGCAGGAAGGTCGAGTAGATGGCGGCCACCGGCTTGCAGCCCTGGAGGGCCAGGCCGGAGGCGAACAGGATGGCTTGCTGCTCGGCGATCCCGACGTCGTAGTAACGGTCGGGCAGCTCGCGCTGGAGGATGTTGAGTCCCGTGCCCGAGTTCATCGCCGCCGTGATCCCGATCACCCGGTCGTCGCGCCGGCACTCGGAGACCAGGGCCTCGCCGAACACCTGGGTGTAGGCGGGGGGCGCCGCCTTGGCCCCCGCGGGCTTGCGCACCGCCTGGGCGGGGGCTCCGTTGGCGATCGACTTGGGCTTGGCGGCGTGCCATTTCTCCATCCCCTCCAGGCCGCCCTCCTCGGCGGGCGCGAACCCCTTGCCCTTGACGGTGGCACAGTGGACGACCACCGGACGCTGGGCGGCTAGAGCTTCGCGCAGGGCACGGCGCAGGGCGCGCATGTCGTGTCCGTCGATCACGCCCATGTAGGCGAAGTCCAACTCCTCCCACCACAAGCCGGGAGCCCAGAATGCCTTGAGCGACTCCTTGAAATGAGGTCCGAGGCGCTCCACCGCGTTACCGATCGCCGGGAGCTTGGTCAGCCCGTCCTCCACCTCCTCGCGGGCGTGCCACAGCTTGGGGCTGAGGCGGACGCGATTGAAGTATCGAGACAGCGCGCCGACGTTGGGGGCGATCGACATGCCGTTGTCGTTGAGCACGACGACGATCGGAGTACCCTCCCCGCCGGCCTGGTGCACGGCTTCGAAGGCGACCCCACCGGTCAGCGCCCCGTCGCCGGCGACCGCCACTACGTGGCCGTCCTCGCCGTGGCCTCGGCGCATCGCCTCCTTGATTCCGACCGCGTAGCCGATCGAGGTTGACGCGTGCCCGGCGCCCATGATGTCGTGCTCGGACTCGGGGATCGAGCAGAACGGGGCCAGCCCGCCGTACTTGCGGATCGTGTGCAGCTGGTCGCGGCGACCGGTGAGGATCTTGTGGGGATAGGCCTGGTGCCCGACGTCCCACAGGATCTTGTCGCGCGGCGAGTCCAGCAGCGAGTGCAGCGCGACGGCTATCTCGCAGGTACCGAGGTTGGCGCCGAAGTGCCCGCCGATCTCCCCGACCGTGTCGATGATGTGCGCGCGCACCTCCTGGGCCACCTCCGCCAGCTCCTCGTCGCTCAGGCTGTGGAGGTCCTCCGGCTGCTGGATCCGTTTCAAGAGGTCTGACATCAGTAGCTCCGGGTTGCGATGAAGTCCGTGATCTGCTCCAGCTCGTCGGCTCCGACCGGCGCGGCGGCGGCCAGCGCCTGACGGGCCCGCCGGTGCGAGCCGTCGGCCAGCCCGCGCGCTCCGTCGAGGCCGAACTCGGTCACGTAGGTGCGCTTTCCCAGCCGTTGGTCGCTGCCCTGCTGCTTTCCCAGCGTCGCTTCGGATCCGGTCACGTCGAGAATGTCGTCGACGATCTGAAAGAGCACGCCGAGCTCGCCAGCAAAAGCTCGGAACGAATCAATTGTGTCAGGTTTGTGGTCGCCACCGAGCAGCAGCACGCATTCGATGCTGGCCGCGATCAGACGCCCGGTCTTGAGCTCGTGGAGGCGACGCAATCCGGCGGCGCCTCCCGGCGCGGTGCCGGCCACGTCCAGATACTGGCCGCCGACCATCCCCTGGACTCCGGTGGCGCCCGCCAGCTGGGCCGCGGCAGCCAGGACATTTGCGGGGTCACCCGCCTGCTCGGAGAGCAGCAGCTTGAACGCCTCGGCGTAGAGCCCATCCCCGGCGAGGATCGCGACGTCCTCGCCGAACGCCTTGTGGCAGGTCGGGCGCCCCCGCCGGAGGTCGTCGTCGTCCATCGCGGGAAGATCGTCGTGGATCAGCGAGTAGGTGTGGATGAGCTCCAGGGCGCCGGCCAGCGGCAGCACCGAAGCGGATTCGCGCCCCACCGCCCGGGCCGTTGCCAGGGCGAGAACCGGCCTGATCCGCTTGCCGCCGGCCAGCAGCGAGTAGCGCATCGCCTCCTGCAGTCCGGCGCTTGCGGGCTCGGCGGAGAACCGAAGCGACTCCAGGTAGCGCTGGACTTCGGCGCGCAGCTGCTCCGGATAGGCCGGCCGGATCGTCGGGAGCGCGGGGCTATCTGCCGGGGGGCCCACTACGAGGCCGGCAACGGCAGCTGCCCGGGGAGGTCGGGGAGCGGCTCGACCGCCGCGCGCGCCCACTGGTCGACCTGAGCGCTGGCCTCCGAGGCCAGCCGCGCGCACTCCTCGATCAACGCCAGAGTGGCGTCGGGCTCCAGCTCACCCGCGCGGAGGCGCTCCGCCGTCTGACGCAGGGCGGCGCTGAGCTCGGTCAGTGAATCGCTCACCCGCCAAAGACTATCGGCCCCGCCTCCCGCCCTCAGAGGCTCCCGTCCAGAGCGGCGTTGACCAGCGCGTCGGCCTCGGCGTTGCGCGCTCGCGGAACGCTGCGGATCTGCCAGCTGTCAAACCGCCCGAGCGCCGCCATCGCCTCCTCGTAAAGGGGCCTCATGGCCGGGTGCTTGACCTTGTAGACGCCGTTGACCTGGCGGGCCACCAGCTCGGAGTCGTTGACCAGCTCGATCTCGCGGGCCCCGAGCATCGCCGCGCGCTCCAGGCCCCGGAGCAGGGCTCGGTACTCCGCGACGTTGTTGGTCGCGACGCCGATCCGCTCAGCGAATTCGTCGAGCACCTGGCCGTCCGGGCCATACACGACCACCCCGATCGCGGCGGGCCCTGGGTTGCCACGCGCGCCGCCGTCGACGTGGACGATCAGCTTTGAGCCCGAGCGCGCGTCCGCGGGAATCAATCGGTCGCGAGCTCGGGGAGCTCCCCGGGGATGCGGGCGCGGCGGCGGTCGCGCACCTCGCGCTTGCCGCCACCCGACCTTCCGCCATCGCGCCGCGATGCCTTGCGGCGGTCGACTATCACCATGACATTGGGGTCCTCGGCGTAGTAGTTGCTCAGTTTGTCGAGCAGCTCATCGGCCAGCATTTCGGGGACGACGCAGTAGATCACCGCCTCGATGCTAATCGACGTCAAGGCGGAGCGACATCGAACGTTCGTCTAGAAAAAGGTCGGCCACTCAAGTAGAGCAGCGCGTCAAACGGTCAGTTCCAGCCGCCCCCGTTCATCGATTCCGGCGTTGTTCTGGCGCTCGGTGACGTTGAGCTCGTGAAGCTCGTATCCCTGGGCGGCCACGCGAAAGCTGGGGACCTCATCGGAGAGGTCGACCTCATAGCGATACCAGCACAGCTCCCAGGCGACAACGATGTTCACGAGGCTGGCCGAGGAGTCCGACGGGTGGACCGAGACCTCGGGCAGACCCAGCGAGCGCGCGATGCCGGCGACGGTCCGCGGATGCTCGGAGTCGTTGAAAAGCGACACCGCCGAGGAGATCTTGTGCTCGATGCTCGTGGGAACCGCGCGCACATGGCGGGGCTCCCGGTTGGGCTGCTTTCCGTTGCGCTGGGCTCGGCGCTGATCTCGGCCACGCGGAGCCCGGCCGCGCGGCTCTCGGCGGCGCGGCTCGCGGGGTTCCGGATCGCGCCCGGCCGCCGGTCGGCCCGGACTGGGGCCATCGGCCTCCAACCAGGCTGGAGCGGGAGGCGGCTCCTGGGGCTCGTCGGCGGGGACGTCCCCGGCGGCGGCCTCGGCGTCGGCCGCGCCATCGCGACGCCCGCGCCAGCGGTGCAGCAGCGAGCGCCGGCGATCGAGCCGGTCGCCGGCTTCCTCGTACTCGGGAACCGTGCCCTCCCTGACCCAGCCCCCGTGCAGCGCCCGGGAGGTGCACAGCTCACAGACCGAGCGACGCGTGCCACCGCTGAGGTACACCTCCGCGCGCTCACCGCGAAGCAGCGTCCGGCCGCACACGTCGCAGGCGGCGATGGCGGTCGAGGTTCGAATTGACCTGGTACTCACGGATATCCGAGCCTACTACGCCTTGATCGCCTCCCGCTCTGCGCGGGCCTCGTCGACCACCCTTCCGGCCAGGTGGCCGGGAACTTCCTCGTAGCGCTCGAACTCCATCGTGAACTCCCCCTGCCCTCCTGTGATCGACCGGAGATCGGGTGCGTAGGAGAGCATCTCGGACATGGGCACCTCCGCCTTGATGTCGGTCATCCCCGGGCCCGCGGGTTCCATCCCCAACGGCCGGCCCCGCCGGGAGTTGAGGTCGCCGATCACGTCGCCCACGGCGTCTTCGGGGGCGTTGATGGTCACCAGCATGATCGGCTCCAGCAGCACGGGTCCCGCCTGCTCCAGCGCCTGCCTCATGGCCAGCGAACCCGCCACCTTGAAGGCCATCTCGGAGGAGTCGACCGCGTGATAGGAACCGTCGTAGAGACGGACGCGAACATCCTTGACCGGGTAGCCGGCGACGACTCCTTCCTGCATGGCTTCTTGCACGCCCTTCTCGACCGCGGGGATGAAGCCCGTCGGGATCACGCCGCCCTTGATCGCGTTGACGAACTCGAACCCGGCCCCGATCTCGAGCGGCTCGATCTCGATGTGGCAGTCGCCGAACTGGCCGCGGCCTCCGGTCTGCTTCTTGTGGCGCCCATGGGCCTTGGCCGAGCCCCGAATCGTCTCCTGGTAAGGAACCCGGGGCGGCTTGAGCTCGACCTCGGCCCCGAACCGGGATCGCAGGCGCTCGACGATCACCTCGACGTGCACTTGGGACAAGCCGGCCACGATCTGCTCGCCGGTCTGACCGTCGCGGTGCAGGTCGATGGTCGGATCCTCCTCCTGGAGCCGGCGCAGCGCGGTGAACACCTTGTCCTCGTCGCCCTTGGCCTTAGGGGCCACCGAGAAGGCCATCACCGGCGCCGGGAGCTTGATGCTGGGCATGGCGATGGGCTCGTCGCGGGCGGCCAGCCAATCCCCGGCCTTGGTCTCCTTGAGCTTGGCCACGGCTCCGATGTCACCGGCACCGAACTCCGTCGTATGGCCGGTTTGCGCGCCCTCGAAGGTGACGAGCTGCCCGATTCGCTCCCGGTTGTGGGTACGCGTGTTGAGGACGTGCGTGTCCTGGGACATGACTCCCTGGTAGACCCGGAACAGGTTTATGCGGCCCGCGAACGGATCGGCGCGGGTCTTGAACACGTAGGCGAAGAGCTCGGAGTCCTCCGCGGGGTCAAGGGTCACCTCCCCGACCTCCAGCCCGCCGTGCTTGACCGGCGAGGGTAGATCCTCCACGATCGCGTCCAGAAGCCGGTTGGTGCCGAGGTTCCGGGTCACCACGCCGCAGGTCACCGGGAACAGGGCTCCGTGGTTGGTCCCCTCCTTGAGCGCCGCCACGATCTCATCGTGCGAGATCTCGTCGCCCTCCAGATAGCGCTCCATCAGCGAGTCCGAGGTCTCGGAGACCTCGTCCATCAGCTTCTCGCGGTAGGACTGCGCCTGCTCCTGGAGCTCGTCGGGAATCGGGACCTCTCGACAGTTGTCCCGGTTGGGCGGGCTCGTGTTCTCGTAGCTGTAGGCCTTCATGTCGACGAGATCGATCACGCCGGAGATCTCGTGCTCGGTTCCCATCGGGATCTCGGTGGCGACCACGTGCTGGCCGAAGGCCGACTTCAGTGACTCCAGGGTGCGAAAGAAGTCGGCACGCTCGCGGTCGAGCATGTTCACGAACACCAGGCGCGCGAGGTCCAGCTCGGAGGCGCGCTGCCACAGGCGGGTCGTGTGCACCTCCACCCCCATGACCGCATTGACCACGAAGACCGCCGACTCGCAGACCCGAAGCGCCCCCAGCGCATCCGCGATGAAGCTCGAGTCCCCCGGGGTGTCCAGCAGGTTGACCTTGCGCTGCTGCCACTCGAATGAGCTCAGCGCCAGCGAGATCGACATCTGGCGCGCCTTCTCGTCGGGATCGGAGTCCGAGACCGTCGAGCCGTCCACGACGCTGCCCAAACGGTTGATCGCCCCGGCCTGGAAGAGCAGCGCCTCGTGTAGTGACGTCTTACCACTGCCGCGATGGCCGACGAGGGCCACATTACGGATCCGATCCGCGGCCTTGTGCATGGCTGGTCTCCTCTCTCTCGACAACCTAAAAAGAGCGACCTTACAGCCCACGTCCAGCGCGCACCACACCTGCCACGGCCGGGGCGCGGGGGGCTGCCTAGTCGAGTTCGCCGGCGAGCTTGGAGCGCAGCCGCAGCACGGCCTTGGTGTGCAGCTGGGAGACCCGTGACTCGGTGACGCCGAGAACCTCCCCGATCTCCCGCAAGGTCAGGTTCTCGTAGTAGTAGAGGGCGACGACGAGCTTCTCTCGCTCGGGCAGGGCGGCGATCGCATCGGCGATCCGGTCGCGCAGCTCGGACTCGTCGATCAGGACCTGCGGATCGGGCGCTCCCCGGTCGGGGATCGTGTCCAGCAGCGAGACCTGATCGCCGCTCGAGTCCGACACGTTCCACAGCTCGTCCAGAGCCACGATCGTCGAGTTGGAGATCTGGAGCAGGGAGTCCTGGAACTCGTCGATCGTGAGCTCGAGCTCGGTGGCCATCTCCTCGTCGGTGGGGGCGCGCTGCAGACGTGCTTCGAGCTTCATGTTGACGCGCTCGAATTCCCGCGCCCGCGCGCGCACCGAGCGCGGCACCCAGTCGAGCGCGCGCAGCTCATCGATGATCGCTCCCCGGATCCGGGTGATCGCGTAGGTCTCGAACTTGATCTCTCTCGACAAGTCGAAACGCTCGATGGCGGAGATGAGACCGCCCAGGCCGTAGGAGATCAGATCCGCCTCTTCGACGTGCGCGGGCAGCCCCGAGCCCATCCGTCCGGCGACGTACTTGACCAGGGGTGAATACGCGACCACCAATCGCTCGCGTGCCCGTTCGTCCCCCGAGGATTTGTAACGTCTCCAGAGGTCCTGGAGCTCGATCGCTTTGACGTTGGTTTCCAGTGCTCGCCCCAGTTAGTGGAATTATGCCCGGGGATGGGCGGTTTCGTAGGCCAGGCGCAGCCGAGCCGACTCTACCCGAGTGTAAACCTGCGTAGTCGAAATGCTGGCGTGACCGAGCAGCTCCTGGATCGCGCGCAGATCGGCTCCTCCCTCCAGCAGGTGGGTCGCAAAGGAGTGGCGCAGCGCATGGGGATGGGCCTCGGCGAGGGCCGGAGCCCCGCCCGCGGCCAGCCGTGACCACGTCCGCAGCCGCCGCCGGACGTCCGAGGTTCCCAGCCGGCGCCCCGACTTGGACAGAAACAGCGCGCGGGTCTCGTCACCGGCCAGGGCCGGCCGCCCGCGGCCCAGGTAGCGCTCCAGAGCGCGGAGGGCGTGTTCGCCTGACGGCACCAGGCGGGTGCGATCCCCCTTGCCCTCGACCCGTACCGACTCCCCGTCGAAGTCGATCGACTCGACCTCGAGAGAGACGATCTCCTCAGCGCGCAGACCCGAGGCGTAGGCGAGCTCGAACATGGCGCGGTCGCGCAGCTCCAGCGGCGTGGTCGCCGGAATGCGATCCAGAAGGATCGCCACCTCCGGCGCCTTGAGCACTCTGGGCAGGCGCTGAGCGCGCTTGGGTGAGCTCAGCAGCTCGGCCGGGTTCTCGGCGCGCATCCCAATCTGCACCTGGATGCGGAACAGCCCGCGCAGCGCGGCCAGCTTGCGGGCGACGGTGGCGGGAGCCTGTCCCCGCTCCGACAGCCCTGCGACGTAGCGACGCAGCCCCCGGACATCGATCGAGCTGGGCGCCAGGTCGTGGGCGCTCGCCCACCTGGCGAACTGCGCGGTGTCGATCGCGTACGCGCTGCGCGTCTTGGCGGCGACGGCGCGCCGGCGCAGATCCTCGTCGAAGTTGTCGAGCGCCGCTCGCCAGGAGGGCGCCAGCCCGTCATCTCCGAGCCTGTGATCGTCACTCGCTGGCTGCAGAACGGTCATTCCGAAACTGGCTATTCGCCGAGTCGCCTGACAGCCCTCCACGCAAACCGACCCCCGCCCGGTCCTCAGAATGCCCCGGGCAACCCCTACTAGGTGACGTGGACGATGGTTCCGATCGGGGTGAACGGATAGACCTGCGCCGCCTCGCCGTAAGGCATCTCTACGCAGCCGTCGCTCTGCGGGGATCCGTAGGACGCCCGGATGAAGCCGTGCAGGGCGTCGCCGCCGTTGAAGTAACTGACGTCCGGGACCCCCGGATCGTCGTAGTGGCTGCCGTCGGCATTGGTGCCCTCCATCGTGACCGACGGTGCGTGCTCGAACACCGCGAACGTGCCCGTGGCGGTCGGCGTCGCCGGGATGCCGGTGTTGACGGGGCCGGACGCGACCGTCTTGCCGTTGTGCCACGTGGACTCAGACTCCGGCGATCCCTCGCTGACATCGACGACGGTGTAGCCGAAGCTGTATCGCTGGTGGTGGATGACAGCGCTCATCAGGGCCTGCCAGACCTGCGGGCCGGCGATCCCATCGGCCGTCATTCCGTTGTTGTCCTCGAATGCCATCAACGCGCCCTTGGTGATCTCGCCAAAGCTTCCGGGCTGCCAGTCCGAGGTCAGCCATGACGGGGTGTTGGGATAGCGCCAGGTGAACCTCCCCGCCGGGGGCTTGATCGCCGCCTCCTCCTGGTCGGCATAGGTCAAGCCCACGCCCGCGCCCTTGTAGTGGAACTTCTGGGGCAGGTAGCCGAGCAGGGCCAGCATCTGTTGCAGTCGCACCGTCGAGCCCGCCGGGATCGTCCAGCTGGCGGTTGCCGCCTTGGCGCCGACCACGCGGATGCCGTTGGGGAGCGGAATGTTGACGGTGGTGCCCAGGCCGTAGCCGTAGCCCTGTGGGCGGAAGATGATGGCGTGGCTGTTGAGCTCATGCCAGGTGCCCGCGGTGGTGGGCGAGACCGGGGGCATGTGGGAGCCCAGGGCCTGTTTGATGGGCTTGGAGAAGGTCAGGGTGATCGGCGTGCTGGGCTTGATCGACGTTCCGGGCGCCGGGCTGGCGACCGCCGTGGCCGCACCGGTGGCCGGGAACCAGCTCACCGCCGCCCGCTTGGAGGTCTCCCACGTCATCGGCGCTGCCTGCACGTCGATCGTGCCGGCGCTCGCGGTCCGCGGCAGCGTCAAGACGCTCTGAGGCGAGCTCAGCAGGTGCCGGGTCAGATGGGCCGCGGTGCCGTAGGCGTACTCCTGAATCGGCGCCTTGAAGCGCAGCGTCACCGGAGCGTGCCCGGAAACGGTGATGTAATGGGAGCGCAGGCTCGCCACGGGAGCGGTGAATGACAGATGCAGGCGCTCGGTCTTACCGGCCGCCCAGGAGATCCATCCTGGCCGCTTGATGATGAGGTACACCGAGATCTTCTGATTGGCCGGGATCAGCGTCCGCGGCCAGATCTTGCCGCCACGGATCGTCACCGGCACGGGGGCGTTGGTGGACCCGCTGACGACGGTCACGCTCTGGATGGAGCCGCCGCCCAGCGGCATCCCGACCTTGGCCAGGGCGGTCGGGTCGGTGGTCAGGCTGGCCTTCGCGGAGGCCAGGACGATGGCCCCCACGGCGACCACGGCGACCACGACGACCACGAAGCCAACGGCCGCCACGGGACCTTTACCAAAGCGCCGCGGGGACGCGCTCAGGCGAGTCCGGTTCTTCCCCGAAGCGCGCTCGCCCCCCGGCGTACGCAGGTAAGAGACATTTGCCACCGCCACAATGGTACCGACCGCGAAGGGGTCATCAACCGATCACCGCCGGGCGTAACGCTTTTGCAACCACTTTTGCTGCGATGTCAGCGCGTAACGCCGCGATGTCAGCGCGTAACCGCGCCCACGGCGGCGCTGGAGACCAGCCTCGCGTACTTGTCCAGGGCCACGCCCGGGAAGGGCCGCTCCGGCGGCCGGTAGTCCGCGGCGCGGGCCTGCAGCTCCTCGTCGGACAGAGCCACATCCAGCCGGCGCGCCGTGACGTCCAGGGTGATCTCGTCGCCGTCGCGGACCAGCCCGATGGGGCCGCCCCGGATCGATTCAGGCGCCACGTGGCCGGCCATCAGGCCGCGGGTGGCTCCCGAGAAGCGCCCGTCGGTGATCAGGGCCACGTCCTCGCCCAGGCCCTCGCCCACCAGCGCCGCGGTCACCGCCAGCATCTCGCGCATGCCCGGGCCGCCCGCCGGCCCCTCGTTGCGGATCACGACTATGTCGCCGGGCTTGATCGAGCTGGTCCGGACCGCCTCCATCGCGTCCTCCTCGCGCTCGAACACCCGGGCCGGGCCGATCTGCTTGCGGCGCGTGTACCCGGCGAGCTTGACGACACAGCCGTCGGGGGCGAGATTGCCGTGGAGGATCGCCAGGCCTCCGGTGTCGCTGAGCGGGCGATCGAGGGGCCGGACAACCTCCTGGCCCTCGCGCTCGGAGGCGGCGGCGGCGATCTCGCCGATGGTCTGTCCGGTCACGGTGAGGGCGTCCTCGTGCAGCAGGCCCGCCTCCTGCAGGCGCTTGCAGACCAGCGGCACGCCGCCGGCCTCGTAGAGGTCGGGGGCCACGAAGCGGCCCCCGGGCTTTAGGTCACAGAGCAGCGGGGTGCGCTCGGAGATCGCATCGAAGTCGTCGATGTCGAGCTCTATCCCCATCTCCTTGGCCACGGCGAGCAGGTGCAAAACGCCGTTGGTCGACCCGCCGCTGCAGGCGATGCCCGCGATGGCGTTCTCCAGGCTCTGCCGGGTGATGTAATCGCTGGGGCGGAGCCCGCGCTTGAGCACGTCCATGACCAGCCTGCCCGCCTCCTCGGCGACCACGGGCTTGCGCTCGTTCACCGCGGGCACCATGTTCAAGCCCGATGGGGATATGCCGAGCACCTCGAAAGCCATCGCCATCGTGTTGGCGGTGAACTGGCCACCGCAGGCTCCGGCGCCGGGCGACGCCGCCTCCTCGATCGCCTTCAGCTCGGCGTCGTCGATCCTGCCGGCGGCGTGCGCGCCCACCGCTTCGAAGACCTCGCCGATGGTGACGCGCTCGCCGTGCAGATGGCCGGGCATGATCGAGCCCCCATAGAGCATCACGCTCGGCAGGTCGAGCCGCGCCAGGGCCATGACCGTGCCCGGAATCGTCTTGTCGCAACCGCTCAGCGCGATCACGGCGTCGAACATGTGGGCGGCGACCACGAGCTCGATCGAGTCGGCGATGAGCTCTCGGCTCACCAATGAGGCCTTCATGCCCTCCGTGCCCATCGTGATCCCGTCGGAGATCGCGATCGTGTTGATCTCCATGGGCGTCCCGCCGGCCGCTCGGATCCCGTCCTTGACCTTGGCGGCCAGGGCGCGCAAGTGGAAGTTGCACGGCATCGTCTCGACCCAGGTGTTGGCGACCGCGACCAGGGGCTTGGCGAGCGCCTCGTCGTCGTAGCCGATGGCCTTCAGGTACGAGCGCGCCGCGGCGCGCTCGGGTCCCTCGGTGAGCGCCCGGCTGCGGTGCTTGACGTCGAACGTGGTGGCGGCGCTCATCGCGGCGGGAACTGTAGCGCCCGCCGGTCGGTCCCCGCGGGCGCGTCAACCGCGCCGCGCCACCCGCCGCGGCCGCCGATCAACCGGCGGCGTCCAGCGGACTGGAGGCCGCGCTGCGGGCCGCGTCGCGCATCCGGGCGCGCTCCCACTGGGACAGGCGCCAGAGGTCGCGCTTGACCCGCGTCGGATCGAGCTGGCGTCCGGGAAGGTGCATGTTGGCGGTGGAGATCAACCGGCGCTCGTCTCCGGTCAGGGCCATCCACTTGGCGAGCACGTCGTCGGAGTCGGGCAGCCTCGCGCTCCCGTAGGGACGGGTCTCATCTGGGAAGGCGACGCAGTATTCGCTGAGCAGGCGGTGCGTCTGAGCCAGATAGGCGACGATCGCCCGGTGCGGATAGAGGAGGTAGGCGTACGCCGCGCCACCCGTGCCGCCCGCCTGCACCGGACCGTCTGACTGGCTTCCCCAGACCCGGATGAAGCCGAGGTCCCGGTACATCGCCCACTCCTCCTCGTTGACGCAGGAGCGCAGCAGGGTGCGGGCTCGCTGCTCGGCGCGCCGCTCGCGGCCGGGGTCGTAGGGCGTGGGCGGCGCCAGGCGCCGGCGCGCACGGTGACGCGACCACAGCTCCTCGACGCGCGGGAAGAGCTCCTCCGAGAGCAGCGCGAGGGCTACGAGAGCGGTTGCGACGAGCGCCAGGAGCACGGCTCGCGGGCCGCCTACCGGCCGCCGGCGGCGCGCGGGAAGAAGATCACGCGGTCGGCGTCGCGGGGTACGTCGGCGAACGAACGGACCATCTGGGCCTGCCGCCGGCCGGCATCGTCATGGAACGGGACCGCTGCCCACAGGCCCGCGTCCAGCTGGCGGCGAAACTCCTCGAGCAGCCGCTCCTCGTCCTGCGCGAGCTCGATATCGCCCTCCGTGATCAGCACCTCTCCATGACCGGGCTTCATCCTCAAGAACCGCACGGCGGGATTATGTCACGCCGAGTACGTCCACCGGACCGGGACCCGACCCCACGCCGGTAAGACCCCGGCGTACGGCGTCAGAGGCGATGCGTTTGGCCGTGCGCGCCGCCTGCAGTGACGTGTCGCCCCACGCCAGGCGGGCGGCCAGGACCGAGGAGTGAGTGCACCCGGAGCCGTGGGCGGCGGTGCTGGGGTAGCGCTCGCCCGGGATCTCAACCAGGGAGGATCCGTCGAAGAAGACGTCGGTCGCCTGTTCGCGGTGTCCGCCGGTCACCACCACCGCGGCCGGGCCCAACGCCCGGATCGCCCGCGCCAGCTCCTCGCTGGACGCGTCCGGCAAGCCGGCGAGTATCCGGGCCTCGGGCAGGTTGGGCGTCACCACCGTCGCGAGCCCGAGCAGCCGCTCGATGAGCGCTTGCGTGGCCGATGGATCCAGCAGCTGGGCGCCTGACTCGGACACCATCACGGGGTCGATGACCACGGGTGTCCCGGCCGGCAGCTCGGCGATCGCGCCGGCCACCGCGGCAACCGTCGCGGCGTCGCCCAGCATCCCGACCTTGACCGCGTCGACGCCGATGTCCCGGGCCACTGCCCGCACCTGGGCCAGGATCATCTCGGGCGGGACCGGGGCGACGGCCGTGACGGCGACCGTGTTCTGCGCCGTGATCGCGGTGATCGCGGTCATGCCGTGAACGCCGCAGGCCGCGAACGCCTTCAGATCGGCCTGGATGCCCGCCCCGCCTCCCGAGTCAGAGCCGGCGATCGACAGCACGCGGGGGATCGGGCGGCGGGACGGCATGGCACGAGGGTAGTCGCGCTCTGCGGCGGATCGGGCCGCCGGGTCTGTGCAGGATCGGGCCGCCGGGTCTGTGCAGGGCCGGGCCGCGGGCTCAGAGCACCGTGAACCGTCCCCCGGGCCCGCGCTGCACCCGGCCCGCCAGTTCCAGGGCGGCCAGCGCCGCCAGCCCGCCGTCGGCGTCCAGCCCAGCCTCACCGAGCGCGTCACCGGCATCGCGCCCGTCGGCCAGAGCATCCAGCAGCCCCTGGAGCCCAGGGGCCAGCGGCGCCCGGTCGCACCCGGCTACCCGCCGCACCCCCGCCCCGAAAAGCGCGTCCAGAACATCTTCGGGTCCCCGGACGAGCTCTGCTCCGGCCCGGAGCAGCTCGTGGGGGCCCGAGGCCAGCGGCGCGGTGATCTCGCCCGGCACCGCCCCGAGCGGTCTTCTGAGCTCGTCGGCGTGGGCGGCGGTAAGCAGGGCCCCGGAGCCGCTGCGGGCCTGGACCACGATCGTCATCGCACTCAGGGCGGCGATGATCCGGTTGCGCGCCGGGAACATCCATCTCCGCGCCGACACGCCGGGACCGAGCTCGGAGATCGCGGCGCCGCTCCCGAGAATCCGAGCGTGCAGTCCCCGAGTGGTCGCCGGATAGGCCCGCTGCGGGGCCGATGCCAGCACCGCGATCGTCGGGGCGCCGGCGTCGAGCGCTCCGGCGTGGGCGGCGGCGTCGATTCCGCCCGCCATCCCGCTGATCACGGTCACGCCGGCCGACCCCAGGCCCCGGCCCAGCGACCGGGCGGCGGCGACTCCGTAGGGAGAGGCTCTGCGGGAGCCGACGATCGCCACCGCGTCGGGGAGGTCGATCAGGCATTCCAGGTCACCGGCGAGGTGAACGACCGCCGGCGGCGCCGCCAGGGCGCGCAGGCCCGCCGGATACGCCGGCCGGCACCGGCAGATGGTCTCCACAGCGACGGCCGCGCACCGCTCGCGCGCCGCGGCGGGCGCGAAGGCCTCGTGCTCACCGATGATCCGGTCGCGCTGGGAGCCGCCCACCGCGGCGATCAGCTCGTCGTCATCGAGCGTCAGCAGCTCTCCGATCCGGGCGCGGACCGGATCCAGGTGGCCGGCCAGGCGCTCGAGCAGCCAGGTCCGCCTCAGACAGGCATCGCAGGCTCCCCGGCTCACGGCACCGCCGCCGCGTCGGCGGCCGTACGCTGGCGCAGGCTCAGCGCGAGCAGGACGTCGGGGCCGGTGACCCGCGGGTGATCGGCTAGGTCGGCGATTGTCTGGGCCACGCGCAGGATCCGGTGACGGCCCCGGACGCTGAGCATGCCCATCGAGTAGGCCCGACCCAGCTGTGCCTGGGCATCCTCGTCCAGGCGCACGCGCTGGCGCACCATCCGCACGTCCATCTCGCCGTTGCAGCTCGCGCCGGTGCCCGAGAGCCGGCGGCGCTGGAGCTCGCGGGACCGCGCCACCCGTGCGCGGGCGCGAGCCGAGCTCGAGCGCGGCGGCGAGCGCAGCTCCTCGTCGGAGGGCCGGCGGACGTCGACCAGCAGGTCCATGCGATCCAGCAGCGGGCCGCTGAGCCGACGGCGGTGACGGCGCAGCTCGATCTCCCCGCACGTGCAGCGGTCGTCGACCCCCGCGAAGCCGCACGGGCACGGGTTGGTGGCCGCGACCAACATGAAGCGCGTCGGGAACTGGAGCGAGCGCTGTCCCCGCACGATGGTCACGCTGCCGTCCTCCAGGGGCTGGCGCAGCGAGTCCAGGCTCGGACGGGCGAATTCCGAGAGCTCGTCGAGAAACAGGACGCCACGGTGGGCGAGGGTCGCTTCGCCCGGCCGCGGCGGAGAGCCGCCGCCGGCCAGTCCCGCGGCGGAGATCGTGTGATGGGGAGCCCGGAAGGGGCGATCTCCGATCAGGCCGTCAGCGTGCACGCCGGCGACGCTGTGGATCCGGGTCACCTCGATCGCTTCCGCCCGGGTCAGGGGCGGAAGGATGGTCGGCAGGCGCCGGGCCAGCATCGTCTTTCCCGTCCCGGGCGCCCCCTCCAGCAGCAGGTTGTGTCCGCCGGCGGCCGCCAGTTCGAGAGCGAGCAGGGGCGCCTGGTGGCCGCGTACGTCGTCGAGGTCAGGCGGTGAGCGGCGGGGACGTGCGGACTCGCGGGCGCCTGGCAGCGTGGGCGGCTCGCCCCCGGCGAGGACCGCCGCGGCTGCGCGCAGGCTGCTCACTGCGACGATCTCCAGCCCCTCCACCAGCGCGGCCTCGCAGGCTCGCTCCCGGGGCACGATCAGGCGGGCGCACCCCGCGCGCCGGGCGCCTTCGGCGACCGCCAGCGCCCCCGGGGAGTCGCGCAGCTCGCCGCCCAGCGAGAGCTCGCCGAACACGGCATACGCGTCGAGGCCATCCCTGGGGATCTGCTCGCTGGCGGCCAGCAGGGCCAGGGCCAGGGCGGCGTCGAATCCGGGACCCGTCTTACGCAGGAAGGCGGGCGCCAGGTTCGCGGTGATCCGGCTGGCCGGGAAGGTGAAGCCCGAGTTCAGGATCGCCGAGCGGATCCGTTCCCGTGACTCGCGCACCGCGGTGTCGCCGAGGCCGACGATCGTGAACGCGGGCAGGCCGCTGCGGATGTCCACCTCGACCCACACCTGGCGCGGCTGGACGCCGTCGATGGCGAACGTGATGACCCTGGAGAGCACACCGCCAGACGCTAGATCGATTCGTGTCAGACGTGGGTCACGACGTGTGCCGATTCTGGGTCTTTTCCGGGGATTTTTGTTGCTCAATGGTCACGATTGGACACCCACTTGTGACGCCTTTCGGCGTAGCTTCGGAGGAGGTGACCAACGACCTGCGCAACCGCCTCGGGGCCGTCGGCGAGGGCCTCGCCGCCGAGCACCTGGCGCGGCTCGGATACGAGATCGTGGAGCGCAACCACCGCACCCGCTGGGGCGAGCTGGACATCATCGCCTTCGACGGACGCACGTTGGTCTTCTGCGAGGTGAAGGCGCGCCGCGCCGGCGGTAGCGCCGGTGGCCCGTTCGACGCCGTCGGCCCCGCCAAGCGGTCGCAGGTGCGCCGGATGGCGGGCGCCTGGCTGGCCCAGCGCCGCGACCGCCCGTTCGCCACCGAGATCCGCTTCGACGCCATCGGGGTCACGCTCGACGCCCGCGGCCAGCTGCTGGCCCTCGAGCATCTGGAGGGCGCGTTCTAGTCGGAGCGTCGGGCGGTCGCTGGGGTGCGAACGTCCGCCCGGAAAAGGTGGATCGGCTCCTGGACTGGACGCGAACCCGCTTGCGTCACAGGGTTCCCGACACGGGCGGGCACTGCGGATCTCGCATGGCCCCACATGCGTGACGGAGATCGGGAGCACCCGTATACCGACCAAAAAGCGATCACTCGCCCACCACCGCCGCGTTGCGAGATCCGGAGTGCCCGC
>Ga0182024_10000782_pt1 | contig 83473 bp, 69 predicted proteins | sample P32metaG_FD_120480 | JGI IMG/M metagenome (GOLD analysis project Ga0182024, IMG submission 120480) | Permafrost microbial communities from Stordalen Mire, Sweden - P3-2 metaG (Illumina Assembly) | ecosystem: Environmental > Terrestrial > Soil > Wetlands > Permafrost | place: Sweden: Stordalen...
CGCCAGCATTGCCCGTCTCCGCTTCACCGGCACCCGCAATTTAACATGCACTTTTCGCAAGCCCCGGCAAAAGGGGACATTTCTACTTTGCCAGCAGGGGGACATTTCTACTTTGCCTTGACACCAGAACGCGCGTCACTTGCCTGCTTGAGATACCGGTGTTAACATCGATCGCCAGCGATTCTCTCGTGTAGCTGTCGATCAGCGTCAGCGTTCGTAATGCGCGCCCTGTTGCCAGAGCATCGGAAACAAAGTCCAGCGCCCATTCCTGGTTCGGTCTCACTACCAGCGGGTTCAGCGGTACCGGTCTTGACAGGCGTTTTCGCTTCAGCCGCCGCACCATCAGTCCTTCGGCTTTGCAAAGACGATGGATGCGCTTCACCTCCACCTGCCAGCCCTTGCGTACCAACAGAGCCCATAACCGCCGGTAGCCGAAGCGCGGTTGTTGCCCGGCGAGTGTTCGTAACGCATCGCGCAGCTCTGCGTTCCGGTCCGGCCGCGGCTCATACCGGTATGTTGAGCGGTCCACTTCGAGGAGCTTGCAAGACCAATCCAGTGCTCGACGAGATAGCAGAAGCGATAAGGCAGTCGTTATCGGACGGCTTTAAAGCAGCAGTATATCGTTGACGCGAACATTGTGGGTGTTTATGCTGACACAACCCAAGTCAATGTCAGTCCAGCCAAGTTCACCATTGAAAGGCGCGCCGAGAGTCCTTTTTCGGAGAAGTTATATTTTTCCAGTGCCCCACTCCACACAGACATACATTTGAGTTTAGTCGAGAAGTTTGAGAGATCACTACTATGAAAAGTTGAATGCCCGACTATATCGAGGGGCTGTAGCGCGTCCTATTCCGGCAGCTCCAGAGATCGGCGGCCCTCCGCCGGTGGGTCGACGGGTAGCGTGGCGCGCTGGTCCGCATCGGCGGTCGGGACGATGCGCGGCAAGACCCGCAGGGAAGGCACCGGGCGCGGTGCCTTATAGGTGGGATGAGCGTCGGGGCTCTGTGCCTCGACATGTGCCGCAAGGTCAGTTAGAGTGCGGAGACAGTCATTGATGGTTGCCCGTTGTGCCGCGTTAACCCTGTAGCTGTCAGGTGGCTTGTTGTGATCGCGATTGAGGAGTTCATCGTAGGAGCGCTCACCCTGCTCAGGCTGTTGTAGCGCATTTCGCATGCTCGTGAGAAGTGTCTCCAACTGGCCGAACAAGGAGCGCAGGCGTATCCATCTGTGGTTGTCCCAGGTGAGTTCGACATCGGGTGCGGGGTGGGCGAAGTGGTTCATGAGGAGACTGCCTGCGTCTGCGCCGCGGGCGGTGAGGATGGTTACGGTTTCGCTGTCCATGTCGAGTTTGAGGCCGCCTTCCTTGTTGTCATCGAGGCGAATGTGAACGATACGATCCCGATACCCTGGCACGGTAATCTGGCGGTTGTCCATCCAGTTGCGCGCCGCGTCAAGCATCCCTCCGGCGTACGCCACGAGCGGCCCAAGCCCGGCAGTTGCGGGAATGCGGTTCCACAGTTCTCCAAGACCTTCTCCATTGCGGCTCGGCATCCAGACCGTGCTGTCCGGCCTGTCCTTACGCAGGGACTGGAGGTCGATCCCGAACGTCGGCCAGCGTGGGAGCGGGTCGTCGAACATGCTTATGGGAAAGTTGCTGCAGATTCCGCCGTCGAGAAACCAGCACCGCTCTGGTACCCGGGGCTCGCCAGGCTGTAGCGCGCCGCCGGGCTCCTTTACCAGCGTTGGGTCTGGTTCGTCGAGCTCGAGCAGGGTGAAATCGACGGTGTAGAGCGGCACGGCGCGAAACAGAAAGGGGAAGCTGAGACTCATGCGCGCTGCGACCACGACGGGCAGGTCGGCGGCATCCGGCAACCGGGAAAACCCGTTGGAGTCCACATCGTCCTTTTCGCTTGCATGCCCCGGATGGTCCATCATCCACTGGATGACCGCATCCGGGAAGTATTCTGCAAGCTCCTTGGGCTTGAAGTAGAAATTTGCGGTATCCAGTGGCAGTCCGTAGGGCCGTCCGTGCGTGACGTTGGTGGAGATCATCCGGAGCTGGATACCTCGATCGTGAAGATCTCCAAACGTGAGGGGCTTCTCGGGTGGCTTCCCCGCGAGATCATTTAAGAACCCGTGGAACCAGTCCGCAAGGGCGGGCTGCTTCGCCCCTGGCGGTGTCTTGCCGGAACAGAGGCCAAAGCCTTTGGGAGGGAGGCTGCGGATTGGCCGCACGAGCACAAACAGAATCCCCGCGACAAAGGTGAGGAGCATCCACGGAAGGGCGGCAAGGATCGACACCAGGATCGACAGTGTCCATACGTGCGGCGTGCCCAGAATCGCGCGGAGCAGGAAACCAGTCGCCACGAGGCTTGGGAGGATCCAGACCACGGGCGCGCCGGTAAGGAGAGCCCACAGTGCACCGCCCGCGCCGCTCGTCGTGTAGCGCACGCCGACATTGAAGAGCACGCGCGCGCTGGGGTCGGGTTGAAAGAGCCAAAACAGGTTTGTGTGCCCCGCCGTCGGTTCGGCGAGGAACTTGGGCAATCTTGCCAAGCCGGCAAAGCCGTCACCCCGCTGCTCGTCTTCGTTAGCGGGATTTTGCCGGCGATATTCTGCCGCTGCCGTCGCGGCGGCGGCGATCGCCCCTGCGGATGTGCCACCGATATTCATAAACCGGTACGTTCTTGCCAGCGTGCAGACGGATGTCGGGTAGACGACGCCGCTGGTAATCCCACCTTTCATGACGATGTCGCATTTCTTGGTGGGATGAAGAAACTCGAGCGAGTTAGTGTCCGGCATACTTGCGCACCAGCCTCCTTTAAATACGCGTGTGGATAACCAGTAACAGTCTACAAAGAAAATTTTCTCGCCTTGTTCGCGCTGTTTAGGCCCGAAAAGCGAAAATTCTCCAGGGCATTCACGAGCAAAGGAACGGAATTTTACCCATTAATGCAATAGGTTGAGTAATAACCTGCCCCCAGCTCATTTTCCGCGTGGTTTACTCGAAACGGGAAAGCGTGGGAGGGCAGTGCGTCGGAACAACCGGACAAAAACACGAATGGTCACTTTTGAGGTACACGCGCCTTCAGCCGCGTCGGTTTTCATACACGGCAAATTACTGACATCAAACCGGATGATCGTGAATTTGCTTCGTTTCGCAGAATCGCCTTTTCGACAGTCGTTGATGCGAAACGGCGCAGAAGTGGTGTTGAGGCGGACTCGCGCTCGGGGAGCCGCCAGCCACAAGCAGATTGCCGTGCTGGCCGCCCCCGCTGGTTGGCCTAACTCTGCCGCCCAACTCCTTGACAAGATTGGGCTACCACCGATTGACCCCGGCGTGCCGAAGTGATAGAGTCCCACCAGCGTTCGGACTGTCCGGTCAGCGCCTGAGTGTAAGTGTCGAGGAGCCTGTCATGCGTCGCCAATTCCAACAGATTCTGAGGAACACCGAGTTCCGCACCCGTTCATTGGTGCGCTCCACGCCTTTGGCGCTTCTTTGCGGCTGCCTCGCGGCCACGTTCGCGCTCTACGCGGCCGAATCCGGCACATTCACGCCGGCCCAACGCAACTTTTGGTCGTTCAAGCCAGTGACAAAAGCTCCCGTGCCCGCGGTCAAAGATAAAGCGTGGGTGAAGACTCCCATCGACGCATTCGTGCTGGCCAAGCTCGAAGCCAAAGGCATCAAGCCCAACCCCGCCGCCGACCGCATCACGCTCCTGCGCCGCGCCACCATCGATATGACCGGTCTCCCGCCCACTCAGGAAGAGATCGACCGGTTCGTCAACGACAAATCGCCCAACGCATGGGACAAGGTGGTCGATCGTCTGCTCGCCTCGCCCGCTTATGGCGAGCGCTGGGCGCGCCACTGGCTCGACGTGGCCCGCTACGCCGACAGCAACGGCTTCAAAGCCGATGAGACGCGGCCCAACATGTGGCGCTACCGCGACTACGTCATCAACGCCTTTAATAACGACAAGCCCTATGACCGCTTCGTAAAGGAGCAGATCGCGGGCGATGAGCTGTATCCGGGAGATCCCGAGGCATTGGCAGCCATGGGCTTCAATCGTAATTGGATCGACGAAACCAACGCCGCCGCCCTCTACCCCCGCCGCCAGGAAACGCTGGACGACATGACCACCGTCACCGGCGTGGCGTTCATGGGCCTGACCTACGGCTGCGCCCGTTGCCACAACCACAAGTTCGATCCCATTCTCCAGAAAGATTACTACCGGCTGCAGGCCTTCTTCGCCAACACGAGCTTCGGCGATGGCCCGCTCCCCGTCAAGGATCCCGCTCTTCGCAAGAAGCACGACGAGCAGCAGGCTCTCTACGACGAAAAGACGAAGGACATTCGCGCCGAGATGGCCAAAATCCTCGAGCCGCTGCGCACCTCCCAACTGGCCAACGGATCGAAAACTTTTGAGACGGACGTCCAGGCCGCGATCATGATGGATCCTGCGAAGCGCGATCCTCTGCAGGCCATGATGTTCCACACTGCGGAGCCTCGTGTGAGCTTCGACGAAGAACCGAACCCGCGCACCCTGCGCTCGCTCAAGGGCGACAGCGGTACCCGCTATGCGGAGCTTAAAAAGCAACTGGCTGAGTTCGACTCCATCAAGCCCGCGCCTCTGCCGCAGGGGCAGTACATGATCGACATCAGCACCACGGCTCCCAAGACGTACATCCTCAGAGGCGGCAATCCCGCGCTCAAAGGCGATGAAGTGCAGCCGGGTTTCTTGTCGATTCTCGATCCCGGCGATGCCACTGTCACGCCGCCAGCCGGGCTCAATTCCACCGGTCGGCGCAGCGCACTGGCTGCATGGCTTACCGATCCGAAGAATCCGCTGCCCGCGCGCGTGATAGTCAACCGCATCTGGAATTACAATTTCGGCGAGGGAATCGTGAAAACTCCGGGCGACTTCGGGATGATGGGATCGCGTCCGACGCATCCCGAACTTCTGGACTATCTGGCATCGACCTTCGTCGAGAACGGCTGGAGCATGAAGAAGCTGAACCGGATGATTTTGCTGTCGAATACTTATCAGCAGTCGTCCGCATTCGAAGCCACAGCGGCCGCGGCCGATCCCGACGACAATCTGATCTGGCGCTATCCGCGGCATCGTCTGGAAGCCGAGGCCATCCGCGATTCCATGCTGTCGGTGAGCGGCCTGCTGAATCCGCAGATGGGCGGCCCGGGTGTTTTCCCGCCGGTCCCCGAAGGTACGATCTCGGAACTCTCCGCCACTGCGGCGGCGGGCGGCTGGAAGACCGAAAAGGACCCGGCGCAGAACAACCGGCGCAGCGTCTATATCTTCGTTCGGCGCAACCTGCGCTATCCCATGCTCCAGGAGTTCGATTCGGCCAACACTTTTGAAAGCTGCGATTTCCGCAAGCCAACGGTTACGCCTTCGCAGTCGCTGGATCTTTTGAATAACGATCTTGTGCTGGAGTGGGCGCAGGCCTTTGCGGGCCGCGTTCTGAATGACAGCGGCCTCACCCCTAAGGCGCAAATCGACCGGGCTATTCGCCTGGCCTACGGACGCACGGCGACTCCGGAAGAAGAGCAACTGCTGACCGGCTTCATCGAGAAGCAGATGTCGGTTCTCAAGCCGCGATTCGCCAACTCGCCGGACGGGAAGATCGACGTGCGTCCGCTGACCGGTGATAACGCCGGCATGCTGAAGCGCTACGCCACGAAGGCGGATCTCGAAACCAGGGCGGATGTACCGTTGCCGATCGGCATGCCGAAGGGTGTGGATCCGGTGCGGGCGGCCGCGCTGGTCGACCTGTCGCAGATGCTGCTCGACTCCAACGAATTTCTGTATAGCAATTAGAGGGAAGAATCCATGTCAGATTTGATGCTCGATAAGCTGCAACATCACTGGAACGTTTCGAGCCGCCGTGAGTTCTTCACGCGGGCAGGAAGCGGGTTGGCCGGCATCGCGCTGGCGGCCATGCTGGCGGAGAACGGATATGCCGACGTAGCGGATCCTCTTGCGCCGAAAAACCCCACAGTCAACCCGGTGAGGGCCAAGAACATCATCTGGTGTTTCATGGAAGGCGGACCCAGCCAGGTCGATCTGTTCGATCCCAAGCCTTTGCTGGATAAGCTGGCGCTCCAACCGGTGCCGCCTTCGTTCCATCCCGAAACTCTGCTGACGGCACAGGGCGCCAAGCCCAGCGACGGCTTGTTCCCCGCGCGGCGGGCTTTCAAGCAATACGGCGAGAGCGGACTGTGGGTATCGGACTGGCTGCCCCACATCGCCCAGCATGTCGACGAAATGGCGGTCATCCGGTCGTGTACATCCGACGCCAATAATCACGTCGGCGGCGTGTGCCAGATGAATACCGGCTCCATTCTCGCCGGCCGTCCTTCGTTGGGAGCGTGGCTGACCTACGGGTTAGGCAGCGCGCAGCGGAATCTGCCCACGTTCGTGGTGATGCAGGACGACAAGGAAATCCTCGGTGCCGTACAGAACTACGGCTCCGGCTTCCTGCCCGCGACATATCAGGGCTCGCTGTTCCGCCAGGGCGATACGCCTATCCTGAACCTGAAGCCGCCTGTCGGGACCACCGATGCGCAACAGCGCAGCAAGCTCGAACTCCTGACGAAGCTGAACGAGAGGTTCGGCCGCGACAAGCAGGACGACACTGAGTTGGACGCACGTACGCGATCTTATGAGCTGGCGTATCAGATGCAGTCCTCGGCGCCCGAAGCGGTGGATCTAAGCAAGGAAAGCGAGGCTACCAAGGAGCTTTACGGTATGGACGAGCCGGAAACCAAGGTGTACGGCGCGAACTGCCTCATGGCGAGGAGACTTGTGGAACGCGGCGTGCGCTTCGTTGAAGTCTACAGCGGCTCCGGATCAGGCTGGGACGCGCACCAGGACGTCAACTCGAACCACACCAAGTGGTGCAAGGCATCGGACAAGCCAGTGGCCGGTTTGCTCACGGACCTGAAGGCTCGCGGCATGTTGAAAGACACGCTGGTGGTATGGGGCGGCGAGTTCGGCCGCACTCCCTTCGCGCAGGTTAGCGCGGGACAGACGCCTGAGAAATACGGGCGCGATCACAACCCGTGGGGTTTCACCATCTGGATGGCGGGCGGCGGCGTGAAGGGCGGCCAGACCATCGGGACCACGGATGAGATCGGCTTGCGGGCCGTGGACGAGCCGCACCATGTGTGGGATGTCCACGCTTCGATTCTCTACTTACTCGGTCTCGATCACCTGAAGACCACCTACATGCACAACGGCCGGGCGGAACGACCGACGGTTACCGGCGGTAACCTGATCACGAAGCTCTGGGCCTGAGGGTACACGCGGCTTCAGCCGCGTTATTGATCAAATCAACGTGAGAAATTCTCCCGCCGGTGGCCGCTGACTTGGTGTGGATTTCCACCGACGGCTGGAACACTCATTCCGCGATGGTGCGGCTTACTTCGTGACATGGCGCCTCGAAGGATCGCTGCCTGTCGCAACAGTAGCCGACTTCTTTACAATCGATGGACCTAAGTTCGTCGAACTCGACCGACTCCTCGACGCTGTACCGACGGGACCCAGATGGCTGGAGCGGCCTGAGATAGCTCGTATCGTCGCGAATGCCCTTTTGAAAGGAGAGCAAGATTCCCAGGTACGAATTAGGCGCATGGGTACTGATGCCGAACCACGTACATGCGGCACTTCGTCCGTTGGGCGATCACGATCTCGCTTCGACCGTCAAATGCATTAAAGGCAGCAGCGCACGTGAAGCGAATCGCTTACTGAAGCGTAGTGGTCTTCGATTCTGGGCAAAGGATTACTTCGACCGCAGAATTCGCGACTGGGACCACGAGGGACGGGTCACCAGGTACATCGAAAACAATCCCGTGAAAGCCGGACTATGTGCTGACGCAATGGACTGGCAGTGGTCGAGCGCCAGCGAAACGCGGCTGAAGCCGCGTATACCAAGGGTACACGCGACTTGAGTCGCGTTCTTCTCTAGTAAATATATTTAATCGCGAATTGCATGATCCGCGGGCCGTAGCCTTGGGCGGCGACGGCGCCGTTCCCGGCCGGTTCGGCGTTAATCTGGCCGAAGGTGGAACTGCTCAGCGTAAGAACCGGAGTGCCCAGATTGATCCTGTTCTCAAGGTTGAACGCTTCCGCCCGAATCTGTATCTTGTGGCGTTCGCGGATGATGAAGTCTCGGAACAAGGCCATGTTAATGCCGAAATAGCCTGGCCCGACTACGTCGTCCACACCGACGTTACCGTATGCTCCGGTGGCCGGGTAGGCGAAGGCGGACGGGTTCAGCCAGCAGCTCACGCTCTTGGTCGCGCAATAGGGGTTCGCAAGCACCTGGTTCGGCCGGTCTCCGCCCAAGCCAGTCAGGTTTTCGCTAATGCCCGTTGTAACGTTGATGGCAGCGCCCGTTCGGATGGTCACGGCCGTCGCAAGGCTCCAATTTCCGGCGATAGCCTGCACAAACCTCTGCGAGTACTTTGGCGATTCGGCGACTATGGAGACATTGACGTTATGGCGCTGGTCTTCGCCGCTAACGCAATTTCCGCGGTCAAAGCGCCTGTTGGAAGCAAGTGTGTAGGACCCTCCCAGGTACTGCGAGATGGGATCCGCTATGCAATGCGCCCACGTCCAGTTGCCCAGTATGCTGAAATGGCTCGACAGGCGGTGGTTGACGGAAAGCAGCATAGCGTTGTAACTGCCGGTGCCTCCGTCGTCGATCACCGATAGGGCGCCGTAGTACGGTCCCTGAGATGGGTTCAAGAGCGTCAACACGCGGCGCGCAGCCACGTTCCCGGACGTGGAACAGGGGCCGGGGGCAGTCAGGCCGTACTGGCCGGCAGCGCAGTTGCCCGGAATGTAGGGCGCAGGATCCAGCGCCTGGGAATCCCACAGGTGAACCGCGTTGCTTCCGATGTAGCTCCCCGACACGAGCCAGTTGGCCCCAAACTGTCTCTGGATGGTGAAGTTCCACTGCTCCACGTAAGTAGCATGGACGTTCAAGGGAGAGGTTATATAGGTTCCCGACTGGGGAAACTGATAACTGGAGCTTAACGTCAGTGGATAGGGATTGCCGCCTGGAAAGCCCAGCCAGGGATTGGAATACCCTCCGGGGGGCTGGGTTAGAGTAATTCCACCGCCGGCAGGTGGTCCCGTCGCGTAGTCATAGAACTGAATGGTAAACGGCCGGTCGTAGAACATTCCCCATGAGGCGCGAACAGTCATTTTCCCGTCTCCTTTGGGGTCCCAAACCATGCCAATCCGCGGCGCGACATCTTTCCAATTTATGTAAGCCGGCCTTTCGTTCGTGTTGAATTGCGAGTCGCCAGGAAAGAAAGTACCGGCAGGCCCGTTGGGGTACACGGTGGAATGCACGTTGGCGAGAAAAGACGCCATATCGAAATGGCTGACATAGCCGGATGTCATCTGCGGATCGATATAAGGCTCCCAGCGGAGGCCATAGTTCAATGAGAGATTGGATCTGATCTTCCAGCTGTCCTGCGCATACACGCCAATATATGTATGGCGCTCCTGGTCAAGCTGGAGATTATTCTGCGTGAAGGAAGACGCATCGCCAAGCAGGAAGTCGGCCGGAGCCATGCCGGTCGTCTGCCCGCTGAATGTGAAGAAGCCGCTGGAATAGGTAGCGTAGTGCCCGTCCTGTGCCACACGAATAAAGTTCGCGCCGAATCCGAGCTGGTGCGTGCCCCGGATCAAACTGACATCGTCGGCGAGCTGATGGGTGGTGATGAAGGAACCGGTGGTGGCGAGTCCGCCATTCGAGAAGTAATTGGTAACGTTCGTGTAAAAGCCGTTAGGCTCCAGGTCCGTTACGTTGACTCCTATGTCCGCCGGCTGGAATTGCGGCGACACCTGTTTTCGAATCGCGGTTCTGTTGATGGCTACGTGGAAGGAGTTGATGGTGCTCGGCCCGAAGATATAGGTATCGCCGATAACACCGGATTGAACCAGATCGTTGGTACCGGCTGCAACCACCGACGACAGGATGGTTTGCGGAGTAGCGGGCAACAGGCCCTGGGACGGAGGCGAGAATTCGTGCGCTGCGTTATAGCGCCCGAAAATCGAGTGCTTCTCGTTGAACCGATAGTCGACTTTCGATACTCCCGCATACTCCTGGTTATCGCTGACGGCGCTGTAAGTGATCCTGCCGCATTGCTGATCGGGCGGCGTGGGGAAATAGGTGGTCATCGCCTTCAACGCAGATGCATTGAGTAACGAGGGGGCGACTATATCGTTAACGAAAGGCGCCTTCAGGGGAATCGTCCGGCCGGAGTTGCAGAGCGGAGAAGCTTCCACCGTAAAGTCGCCCCCGAGCATCGCCGCCGTGGGGAGGAAAGCTACGGCGTTCGCCGGCGCCGATCGCAGAATTGTCTGCTGATAGCCCGCGAAGAAAAACAACTTGTTCTTCTTGATCGGCCCGCCGATGGTTCCGCCGAACTGATTGCGCTTGACGCCGTCTCCCACCGTGGCGAGATAGTCCCGGCCGTTGAAGATCGTGTTCCGGACAAACTCGAAGGCGTCGCCGTGAAATCCATTCGTGCCGCTTTTGGTCACCGCATTGACGGCTCCCTGAGAATGATATCCGTACTGTGCCGGCAGGGCGCTGGTCTCCACTTTGAATTCCTGCAGAGCGTCCGGGAATGGGAACGGCAGGTTCAAAGAATTGAACGGATCGTTATACGTGCCGCCATCGAGCATGTACGATACGCCGGAGACGCCCGGACCCGCCAAGGCGATGATGGTTTCGTTCTGATAATTCTTGGTGGTATTGATCTGGCCGTTGGGACCGGTCGTGGACGCTCCCGAGAGGAAGATGAGCTGGGTTGCGTCGCGCCCATTGAGCGGCAGGTCCACTACCTGCTGAGAGTTGATCACCTGTCCGACACCTGTACTCTGCGTCTCGACCATCGCCGCGGCCGCTTCCACATTTACTTGTTCACTGACCGAGCCGACCTTCAGTGCGACATCGATCGCGGGGTTGGTATCGACCTGCAGCACTATGCCGCTTTGAACATAAGTAGCGAAGCCCATCTTCTTGACTTCAAGCCGGTAGGGGCCTACAGGAAGGGTCGGCAGCAGGTAGGCGCCGTCGCTTGCGCTTTGGGCATTGCGGGTAAATCCCGTTTCAGTCTGAGTCACGGTGACATCGGCGCCTGGGACAGCTAGTCCGCTGGCGTCTTTGACGACTCCGTTAATGGAAACAGTCTGGGCGAGGAGCCCAGCGCCTGTAAAACCAATTACCAAAAATGCTTTAGCGAAAAACCTCATGCGACGTGGCCTCTTCTTTCCGGAACAACTCTGTTCAGCGAGCCTGAATTGGCGAAATTATGACAGCAGGGAAACCCGGAGTCAAGCGAGAGGCCACTCGACTCCAATGAGTTTCTGTGTATCAATTAAAGGGGAGGAAGACTTGAACCATCTTTTAGACGTTGCAGGGGTTGAACGGCCATGGGCCTGAGATCGCTCCCATCCTTGTTGGGGCCCCTGCTGGCAACGGCCCTGTGCGCCCCCGCTCAATCGCTGCCGGAAGGCGCGTTGCCGGAAGGCCAGGGGAAAGAACTCGTCGAAGCGATCTGCAGCGTCTGTCATTCCACGGAGCGCATCGCAGCAAAACGATTGACGCGGCCTCAGTGGCAGGACAAGGTTCTCGAAATGCTCCAGGAGGACCCCGACGTCACTCAGCCGGAAAGGGAGCGGATCGTAGACTATCTGGCGAAAAGCTTCCCTGCAAGGGTCAACATCAATACAGCCGCCGCAAAGGACATCGAGACGGGCTTGGAGCTCTCCGCCGAAAACGCCGCCGCGATCGTGCGGTACCGCGAGCAGAACGGCGGCTTCAAAACAGTCGGCGATTTGAAGAAGGTGCCGGGCGTGGATGCGGCCAAAATAGAGGCAAAGAAGGATCTCCTGGAATTCTAATGGCCATTACGCAGTCCCATGGTTGATCGGACGGTTCTGCAGTATCAATTCCTCGAAAAGCTCGGAGCCGGTGGCATGGGCGAGGTCTTCAAAGCTCGGGATACCCGCCTGAACCGGTTCGTCGCCATCAAGGTGCTGGCGGCCGGCATGTCGACCGATCCCGAGAGCCGCCGACGTTTCGTGCATGAGGCGCAGGCTGCTTCGGCGCTGAACCACCCCAACATCATCACGATTTACGACATCGTTACCGAGGGCGACACCCAGTACATGGTGATGGAGTTCGTGGCCGGCAAGACCCTGCTCGAGCTGATTCCCAAAGACGGCCTGCGCCTGCCGCAAGCGATCCCATACGCCGCTCAGATGGCGGAAGCTCTCAGCGCTGCGCACGCCGCCGGAATCATCCATCGGGACCTGAAACCGGCTAATGTCATGGTCACCGGCAACGGATTGGTAAAGCTGCTGGACTTCGGCCTCGCCAAAATCATCGACCCCGCCGTCGTCGACGATACCGCGAACACTGCCACCCGGATCAATGCGCCATTGACGATTCAAGGCACCATGATGGGCACCGTGAACTACATGTCACCGGAGCAAGCCGAGGGTAAGAAGCTCGACGCCCGCTCGGACATCTTCTCATTCGGCGCGGTGCTCTACGAGATGCTGACCGGCCGGTGCGCGTTCCGGGGAGGCTCAGCCCTTTCGACGCTCTCCGCCGTGCTTCGGGACGATGTCCAACCCATCGCGGAAGTAACGCCTGACGTACCGTTTGATCTCAACCGGATCGTGGAAACGTGCGTCAGGAAGGATCCGGACCAGCGCTTCCAGTCGATGCGGGAAGTACAGACGGCGCTGGCCGCGCTGAAGCGCCAGGCCGATTCCGGCGCGCTCTACGATTCGCCAACAATGAGAACGACGAGAACGATTGTGCCTGTGCCGGCCAAGCCGCGTGCTTCGAAAGCGCTGGCCATCGGTATCGCCTCGCTTCTGCTCGCCGCTGCCGCAATTGGCGGCGGATACTGGTGGACAACCAGGCATGGGGTGCCGCAGTCGCCAGCGCTGATTGCGGCCACTCCACCGCCGGATGGGACCCTCAACAACGACAGCATCCTTGCGATGGCGCAAGCTAAGGTCGCGCCTGGCGTGATCATCAGCCAGATCCGGGCTTCCAAGACGAATTTCAACCTGTCTGCCGCCGAAGTGATCCGGCTCACCAAGGCCGGCGTACCCGCCGACGTGATTGAGGCCATGCGTAATCCACACGCAGAGCCAGCAAACACGCCAGTCATCACACCAATCGTCCTTGGCGACGCCTTGCCCATCCGCCTGACTCTGTCGGAAGACATTCCGACCGATTCCGCCGAAGGAGATCCGGTGCGGTTCAGGGTCGCGCACGATGTTCGCGTCGGGGATACGGTGGTAATTCCCAAAGGCGCCGAAGCGATCGGATCCATTGTCGATGGCGCGAAGAAAAAACTACTCGTCTTCGCGGGCAAAATCACTTTCCGTCTCGACACGGTCGACGCCGTCGGCGATCAGAAAGTGTTTATACGGGCGACGCAGGCCCGGCATGGCGATGGCCCATCCAAACGTCCGGTAATCAGCGTGGGGAAGTCGAAAAAAGTAGCGGCGCCCGCAGGCGGCGAGTACCTGGGGTACATCGATGGCTCGAATACCGTGATGGTGAAAAAATAGCGCATCGCGGACAGGAGACGACCTTCAGCGCGGCGCCAACGCCCTATGCCAGTTCGGTTTTGAGCTTTCTCGGAAGTACAATTAACGCGGGGCGGACCTACTTCGAAGTCACCCCGATCGTCCGCAACCATGTCTCGACCAGCTCGGGCCATCTTGTTATCGGATACTGCGTCCGCCGCAACCCAAAGCCATGTTTGCCTTCGGCGTATAAGTGCATCTCCACCGGAACCCCGCCGTTCTCCAGCGCAATGTAGTAGGCCAGTGAATTGTAGACGGAGTCCACATCGTCGTTCCCGGCCTGCAGCAAAAAGGTGGGAGGCGTCTGCCGGGTGACAGGAAGATCCGGACTTAGCTCAAGCGTTTTGGACGCACTTCGCATATGCCCCGGATAAAGAGCCACTGCAAAATCCGGCCGGCAGCTTTCTTTGTCGGCCGCGTCGACGGTAGGGTACAGGCGTTGTTCAAAATGCGTGCTGATCGCTGCCACCAGATGGCCGCCCGCTGAAAACCCAAGCACTCCGATCCTGCGCGGATCGATATGCCACTCCGCAGCGTGGAAGCGGACTAGCCCCACCGTTCTCTGCGCATCTTCCAACGCCATCGGCGATTTCGGATATGGGCCCGATTGCGGCTGTTGTCCGTTACCCGGTACGCGGTACTTCAACAGCACACACGTAATCCCCTTCGACGTCAGCCAATCACAGACCTCCGTACCCTCGAGATCGATGGCTAAGCCTTCATAGCCGCCGCCAGGAAACACGACCACCGCAGCGCCCGTATTATTATTTGCCCTCGGCGAGTAGACCGTCATCGCGGGCCGCGAGACTCGTTCCACATATACGTACGGCTTACCGGCAACCAGTTCCTCCTTCCCTGTCGTCGCAGAGACCTCCGGCCCCGCCACAGGCTGCGCATCAGGCACGGCTCCCGGCCAGATGGGTACTTGGGTATGTCCCGGCGATGGCTGCCAGACAGCCGTCTGCGCGCTCAGACCGCCAACCGCAAACACAAAACAGAGAGCAAAGATCAAAGGCCCCATCGCATTCCCCCACATATAGTAGCTTGTCTACCTGTAGAATGATACCATCTACTCGTGGAAGATTCCAGACAGGTCGACATTTTGCAGGGCACGCTGAATATGATGATCCTGCGCGTCCTCCAACAGGGCGAGGCCAACGGTTACGAGATTGCCAAGGCCATCGGGCAGAGATCGGAGGATCTGCTGCAGGTGGAGCATGGGTCGCTCTATCCCGCTCTCCGGCGCCTCGAAGCGAAAGGTTTAGTGAAACAGCAGTGGCGTGTTTCAGCTACCGGACGCCGCGCGCGGTATTACGCGTTGACAAGCGCGGGCAAAAAACAAGCCGTGCTCGAGCATTCCCGCTGGCGCACGCTGGTCGAGGCCATCACACGCGTGATGAAGCCGGTGTAGACAATGGCCGATGACCTCCCCGAGGAGCTGGCGTTCCATCTGGACGAACTGAAACAAGAGCGTCTGGCATTGGGCGATACGGAAGCGCAGGCGGATCGATTCGCTCGTATCACACTCGGCAACCGCACGTCCGTGCATGAGGCTGTTCACGAGATTGGTCCGTTCTACTTTCTCGAGATTGCCGCCCGCTACGTTCAAATTGCTCTTCGTACACTCTTCCGGCACAGAGGTGCTTATCTGGCCGCGATCGGGATTCTGGCCCTCGGAATCGGAATGAGCGTGGCGATGTTCTCGCTGGTGGACGCAGTTCTGATCCGGCCCCTGCCGTTTCCGGGACAGGAGCTGATACGCGTCATCTGGAAGGCTGATCCGCTGGCGGGCCCGCACGTCGAGGAGCTTGCTTACCCGGAGTTGCGCGATTTGCAGGAGAACATCACCGAACTCGAGTATGCAGCCGTGATGCCGACTTCGCTTTATGGGTACGGGCAGGTGCTTCAGATGGACGGCGCCAAACCGGTGGAGATCGAAGCCGCGCCGGTTTCGCACGATTTTTTCCGCGTGCTGGGCGTTTCCCCCGCACAGGGCCGCAACTTTGCGAGTTCCGATGAGCGGGTGAATGCTCCCCCTGTGGTGATTGTTTCCGATCGGGTGTGGCGGCAGCAACTTGGTGGGAACGCCAAGGTGGTTGGCCGGCTGATCCGGCTAAGTGGCAAGGGTTACACGGTTATCGGTGTTATGGCACCCGGGGTAGAGTTTCCGCGCGGAGCAGGCTTGTGGCTTCCCCTGGGGGTAGAATCTCGGATCGTGGAACGTCGCGGCGCAACGTTTCTGCAGGCGATTGTGCGCCTCAAAGCAGCCCAATCCAAGGCACCCCAGTCCGGCGACCGAATCGCCCGCCGGGTGAACGAGCTTTTCAAGCGGCTCGCCGCGGATTACCCCGCATTCTACTCAAAATCGCAGCACGGAGTCGTGACGCCGCTGGTCGAATACTGGACGGGATCGGCGCGCATTCATCTTTGGATCATGCTGGGAGCCTCGCTGCTGTTGCTGATTGCATCCACTATCACGTGCGGTATTCTGCTGCTGTCGCGCACGCTTTCGCGCCGGCACGAGATCAACACGCGCGTCGCTCTCGGGGCCAGCCGGGGGCAGATACTATGGCAACTTGCGGCGGAAGGTACGGTGATCGCGACGATTGCAGCCGCGGGAGGTTTGTGGATTGCCGAAGCGGCCATTCGATCCCTCATCAGGTGGGCGCCTCCCGACATTCCGAGATTGCCGGACGCGACTTTGAATCTCCACACGTTCTGGTTCGCGGCCGCAGCGGCGGCGATTGCAGCGGTGGGCTGCTCGGTGGTGCCCGGATGGTTCGCGATACGGATGCATCCGGAATCCGCACTGCGGGAAGGCGGCTCCCGGTCATCGAGATCGCGGCGCGGAGCGAAGACGAGAAACGTGTTCATTCTGGCGCAGGCGGCGGTGACCGTGATGCTTCTCGCAATTGCGGCGCTGCTGGTGCTGAGTTACCGGTCCATGATGGCCGCCAATACGGGCTTTGCGAACCGCGAAGCGTTAACGATGAATCTGCAACTGCGCAGCCCGGAGGCGATTCCAGTCGGGGGAACGGACGTCGAAGCCAGCCGCTCGTTTTATACAAATCTGTTGGGCCGGCTCCGTCAGGCGCCGGGAGTGACGTCGGCGGCTGGGGTCCTGATCCGGCCGCTGGAAGGAACCATCGGCTGGGACGTGCCGTATGAATTCGAATTCGAGACGGCCCGAAGCAGCAACCGGGCACTGCCCAAGGCGAACTATGAAGTCGTTACCCCGCACTACTTCAAGACGGTCGGGACGCCGCTGCTTGAGGGGCGTGACTTCGACGATCACGATCTCGAGACCGGGAACGCCGTGGCAATCATCGACCAGACGCTCGCCGACCACTCTCCGCTGGGTTATCGAGTGCACCTCGGATTGGGTGGTTGGAAAAAGGTGATTGGCGTTTGCTCGGACGCCCGGTACCGGAGTATCACCGCAAAAGGGATCGATATCTTCGTGCCTTATCTGCAGGCTGCGCAACCGACGAACTACCTCGTGATCCGGGGAACGCGGGGCGCCGGGGAACTCACCGCTCTGGTGCGGCGCTCCGTCGCGGAAATCGACTCCCGGCAGGCGATCGCGGGAGTGGCCACTATCGGCGAACTGATTGATGGCAATGCGGCGCGCCACCGGTTCAATATGATTCTTCTGCTGTGGTTCGGGATCTGTGCGGCGATCCTGGCGGCGAGCGGAGTCTACAGCGTAGTCGCGGAGACAATGGTGGAACGGAGAACCGAAATCGCGATCAAGATTGCTTTAGGGTGCAAGAGACCGGGGCTGATCCGCGAGATCGTTTCCGGAACATTGGGCTTGGTTCTGACCGGCGAAGTTCTTGGGTTAGGCGGTGCGGCAGGCGCTGGTTCGTTCTTTTCGGATCTGCTCTATGGAGTCTCTCCACACGACCCGGTTATTCTGGCGTTTATGGGGGTGTGTCTGTTTGCGGTATCCTTCATGGCCGCATTTTGCCCGGCTTGGATCGCAGCCGGGCGCTATTCAAGCGCGTCACTTCGCGTGAGCTGAAGTGGCATCTTGCGATCTGCGGCAGGTGGCGCGGACGATCGTTTCCGTCGTCCGCGTTTGTCTCGTCACCGGAAGAAGGCAGGCCACGGAGAAACGATGGCCTGCTCCACCCCTGAAGAGCGCGAGCCCGTCTACTCCGGCCCGAACGCCAGCAGCACGTTCCCGAAAGGCCCGCCGCCTACGCCGTAGCCCGAGCCGATATACAACATCCCGCCCACGATCACCGGGCCTACCGACGAAATCGAACCGCCGTGGGCCCCGGCAACTTTGTTGACGGTGTCGAAGTCCTTGTTCGTATCGACTTCCCACAGCGAGGCGCCGTCGGTTGTCGAAAGAGCGTGCAGTTTACCCTCCGCGCCTCCAACGAACACAACCCCGGGGATCATGGTCGCGGCGGCATTATTGCTCGTCCGAACGCCGGCGGGATTGATGGGGGCGAACCAGGCGCGCTGGCCGGTAGCCATTTTGAGCGCGACCATGCCTCCGCTGCCCATGCCGTAATAAACGTTTTCCTGATCGGACGCGCCGCCCCAGACGATACCACCGCGTCCGCCGCCGGAGTTGGCGGCCACGCGCCAGATCAGCGCGCCGCGATTATCCGGATCGAGCGCGAACACGTCGCCGTTCTTGGTGCCGGCGATCAGCACGCGCCGGCCGTCGGGCAGCGTGCTCAGGATGGGCGAGTTGCCGATGTCGGCATCGGGACCCATCGTCTCCGGACAAGCCTTGCTCTTGTTCGCGCCGTTACAGCCGCCCATGAACGCATCGTTGGGCTGAGCCTGGTAGGACCACAGAACCTTGCCGGAATCCATATCGACGGCGACGATGGCGTCTCCCAGAGGCTGCGCGGGCTCGGTTTCCGTATCGCCGGTGCCGAAGTACACCGCGTGGCGCACCGGATCGACCGTGGGCGAGTTCCACACCGAGCCACCTGCCGGGCCGTAAAGCTGCACGCCGTTCGCGTTCTTCTGCGTTGGTTTGGTGTCGCCCATAACATAGGTTTTCCAAACCTGCTCGCCGCTGTTGGCGTCGAGCGCAACCACGCTTCCGCGCGAAGTGCAGCATTCATAGTCCTGATTGCCGCTTTGCCACTCTTCCGAAGATGAGACAGGTACGTACAAGCGTCCGTTATAGAGCTTCGGAGCCGCCGTGATGCGCGCGAGAAAGAAATCTTCCACCTTGCGCTTCCAGAGCAACTTGCCGTTTTGCGCATCGAGCCCATAGACGTTGGCCTTGGCGTCGCCGAAGAAGACCGCGTACTTGGTGTTTCCCTGTCCGGTCACGGGACCGATACTGATGGCTGGACGAACGGTTATGCCGGTTTCGTAACCCCAGTAGACGCATCCGCTCTTTGCGTCGATCGAATAGACCCAGCCGATATCGGTGCCGACGAATATACGTCCGGAAGCGACGGCGGGCGGACTATAAGCGCTGATACCCAACGGAAATCCGAACGCCCATTTGAGCTTGAGCTTGGGAACGTCCGCCTTCGTGATGCCGGCTGCTTCCGACCTTTGATAACGCGTGTTCTCTATGTCCGCTCCCCAGCCGCTCCAGAATGCGCCCGCGTAAGGATCGCTCATCGGCGGATTCGAGGCGCAGGCGTTGGGAAAGTTTTTCGGATTGCCGGCTTCCACACTGCCGATCTGCCGGTAGCCGCCCATGAATTCAGACATGCGGCGCTTCTGCGGATCGGTGAGACCCTGGTCATGTTCCGGACGCTTGGGGTTGGAAACCACAGCGTAGATTTGCTCCGGCGTCATTTGACGGATGCGGCGGGCACTCGGCGCTTTGGAGGAATCGTTCTCACGATGGCAGCTCATGCAGCGCGTCTGGAAGTAAGTGAGGCCGTTTTCCATTCCCAGCGGCGGGGGCGCGCCGCCGCGACCCGGGGCCTGCGCCCGCACCACGCTTACCCAACCAAGGCCGCTGGCAGCCAATACTGCTGTCGCACAAATAGCAAAGCGGAAGTTCCGTTTCATAACGTTCCCTAATCTCTCATATGCCCAAGTGTGATGCAAGATTTCGTTGCCGCTCCCTCACGGTCACGGTTCGGAAACACCGTCACTTAGCGAACCGTGACCGTAAAGGAGCGGCAGCGAGTTAAGATAACGTTTCTGCAAGCGATGACGGCGCGCGGCGTTCTTCTCAAGGTCCATCTCTGGCTCGGTCTCGCGGCGGCGATTTTTCTCGCCATTCTCGGACTGACCGGGAGCGTGATGGCGTTCGAAAACGATATCGATCACTGGCTGCATCCGGAGCTTTTTTATGTAAAAGCGATGGCGCGAACCCTGCCCGAACAGGCGTTGATTCGCGCGGTGGAGCAGCGGTTCGCCCCGGCGCGCGTCGCCGCGGTTCAGGTGCTCCGTCAACCCTACCTGGCTCGCGTCATTCAGACCACGGATCGGCGATCGGTCTTCGTCAACCCTTATAGCGGTTCCGTGCTTGGCAGCGTGCGGGGCGGCTTCGCAAGCGACCGGATACTGGGTGGCGTCCATCAGATTCATCTCCGGCTCGTACCAGACCCGGGCAGTGCGCCGCGAATCGCGTCGATCGGTAAAGTCGTTGTCAGCTTTGCCGGGCTGATGTTATGTACGCTGGTGCCAACAGGGCTGATCCTCTTCCTGCGCACACGCCGGACCACTGTCAAGTGGAACGCCTCGTGGTTCCGTATCTGCTTCGATATGCATCACGTGATCGGCGTATACGCGTCGCTGTCTCTGCTGATCGCCGCGTTCACGGGGATCCTGATCGGTTTTGAATCCGGAGAGCGGGCTATTTACGCGGTTACTGGTTCCCATCCGCCGGAGCCTGTATCGCCGGTGCAGTCCACGCCGGTGCCCGGCATCGCGCCCATCAGTGCGGACCGCGCGATTGAAATCGCACACGGCGCCATGGTCAATGCAACCCTTGCCGGTGTGTTCGTCCCGCTCGACGCGAAGGCGGTTTGGACGGTTCTGCTGCGCGTGCCGGAAGAGACCTCGGAGAGTGTACACGGCAGCGTCAGCATCGATCAGTACAGCGGGCGGGTTCTGCAGGTCCGGAATTTCCTAACCGATTCGCCTGGTTATCGGGTGATTCGCTTTAACCGCTCGATCCACACAGGCGATATCTGGGGCATGCCGTCGCACATCGTGGTGTCACTCTCCAGTCTTCTGCTGGTCGTCATGGTGGTAACCGGCATTGTGATCTGGTGGAAAAGACTGGCGATCTGAGATTTTGGATACCGCCCGGCAGCTTACCTCCCGGCGGCCATAACGGGCTTCGGCGCAATAGCCGCGGGCTGCGGCGCGCGGATCATACTCAGGATAATGAGGGCCGCGCACGCCAGTCCGGCGGAGCCGAAAAAGGCGTATTGATAAGTGCCGGTGCTCACGAAGACGCGCGAGCCGAGGACCGGCCCCATCACGCCCGCAAAGCCCCACGCCAAAAGAAGGAAACCATAATTCGTCGCGAGGTGCTTCGTGCCCCAGAAGTCTCCCGCCAGCGCGGTATAGACCGAGATCTGGGTTCCGTAGCAGTAGTAAACGAAGAACAACAGCACGTAGAAGGCGAGGATCTCCTGGCGTTGAATATACAGCGCCGGAGTGACAAGCATTGAGGTCACAATAACGGCCCGCAACGTACGCAGGCGGCCTAAATGATCGGACATCCAGCCGGAGAAGAATCTCCCCGACGCGCTTCCGATGGCGCCGATCGTGATGGCGAATGCAGCGGTCTTCGCGTTCAAACCCGCCGCTCTCGCGAAAGGCACCAGCTGGCTGATCACCATGGTGCCGGCGGTAGTGCCCAGCGCATACGCCACCCAGAGCGCCCAAAAGACCGGGTCCCGAAGCACCTGCGAGGTCCGCATGTTGAGATGATGCGCGACCGGACGTCCCGCGGAAGTGGATTTGCTCACCGGGCCCGTATACCCCTCGGGAGGGTCTTTCAAAAGATAAGCACCGGCCATTGTGAAGACGAAGAAGATTCCAGCCAGAGTCTGGAAGGTGGCGCGCCAGCCGATGCGCTCGATGAGCATTCCAGCCAGCGGCCCGAACAGTCCGGAGCCGCCGGCGAAAATGGCGATGGCGAGGCCGTTGACGAGGCCTCGATGGTGGGGAAACCATTTCGAGCCGACGGTGATCGGCGCGAGATAACCGAAGCCCAAGCCGGTGCCGACCAGCAGGCCCCAAGTGAGATAAAGCATGGGTAGAGATTGTATCCAGCTCGCGAGCAGCAGCCCGAGACTAAACAAAAAGCCACCGATCGCGGCCACTGTTCGCGGGCCAAGACGCTCCTGCAGAAAACCGGCGAACAGGAACATCGAGGCGAGCAGCACCATGTCAATCGTTGGCACGAGCGACGTTTGGGTGCGCTTCCATCCGAACTCACGCTCAAGAGCGGGGACGAACACGCTCCACGCATAATAAGTACCGAGCGCAACGTTCAGAAGACCGCCCCCAACCAGCGCCGGCCAGCCTTGAGGGTCGTCTTTTTGCGGTAGAGCCATATGAATCCTTTGAGTTATTAGACCAGCGGGGGGCTTACCGCGCAACTTCAATCGCGCCGGGCGAGTAATGCACCGACGCGCAATAATGTGGAACACTTGATCGGGAGGCTCCCATGCATATCACGCGTGTCATGTCGATAGCGATCGTCGCAACCCTGCCGGGGCTCGGGCTTGCTCAATGGCTGGACTACCCTTCACTTGGAATTCCCCGGCTCCCCAACGGGAAACCCAACCTTGCCGCCGCCGCGCCGCGAACTTCCGACGGCAAGCCCGATCTTTCCGGAATATGGGCTTGGGAAGACAACCGTCCCTGCCCTCCCGATGGCTGCCCCGATGCCAAGGTGGGACAGGAGTTCATCAGCATAGGCTGGAGTCTCAAGGGCGGGTTGCCCTATCAGCCGTGGGCCGCGGACCTGGTCAAGGCACGCCGCGCCGCCAACAGCAAGGACGATCCGCAATCGCGGTGCCTGCCAAGGGGCGCAATCAGGCTCTACACCGACGGATTATTCAAGAAGATTTTGCAGGTTCCGGGAGAAGTGGCGATCCTCAGCGAACGCAACGCGAGCTACCGGCAGATCTTTACGGACGGCCGACCTTTGCCCGTCGACCCGACTCCATCGTGGAATGGCTACTCGTCGGGTAAATGGGATGGAGACACGCTGGTGGTGCAGACGGTGGGGTTCCGCGACGACCTGTGGCTGGACTCCCAGGGAAGCCCTCTTACGAACGCCGCCAAAGTGACGGAACGGTTCCGGCGGCCTAATTTCGGGAAACTGGAAATCGAAATCACGGTGGACGATCCGAAGGCATACACGGCTCCGTGGACGATCAAGATCAATCAACCGATCGTCCTCGATACCGAACTGCTGGATTACATCTGCGCGGAGAACGAGAGGGACACGCCGCACTTCACCGCGAAGTAAACCATACCGCTCCCTTTGGTCACGGCTCCGTAACCCCTTCAGAGCCGTGACCAAAGGGAGCGGTGTATTTGAACTAGGTGCCGGGGTTCACACCCCAGCCGCGCAGCGCATCGGACTCGTCGTCGTGGATGTCCAGCACTCTGGAGAGTCCGGTCATCTGCAACAACTCCTGCACTCGCTTGGGAACAACGGCTAATTTCAGCGCGCTGCCCTTGTGTTTCGCGTTCGTGTGGCCTGCCGCCAACTCCCCGAGACCGGCGCTGTCGATAAAAGACAATTCCCTGAGATTCAGGAGAATCTTCCGCGCGCCGCCCGCCATCGCTTCCTGTAACACCCCGCGAAACTCCACGGGACCGGGACCGAGCGTGAGGCGGCCGGCAATATCGACAACGGTGACGTCACCGATGAGGCGAGTTGTCAGCGTTAAGGCCACGATATTCCTCGCCCGTAGCATAACAGAGCCAATTCCGAATTCGACCGTCCCCATTTTAAATGCACTGAATCCTTACGCCCCCGTCAGGCCGGCTTCTCTGTCATCCAGGCAGTCCCATGAAAAATGCCTTACGAATTTCAATCACTGCCGCCATTCTGATGCTCCCGGATGGAGCGGCCTTCGCGCAGACCCAGGAGGCCGCGTCATCGGGCGCGAGCACCGATCTGTTTATTATGTTCGGCTCCGATTTCGATCGTCCCGGCCTGCTGCCCCGAGCGAATTACAACCTCGGCATCGGCCACACTTTCGGCTTCCTGAAGAAGGACTGGTTCGGCGACGAGCTGACCTTTGCGTACACCTACGAGAACAGCGGAACGCACGGCTTTCTGCACACCGCTTCAGGTGAAGACACCGAATCCATCGGAGTCATGAAAAACTTCCCGCTGCCGAAGACGAAGCGCGTGACCGGTTATACGTGGACTCAGACGGGACTAACCACCTTTACCGGCAATGCGCGAGTGCAAAACAGGCTCGACAGCGGCGTATCGCTGGGAGCGATCGCTCATTTCAACGACCACAACTCAATCTGGATACAGGAAAGCTACAGCAAAGTAGTCACGGTGCCTTGATACACGACATCAAGCATCGGATACACGTGGAGTTGGTAAGGGAAAGAAAACCGGCTCCGAGTATTTACGGAGCCGTGACCGCAGGGAGCGGTTGTACAGCGTTGGCATCCTACTCGCCGAACACAATTACGACGCCTTTTCCGTGGCTGCCGAGAATTCGATCCTCCAGTCCCGCGGCCATCGCGACCCACTGCTTGCCGCCCGTTTGGTAGGTGATCACACCGCCGCCTGCCGCTTGCCCGGTCGGTATCCGATGCAGCAGCTTGCCGTTCGCTGCGTCGTATGCCAGAAAATCGCCGTTGAGGTCGGCGGTCATCACCAATCCGCTCGCAGTGACCGCGATCCCGGCTACCATGGGAGTCGTCATCTTATTGCGCCAGCGGACGATGCCGGTATCCGCGTCGACAGCCGTCACCCAGCCGAATTTCGCGGCATCGCTGTCGCCAAAACCGTTCGCCGAGCCAAGGAAATTCTTCCCCTCCTCGAATTGGGGCATCTTCGAGTCTAATTTCAATGTCGTGCACCAGTCCATGCTGTTTACGTAGACCAGGTTTGTCGCCGGCGAATATGCGGGGCCGTTCCACAGCACTCCGCCTCCGGCGCCAGGGCAGAAATGAGTGCCCTCGGGAGTCAGCGGAGCATCTGTATTCTCGATGGTGGTCACGGGCGTCTTCCATGCCACTTTACCCGCTGCGATATCGATCGCGTGCAGGAATCCGTCTTTGCCGGCCGCCATCGCGCGCCGCTGACCGGCCTTTGTGGTGATGAGGGCCGGGGCGGCGGCCTGATCCCAATCATGAATATCGTGCGGCACGAGTTGATACCAGGTGCGCAGCGAACCTTTTTTGGCGTCGAGCACCACAATCGAGCCGGTGTAGAGGTTCGCGCCCGGACGATAGGCGCTCGAGAAGTCCGGCCCCGGATTGCCTGTCGGCACATAGAGGGCGCCGGAATCCGGGTCGATGCTGAGGCTGGTCCAAACCGATCCGCCGCCCACGCGGACTCCTTTGGGCCACGATGCATCTCCTGCAGGAACGACGGCAAAGGTCCAGACGATGCGTCCGGTGGCGGCATCAAGGCCGGCGATGACACAACCGCAAGCTTTTTCAGCGCCCGATGTGCCGATGAACAACATCCCGTTCCAAACCAATGGCGAGGCCGCGATAGTAGCTGGTGTGCCGTTGGTTTCCTTCAACTGCGTGGACCAGATCTGCTCGCCGTTGCGGGCGTCGTACGCGATCACGTAGCCGTCGCGAAATCCGCGGTATACGCGACCATCGGCAAACGCCACGCCGCGCACCGTGCCTTCGGGAGCTTTCAGTTCATGCCGGACGCGCCATTTCAAAGCGCAGGAGGCTGCGTCGATTGCGTAGGTGTACTCGGGACTCGTTAAATAGAGCGTTCCGTTCACTTCCACCAGACTGCTTTCAATAGTGGTGTTTTCCGGCAGCGGATAGGAGCACACCTGGTGGAGATTCGAAACATTCTTCGGGGTGATCGCCGAGAGCTTGGAGAATCCGGTCGATCCGTAGTCGTGGCTGTGCTGCGGCCAATCTCCCTGCCAACCCCACGCTGTCGCAATCGCAAACAGCAAACCGCCAGTAAACCGGATCGAACGCATAGTCTTCAAGGGAAAGTATAGTGCAACTCCACTCCCCGGTTGGTCAACTTTGCAGCGGGCGGCCGGCGGATCGCACGGCGCCATAGTGTGGAATCTGGCATCATAACGTGAAAGGACACCAGATGCGTTTCATTCGAATTTCCACACTCGCGGTTGCCGTCGTCATGCTCATTCCGGCGCCGGGCAAAGCGCAAGATCAAACGGAGGTTTCCCGCTCGGTCGCGGGCGGCGGAATTTCGGCCCCCGGCTGGACGGGGAAGATCGACGCCAATGAGGAGAGGGCCGGCCAGAAGTTGACTAACGCGAAGCTGTCTCAGGAGGGCGGCGCGCTGCATGTGGTCACCGGCCCCGCCGTGACTTATTGGAATCCCGCGAACAAGGCGACCGGCAACTATACCGTGAAGGCCACTTTCAATGAGCCGAAATTCATGAACCTGAACAGCCATCCTCATCCGTACGGCATTGCCATCGCGGGCAACGAAATGGGGACGGCGCAGGAAAGCTACCTCTACTGCGCGGCGTACGGCGATGGCACCTTCATCGTGCGCGGATTCGGTCCGGACGCGTTTCGGATGAACGGCGGCGGGCCCGAGGCGAATGCCGCGGTGCACAGAGCCGCCGGCCGGGGAGAACCGGTGACGCAGGAGATCGCGATGTCCGTGAAAGGCGACCGCGTGGAGTGCGCCATCAACGGCACTGTGGTTGCCGGCTACACCAGGGCGGCGCTGGTTGCTCCTGGTAAGCTGAAGTCCACCGACGGCGTGTACGGAATTCGCTTCGCGCACAACACTGAGGTTACGGTAACGGGCTTAACCATGGCAAAGAACTAGCTGGCGACCGGAAGCGTTCTCTCGTCGAGATGCCAATTGACCAAACGCGCCGCCATTCATCCTGGTGCTCAACGGGAAGGGGCTGAAGAAGTAGGCTTGGCAGGCGGTTTCGAAGAAGTAGTAAGGAGCAAACGAAATCGGCGAATGGATGTACGTGCAGCAGGATCCCGCGGAGGGTCTTGTCCGGCTGCACTTTTTTCGGTCGGGAAAAAGCAGTCGTCGGGCGAGATTGAAACGCGAATTACGGTACACGAGTTCGCCACCCCTCCGATCGGAGCTTTGCAGTTCTTCGCCATGGCCGACATTGAGCTGAATCAGAAAACGGCAAAGTACCGGCCCAGCGGATGGAGCGACACGCTGATGGGCGCTCTCTCGGAATGCATGAGGAATCTCCGAAAATTCGAGTATGAAGGGCCGGAACAGCACTGAGAGACAGGAAGGCCGGACAAGCGTCGAGATGAGTCCTGACCACGGGCATCGATCAATTGGTCACCTTGTCGCTGGATAAGGCCTGTCCAGTCTGCTTCGCCTGGGCAAGCACGCACGAGTGCGCGCGCCACGTTGTTTTGATATACAATCGCTCATCATGATCATCGAGACCAAAACTCGCCTCGTGGAGCCGGATATCACGATCTTCGAGATCTCCGGGCGCTTGAATCTGGGTAATCTGCTGCAGTCCGTGGAGAGTTCCATTCGAGGCCTTATGGGCGGCGGCGCGCGCAAGATCGTGATCGATCTGACCGGGCTGACCGGGGTCGACAGCTCGGGCATCGGGACGCTGGTCAACTGCGCCGGGGAAATGGATCAACTGGGCGGCCATATGCGCGTGGCGGGCGCACACGGTTCGGTCTCGAAGGTATTCGAGACGATTCACATCGACCGCATCATTCCGCTCGATGCGGATGTCGCGTCGGCTTGCAGCCACCTTTCGAGCCGCGCGACGACTGCCTGAACCGCCTGGACCACGGAAGAGAGGAGAAAATCCCATGCGTAACCAAGGGATCAGTTTCAAAGTATTGTCGATCGGCGGTGTGGCCGTCCTCGCGCTTTTTGGGCAAAGCCCGCAACCCACCTGCCGTCACTGTCAGGCAACTTACATACCGGTGAGCGAGTTGGACGCCTACACCGCGAAGGCCGTCAAATACAACATCGTGGATCAGCAGGTTCGCTCTGTGGACATTGGCAAGGTGCAGGTCGGCATCGGCATGGTCACGCGGGGCAAACTCCTTGCGGGGACCACGCGGAAAGGGGCTGTTGCGGAACACGAAGAGGTCAGCGAGGTTTACCACGTGATCGAGGGAACCGCGACCCTCCTGACCGGCCCGGACCTGGTCAATCCGGTGAAGCGTCCCGACGACGAAAAGACCGTTCGACTGCAAAATGGCCCCGGCTGGAGTTCCGATTCGATTACGAATCCGCAAGTCCATCACCTCAAGCCAGGCGACGTGGTGATCATCCCGGCGGGGACGGGGCATTGGTTCACCGAGATCCCCGATCACATCACTTATATGATGGTGCGGATCGATCCCGACAAGACCGTGCCGACCAAGAGCCAGGCTGAATCCGAGGCCGACCTGAAGGTGATTCCCCCTGGAAGGTAGGCCCCGGCTGACGCGGCGTTCGGCATTGCAAGCTATGGGCGGAGCTGTGGCGCTCGGAGCGTTTCCACGCGGAACGGCAACGGCTGCAGGTCCCGCAAGTCAGGTCGTGACCACGCTCAGCGCGTATATGAGCGAGGCCTGGAACCGGCCGCTTCCCGCTGATGTGATCGAAAAAATAAAGCATCACATCCTGGATACCTTCGCCGCGATGATCTCCGGTTCCGAGTTGCCGCCCGGGCGCGCGGCCATCCGTTTCGCGCGTGCGTATGGAGGGGCAAAAGTTGCGATGGTGGTGGGCTCGAATATTCTGTGCGGGCCGATCGAGGCGGCGCTGGCCAACGGCGTTCTCGCCCACGCCGACGAGACCGACGATTCCTGGCCCGGAGGGTGGCATCCCGGCTGCAATGTCGTCCCCGCGGCGCTGGCCGCCGGAGAACAGTTCGGAATTAGTGGCACACATTTCATGCGCGCGGTTGCCCTCGGCTACGACATCGGAGCACGTGTCCTGGTTACCCTCCGTCCGGGTGTCTCTGAAACTCATAAGAGCACGCATAGTATCGCCGGAGTGTTCGGCGCTGCCGCGGCCGCGGGATGTGCCGCAAAGCTGAATGCTCAGCAGATGCGGTGGTTGCTGGATTACACGGCGCAGCAGTCCTCGGGCATCGCCGCGTGGGATCGCGATACCGACCATATCGAGAAGGGCTTCGTATTCGGCGGCATGCCGGCGCGCAGCGGAGTCACCTCCGCATTATTGGTTCAGTCGGGCTGGAATGGTATCGACGACATCATGACGGGCGACGATAATTTCCTGCTGGCCAACGCGCCTCACAGTGACGAGAAGGCTCTGATCGACAAACTCGGCGAACGTTATGAGATCACGCCGACGAGCATCAAAAAATGGACGGTGGGATCGCCCATCCAGGGGCCTCTCGACGCGCTGGAAATTATGCTTAAAAAGCATCCCTTCGAGCCGGACCAGGTGAAGGAGGTAGTGGTGCGGATGAGCCCGGGTTCCGTCGTGGACAATCGCGAGATGCCGGACGTCTGCATTCAGCACATGATCGCCATCATGCTGATCGACAGGACCGCGACATTCCGTTCCGCGCACGACAAGGCGCGCATGCAGGACCCCGCCGTGCTCCGGCAGCGCGCGAAAGTGCGGCTCGATCCTGGAGCGGGACCGCTCGTTGTAGTCGCTCTCGCGGACGGGACCCGTCTGGCCGAGGATGTGAAGGCGGTGCTTGGCACGGTGAATAACCCGATGACGCGGGACCAGGTGGTGGCAAAATGCCGCGGTTTGATGACACCTGTATTGGGCGCGGCAACTGCGGGGAAGATCGTGGAGCGAACTCTCGACCTCGACAAGATGCAGAGTATCCGTGAGCTTCGGCCTGTTCTTCAACGGGCTTCCTGAGCGGCGGGAATTGTATTACCATCGATGATCATGCGCAGACTAATCGGCGGTTTCTCACTATTTGCAGCAGGACTTGCGGTGGGAGTTTTCCTGATGGAACCCGGCCTCGCCCAGCAAAATCGGAATCCAGGCCTGCGGCTGAATCACGTCGGAATCTACACGAAGGATTACGACGAATCCATGCGCTTCTACACGCAAACGATGGGCTTTCGCGAGGCGTTCACGATCAAAGATAAGGATGGCAAACCGACTCTCACCTATCTTCAACTGAGCAAGGACACATTCCTTGAGTTGGCGCCGGCAACGGCGGAGCGTCCCGCCGGACTCAGCCATATTGGCTTCTGGCCCGAAGATCTGAACGCAGCGGTGGCGGCCCTCCGGCAGCGCGGCGTCAAAGTGGACGACCCTCGAACCGGCGCCACCAAAACGAGCATTACGAACGTGATCGATCCCAACGGCGTCCGGCTGGAGATGCTGGATTTTCTTCCCGGTTCGCTTCCGCGAAAAGCCATTGACGATTGGAAGTAGTCGCACACTCTACGGGAACTTTCCCTGTTTGGTTCTCGTTTGAGTCCGTGTGACTCTCCGAATTCTCTGCTGCGCCGCTACAGCAGTCTCCTGCGGATTATTGTTCGCCCAGCAATCGGCGGTGAAGCCGCTCGTGATTCGCGACGTCACGATCATCGACTGCGCGGGTCATGCGCCCCGGCCAGCCATGTCAGTCGTGATATCGGACGGGCGGATCACTGCGATTGGTGCCGCGGCGCGCATTAAGGCGCCCCCTACCGCGGAAATCCTCGACGGCCGCGGCAAGTACCTGATTCCAGGTCTCTGGAATATGCATGTCCATCTTGGTGCCTATGCGGACGGAAAACGCGCCCTCTCCGGGTTTCTCGCCGAGGGCATCACGGGTGTGCGGGACATGGGATCACCGCTCGAGGATATCCTCCGATTAAGGCAGGAGACCAATGACGGGACGATTCCAGGACCCGCAATGGTGGTTGCCGGCCCCCTCATCCAGGGCCCACTGCCATTCCAAATGCCTGTGTTCATTTCGGTGAAAGAGGTCGCGGCAGCCCGTGCAACGGTCGATATGCTTCACTCTCGACGCGTGGACTTCATCAAGGTACAGGATATGATTCCGCACGACATTTATGTGGCCGTCGCAACGCAAGCGAGACTCGACCATCTTCCTTTCGTGGGGCACATCCCGCCCACCGTACTGCCTGAAGAGGCTTCCGATTTTGGTCAACGCAGTATCGAGCATTTGGGAGGGCGCTTTTGGGGTGTGCTGATCGGGAGTTCGGCGCGGGAGCCGGAATTGCACGCACTGGAGGTTCAAATGTACCAGGATATTCTGACCGCGCTTGGGAACAAGCAGATGCCGCCGACGAGCAATATGCGTTCCGCGTTTACGCGAGCCGTCGTTGAAAGCTATGACCCTGAGAAGGCGGCCGCATTGATTCGACGTTTTCGGAAGAACGATACATGGCAGTGTCCGACTCTGGTCGCGCTGCACACGTTGTGGACTGACGACGCGGCGCAATACAAGCCCGAGGATCTGCGTTGGGCCGACCGCCTGCTTGCCAAAAATGCGGAGATTGTCGTCAGGATGCAGAGGGGTGGCGTAAAGCTGCTCGTGGGGACGGACCTGGCGCCGGGCGCCAGGAACGGTACTATCCACGATGAGCTCGCATATTTGGTAGATGCCGGCCTCACTCCGATGCAGGCGCTCGAAGCTGCCACTCGAAACGCAGCGGAATTTCTTGGCAAACTCGACATCGCCGGCACCATCGAGCGAAATAAGGCAGCCGACCTGGTGCTGCTCGATGCCAATCCGCTCGATGATATTCACAACACAACGCGGATATCCGCAGTGATCGTTCGCGGCCGCGTTGCCTCACGTTAGGCGCGGAATAACGGCCTCGCGGGTCCGGCGCGGCTGGGATACAATCGATTTGCCATTGCCACGTATGCATCGAAGCGCGTACTCCTCCTGCTTACTCTTCATAGCTCTGGTGTTGAACACCCCAAGCCCGGCGCAAACGCGGGTGGGATTCAACCTTTCCGGCATGTGGTCGTCGATGTACCACGAAGACGAGCTTGAGCGCACCGATCCGGGCGCTCCCGTGGGGGATTATCTCGGCCTTCCCATCAATGACGATGATCGGCTCCGGGCCGACACCTGGGACGCCGATCTCATCTCGGTGCCGGAACATCAATGCATCCCCCACTCCGCCCCGTACGCCATGCGCGGGCCTTCAAATCTGAAGATTTCCACCATCGACGATCCCACCACGGGCCAGATCGTCGCATTCGTGATCGATGGAACCTATGCCGGCCCGCGGACGATCTGGATGAACAACCCGCCCCGGCCTTCGCAATTCGCGGCGCATACATGGGCCGGCTTTTCGATCGGAACATGGGAGGGGGACACGCTCCGGATCGAGACGACTCATATCAAGTCGGGCTATCTTCGACGCAATGGCGTCGCGTTCTCCGATCTTGCCAAGCTGACCGAATTTTTCGACCTGCACGACAAGTACCTCACACTGACCACGGTTACGGAGGATCCGGTCTATCTGACGGAGCCGCTGGTGCGGTCCGAGAGTTGGGTGTGGAATCCCTATCAGATCTTCCAACCGATCGCCGGTTTTGGGGCTTGCCTGCCCGACCCGGAGCTTCCTCATCCGCACGGTTGGGTTCCGCATCACTTGCCGGGCACCAATACTGTGATCCGCGAATTCCCGAATGAGTACGGCATACCTTTCGAAGCAACGCGAGGCGGCGCGGAAACCATGTACCCGGAGTATCAGAAGAAACTGAAACAGATGGTAATTCCCCCGGCCAAAGTGTTCGAGGAAAAGTTTGCCCGGGAGCATCAAAAGGAACCCGGCAAGTGAAGCTCGCGGTGCTGCTGGCCATCCTGACTTGCACTCTCCCGGCGGCGGATGACGTTCCGGTTGAACTGCTCCACGTTCACGGCAACGTGTACCTGTTGGCCTCCACTCTGGGAAACGTGACCATCCAGGTGGGCAAGGATCCCGGTCACGAAGGAGTGCTGCTGGTGGATACGGGCTCCGGCGCCATGGCCGAGAACATTGCAGCCGAAATCCGCAAGCTGTCTCCAGCGCCTGTTCGTTTCATCGTCAACACCAGCGCCGAGCCGGACCATACCGGCGGCAACGAGGCAATCGCCAAACCCGACACCCACGTGTTTGGCACACCGGACGCCGTGGCTGTATTCGCGCAATCCAACGTTCTGGCCCGAATGAGCGCGCGAGGTTCCGGAGTGGCCACGGGCACCTGGCCCACCATTACATTCGACGATCGAAAAGCCCTCGACTTCAACGGTGAGACTGTGGAGATCTTTTCCGAAAAGGGCGCGCATACGGATGGCGACAGTATCGTATTGTTCCGCGGCTCCAACGTACTCAGCGCGGGCGATATTTTTCTCACCACCGGTTACCCGGTGATCGATTGGAAACGCGGGGGAAGCATCCAGGGTGAGCTGAAGGCGCTGAACCACATCCTCGAACTGACGGTGCCGCATCACATGCAGGAAGGCGGGACGATGGTGATTCCGGGTCATGGCCGCCTGTGCGATCAGGCTGACGTCGCGGACTACCGGGACATGATGACCATTATTCAGGATCGCATTGCCGACGGAATCGCCAAGGGTAAAACGCTGGACGAAGTGAAGGCGATGAAACCCACGCGGGACTATGACCGCCGCTACAGCACGAGTTCCTGGACCGGAGACATGCTGGTCGAGGCCGTATACAGGAGCTTGAAATGAGTCTGGGCCAGCCTGGTGGGGCGGATGATCGCTTCTTGTCGTCTGCCACTCAGCACCGGACAGACCACACGAAACGATGGTCTGCCCCGCAAGCAGGAACGCGGCTGATGCCGATCATTGTTGGATTGCTGATCGTGCAAACGGCGCTTCATGCGCAGAGCCCCAAAATCGCCGCGCCGATCGACCTGACCGGCTACTGGGTTTCCCTGATCACAGAGGACTGGCGCACGCGCATGTTGACGGCGCCAAAAGGCGACTACTACAGCATTCCGCTGAATGCGGAAGGCAGAAGAGTGGCCGATACCTGGGACTTCGCCAAAGACATCGCGGCGGGAAAGCAATGCATGAGTTACGGCGCTCCCGGCGTCATGCGCGTTCCGGAGCGGCTGCATATCACTTGGGAGAACGACACCGTTCTCAAGCTTGAAACCGACGCCGGAAAACAGACGCGCCTTTTCTCGTTCAACACAATCCGGCTGGCCAACGCCGCCCCCACCATGCAGGGGATTTCTTTGGCTCAGTGGCACTCTCCACAGCTTACGCGCAGCTATACGTCGAAGTTATCCGCGCAGGATCCTAACACGCCGGGGTTTCCAGGAATCGGAAATACACGCACCGCAACGCCCGATACAAGGAAGCTCGGTGGCACCTTGAGAGTTGTGACCACCAACCTGCGTCCTGGATATTTGCGCAACAACGGCGTGCCGTACAGCGCGAATACAGTCCTCACGGAATATTACGACGTTCACGGCGAGTACCTTGTGATTACGCAGATCGTGGACGATCCGCAATATCTCGATGTACCCTGGGTGACGAGCAACCATTTCAAGCGGGAGCCTGACGGATCTAAGTGGGATCCCCGGCCGTGCGAACTGATCCCGCCATCGAAATAAAGCCGCTCCCTGTTTCGGGCGCGAGTTCCTCCAGAGGCCGATTTTCCGTATCGATCCCGAACATCAAAACCGCCAGGCCCTGCAACAAAAGAAGCCCGCAAAATACTTCCAAAATCAACGCGATCCCTCCACGCTGATAAGCCCACACCGTAAACCACGGCACCACCGTAGCGGCCGCGCGTCCGGCTGTCATGCATACCCCGGCGCCGCGCAGCCGGTACGAAGTAGGAAACAGCTCAGGAACATAAGACGCCAGTCCGAGCGCGACCAGAAGATAGAGGGACAAGAACAAGAAAAATCCAACGACCGTCGCAGCCTCGATCGACGGCACCAACGCATACGCCGCCCCCAGGCCCGCCGCGAAAACCGAAGCCGCCGCCAGATTCGCCCGGCGTCCCGTCCGATCCGCCAGGAAACAAGCGATCAAAGGTCCGAACGGAGCGCCCAGTGACATCAGCATCGTGTAGCGCAGAGATGCGGATACCCCGAGCCTCTCGATCACGAGGAAAGTCGGCAGCCAGCTCAGCAAGCCATAGAGCACTACGTTAATGGTGACCGTAATAAGGCTCCCCAGCAAAGTGCGGCGTATGACGGCTCTGGAAAAGAGAACGCCCAGGCTGGCCCGTCGCAGCGGCGTTTCCCGGACCGCGCCGACCTTCAGCTCGGTTAATGGAATCCCCACCTCCGCTTCGATCTCCGTCATCACTCGATCGGCTTCGTCCACGCGGCCCGCGCTCTCCAGCCATCGCGGCGATTCCGGCATATTCGTGCGTGTTTTCCAAACCACCAGCGCGCCGACGCCCGCCAGCGCAAACATCGCGCGCCATCCCAGCGCCGGGATCACGAAGTACGCTGCGAGCGCCGAAACCGCAACGGCGGAATTTGTGATCAGCGTGAGCAACGCTACCCAGCGGCCCCGCCTGCGCGGAGGGACGAACTCGGACAAGGTGGAATATCCGATCGCCAGCTCCGCTCCGAGTCCAAGTCCCATGATCAGACGAATTCCGATCAGCCATTTCATTGAAGGCGCGAATGCCGCTGCGACAGATGTCACCCCGATGATCAGCAGGTTCACCTGCCAGGTGAATCTCCGGCCGTAACGATCGCCCAGCACGCCGGCCAGAAAACTCCCGATCAGCATCCCGAGGAACGTCGCGGAAATGAATTGCCCGTTGCTTCGCAGGGTCGACCACCCCGAAGCCGCCATTGCCCCCAGAACGCTTCCCTGCAGCATGGCATCGAAATAGGCAAGGAACATTCCGGCCCCTATCAGGAGCAGGATGCGGCGATGGAAGGAGCAACTCGGAAGCCGGTCCAATCGCTGTGCTGCGGTGTATCGGGGCATGAACGTGAAATCCAGTATAAGTCTCCAGCCGCCGATTAAAGCCGATGAACGCGGATTAGAACTTTAGGAATTGAGTTCGCCCTATCCGCGTTTATCGGCGTTGATCGGCGGCTGAGTATGGTTCTTGACTTCTCAGGAGAGCGCGGCGTTCAGGATTTCCTGGATCAGCGCGTCATAAGTCATACCGTCCGCGTTCGCCGATTGCGCGAAATCGTCCTCGGCGGCGAGCGAAGGGTTGGGGTTTGCCTCGATGACGAACATTTCATTGCTCGGAGAAAGGCGGAAATCGATGCGGCCGAAGCCCCGAATTCTCAGCCATTCGCAAAGGTTGCGGGCGACCTTGCGCAGGTCCTTCTGTACCGCTTCCGGAAGCTCGGCGGCTGGGCCGTTGGTAATCCCCCACTTTTTCCGGTAAGCGTCGTTCCACTTGGCGTGCGAAGTGGCGAACTTCGGCTCGTCGTCCGGTACGTGTTCGAAGAATATCTCGCGCGGTGGAAACACCACGCGTCGGCGATTGCCCAGAACACTGACATAGAGCTCCCTGCCCTCGATGTATTGCTCGACCATGGCGTCGGAATTGAACTTCTGATGCAGGAAGCGCAGGCGCTCGATCGCCTCCTTCTCGTCACGAACAAACGAGGCTTTGGCGATACCGTCGGACGATTCTTCCGCAATGGGCTTCACGAACGCGGGGTAGCCGAACTGCCGCAGCCGGCGCAAAGGGGACTTCAGGTGCGACACGACAAAACGCGGCACGCGGACGTGGTGGTGAGAGAGCACCTGCTTTGCCAGGGCCTTGTCCTTGCAGAGAAGAAGTCCGTCGGGCTGAGAGCCGGTATAGGGAATCCTCATCAGATCGAGCAGGGCGGGAATGTTGGGCTCAAAGGCGCGGTTGCCGTAGAACGACTCGCATTGGTTGAAGACGACGCCGGGGGCGACCGACTTGACCCTCTCCACCACAGCGGGAATGTTATCGTACACGGCCATTGTCACAACCTCGTGCCCGAGACGCTCGAGGCTCGCGAGGATGTTGGCTTCGGCGGTCTTGTCTTCCTGCAGGAAGGCCTCGGCGTTGTAAGCGACATCGGGCGCCACCGGCCGGGCTACGTCGAAAAGGAGGAGCACCTTCATGGGACGAGTCTCAGACGGCATAGGACGAGTCTCATACGGACCGTTTGAACTTCCCCGTATATAAATGGTTGGTAACGAGCGCGGCCAGGTACGCGGCCAGTTCCATATGCAGGGTAACCGGATCGCGCGGAGATTGCAGCTTGAGGTCCTGACAGCGGCGCATGAGTTTGCGGACCAGCATATCGACGGTGTATTTCCGCTGGCCGGTCCACTGCACGATGGCGGCGATGAGCGCGGCGCGGCGGCGGCGCATTGCGCGGACCGCGGAGTCGGCGCCGAGTTCGCCTTTGAGAAAGATAGCGCGCAAGTCGGCATCGTAGAAATCAGGAAAGTCCTCAGCGTAAAGCTTGCGGCGCGCGGCGTAGTGCCGGGCCAGCGTCTTGCGAAGCAGACGGGCTTCGGACATACGGCGGCCGCGCCGGACGGCCGGCTTTGTGCCCGCGGATTCGCGCATCAGCGCGTCCACGTATTCCAGTTTCTCGAGTGCCTTCCAGCCGCGGTATCGCACGCGCAGTTCTTCGATCGGCGTGGAGAGCCAGACCGCAAAAGTTTCGGCGAAATCTTCGTCGGGATGCGCCTGGGCGTACCAGTTGGGCAGATGCTGCACGAAGCCGCGGCTGTGCGGGCGCGGCGTGTAGGTTTCGGGAGTGTACTCGGCGTCGGGACTGCCGAAAACACGCCGCCAGTCCTTGCGCCGCGAGAACTGATAAGCATGATCGACGGCGTGTCCGCATTCGTGCCGGAGCAGCATCATGCACCACTCGGGCGTTCCGCCTTCGACTTCCATCATTTGGTGGAGTTCGAGAGACTTGAGGCGCGGATGGGCGAGGTAGAAGGGGATGGCGATGGCCGGGACGCCCTCCGGGGAAAACCATTCGTCGCCCAGGTAGCAGTCGGGACGAAGGGTGACGCCGCGCGCCGCGAGTTCGGCTTGCAGCTGTTGAACGCGGGGATCGAGCTCGCTGCCTTCGATCCTGAGATTGAGATCGCACAGGCGGAGCGCGAGCAGTTCGTCGTCTTTAAAGGGGGCCCATGGCGGAGCCGGCGCGCTCTGGATTGCTGCCTGAGCGACCGCCGGTGCGGCGGCTGACGACGGCTCCGAGCCGGTTTCCATGGCTTCCATGCTACCGCGCGGGCGATCCGGAGCGCTTCCGTCCGAAAAGACAATCGTGGAGCGCGTTTACGCGTTCGGGGCGCGGCGTCGCTTCGCCAGGGCAAGGATACCCAGAGAGCTCGCGAGCAGCAACCATGTCGAAGGTTCGGGCGTCGCGGCAAGGTCATAGCCAATTGCTGTCAAGGCGGCGATCTCACTCGGTCCCAGCGTGGTATTTACACCGGGATCGCCGAAGGCGTCCTGCACCTGGGGGCTCACGCCGTTGGGCAGTGGATTGCTTTGCCAATCGCCAAAGTCGGCTCCATTGCAAGCGTTGTTGAACTGCGCCACTTCAGTCATCGCATTCAGAAACAAGAAGGCGTTTGTCGGCGAGCCACAGTTGGTGCTTAATGCGCGTGTGGTGCCGTTGGTGGCGAACCTCCACAGATCCTCGGGCGCCGGAGCGTCGAACGATGTGTCGTTTGCCGCATTGAGCACGCCACCCGCCTGGCAGGCCTTGGTGCCCTGACCGTTCGGTCCGCAGTTGATGAGCGCCGAGCCGAGCCCCAACACCTCGTCAATCTCATGCTCGGCCGTGGCAAACAGCTCGTAATTCGAGCCATTGTTCGGTTGTGGCGGATAGGTAATCGCCGTGTTCAATGAGATGATCCCGTCATAGGCAGGTCCGGACGACCCACCGCAGCTGAACGAACCGGCGCTGCCCGTAAGCTGGCAACCCGGCCCGATGTCGATTCCCACAGCCCGTGCGTCAGCCGATTTGAGCTCAATGACGGGGTTGCCGGTCACGGGATTGTTAACGCCGGCGCCGCCATTCGTTGTCAGATCGGCTATTGCGGTGGGATTGGCGTTGTTCGCCACCAAGCCGGCATAGAAGGCGGTGTAGGGCTGTTCATAGACGAAGTAATTACTCTCGCCCAGCCCGCCGCCTTCCTGAAAATAGATCTGGACCGTGATGGGATTCGAAAACCGAGTTTCGAAAGCGGCGATCGCGGACTGGATGGTGGTCTCGATGACGCCCGCGTTGGGATCGTTCTTGATCGTGGAGTCGAATGTCGGGTCGATGATCAAACCCGCATGGGCGGAAACCGCAATTGCGAGCGCCATAATTCCGGAAACCAGGAACCGGGAGCTTCTCATTGTCTTCTTACCTCCAGGTTGCGGGCTTCCGTTGGGCGGCATAGGGTCTGTGATGATCCATTATTGATTCAAGTAGCCTCGGCGATATCGGTAAAAACCCGCGCAATGCGGGCGGATTCGTACGGTATTTCACCATGCGCATTGCCGGTTGAATATGATCTAATCGGTCATTTGCCAACATGCCCGACCTCGAAGTCCCGGTTCTGATCGTCGGAGGCAGCCTCGTGGGTATGTCCACCGCGCTCCTTCTCGGACACCATGGCATCCGCGCGCTTGCGGTCGAGCACCATCGCGGGACTGCCATCCATCCCAGGGCTGCGCTCATAAACCAGCGCACCATGGAGATTTTCCGGAGCGTCGGCATCGAGCGGATGGTGCGCGAAAAATCCGGCGAGCAGTTCGATCAGGATGGCGCCATCATGGCCGTCGAAACTCTGGCCGGGAAGGAACTGGCCTGGTACATCGCCAACCTCAATGAAGGAGTCAGGGACGTTAGCCCCTGCACCCGGGTTTTCATTACGCAAAGCGTGCTGGAACCACTCCTTCAAAAGCGCGCCGTTGAACTCGGCGCGCAACTGCTTTTTGGCACACGCATGACCTCGTTCGAGCAGGACGCGGATGGGGTGACCGCGGTCATCGAGGATCGCGATACCGGCCGGACCCAAATCGTACGGGCCCGTTACATGGTCGCCGCCGACGGCAGTCATAGCGCGATCCGCGAGAGCCTGGGGATCGGCATGCTCGGCCGGGGCGTCTTCTCGAACAGCGTGACTATTTACTTCCGCGCCCCGGTCGCACCACTCATCCGCGGACGGAATTTGAGCGTGATCATGGTCGTCAACCCAACGCTTCGGGGTTTCTTCAGGATCGAAAAACCGTATGAATCCGGATTCCTCGCCGTCCACACGATCGGCGATCCCGCCCATCCGGAAACAAATGTTTCCAGTGGCCTGACTGAGGAACGCTGCCTGGAATATGTTCACGCCGGGCTCGGCACGGATGAAGTCCCGGTCTCGATCGAGAACGTGATGCACTGGCAGTCGACCGCCGACGTCGCCGAGCGCCTCTGCCAGGGCCGTGTCTTCCTGGCCGGCGACGCGGCTCACGTGATGCCGCCCTACGGCGGTTTCGGCGGCAACACCGGAATCCACGATGCGCACAATATCGCGTGGAAACTTGCGTCGGTTCTCAAAGGCGTTGCCGGACCTGAGTTGCTCGCAACCTACGACCCGGAACGTCGCCCCGCATCCGCATTCACCGTCGAGCAAGCCTATTCGCGGTATGTGACGCGCGCCGCCTCATATCTTGGGACTGCGGGGATGCAGCCGCTCGAAGACGATTTGAACATCGAGTTGGGCTACTGCTACGGTCCCGGCCCGGCGCACGAAAATCCACGCGAATCGAAAGGACGCCCCGGCACGCGCGCTCCGCATGTCTGGATCGAACGGGACGGCGAAAAAATCTCAACGCTCGACCTGTTTGGCCGCGGCTTTGTGCTGCTGGCAGGCTCCGGGGGAACCGGGTGGCGCGACAAGGGCCGCGCGGGTCGCGAAGTGTTTGTGGTGGGAGAAGACGGCATCGCCGACCCTGAAAACGCCTTCCCCGGCGCTTACGGGATTACACCGTCCGGGGCGGTGCTTGTGCGCCCCGATGGCTTTGTCGCATGGCGAGGCGAGTCGCCACAGGAATTTTCACGCGACTGATGGAAAGCGCGCATTCCGTGAGATATCGCTTGCCGCCGCCGCAACCAGCGCGATCAACTTGCGGGGAGCCCTCCATATCGGCACGGACGGGCTGCCATTGAGCGAGATGGCGGCCGGAACCGCGCCTGTGAAATCGAAAATAGGCGCACTAATGGCGCGCAGGCCGCGGGAGTGCTCTTCATCCGCGGTGGCATAGCCTCGCCGGCGAATCTTTCTTAGTTCGAGCAGAAGGTCGGCGCGCGAAACGATCGTCCTGGGCGTTCGCCGTGCCAGAACCAGGTCCTGCAAACAAGCATCGAGCGCACTGCGGGAAAGGTACGCGAGCAATACCTTACCCAACGCAGTCGAATGCGCAGGCAGTTCACGGCCGATCTCGCGCTGATCGCGGGGGCGCTCGTGACGGGAAAATTCGGGCGCTTCCACGCGGTCGACTACCAGCACCTGGCTGCCCTCCAGCACGCCGATCCCGGCCGCGAGGCCTGTCTCGCTGGCGATGCGATAAAGCACAGGTTCGGCACACGAACGAAAACCCAGCTCGCGAAGAGCGCCATGCGCCAGCGCGATCGTTTTTAGGCCCATCCTGTATCGGCTGGTGTCGCCGTCGCACATGAGATAGCCCTGACGTTCGAGCCGGGCCAGAATCCAGGAGCAGGTGCTTTTGGGGATGTGCAGCCGGCGGCCGATTTCAGCGTTTCTCAGGCCTCCGGGCGTCTTCTCAATCATTTCGAGAAGTGCCAAAGCGCGTTCCAGCGAATTAGTGCCTGGCGGATTCACTAAAACCACTGTGCAATAGATTGAACGAACTGTCCACCGATCTTCTGCTGAGATAAACTCCGGGACCGGGGATTGAGATGAACAAAACGAGTGTCTCTTTGAGTCTGGCGGCGTTAGCGCTGCTCCTGTCCGCGCCCGCGATGGCGCATCATTCATTCGGCGCGGAGTATGACGCGAACAAGCCGATTACGCTGACCGGAGTCGTTACCAAGGTGGAGTGGATGAACCCGCACAGCTACTTCTTCCTCGATGTGACGGACAGCAAGGGAGTAGTTGCGAACTGGAAGTTTGAGGGCTTTCCCCCGAACGTTTTATACCGGACCGGCTGGAAGAGAGATGTGACGCTGCGGCCCAGCGACACAATCACGGTGTTCGGCTGGCGTGCGCGGGACGGTACGAATTGGGGACACTCGAGAGAGGTAACTTTCAAAGACGGGAAGAAGCTGTTCTTCGGACCACCGGCGGGAACCGGCGACGGCGGTAACATCTCGGCGGTGGCGCCGTGAGCAGAGTGATTTTTTCGGCGTTGTTCGCCTTGGCGGTGGCGTACGCGCAGCAGACGCAGCCCGCAACGCCATCCATGCCGCGCACGGCGGATGGAAAGCCGGACATGACCGGCGTCTGGCAGGGCGGCAGCAATCGACCCGGAACGTGGGAGGAGGCCAATGCGCCAGGCGGCTTGGGCGGCGGCCCGGCACGGGCTGGGGCTGGACGCGGGCCGGGCGCGTTTCCGCCTCGCGAACCCGCGCCCTATCAGGATTGGGCGAAGGCGAAGGTCCAGGAATCGTTTGATCGGCGCGGCATCGACGACCCCATGGCGCGCTGCCTGATGGGAGGCATTCCGCGTACGACCACGGTGGGGCTCTTCCCCATGCAGATTGTGCAGACGCCGACCCAGGTGATCATGCTCTACGAATTACTCCATGCCTTCCGCGTGATTCCTCTAAACGCGAAACATCCGGACGATCTGGAGCCCACCTACATGGGAGACTCGGTAGGCCATTGGGAAGGCGACACACTCGTCGTGGACGTGATTTCGTTCAACGACCGCACCTGGATCGGGGCGACCGGGACCTTCCATTCGGAGGCTATGCACGTCACGGAGCGCTATACACGGGTCGATTACAACCGGATCAACTACGATGTAACCGTGGAAGACCCTAAAGTGCTCACCAAGCCGTGGATCATGCACAGCTCGCTCATGCTGCGGAACGGAACGCGTTTACGGGAATACGAGTGCGCCGAGAACAACAGCGACATTCAGCACTACGAAGAAATGCTGAAGGACGAGTCTCTCTTCAGGCGTAAGTGATCCGTGACGCCTGGTCATACACTGTAAGGTATCAACCATTTTCCGCGTCTTTTGTTTATAGCGGCCACCGGGTTTGGAAGCCTCGCGTACCGGCAGCAAGCGCCGATTCCCCCTCTGCCGAAAGTCGTCACCTCCGGTTTTCCGGTGCGCGTGCGCGCGCAGATGGATGTCGCGGTGCGCGACGCCGCCATGCATCCCGATGCGGCTGACGGCACGGGGCGCCGGCAGCCCCGCGCGCACCAGTAATTCCGAAGCGCTAATGCCTTCACCTGGTCAGTTACGTTCATTGACCGCCTAAATCCGGCAGTGGGGCAGGTTGGCAACTGTTGGCAACCTGCCCCACTGGTATGATGCAGGTTAACCTCGAAACTCCCGGTTGAACCTCGCAACCCGCGCTACTTCACGGGCGTCTCAGGAAAATGGACTGAATGAAGAGCCTCCAAATCGTTTTCGGCCTGCTGCTGGCCGCCGGCGCCACAACCGCGCAACAATACAGCATCTCGACCATCGCCGGAATCGGCCAGGTGCAGGGGTACTTCGGTGATGCAGGCCCTGCCACCAGCGCGCAACTGGATTTTCCTCTTCGCGTTGCGGTGGATTCCAAGGGCAACTTCTATATCGCCGATTACTACACCTACGTAATTCGCGACGTCTCGGGTGGCACCATCAACACCATTGTGGGCATACCAACAGGTCCCACTTTCGGTTTTCAGGGCGATGGGGACTCGGCGTTACAGGCGGATATTTCAGATGTGCTTGGCCTGGCCATCAGTTCGAGTGGAAATCTCTACATCGCCGACACATTTAACGGCCGAGTCCGCGTAGTCAATCCGGCGGGCGTCATCAACACCCTCGCGGGTAAGGGAACCTACGGATACACCGGCGATGGCGGCGCTGCCACCAGCGCGGAGTTGTCCCAGCCGTCAGGCGTCGCGGTCGACTCGAGCGGCAACGTTTACATTGCCGATTACGGCAATTACACGGTTCGGAAGGTAGACAGCACGGGGAAAATCTCGACCATCGCCGGGACCGGTACGCCGGGCTACTCGGGCGACGGCGGACCCGCGAACAAGGCCGCGCTTGCGCTGCCCTACGCAATCGCGATCGATCCCTCGGGCAATATCTATATCTCGGATCTTGGCAACACCAACATCCGGGAGATCACAACGGATGGCAACATCCACACGGTGGTCTCCAACATCTCGACCGACAGCATCGCGGTAGACGCGGCGGGCAGTATCTACTTCACCAATTCGATCACCAATACGGTCGGGAAAATCCTCTCGAACGGTACGCAGTTCGCCATAGCGGGCATTCCCGGAAGTCCGGGTTTCTCCGGCGACGGCGGCCCGGGGACGAGCGCCCAACTCAACCAGCCGCACGGCGTTGCGCTGGACTCTTCGGGGAATGTTTACGTGGCCGATAGCCAGAATCAGGTGATCCGGCTGCTCTCGCCTGTTCCTTCGTCGATCAGTGTCGTGAATTCCGCGAGTGGTGTTGGGCTTTCGATTACGCCGGGAGAAATCGTTACCATCTACGGCATGGGCCTTGGACCTTCCACGCCGGCTTCCGCCCAGCCCGGAGCGAATGGCGTTTATGGCAGGCAACTGGCGGGAACGACGGTGTCTTTTTCCGGACCGAATGGCGGCGTCAACGCGCCAGTGCTCTATACTTCGGCCACACAAGTCTCGGCCATCGTTCCGTATTCTCTGCCGATCAGCGGCACATCGGACGTAACCGTCACCTACCAGGGGCAGTCCGTCACCACCCCCGCCATACCTGTAGTGGGTTCCGTTCCGGGTGTCTTTACCGCGAATTCGACTGGCATCGGGCAAGCTGCGGCGATCAATCAGAATGGCTCAATCAACGGTCCCGCATCGCCCGCTCCGGTGGGCAGCATCATTTCGTTATACGTGACCGGGGAAGGACAAACGACTCCCGCCGGCGTCGACGGTAAGCCAGCCGCCGCACCCGTGCCTAAGCCGGTTTTGCCCGTCGCGGTGACTATGAACGGACAAAATGTGCCCGTGACCTACGCGGGTGGAGCGCCGGGACTGGTGGCCGGCTTGATGCAGGTTAACGCGCAAATTCCAGTCAGTCTGCTCCAGACCTTCACCGGGCCGGTTGCCGTTCCCGTGGTGGTTCTCGTTGGCTTCATCGCCAGTCAGGCCAACGTGACGATTACGGTTTCTCAGTAACGAGCCTTTCCAGGCCCTCGCTCGCCGCGGCCACGCCGTCTTGTTCCATTTCACAAGCCGTTACGGTTGCGGCGGTTGTATACTCGCCCGCGAGGAGCAGCTTCAGTTCTTCAGCCAAGCGGTCCGCGCGATACCGGCTCCGCGGAATGACCCGCGCCACGCCTAACCGTTTCACTCGCATCGCGTTATCCGGCTGATCGTGACTGAATGGCACCACAATCATTGGTCTCCCCGAGCGCAGAGCCTGTGCCGTGGTTCCGACTCCTCCCTGATGGACCGTCGCGGCCGCGCGCGGAAACAATTCCGAGTAAGGCGCATACTCAGTGACGAAAACGGTATCCGGAACCGGCGTCGAAGGCGTATTTCGCGGATCCCGCCCAATGAGGAGCACGGCACGGCTTCCTGTCTTGCGAACCGCCGCGAGGCTCTCGCCGTAGAACTCACCCGCATCCATCACTGCCGATGAACCCAACGTGAACACTACGGGCGCCGGACCTGCGTCAAGGAACCGGGCAAGGTCACGACTCAAGCCTTGTCCCGGTTCGAGCCTGTCATAAAACGGGAATCCGGTGACTGTGGTCCGTTCGGGCCAATCGCTCTGTGGCCGCGCGAGCACGCTCGAAAACCACGCTTGCGTTCCGTAAGGAGAGAACATGTCGTCCAGCAGGGGGTTGCGAAACTCGCGCAATCCCAGCCGGGATCGCAAAGCGTTTACCGGAGCGCCCCAACGGGCCACAACGCTTTTCGCGAAACGCAGGAACAAGCGCGTGAAACCGGGTCCGAACGAAAAGAGCGGAGTGAGAAGCGGCGCACCGGAAATCGCCGGCGGATCGTGCGCGGAAAGAAAGATGGATGGCTGGAGGGCGATGGAGACCCAGCGCTTCTTCAGGTACTCCGCAACGGTTGGCGTTGCGAAGGCGATCGGATGCCCCACGATCAGGTCGGCGTCCCTCGCAGCTTCGAGCGTGTCTTCGAAGCTCTGTTCGAGCCATGGCAGAAGCAGCTTCCGGAAAACATACTCGGTCCCGGTGCGCGGATGGATCAACTGCCGGAAGACCTCCGGGTTGTCGATCAGGAGGCCGATGTCGGGCCGCAGCGGATGGAACCGCAGTCCCTCGCCTTCGATCTTCCCCCGATAGATTTCCGACGTCGCGATGGTGACATCATGCCCGCGATCGCCCAGACCCAGACCGACCGCGATGTAGGGATGCAGATCGCCCAGAGAACCGAGCGTCGTGAGGAGGATCTTCTTCTTACCCATTTACTACGATGAGAACGGCGCGCATGAGAAATATTATCGTCGGTACCGCCGGCCACATCGACCACGGCAAGACGGCTCTCGTCAAAGCGCTGACCGGCACCGATGCCGACCGGCTCGCCGAAGAGAAACGCCGCGGCATCACGATCGATCTCGGCTTCGCGCATCTGCAGCTCGCAAAGGACATTCGCATCGGCTTCGTTGACGTTCCCGGCCACGAGCGTTTCGTGCGCAACATGCTTGCGGGAGCTGCCGGAATCGATGTAGTGCTGTTCGTGATTTCCGCCACTGAGTCCATCAAGCCGCAGACGCGGGAGCATTTCGAAATCTGCCGGATGCTCGGCGTGAAAGCCGGCGTGATCGCGCTCACCAAGGCCGACCTGGCCGATCCGGAGTTGCTCGAACTTGCGCGCCTCGAGGTCGACGAGTTCGTCGCAGGGTCGTTTCTGGAAAATGCCCCGCGAATCGCGGTCAGTTCTATAACTGGCGAAGGGCTTCCTGAACTGCGAAAAGAACTCGAAAACGCCGCGCGCGCGGTCGAGCAGAAGAAAACATCAGGCTGGTTCCGATTGCCGCTTGACCGCGCCTTCACCATGAAGGGTTTTGGAACGGTGGTGACGGGCACCCTGATATCGGGCACGTTGACGCCCGAACAGGAGGTGGAAGTCTACCCGATAGCCCGACGCCTCCGCGTTCGCGGCATTCAAGTTTATGGGGAGCCCGCCGCGCGGGCCCACGCCGGCGAGCGCACAGCCGTCAATCTGGCGGGTATCGATGCAGAGGAACTCCATCGGGGGATGGTCCTGAGTGAAGCCGGCCGCTTCGCGCCGGTGAAGATTCTCGATTGCCACCTCGACCTTCTTGCATCCGCAAAGCCGCTGAAGAACCGGGCGCCGGTACATTTTCATATTGGCGCGGCGGAAACGGAGGCGAACGTGCGCCATTTGGACCATCGTCCGGCGCTCAAGCCTGGCGATTCAACATGGGCGCGCGTCACGCTGAAAGAACCGGCTCTCGTCTTTCCGGGCGACCGCTTCATCATCCGCATGTTTTCGCCGGTGATCACGATCGGCGGCGGGATCGTGGTCGATATCAGCGCTCACAAATACCGGAGAAAAGAAGACGCTGCCGCCAGGCTGAGCACGCTCACACCGGAGCGGCTGGTGATCGAAAGCCCCTGGGGAATTTCGGAAGAGCAACTGATCGCGTGGACTGGGCTGCGCGAAATCGGCGACTTGCCGGGTGTCGAGCCAGCGGAAAAATGGCTCGTTTCACGCGCGAAGATTGCCGAATGGAAGCAGCAACTCATCGCACACTGTCGCGCGTTCCATCGTGCGAACTCTCTCCTCCCTGGTATCCCGAAGCAGGATCTCAAGGCTGCGGTTATGTCAGGTGCGTCGCCGGAAGTCTTCGACCACACACTGACCGGGACGACGGACCTGATTCAGGATGGTGAAGTTGTGCGGCTGAAGAGCCACCGGGTCGTGCTGAAGCAGGACGAAGAGCAGGCGCGTTCCGCAATAGAGAGTTCGTTTGAACGTGCGGGTCTCGCGGCTCCGGCGGTCGCCGATGTATTAAAAGCGTCCGGCGTCGAAACCGCCCGCGCGCGCTCGATCCTTCAGATCCTTCTGCGGGAAGGCAAGCTGACACGGATTTCCGACGAGCTTGTTCTGGATGCGGCGGTGCTGGTGAAACTTCGCGTTCAACTTGCTTCGAGACGGGGCGAGCGCTTTAGTGTGCCGGTGTTCAAGGACTGGACCGGAGTGTCGCGCAAGTACGCCATTCCTCTGCTGGAATATCTGGATCGCGAACATGTCACGAGGCGGGAAGGCGATGAAAGAATTGTGATCGGATAATTCGTGAATCGGAAGGTCGGCTGGACCTTGGCCTTCTGCGCCACAACCGTTGGGCCACGAATGAACACGAATGTACACGAATGGCTACTCTATCGTTATTCGTGTTCATTCGTGGCGATTGATCCCTTCGCAGTCTCCAAGGTAGTTGGCGGAGAGCCGGTACAATGTGCATAGCAGGGCGAAAGCCGACTTGCTCGTCAGGGCAGTCGGCGAAAGCCGTCACGGAATATTGGCATGGGTCAAGCGCTACTGGTAAGCATCGATATCCCACTGGGCCGCGAAGTAATTGACGCCGTCGAGGCGGCTGGCTTCGGCGTCAATGTCGCGCTTTGGGCGTTTCTAAGCGAATACGAGGACTGGCGTTTGGTTTTGGCATCGCGAAAGTTGGATAAAGGGAATCTCTTTCAGCAATACATGTTGGTGAATCGCGCCACCGACGAAGCCGGCATCGGCATTCACCGGGTGCCGGTGATTATGATTCTGAAAATGACGGATCCGTTCATTCGTGAATTGCGCCGCGCCTACGGAAAATCTAAGGATATCGAAGGCATGCGGATGGGCGGCTATTCGATTGGCGGACGCGGAGTTGAAGATGCCTGGGTTTACCGCATAACCTGAAGCCAGTCTTATTTCAAGCCAAGCCGATGCCCACGAGTATCGATCACATAATCGAGAAACTTCGCCACGATCAACGCAAAGTGGTCGAGCGCCGCACGGTTCAGTTGATTGCCGGGGAGACGGCGCTGCGCGAGTTATGGCATACGCGCAGGCTCTCGCGGGCCCTCATGGCGAGGAAGCCGGGCAAGACATCTGTGTCTCGTGAAGGGTAAGCGATGACACGTCGCTGAAAGCCACTCCACACCCGCTTGTCAAAGGTGCGCTATCTTACCGCAACTGATCTACTTCCTAAGTTCCACTCTTCCTTGCCCCGTGGTGGTGCAGTTCGGTTTCCGGGTTGCGGTGATCGAGGTGGCGGCGACAAACCCGCATTTGTCAACTGAGGGCGAGGGCTGAGCCGCGGTCAAGGTGGCCACGCCGCCGCCCATGCGGCCCACAACCTGCCACGTGACTTCTCCGCAGGTCCCTTTGGACACCGTAAGCGAGCCGCTAATCTGATCGCCATTCTGCGTGAGCGTCCAGGTTCCGCCGCTTTCCGGGTCGGTCCACTTACCGCTCACGTCCTCGCAGTTGACTGGAGCTGTCGTGAAATATCCCAGGGGCGGGACCAGCATAGGTCGAGGGCAGCTTCGATCGGACGTCCAGTCGGATGCCGCCGGACCAGACACAGATGGCACAGTCCACTGGCCAGATTGAGCAGCGGGACTTGCCTAGCCATGAGTGTCCACCATTTCCAGGAAGATGTTGTGGTCGCCTGCGAACCGGTCCGGATTGAACCGGATCGCAAAATGTACTCTCAGGACATCGTTCACGACTTCCGCAGTCGAGCACCCCGCGAGTAGGCACCGGCTGTTCGACAGAGAGGCAATTCCTCCCGGTACGATCGGGCCGAGATACTTGCCAGGCTGGTCAGAGAGCAGAAACAGCCCTTTGCTCGCCGGATCGTATCTCACCACGCAACGGTCGGAGCGGCTTTCGGCCCGGTCCTGAAAGTGAAGGCGAGCCTGCGCGATGCCGACGCCATTGTTTCCGAGCGAGTACTCGGCCGTAAAAACCTGCGCCTCTCCTTCCCCGCGGTTCGGATTGACGGACGACATGTCCGGACCCGTTTTGAACACTTGTCTGGAGCAGTACTGCGGGAGTCCCGCCTTGGGGAATTCAGTGAGTAAGTCCAGAGAGCCGAACGCCCTCTTACCCACTCGAAACGGAACCGTGCAGGTGTAATCGACGCTGCCCCCGCGTCCTGTCGCATCTGCTGGGACGTGGGCAATAAAGCAACCATTGGATTGCCAGCCGATGTTCAGATCGAGATCGGGTTTCCGTCCATCCGTGTGCGTAACCCACGTACTGCGGCACGACGCAAAGTCAAAAACGTATTTTGCATCCGCGTAGGACACCGGAATTTCGGGCTTGAAACCCGGCCTTTGCTTCTCTTCTGGATAGATTGCCGGGTACTCTTTCTGCTCGCATCGCCCGAAGCGGTCGCACTCTTTCCATTTGCCTACTTCGCGGCCTTTGTTGTAGTTTCCTGACGCGCCTTCAAAATTGGGATTGAACCAGAACCGAAAAGGCCCGTCCTTTACTGTGAGGGAGCCGGGCAAGACTTGTTCACAGAACACCTGTCCTCCGACTTCGTTCCGGTTGTCGCGATAGACCCTATCGCCCGGACAGTCGACAGCCCTCGTCGATTGCGCAAAACAGAAGCAACTACCTGCGCATGACAGGACGGCGGTGATGCACATGGTCTACAAGAAGCGCATTACATTCCCAGTGTAACTGCCCTGCCAAATCACCGTTAACAGGCGCAAAAACGGTTATATCAGAAAATTTTCGTCTGCCGTCTTTCGGGTCGCCGCACATACCTCCTTATATGTGCACATTAAATATCTGATAATAGAACATTTAACGATCTACAGCCGCCAAGCCGACATCACTCTTAACGAATTCCGAGACTACGCCTTCTCCAACTCCAGCCCCGATGCCTGCAACGCCCTCCAGCCGCCGTCGAGCGAGATCGGATTCTTGTAGCCCATCTTCTGCAAATTATCCGCAACCAGGGCGGACCGGAAACCGCCGCCGCAATACAGCACCAAGGTCGTATCCTTATCCGGATACTTGCCCTCCACGTCGCGTTCAATCGTGCCCTTGCTCATGTGCACCGCGCCCTTCACGTGGCCGGCGTTGAATTCGTGGTCCTCGCGGACATCAACGAGCACGGCCTTTTCGCCGCGGGCGAGCATTGCCTTGTAACCGGCGACGTCGGTTTCGCGGACGCGCGTTTTGGCGTCGTTGACGAGCTTCAGGAATCCTTCGTTATGTGTCATATGTGTTGACCTCAGCAAGAGCCGCCTAGAAAAGCGGCTGCAGCCAAAATTGGCCGCCCTACAATTCTCGCTTAGCGTTTGACCGCCGCTACTCTACGCGCTTGATTCTTGCTCCTGCGCCTGACAGCTTTGCTTCGATTTTCTCGTACCCGCGGTCGATGTGATACACGCGGTCGATCACGGTTTCGCCCTTCGCCACCAGAGCCGCCAACACCAGCGATGCGCTTGCCCGCAGGTCCGACGCGATCACGCCCGCCCCCGTCAAACGGCTGCGACCCGCGATGATGGCCTGCCGCCCGTCCAGCCGGATGTTCGCCCCCATGCGCATCAATTCCTGCGCGTGCATGAACCGGTTTTCGAATATGGTCTCCGTCACTATGGAGATCCCGTCGGCCTGCGTCATGAGCGCCATGTATTGGGCCTGGAGGTCCGTGGCAAACCCGGGATATTCTTCGGTCTTCATATCCACCGCACGCATGCTTTTCTGAATAGAACCGGCATTGGCGCGCTCGACTCGCAGCGTCGTTTCATCCACCTGTGTGACGGTCACGCCCCCCTCGGCCAGCTTCGCGGTCAAAGCGCCCAGGTGCTCCGGTACGCAGTTAGTCACGCACAAATCTCCACCCGTGATAGCGGCTGCGATTACGAAGGTGCCGGCCTCAATACGGTCGGCAATGATCTCATGCGTCGCGCCGTGCAGTTTGGAAACGCCCTGCACCCGGATGACGCTCGTGCCTTCGCCTTCGATCCGCGCCCCCATTTTCCGGAGCAGGTGCGCCAGATCCACCACCTCCGGCTCGCGCGCGGCATTCTCCAATACGGTTTCACCGTCGGCGAGCACCGCGGCCATCAAAATATCCTCCGTGCCTGTGACAGTAATTCGGTCAAACACCACGCGCGCGCCCTTCAAACCGTCCGGCGCGACCGCCTCGATATAACCGTGCTCCTGGGCGATGCGGGCGCCAAGATGCTCCAGCCCCGCCAGATGGAAATTGATGGGCCGCGCGCCGATCGCACAACCTCCAGGCAGAGAGACCCGGGCACGTCCGGCGCGCGCCACCAGCGGTCCCAGGACGAGGCTTGACGCCCTCATCGTCTTCACCAGTTCGTAAGGAGCCTCCGGCGACACGATCGTTTTCGTATTCAGCACCACCCGCTCGGGATCCCGTTCGTCAATCGCGATGTCGGAGCCGATGTCCACCAGCAACCGCTCCATCGTGCGGATGTCGCGCACGCGCGGAATGCGATTGAGCACCACCTCTTCATCGGTGAGCAGCGCCGCGGCCAACGCAGGCAGAGCCGAGTTTTTCGAGCCGTTGGTCGAAATCGTACCGTGGAGCGGCACGCCGCCCTCAATGACAAATTTATCCATTACCTGCTTTTCCCCTGGTGGCTTCTTCCCAATCGTCTATGGCGGCGCGAACGTCGTTGCCCGCTTCCGCCAGCATACGTCCCGCATCATCGTATGAGACGCCGGTCGCTTCCGCAATGATCCGTTTCGACCGGTCCAGCAGCTTCGAATTCTTCGGCTGCACATTCACCATCAGGTTCCCGCGCACGTACCCGAGCCGGATAAAACTCCCGGTTGTGAGCATATTGAGCACCATCTTAGTCGCCGTGCCAGCCTTGAGGCGCGTAGATCCGGCGATCACTTCAGGTCCGGTCAGCGGCGTAATCGCAATTCTTGCCCGTTGCGCCAACTCCGACCGCGGCGTGCAGCTGACGCCGATCGTTAGCGCGTTCAAACGGTTCGCCTCGTCGATAGCGCCCAACACGTAAGGCGTCCGGCCGCTCGCGGCAATTCCGCAGAGAACATCGCCTGAGCGAAAGCCGCGGGCCTCCAAATCGCGCACACCGATCGCGGGATCGTCCTCGGTTGTTTCTGTCGCGCGGGACAGGGCCGCGCCACCTCCCGCAATGATCCCCTGCACCAGATCCGGCGGCACGTTGAAGGTCGGCGGACACTCCGCAGCATCCAGCACTCCCAGCCTTCCGCTGGTTCCCGCGCCAATGTAAAAGAGCCTGCCGCCATTCCGGAACGCATCCACGATGCCTTCGACGGCAAGCGCGATCCGCGGAATCTCGACAGCGACGGCTTCCGCCACTTTGCGATCTTCCTGACCGATGACGCGCAGCATCTCCTCGGTGGAGAGCTTGTCGATGTGGGCAGACGCCGCGTTCGCTTGTTCCGTAAGTAGCGCGGCGAGATCCATGCAGTTTATTGTAGGTTGGTGGCGCGTCAAATACACCAGCCGGTCGCCAACTCGATCTCCCACCTTTTTGACGGCGGAAGGGTCGAGATCCGGTACCGCGGAAATCTTCGCGACACGGCGGGCAATCCCGCGCACGCCGCCGCATTCATCAGACGCCGCTTGATTGTTCTCGACCACGGTCTGAAAACCCGCCCTCGGGAGCACCGCAGGATCTTGCTGCACGAGTATTTTCATTTTGCCTGGGCAAAGCTGGGAAACCAGCGCCGGCGGGCGTGGGAGGCATATCTCGAGAGCGAATGGAATTCCGGCGGGCGTGGCGAAGCGGGCTGGTCCGCGGAATGGCGCAAGGAAAAATTGTCGGCTGACGATGTCGTTCAACGCTCGCACCGCTGGCGTGAATACTGCTGCGAGAGCTTCTGCGACACGGCGGCGTGGATTACCGGCAGAGTCGATTCCGAGGTCACTCTGGCGCAGACGCGACGCCGGGCGCGGCTTGCCTGGTTCCAGGCCCACTTTCGCAACCACCGCTTCCCGATATAATCAAAGTTAGTGAAAAGCCTGAAATCCCATTTGCGTTTGGCTGGCATCGTAAGTGTCGCTGCGCTTCTCGGCTTGATTGCCTGCTCGCCGGCCGGACCCACCCGCCCGGTCGTCAGGGAAGACAGTCGCCGCAAGCACGCGCCCGACTTCGCCCTGAAGGACGCAAACGGCAGGCTGGTTCATCTCGCCGACTATAAGGGTAAAGTGGTGCTGCTCGATTTCTGGGCCACGTGGTGCGGCCCGTGCAAAGTTGAGATTCCGTGGTTCATGGAGTTTCAGCGCAAGTATAAGGACCGCGGCTTCGAGGTCCTGGGAGTTTCGATGGACGACGATGGCTGGAAGGCGATCACTCCGTTCGTCCAACAAAGAAAGATCAACTATCGTGTTGTGCTGGGCGACGACAAAACGGGCGATCAATACGGCGGGCTGGAAGCACTGCCGACCACGTTTGTGATCGACAGGTACGGACGCATCGCTTCCGCGCATGTGGGTCTCGCCGGCAAGAAAGATTTCGCAGATGCTATCGAAAAGTTATTGGAAGATCCTGCCCTGCCTGCTGGCGGCAACCCTATTCGCTCAGATGGCTCCGACGCTGACCATCGCGCCGGTACCCACGGTTAAGGCGCATAAAGGCGCGGTCGCCGTCGTCACCTTCAAGGCCGCGCTGCCTCCGGGCTTTCACGCCAACAGCAACACCCCCACCGACGCGTATCTGATTCCTCTCACGCTCAAGTGGACGGGCGGTCCGCTGCAGGCTGACGGCATCACCTACCCCAAAGCCGCGCAGGAGAAGTATTCGTTCTCCGACAAGCCGCTCTCTGTGGTAACGGGAGAGTTCGGCATTTCGACGAAGTTCAAAGTGCCGGCCGATGCTCCCACGGGACCGGCTGCGCAAAACGGAACGCTGAAGTATCAGGCCTGCAACGATCGCATGTGCTTCGCGCCCAAGACAGTGCCGATCACGGTTGCGCTGGATATCGAATAGAACCGCGGCTCTCAGAGCGAGATGTCACTGGAAGAGACCGAATCTGCGCGGGGCTGGGCTCGGGCGGCCCGAACCACTGTTGGCGTGCTTCTTTTGGCAGCCTGCGCGATCGGGTTCGGTTCCACATTCTGGCTGTTCGCCCAGCCTTCACCGCCCGGCCAGACCGCGCCCGACGCCACTGCGGCCTCGTTGGCCGCGACCACGCAGGATACTGAGCGTCTGCAACAAGCAGCCGGAACCCTCCGCGATGAGGCCCGGAACCTCAGAGAGGAATCGGTCAAACTACAGGCGGCACTGGAAGGGGAACGCCGCGAGGCGGACGCGTTCCGCTGGCTGCTGACTGCCATCGTCGGCCTCGGCGCTTTGTACGGCCTGTTCCAGGGCCTCTACTCTTACTTCAGCGTACAGGCCTTCAACAACCAAGCTGAACGAGTTATAAAGGATCTTCGTGAACGGGAAGAAGAAGTAAAGAAGGATTTCGAGAGATTCCGCAAGGATTGCGAAGCCCGCTTTCCGTTGTTTGTAGGTCTGGAAGCCGCTTTAAGCAGGATGGCGTCTCTCCTGGCAAGCCGGTTTGGAAGCTCCGCGGTAGGCGCGCCACTGTACAGTCCTATCGATGAGATCGGGCGCGAGGAAATTTATTACTACGAGAGAAGCGCCGCCGCCCTTGAATATATGGGGTTCGCAAAGGGGGTCGATCACATTCAGATTCTGCGCGGATTCAGCAGCTTCTATCTGGAGAAGTATCGGTTCGATTGCGCCGAACAACAGAAGCCCGGCCGCCCGGCGCCCGATCCGAACGACCTGATGCGCGCCCGCTTTTACCTCGACCGTGCGCGCTCTCTGTATGGCGCGAACTTCCGCATTAAGAATGCTTTTGGCGCGCTGGCTATGCTGGGCGGCACCGCACCCGACTTGGATAGCGCGAAAGGTCACTTCGAGGAAAGTATTGTCCTCGAACCTCGCCAGCAGCACGCCAGATACGCCCTTGCCTGGATTCTGGATGAAAAGGCGAAGGAGCGCAAAGACAGGAAGCTTTACGAGGAGGTCGTGAAACACCTTCGACTGGCGATGAAGGAAACGAATTGGGAAGACTACGCGATTCCAGCCCGAACAACCGGAGTTGCTTACAATCTCGCTTGCGGGCTCTGCCGCCTCGCCGAGTTCCTGCCAGCCGGAAAACAGAAAGACGACCTTCTGGCGGAAGCCTTCGAGGCTTTGAAGTCGTGGTCTAAAGGAACTTCAGGGGCACGCGCAACATTTGACGGGGACTGCAAAGAGGGAGGCGACTTGACGGCCCTGTATAACGACAGCCAGTACAAGCCGAAGATGGACCGGCTGGCCGCGTCGACCGCTCAGCCGCCCACGGCCGCTACATAATCGGTGATGGCGGTAATTTACGGAACATGTTCTGATCTCTGCTTCAAGATTAGCACTTGGCCAGTCTCCCCAGACAATCGGAGCTGCCGCTGCGCGTGCGAACTTGACCGAACTTGAGCAGTCCTCAATACTATTTGAATGGTTGCCTTGATTTCTCTGCTTCTGGCCGCGCCGGCCTTCTGCCAAACCGCTCCATCCTTCGTCATCGAAGGAACTATCAACGCTCCGGCGGCGGCGATGTGGAACGTCTGGACCACCGGCGAAGGTTACAAGGCGCTGGGAGTGGCGCTGGCCGACGTCGATCTTCGGATCGGGGGCCTCATCCGCTCACGTTACAGCGCATCGGGCATGCTGGGCGACGAGGAAACGATCGAGAACCGGATTCTCGCGTTTGAGCCGCAGCGCATGATTGCAATCCGAATCGAGCGTACTCCAAAATCTTTCCCCTTCAAAGAGGCATGGAAGAAGACCTGGACGGTCATCACACTGACGGACCTTGGAGACAAGCGGACACACATCCGCATTGCAAGCATGGGCTACGGAACGGATGAGGAATCGATGGCCATGCGGAAGTTCTTCGAAGCCGGGAATGCTTCCACGCTCGAAACCCTTCAGAAACACTTCAAATAGGTAGGCGCGATTTCAGTCGCGTTCTTCCGTCTTTTCCAGGTCTCCGTTACAAAAAAGCGACCGTTTTAACGCCGGAGATGTCGAAGCGCTTGCGGCAGCGCGCATTCTTGCACATCGCCTGGGTATCGACCAGCAGCATATAGCTCTGGGCTTTGGCGAATTTGGCGCGGTCGCGTTCGTCGGCGCCGCCGGGAAGACGGTCCTTCTTCGTGCGCACGATGTAATTGAGCTCGTACGTATCCTGCGTCTTGCAGGACGGGCAGTTCAGAGTGGCCGGGCGTTTCGCCTGAGACTCGGAGTAATACGCTCGTTCGTCCACTAGCGTTCGCTCATGGGCACCCACTTCATCCCGTCCGGATTGCCTTTGTACTCGGCGCGCGGGCGGATGAGGCGGTTGTTGTGATACTGCTCGAGCACATGCGCGGTCCAGCCGGACATGCGGCTGACGGCGAAAATCGGAGTAAAGAGATCGATGGGAATGCCGAGCGAGTAGTACGTGGAAGCGGAATAAAAATCGACGTTGGCGTTGAGCTTCTTCTCGGTGCGGACGGTCTCCTCGACGCGCTTCGACATGAGGTAGAGCTCTTCGTGGCCCGTGCTCTTGCCGAGTTCTTCCGACATGACCCGGAGGTGTGTGGCCCGCGGATCCTCCGTGCGATAGACGCGGTGACCCATGCCCGGAATTTTGACCTTGTTCGCCAGCATCTCATGCACGCGTTCGACGGCCTTGTCGGCTGAACCCACCTGGAGCAACAGCCGGATCACGTCTTCGTTGGCGCCTCCATGGAGCGGTCCCTTGAGAGCGCCGATGGCGGAGGTAACCGACGAGTAGATGTCCGAGAGAGTGGCGGCGGTGACGCGCGCGGCGAAGGTGGAGGCGTTCAGCTCATGATCGGCGTGGAGGATCAGGGCAACGTCGAAAACATGGTCCATCACCTTGTCTGGCTTCTTGCCGGTGAGGCAGTGGAGGAAATTGGCCGCAAAACTCAGCGTGGCGTCCGGCGCAATCACGGGTTCGCCTGCCCGCAAGCGCCCGAAAGTGCTGACGATCGTGGAAGTCTGCGACATCAGCTTCGTCGCTTTCAGCTGATTCGCCTCGGGGGACATATCCTTCGCCAGCGGATCGTAAAGGCTGAGCATCGAAACGGCCGTCCGCAGCACATCCATCGGACCCGCCTTGAGATTGGCCTTGAGGAAGTCGACGACTTGGGGAGCGATGGCGTAATTCGCGAACAGATCCGCCTTCAGGCGATCAAGTTCGCTCTGCTTCGGCAGCCATCCTTTCCACAGGAGCCAGATAACCTCCTCAAAAGTCGCGTGCTCCGCGAGCGTGTGAATGTTGTAGCCGCGGTAGCTGAGGATACCGGCATAGCCGTCGATGTAACAGATTTCGGATTCGCCGGCGACGACGCCTTCCAGACCCGCGCCCGTAGTGGTGGTAGTCGAACTCATGTGTCTATTACAGTCTAGACCAGAGGTCTATTCGAGCACGCCAGAGGTCTGTTTGAGCGCGTCCGGACGCCTATCTGAGCAGTGGCCTTCGGAGCCTTCCGATCGTTCGGTGAACCATGTTCGCGAACGGACTCTTGCCTGGGCAGACAGTCCTACCCGCCCGGTCGACCGGAAGAGTGGGGGCGAAACTAATTGCGTCGTTGCTCTTGTCGACCCACAATCTTTCTTCGCGAGTCGAGCTCACCGAGACGGTCAACAGCACGCCGGAGTTGCAGGTTTCACTGTCGGTGAGACCCAGAATGGCGGGGTCCGGCGGGGAATCCTTTGCGGCTTTACCCCAGTCTTCGTTGAACTTGTCGAAGGTGTAATCGGAGCAGGCTTTGGTGGCTGTGCATCCCCAATCCCGATAGGCAGCTTGATAATCACCCCGGCGCACATCGTCCAGGAACGTCTTCACGACGCTTTCCTGATGATGATTTTTCAGAAGATACCAGCCCAAGCCTGCAACGACGACGACAACGACGACGGCGACGATGGAGCGAAAAACGATCCGGTTTCGCTCCTCCTCGCCGGCACCATATTGGTCGAGATAGCCGGGCATGGCCTGTGGCTCAGTCCCCCCGCTCTACTTGGTAACCGGATATGCCTTGTTATAGGCAGCGAGTACGTCGCCGCTGATATCCATGGTGGGCTTGAAGTACAAGGCCTGCGAAACGTCGATGACCATGTCGAAGCCTTTCTCTTCCGCCACTTTCTTTACGACCTCAGTCATCTTCGCCGCCGCTTTGCCGAGGATGTCCTGGCGGTCGCGGTCGAATTCCTGCTGCAGGTCGTCCGACAGCCGCTGAGCGTCGCGCTGTTTGCGCTGCCCCTGAAGTTGCAGATCCTGCTGAGCTTGGGGCGTCAACTTATTGCTTTGCAGCTGTTGTTGAAGGGACTGGAGATCTTGTTGCAACTTAAGTAACTCGTCCTGTTTGGGCTTATATTTGGCTTCGACGTCAGCCGACACCTTCTTGAGTTCGTCGGAATCGAGCATCGTCTTCTGGACGTTCACAACCGCAACCTTGAGCTGGGCGGACGCGATGGTGGCGAGAGGCGCAAGCACGAAACACAGCAGACCCGCGCGAATGGCCAGGTAACGGAACATAATTTTGGGACTCCTCAGGATGGAAACACACAGGTTAGCATAACGGACGCGGGAAACGATCTGCCGCCTGCGTCCCCGCGACGCTACCCGGAGTTTCACCCATACATAGACTGGCTGGGGCTCGTTTCACGTTTCATTCGGATTTTCCAGGGAGCTTCAGTAAGGTCCGAGGTCCGCTGGTGGACTGGTTGTGAGATTACCTCGCTGGCGCCGGGGTTCCGTTGCCCCTTCCCGGCGCTGGCGCCGCGGGCGGCAGCGCCGGCATGGTTCCGCCGCCGTCCACGGTGAAGGTGAACAGACGATTATTGGGGCTGCTGCGAGCCAGGATCGACAAGTATTGCTTTCCGTCCAGCATGTAGGAAATCCAACTGACCGGGCGGTCGCCGAGGAGTGGTTCCTCCCAAAGCTTCTCGCCGGTTTCTGCATCATAGGCGCTGTTGCCCAGGAACACCAGATCGCCGGCCGTCGCCAGCGTTCCTCCGCCCGGCGTCCCCGGAGCGAAGAGAAGCCGCCAGCGTTCCTGCTGTTTAACCGGATTCCAGGCGACCAGGAAGCGGCCCGTGACTTCCGGCTGGGTGGCGGCGTATTCGGTTTCGGGAATTGGCCCGCGCCCCCTGAAGTTGACGCCCGTGCTGGCGCGTCCCGGCGTGAATTTAAACTCCTGGGATGGGATCGGCTCGTAGGTGGCGGAGCCTTCGTTACCGGGGATGTAGACTAATCCGGTAGCCGGGCTATAGGCCATCGGCTGCCAGTTGTGCGATCCGCCCGCTCCCGGCCAGATCTTGATCGAGTTGGTTGTGTAACGCGCGCCGGGAGCTTCAATGGGCCGGCCATTCTTATCGAGCCCCATCGACCACGTCATGCGCTTGACGAATGGCTTCCCCGAGATGAATTTGCCTGTGATGCGGTCGAGCACATAGAAGTATCCGTTCTTGGGAGCATGCATGATCACCTTGCGCTCCTGGCCGTCAATAGTCAGATCGGCGAGTATGAAGGGCTGGGTCGCCGTGAAGTCCCAGGTTTCACCGGGATTTTCCTGGAAGTACCAAGCCATGCGTCCGGTGTCCGGATTGACCGCAATGATCGAGGCGAGGAAAAGATTGTCGCCACCCTGAGGGCTGCGGATATTCTGGTTCCACGGCCCGCCGTTGCCCGTGCCGACATAGAGGAGATCGGCGGCCGGATCGTAAGCCATCGCATCCCACGCAGTGCCGCCACCGCCCCACTTGTACCATTCGCCGGTCCACGTCTTGGCCGCCATTTCGAGCTCGGGGTGTTCGAAGGGTTTTGCAGGGTCGCCAGGAACGGTATAAAAGCGCCACGCCCGTTTTCCGGTTTCGGCGTCGTAGGCGGAGAAGTAGCCTCGGACAGCCTGTTCCGCGCCGCTCGATCCAACAATGACCTTGCCTTTGACCACGCGGACGGCGGAGGTGAGAATCGTGTCGCTTCCGGGGACAGTGTCCTGCGTCGACCAGACGAGCTTGCCGGTTTCCTGGTCGAGAGCCACCACACGGCCGTCAAGCAGCCCGGCATAGACGCGCCCCTTGTAAATAGCGACTCCCCGGTTGACCGGTCCGCAGCAGAGACCGGAGATGTGCTCGCGCGGGACATCCGGATCCCAGCGCCATTTGGTCTTGCCCGTACGAGCGTCCACGGCAAACATGACGTCCCACGGCAGAATGCCATAGAGGACTCCGTTGTGCATGAGCGGCGTGGCTTCCACGGTTCCTTGCGGAGCTTCGGTAGTGGCGGACCACGCCAGTGAGAGCCGCTTCACGTTCTTCTTGTTGATCTGGTTCAGCGGGCTGAAGTGCGTCTCAGCGTAGTCATGGCCATATGTGAGCCACTCGGTGCCGTCGCCCCCGGCGTTGAGCAGCGCACTTGGCGTCACGACGCGGGCAGTTTCCTGAGCCGCCGCCAGCCAAGTCAATAGCCCGGCAGAGGCTGCGATAACCAACCAGTATGCGAGCTTTTTCGCTTTCACCAGCATGGTTGGAGTCCCTCCATTGAACCGGTAGTATACAGCAATCCGCCTCGATGCGAGACCAATTTAGCCGCAGATAAACGCCGATGAACGCAGATTAAAAGACAACGAACTTGGGTTTGTCTTATCCGCGTTCATCGGCGTTCATCAGCGGCTAAATTGTCTTTTTCAGTAAACTGTCCCGGCGCGGCGGGCATGGGCGCCCGCGGCACATCCTTCATTCCACTCCGAACGCAAGCAGGACATTGCCCGGTGTGCCACGCAGCGTGCCGGGGTATCCGGACGCGGCGAAGACCATACCGCCCACAATCACCGGACCAGCGGAACCGAACGATCCGCCTTTGGCCGGCGCACCGTTGACCGTGGAGAAGTCCTGCACCGCATTAAACGACCAGATCACCTTTCCGTCGCTGCCTACAGCGCGCAGGATCCCATCCCAACCGCCCGTGAAGACGGCTCCGGGGATCGCGCTGGCGGGACCTGCCTGCCCACGCCGGTCGGCCTCGATCGCGGCATTCCATTCCACCTTGCCGCTTTTGATGTCCAGCGCCTTTAATCCACCGCCGGGCTGCTGCAGCGGATAGTACACGCGAGTCCCATCCGCCGCGCCGCCCCAAACCACCAGACCGGAAGCCGACGGGGCTTGGTTCTCCCACAATTGGGTCCGCCACAGAAGCTTGCCTTCGTTGCTCGGATCGAGCGCGATCGCCACACCGCCCTTCCCCGCGGCCAGGAGGATGTCCTTGCCATTGACCGTTTGCAGAATGGCGGACGAGCCGCCGAAGTCATAGTCGGGACCCAGTTTCTCCGCGCAGTTGGAGTCGGCGGGGTTGGTCGCCTGGCAGCGGGCCATGAATGCATCGCCCTCGAACTCCTGGTGATGCCACATCATCTTGCCGTCCGTCATCCGAAGAGCAATGATGGAATCGCTGGTCGCTGCCGCAATCCGCCCAAAGCTGTTTCCCGTACCGGCGTAGATCAATCCACGCTTGGCATCGACCGTGGGCGTGTTCCACACCGAAGCGCCCGCGGGCCCCCATCTTTGCTTGCCCTTCGCGTTTTCGCCGAGCTCGCGCAGTGGCTCCTGAACGCTCTGCGTCACCCATAGCACTTTGCCTGTGTTGGCGTCCAACGCGGCCACCGCGCCGCGCGATTTGCAGCACTCATAGTTGGGGTCCGCCCCGACCAGCGTCTCGGTGCCGGACATCGGCACGTAAAGCCGTCCGTCATGAAAAGCGGCCGTGGCGCTCAGGTTATTGAGTCCGGTCCGGATCTGTGTTTTCCAGAGCAGCTTGCCGTCCTGCGCATCGAGAGCGTAGGCGGTAGTGGAGCGAGTGACGAACATGATGGCGTACCGGGTCCCAAGTTGAGCGAAGCGGCCGGAGATCGGCGCGGCGATGGGAGCGAACCGGCCAAACATATCCGCTTGCCAGGCCCAGTAAAGACAGCCAGTCTTCGCTTCCAGCGAATACACCACACCGTTGTCGCCACCCACAAAGACTCTGCCGAATGCAACCGCGGGCGATGAATACATACTCATGGCGCCTGGAATTCCGAAGCTCCACTTGAGCTTGAGTTTGGGTACGTCCGTCGATGCAAGACCAGCGTTGGCTTTTGTCTGAAAGCGGGCGTTGTTTGTGGCATTGCCGGTGGCATTGTTGCCTCCTCCCCAGCCCGACCAGGCGGGCGAGGCTTCCAGTCTGCCGAGTGGAGAGTTCGCCGGGCAAGCGTTCGGCTGGTCCTTGAGGACGCCTTCGGTTACTCCGGCCGGCGGCTGTGCGAGTTGCGCCTGCGCGGAGCCTCCGGGAAACAGAAGAAGGACAAACACAAAAAGGACAAACACAAGAACAACGGTGAGCGGGATCGGGTATCTCATTTTTTTCGCTTGTCTCTGGAGCGTAATTGTATTGCACCAGATGGGACGCGTTGGCACGAGCCCTTTCCGCGCGACGCCGTCCACGGAAAACACAGGACAAAATGTCGGCGATCCGGAAGCCGTTTGCATCGGTAAACGCTGCCCGGCACGCCGGGGAACTTTTTTAGCCTCCGCGACGTCTTAGCCCCAAATGCGACAACACCTTAAGCGGGGTAGTTAAGATGGGCACGCCAAGCGTGGTAGAAGCGCGCGAGTCGGCGAAGCCGGCACAATGGCGCTTGAAGACAACCTTCTGGCTGGACGTGACGCTGCTGGTTTCGGTCTGCGCGTTGCAGACCGTTCGTTTCACCGGACTTGTCATCCACGAGTGGCTCGGACTCGCGATAGTGGGCATGGTTTTCGCTCACCTGTTGTTTTCCTGGAGTTGGATCGCCTCGCTCAGCCGCCGCATGTTCGCCGCGCAATCCCTCCGCGCGCGCATCAACTACCTTCTCAATCTGAGTCTTTTCGCTGCCGTGACCGCCGTGATCTTCTCCGGCATTCTGATCTCGCAGAAGGCGATTCCGGCGTTGACCGGCACGAAAGCCGCGCCGGACATGGATTGGCGGCGCTGGGATTTCCTGCACGACGGGTTCTCGCAGCTTGTAGTCTTACTGTCCGGGTTTCACCTTGCGATGAATTTAGACTGGGTGCTCGCGGCCGCAGAGAAGCTTTTCGGCCGCGTCCGGGGAGGCGCGCTGTGAAATTGATGCGCTTATTATCAAGGATTGCTCTTCTCTCGCTGGCTGCCGCCGCGTTTGTCGGATTGACGGAAATTTCATGCCGTTCAGTACGGTCTCCTTTCCCGCCGAATCCCTGGCGAGAGCACCGTCCGTCCGCGCCGGAAGTCAGTCAGTTTCCGGAGTTCATGTTTTATTTTCTTTTCCTGGTATTCTGGGCTGGGATAGGACGCGCAGGATTGCGACTGCGGCTCTCCCCGGTATCGCGCAGCGAAGGACAACTGATCTCTTTGAACTTAGACCGGGGACGCCCGGACTTCCAAAGATGATTTGTTCTCCAGCGCAGATTAGCCCGGCCCCGCTCACGTCATTTTGCCAAGGGTCATTTTGCCAAGTAAGTTATTGCCCTGGAAAACTTCTGGTCGCTTCTCAAGCGCGGGCTGCACGGCACCCATGTAAGCGTCGAGCCGTTCCATCTCTTCCAGGTATCTGGACGAGCAAGCCTATCGCTACAACAACCGCAAGGACGGCGAGGGCGCACCTTCTTACGGACGCGGATCGCTTCGACCTCGCAGTAAGGCAGATAGTTGGCAAGCGTCTCGACTACACGCGGGTAGCTCTTCAGACTATAATGTGCGGCGAGGGAGGTGCAGTGATGGCAACGCCGGCATGGAAGGTGAGCGGACAATACTATGAAACCTGCAGTTGCGACTTCTTGTGTCCCTGCTTGCCCGGGCAGCTGGCTGTTCGCCCGAGCAAAGGATCATGCACGTTTGCTATGGCGTTTCAGGTTGATCGCGGGAGTTACGGCAGCATCTCGCTCGATGGCCTGGGTTTCATTGTCCTCGGCGTCACACCTGAGGCAATGGGCAAAGGGAACTGGTCCGTCGGCCTGATTGCCGATGAGCGGGCAAGCGTCGAGCAGCGTGATGCCATCACAGCCATTGCGAGCGGCGCCGCAGGGGGACCAATGGCCGCTCTTTCGGGTCTCATCGGCAAATTTCTCGGTGTGGAATCGGCGCCGATTCGCTTCGATCGCGACGGGGCCAAGTGGTCGGTGGAGGCGTCGAGACTGGTGGATATGGCCGCCGAAGGCGCCATGGGCATCAATCCTGCGTCCGCCGAGCCGTTGCACCTGGAGAACACGGGTCATCCGGCCGCGGATCGCTTCGCGCTGGCCCATGCCTCGAGGAGTCACGTGCATGCGCTGGGCCTCGCGTGGGACGATGTCACCGGAAAGAACAACGGACAGTACGCGCCGTTTTCCTGGCAGGGTGCTTAGTTCATCATCGCCGGCCGCGGTTCTTTCCCGCCGCGACCGGCTCCTCATCCTGGGGTGCATCGTTCTCAGCACATTACTTGCCTGGGCATATCTGTTTCGCCTAGATCGCCGGATGTCGGCCGATAGGGAGCACGACAAAATGATGGCGGCGATGGGCATGCACATGAATATGCCGTGGATGCCGGCGGACTTCTTCTTCACATTTGCAATGTGGGCGGTGATGATGGTCGGCATGATGGCCCCATCCGCGGCGCCCGTGCTGCTGCTGTTTGCGGCTGCGCGGGCAGGACGCGGCAAGCGGGGTTTGCCGCTGACAACCCTGGCATTCGCCCTCGGATACATTGCGGTATGGGCCACCTTCAGTGTGGTCGCCACTGCCGCTCAGTGGGGATTGCACCAGGCGGCGCTGTTGTCGGCCGTGATGTCGTCCTCGAGCGGTCGCCTGTCGGGCGCGATCCTGATGGCCGCCGGCGCCTATCAACTGACGCCCTGGAAAAGCAAATGTCTGACGCACTGCCGTAGTCCGCTGGGATTCCTGATGACGAACTGGCGCGATGGAACAGACGGCGCCTTCCGGATGGGCTTCCGCCACGGTGGCTACTGCCTTGGCTGTTGCTGGGCGTTGATGTGCGTGCTCTTTGTAGTGGGAGTCATGAACGTCGTCTGGGTCGCAGCGCTGACCGGATTCGTTCTGATCGAGAAAACCGGACCGGCAGGTGCCATCGTCGCACGCGCCGCGGGAGCGGCAATGATTGTCCTCGGGGTCGTGGCGATTATTTGAAGAATCGGCTCGATCCCTTGCTGCTGGCCCGCGCGGAAAGGTCCTCCTTGAACGGCAACTCGCCGAAGGGCGAAGAGCCACGACCACAAGGAATGGTTGCGCGTTTCCAGGCAACTTGCGCAGACCAGCCCAACTGGCGTCCACTCACACATGGCCGCCGCCAGCCTCTGGTATGCTTTCGCTAGGCGCACGGGGCGCCACCCAAGTCCGCGGGAAGGACAGCGTCCACCCCGAATTGTTTATGCAGTTTTGAGACGAACTCTTTTCTCGCCCGATACAGCGGACTGCGGGCAGCCATTCAGGAATGAATGCGGTGCGCGCTTCAGGGCGCGGCCGGAGAAGGAGCTCATATGAGTCAGCAGCCGCCCACCCGCGCCATGCGCGCGAATCCCGATATCGATCAGCTGAAGCGCCAGGCCAAAGAACTGCTCGACGCCTATCGCGCGTCGTCTCCTGAAGCCGTTGCCGAGGTCACGGCGTATCATCGCACTGCCTCACCGGAAACCTTCGCACTGCACGACGCGCAGTTCGTGCTGGCCCGCGCGTACGCCTTCGAAAGCTGGCCGAAGCTGAAGGCTGCGGTCGACGGCGTCACCGCAATGAAACTGCACGAAGCGGTCGAGAGCGGCGATCTCAAAACCGCGCTCGAACTGCTCACGCGCCGTCCGGAGATTGTCGATCACGGCCGCGGGGAGATGAGTCCGCTGAATAAGGCCGTTCTGAGGCGCGATGTCGAGATGGCGAAGCTACTCCTCGAATTTGGGGCTAATCCGGATGCGGGCGTCTGGCCCATTCGGGATGCGACCAGCCCCAGTGTCATCGCCCGCGACCGCGGCTACCAGGAGATCTCCGATGCCATAAATGCCGCTCAGGAAAAAAGAGGCGCGCGCCCCTCCCAGGTGCCCCCCGAGGTCAGGCGCAAGGTCCGTGAGGCCTCTTTGGCAGGCAGCCAGGAGGCAATGCTGGCTGTATTAGAGGAACATCCAGAGCTGACGGATTGGCGCCAGGCCGACGGCACTACGATGCTCCATGTGGTGGCCGGGCGCGGGGAGACGCTGATAGTCAAGTGGCTGCTCGACCACGGCAAGGAAGTCAACGCGAGGGCACACTGCGTCCCGCACCAAAGCGCCACGTTTCTGGATCGATCTCCGCAAGGCTGGACGCCGCTCGACTTTGCCGCTACCGGCCGGGGCAGCGACGAGTGGCTCTTTAACAACGACAAGTTCCAGCCCGCGGCAAAACTCCTCCTCGAACACGGCGCCGAACTCAGTCCGCTCGCCGCCGCCGCGCTCGGCCGCTGGGATTATCTGGAGAATTTTTCAAAACAGGAACTTGAAGGCAAGGGCGTGCTCGAGGCGGCTGTCAAGGGGGATCAGCCGGGTACGTTGCGCCGCCTGCTCGACCTGGGCCTCGACCCGGACGAGCCGATTCAGGTTGGTCACATGGAGGACAAGGTATGGTCTTCCGGCGGTCCTGTATTTCAGGCTGTAGTGCTGAATCGCATCGGGATGGCGCGGCTGCTGCTGGAGTGCGGAGCGGATCCGAACGCGAACGTGTTTACCGCCGGTTCGGCGGCGTTCCGCGTGTACGACAGCGGTAATCCTGCGTTGATCGCATTGATCGAAAAGCATGGTGGCTGGCTCGACCCGGGTTCGGCCGGTTATGCGCGTCAGACGGAGATCGCGCGAAAGATGCTGGCCGGGGAAATCGATCCACATATCGAGCCGAACGATTTCTCCGGGCACACAGTGGCGGAGCAGCTGTTGTGGGGCGGCGCCAGCTCGCTTAGCGATGACATTGTGCGCATGGCGCTGGAACGTGTCGACTGGCCGCCGGACGACCCGCGCTGGTTCGGCATGCTTCTCCGGCCAACGTGGAACCACGCCGATCGCCCCGAATGCTGCGACACCCTCCGGCTGATTCTGGCTCGGTGCGGTCCGCATCACCGAGCCTCGGATTGCGGTTACACCATACTGCACGACGTGGTCGCAGGCGACCGCGGCGTAGGTGTCCGGCTTGCCACAATCCTCCTGGACGCCGGCGCGCGTCTCGACGTGCGTGAAGATCTGCTCAAAAGCACGCCGCTCGGATGGGCATGCCGGTGGGGGCGCCTCGAGCTGGTGAAGCTGTTTCTCGCGCGCGGCGCCGATCCCGTCGAAGCGGATGCGGAACCCTGGGCCACCCCCTGCGCCTGGGCAGAAAAGATGCAGCGGCCGGAAATCGTCAAGCTGCTCAAAAACGCAAAACCTGACGTATCGCTTTGATTGCGCCGACACAGGCGATGGCAGGGTGGTATAGACTCGATGCGAATCTCGAATGCCGGTCGGCCCGCTGGCATCTTATCCAGTTGGCAACCCGAAAGCGATCCAAGTTGACGTGTAGTCGCTAGCCTTCATCGAAAATGTCACGGCATCGACCGTGGGGCTGCGCCTGTGCTTTTTCTTGCCGGGACATTTCCGATGAAGGCTAACGACGACCCGGCTAATAAGCCATGGCGTAGCAATCCCGCCGCGGATCGGCTGCGGCGAAGCGGTTGCCGGTGGCCGGATCGATCATCACGGCCGTAGCACAACCCGACATTCCGAAGCGGGGCAGGCGGCTCACGTCGTGGCCTCGCGCTTTGAGTTCGTTGTAGACGGCCTCGGGCACGTCGGCCTCGACCGCAAGCTGATTAAAGCCCGGCGTGTGCGGCCAGAAGGACCCGTAAAAGTGACCGGTCTGCACACGGGGCCGTTCGAAGGCGGCGTGCAGGTTCGGGTACCAGTCGTCCCAGAAATCGACCACGCTCAGGAGGGCCTGGAGGATGGTCTGGTCCTGGTTATCGCCGCCGGGTGTGCCGATGGCCATGACCGGCAGATCGCCCCGAAAAACCATGCTGGGAGTGAGCGTGTAGCGTGGGCGAGCGTGGGGGCGGATCTGGTTCGCCCTGGTCTTATCCAGCCAGAACTGTTCGCCGCGGACGCTCATTCCAATGCCCGTATCGCCGAGGATCACGGCACCGGTAATCCAACCGCCGCTTGGGGTTGCATCGAAGACATTGCCGTCCTTGTCGATTACGGACATGTGAGTAGTGTCCTTCGATATGCCGGCGGAGTCGCGGCCCAGCGAGGCGAGCTGGTCCTCGCGCGAGGATGACGCCCGGGGCGCGTTTTCAGGAACGCTGGCTTTCCAGTAAGACCAGGTCTTGACCTGCGAATCGTACTTCATGGGATCGCCGGCGATGAATGCCTTTGACGCCCGCTTTGGATCGATGAGCCCTGCGCGCTCTTTGGCGTAGGCTTTCGACAGCAGGCCTTCGGCGGGTGATTTCACGAATGCCTGGTCGGCGTAGTATGTGTCGCGATCGGCATAGGCCAGCTTCAGTGCCTCGGTCACGGTATGCAGGTAATCCGCGCTGCCGTAGCCCATCCGATGGAGATCGAAATTCTCCAGAATATTGAGAGCCTGGAGGAGGGTCGGCCCCTGGCTGGAAAAGCCGTGCTTGTAGATGGTATATCCGCGGTAGGTCGTGCGAGCGGGTTCTTCGATGCGTGCGAAGTAGTCGGCGAAATCACTGCCATCGAACGGTGCATCGTGCTGCCGGAGGAAGGCAACCATTTCGCGAGCGATATCGCCTTTGTAGAAACGATCGCGGGCGGCTTCGATGCCCGCGGCCCGGCCTGCGCCTTTGCGCGCGCGTTCGGCTTCCACCATGCGGCGCAGCGTGCGCGCGAGAGTGGGCAGTTTGATGGTGTCACCGGCATGGTAAGGGGCTCCATCCGGCTTGTACCAATACGCCTTGTTGGCGGGCCACTGTTCGATAAAGGCGCGTTCGCGGCCGATCGTGTTGACGGTGCTGGGGCGAATGGGGAAGCCCTTTTCCGCGTAATCGATGGCGGGGGTAACGACTTCCTCGAAGCTCATGGTTCCCCATTTTTCGAGAACGGTGAGAGCCGCGTGGATGGCGCCAGGAACCACGGCGGGGTCGAGGCCGTGCCCGGAAAGCGTCTTATTGCGGGTGAGGTACCAATCGACGTCCACGGCGTGAGGAGCCCAGCCCTGGCCCACGATGGAAGTAACTTTCCCTTCCCTGCGGGGATAGACCAACACTAAAGCTTCGCCGCCGAGGCTGTAGAGATCCTGCTCCAGAACACCGCCCGCCAGCAGGGAGGCTACACCGGCATCGAAGGCATTGCCACCCTTCAGCAGAATGCTGAAAGCGACGGCCGCCGTGAGCGGATGGCCGGCGGACACGCCGCCGGAAGGCCCCATGACGGCGGGCCGGAGTGGCGCGCCGATTTCCTTGCGATCCTGAACCGGGACCTGAGCGGCAGCGGCCGTGGCCAGCGCCAGGGCTGAAGCGATGGTCAGAAGCGCGGCGAGTCCGCCGGGCTTTTGTACGGTGCGGTTGTCCGTGGGTTTCATATGCGACCTCTTTGCCCGTCCGAGCTTGCCCTGCACGGGAGTAAAGAGACAGTTTACAGCGCCTTAGAGAACAACAATCTCGCACTGAAAACCGGCATCCGGCCGTGCAGTCCGCATTTCGTCTTTATGACGGGAACAGTCCCGGAAACGGCGTCCGAGCAGATCGGAGGGCAAACCTCTCATGTATCACTTCCTCCCTGCGAACACATGGACAGCCACGTCCACATCCGCGAGATGCGCGATACGTCAAGTTGAGCCGAATGTCCAGACCCTTTACACGCCCCGGCTGCGCGCTTGAGTAGTTATTGCCGCGCTCTTGTGAAACGGGAGTTGCCTTTCCACCATGCCGAATCCTCGGGGCGTACCGGCCCCATCCGGGCCCTCGCCGAACCGAGCAGGGATTCCGGGTCATAGAGGGCGCCGGCTTTCATAACGATGTGAACGTGCCGCGTGTTACGAATGTCTTCGAGCGGATTCCCGCGTACGACGAAAAGATCTGCCCATCGGCCCCGCTCGATCGCACCCAGCTTGTCCCCCAAGTTCAGGGCCCGTGCGCTATTGATGGTTCCGATTTTGAGCACGGCAGCGGGTGGAATTCCGGCTAAAACGAGCGCCTGTAGTTCCCGATGCGATCCAAAGCCCGACCAGAATTCTCCCCAGCTTGGATAATCCGTGCCCAGCGTAATCAAGTCGCCGCCTCCGGCATCAAAAAACGCTTTCACTTCTTTCAGCTTTGCCTTGAATAAGCGTCCGAATTGTTCGTTCTTGGGTCTCGGTAGACGGGATTCAACCACACTGCGGGCATACGGGGTCAGAAACGCCCTTTCGTCGACCCAATACTCGTAAAGATCCTTCGGCTGACGATCCGAAAAGGTCCCATACGTGTTGAGCGTCGGATCGAAATATACGTGCTGTGCGATATAGGTTCTAAAAATCGCAGCAACCTCAGGCCGCATCGCGTCCAGTTCTTCGAGTGAGCTATACGCTGGCTTGTCCGCACTGATCGCGTCGCCACCCATGAAGTGTTCGACCCGGTCGATTCCCATCGCAATGGCATCGCGGGGATTGACGCTGTTTCGGTAGCCGGAATCGAGGTGTCCCGTAATTGTCAGGCCGTGGCGATGCCCCTCATCGATGAGCACCGCCAGCTGATCGGGATGAATGCCTTTCGCCTTGAGTCCCTTAACGCCAAGCGCAGCCCACTTCCGGACATCGGCGCGAATGTGTTCCGGGTTCATTTCGGCATCATTCCATCCAGGACGAGCGGAACCGAAGTAGGGGCCCGAATTCAAGATCCGCGGCCCGATCTGTTGTCCGTTATCGATGCGCTTGCGCGCCTCCATCATTCCTTCCGGATCGACCTCGCCGGCGGGAAACGTTGAGGTGACACCGTTCGCAAGAAATAGCAGCGGATTCACGGTGTACTCGTCGACCCGGCCTTCACCAAACAGGTCGACCGCGTAGTGTGCGTGGAGATCGAAAAGACCGGGCAGGATATATTCGTCGTCCGCAAGGTCGATGACCCGAGCGGCGCTTAGGTCTTGGCCGCCGAAGCTGGCGTCCACCTCAAGGAATTCGCCGTTACGCACCAGAATGCCTGTGTTTCGACGAACACTAACGTGGATCGAATCGAACAGCCATCCACCGCGTAAAACGACATCGCCAGACTGGACTTTCGTCTGTACCTGTGCGAAAAGAAGTCCTGCAGGAAGCAGGAGTGTAATCCAGCGCCAACTCATTGGCGAAAGTATAACCGATATGAACGGTTAGGCCGGATTTAAGCGGCTCCGAACTCCTGGTTCCATCGGGTTGTCGGCAACCCGGAAGCAATCCACATGAGTGAGAAGTCGGGCAAACCGTGGATTGAGAGCGGACGGCCTGACCCCGAGGTCACAGCTGAGCATTGTGCGTGATACGGCGATATGACGTGATCGGCGGTGACATGCCGAAATCTCGGTACCAATCGGTTCCCGATGAATGATGCGGCGTCACGCGATCCGCTGAACCCATTGGCTCCGCCAGGCTGGCGCCTCGAAGGGATCCGCGAAATACTGTGTCTCGTGCACGACCTGGCCGTTGCGGAATTCCATAATGCTCACTGTATATGCTGGTCGCCCCTGGTAGGTGATTGTGTATTCCGTGATCCAGAGATCGCCTTTTCCGAGAATCCGCTTGACGTTGAAGCCCGATGGCTTGCCCGGATGATGACTCCGCAAGGCCTGCAAATTGCTTCGCCCGAAGATTCGTTCACCTGACTGAGGATAATCGCAAATAGCATCGTCATCGTAAATATCGTGTTCTGCGTTTGCATCGCCGGCTGCCGATGCGTGCCAGTGCTTATTCAGGGCTTCACGTATTTGTTCCTCTTGCATGGGCTGCTCCAGGTGCGGTTTGGGTTTACGATCGCCTGCCTTGTGGAATGAAACCCGGACCGCCGGTCTTCACTACTTCATTGAACCTCTGTCTGGTTTGAATTCGATTGATTTCGTCAGGCGCGTCTTCCGGAAGGGCAGAGATGTTGAGATTCTCCCGCGCGCGAGCCGCAGTCCTGCGCGTAGTGAGCAAACTCCAGCGGCCAGCCCGTGCAGTTCACAGATTTTAAAAAACATTCACCGCCTGTTTTCAACCCCTTACCAGCCCCAAGCCCTCCAGCCCGAATTTCCCGTGCTCTACTGCAGCCAGGAAAGGAATTGAAAACCATGATCTCTGAAAAGCAACTGGAAGCCAACCGCCGAAACGCCGAGCGTTCCACCGGCCCAACGAGCGCTGCCGGTAAAGCGCGCTCCAGCCAGAACAACCTCCGTCATGGCCTCACCGGCCAGATCAACATCCTCCCCACCGAAGACCGCGAAGCGCACGACCACTTCTGCAACGAGATCGTCGAGAGCTTCAAACCCGAAACTCCGATGGAACAGCAGCTCGCACACTCCGTGGCCGAGGACAACTGGCGTCTCAATCGAGCGCGAGCCATCGAGAACAACATGTTCGCGCTCGGCCATCATGGCGAGCACCGGGAGATTCAGGTCGCCCTCGCGGATGCCCGTACCTTCCAGGCTCACGCGAATCAATTCCAACTCCTCACCATCTACGAGCAGCGCATCAACCGCAACCTCCATCGAAATCTGCGGCAGCTTCAGGAACTCCAGGCCGAACGCCGCCAACAGCGCGAGCGCGCCCTCGAAGAAGCCCAGCTCCTCGCCCAACAGAGCCTTCTCAACGGTTTACCCTACGACCCGGCAAAAGATGGGTTCGGCTTTTCGAACGCCGAAATCAATTTGCGGCTGGACCGCGGTAACCGCCTGAGGGAGGCAAAACTACATAGTGCCGCCGTGTTCACTACGCATAAACCGCCGGCCCAACCGAAACCGTTCGCCGCCCGCGCCGCTTGAGGTCTCAGAATAGATGTAAATGCGAAGATAAGTGTAAATGCGGATTGCCCTCGGCCAAATCAATCCGACGGTCGGTGACCTCGCGGGCAACCTCGCGCTCATGCTCCGTTTCGCGAAGGAAGCGGCGGCGCGCAAGGCGGAGTTGATCGTATTCCCCGAGCTTTCGATCACCGGATATCCGCCCCGCGACTTAGTCGAAAAGCCCAACTTCATCGAGCGCTCCGAGAGGGCGGTGCAGCAGCTGGCGGAGGCGGCGAAAGACCTTCCGATTTCCATCATTGCCGGCTACGTGGGGCGGTCGCACAAGCCCACTGGCAAACAGGCGACCAATTCGGCGGCCGTGATTCGCTCCGGCAAGGTCGTGATGCGGCAGACGAAGATCCTGTTGCCGACCTACGACGTTTTCGATGAAGCGCGGAACTTTGTGGCGGCGGATAAGCAATCGGTCTGGCGGATGGACGGCGAAAATGGAAACGACGGAAAAGATGGCAAAGACATCGCCCTCACCATCTGCGAAGACGCCTGGAACGACAAACAGTTCTGGACGCATCGGCTCTACGGGCGCGACCCTGTAGACGAGCTGATGCAGCAGGGCGCGAGCATGATCGTCAGCATCAATGGCTCGCCGTTTCACCTGGGCAAGCGGGAACTGCGCCAGGAAATGTTCCGCGCCATGGTGCGGCGGCACAAAGTCCCGGCGATCGTGGTCAATCAGGTCGGAGGCAACGACCAGATTGTGTTCGACGGAACCAGTTTTGTGATGGATGCGGATGGAAACGTGATTGCATCTGCGGCGTCGTTCGCCGAAGACCTGGTGATTGCCAATATCACGACTGGCGAGGGCGACAAGCATGCGAATTTCCCCGATGAGTGCGAGGCGGTTTACGAAGCGCTGGTGCTGGGCACCCGCGATTACATTCGCAAGTGCGGCTTCGAGCGCGTCCTGATCGGGCTCAGCGGCGGGATCGACTCCTCGCTGACCGCGGTGATTGCGGTGGACGCAGTGGGCCGGGAAAATGTTCGTGGAGTGGCCATGCCAGGACCGTTCTCCTCGGACCACAGCATTGCCGACGCACGCGCTTTGGCGGAGGGCCTCCGGATTGCGTTCGACGTAATTCCAATCACGCCGGCTTACGACGAGATGCTGCGGACGCTCGGGCCTGTATTCGAGGGGCGAAAGCCCGACGTCACTGAAGAGAACATCCAGGCGCGTTTGCGGGGACTGACGTTGATGTCGCTCTCGAACAAGTTCGGCGCCATGGTCCTCACTACCGGCAACAAGAGCGAACTGGCGGTCGGCTACTGCACGCTCTACGGCGACATGTGCGGTGGGCTGGCGGTGATCAGCGATCTGCCGAAGACGATGGTCTACTCGCTTTCGCGTATCGCCAATTGCAGACACGAGTATGCGATTCCGGAATCGGTTTTCGAAAAGCCGCCGTCGGCCGAATTGAGGCCGGACCAGAAAGACAGCGATTCACTGCCGCCCTACGACATTCTGGACAGTATTCTCCGGCTCTACATCGAGGAAAACCACGGAGTCAACGATGTTGCAGCCGAGCTTGCGCTGCCGGTCGAGCTCGTGCGGGACGTCGTACGGAAAGTGGACCGCAACGAATACAAGAGACAGCAGGCAGCCCCTGGGCTCAAAGTCACATCAAAAGCTTTCGGTGTAGGACGGCGTCTGCCCGTAGCCCAGCGCTACTCGGAGTACGAATGAAGAATGCATTCAACGTGGCGCACGCACTCGTGCGTACTGGCCTGGTGAAGCACATTGGCCAGGCCTTATCCCCGGACAAGGTGACCCATTCGATGGCACCTGTGGTCGGGAGACTCATCTCGACACCGTCTTTGTGCTTCCTGGCTATGCTCGCTGGCGCGCTCTTAATCTCCCAGCCCTCACCGCGCGAACAAGTAGGCCCGATGCCCGATGGCGGCTTTCTGCTAAGCAGCGGCTGGCGGATCAAAGCTGCCGGAACCCAGATTCCAGTCGAAACGTTTCCGATGTCGACGCTGATCACGCCGGACAAGAAGCTCTTGCTTGTTCTGAACGGCGGCTACAATCCGCCAAGTATCAGTGTGATTGACATAGCCGCAGCAAAGGAAGTGAGCCGCGCCGCGGTGCCCGATGGATGGCTGGGTCTGACCATGACCAAAGGCGGCGACAAGGTTTATGTAGGCGGCGGATCAAAAGCGGCGATTTACGAATTTTCCCTGGTGAACGGGGCGCTGGTTCCGTCCCGGCTGTTCCCCATAGTGGCGGCGAAAGACATCAAGCCCACCGACTTCATCGGCGACGTTCAGTTCTCGCCCGATGGGCACCTCCTTTACGCGGCGGATTTGTACCACGATTCCGTGGTCGTGGTGAACCCGCAGTCGGGACTGGTGATCTCACGAGTCAAGACCGGACGCCGCCCCTACCGCATCCTGTTTCATCCCTCCGGGAAGAGCTTCTATGTTTCCAGTTGGGCGGATGGTTCGGTGGGCCAGTACGAAACGAACACCGGAAATCTGCTCGCCATCACGCGGGTTGGGCCTCACGCCACCGACATGGTCTGGCGCGAAGGGACGATTGAAGATCAGCCGGAGATCGCCGCGCGGCTCTTCGTTTCGGCCAGTAACACAAACAGCGTGTATGTGTTCGGGGCTGCGGAATCGGGCGAGCTATCGAGACTGGAAACTATCAACATCGCGCTTACACCCAATCAACCGTTGGGTTCGACACCCAGCGGCCTCGGGATTAGCGCGGACGGCGCAAAACTGTTCGTGGCGTGTTCGGATACGAATGCGGTCGGGGTGGTCGATATTTCGCAGGCGCGCAGCCGTGTGCTCGGTTTCGTGCCGTCCGGATGGTATCCGACCGCGGCTTTCGGTTAGCCGGACGGGCGCATCGGAGTGTTGAACGGCAAAGGGCTGGGCTCGTTCGCCAATCCGAAGGGGCCGAATCCGCTGGTGGAAGTTGTGAGGGACCAGCAGGGCGTGCGCAACGACCAGTATGTCGCGGCCATGCAGCGCGGAACCGTTCAGTTTGTCGATTACCCGAGCGATCAGAAGCTGGACGAGTTCACCCGGGAGGTGACGGAGAACTCGCCTTATCGCGACGAAAAACTCGACGATCCGGGTATTCCCGCAGGTAATCCCATTCGACCCAATGGCCCGATCAGGCATGTGATCTATGTAATCAAAGAAAACCGCACATACGATCAGGTGCTGGGAGATATGAAGCAGGGTAACGGAGAAGCGTCCCTTACGCTCTTCGGCGCGGCGGTGACGCCGAATCTTCACAAGCTCGCGAGTGAGTTTGTCCTGCTGGACAACTTCTACGAGAACGCGGATGTGAGCGCGGACGGGCACAACTGGGCGACGGCCGCGATCGCGCCGGACTACACGCAGCGAATCTGGCCGAGCGAATACGCCGGACGGAACAAACTCTACGGCTTCGAAGGCACCGAACCTGCCAACCTCCCGCCCGCCGGATACCTGTGGACTAATGCGGCTCAGGCGGGGATCTCGATACGGAACTACGGCGAGTGGACCGAGGAGCGGAAATTGCCATCGGGCGATTCCGACGTCAAAGTCAACGATCCGGTGCTGGAAAAGGTCAGCGACAAAGACTACCCTCCGTACAATCTCGATTACCCGGATGTGGAACGCGCCGAAGTCTTCCTATCCGAGTTGAAGGGATTCGAGAGCTCCGGCAAGTTGCCGCAATTGCTGATCGTGAGAATGGGCAACGATCATACCTCCGGCACGACTCCGGGGAAAATCGCGCCGCGTTCCGCGGTGGCGGACAACGATCAGGGCGTCGGGATGCTGGCGGAGGCCGTGTCGAAAACCCGCTTCTGGAATGAGACGGCCATTTTTGTAATCGAAGACGACGCGCAAAACGGGCCCGACCACGTGGATTCGCACCGCGCACCCGCGTGGGTGATCTCGCCTTGGGTGAAGAAGGGGACCGTGAACAGTACGATGTACAACCAGGCATCGGTTTTGCGGACCATGGAGATCATTCTCGGGATGCGTCCGATGACAACCTACGACGCCGGGGCGCGGCCCATGTTCAGTGTGTTCAGCAACGCGCCGTCTGGTGGAGCATACGCGCTGGAGAAACCGCAGACGCCGCTGGACCAGCGCAATCCCGCCAAGTCGCCAACCGCGGCGCGTTCGCTCCGCATGAACTTCAAGGACGCGGACGACGTTGACGAGGACGAGCTGAATCGAATCCTGTGGGCCGCAGTAAAGGGGCCGGATGTGCCCATGCCTCCGCCTGTGCGAAGCCGCTTTTCGCGGTAAATACCCATATCGGACAATGAGAAACAGTGCCGAAAATCTACTTGTGCTTTCTGTGGCACATGCACCAGCCTTTTTACAAAGATCTCGTCTCCGGCGAGTACCGCCTGCCATGGACACGCTTGCACGCGCTCAAGGACTATTACGGCATGGTCAGGATTCTGGAGGATTTTCCGCAGATCCGGCAGACCTTTAACCTTGTTCCTTCGATGATCGTGCAGGTGGAGGAGTACGCCGGCGGCCAGGCGCGAGACCCGTTTCTCGAGTGCGCTCTCAAGCCGGCCGAGACCCTGACTGCGGCTGAACGTGTTTTCATCCTGCGCAATTTCTTCATGGCCAACCCGGGGAGGATGATCAACCGGTATCGACGCTACGGAGAACTCTATGCCGCCCATCAGGCGCAGAGCGACATACGCGACGGCAAAGGAATATTCGGACCGCAGGAGTTTCGGGACCTCCAGGTTTTGTCCCAGGTGGCGTGGTTTGACGAAGAGTTCCTGGAACACGATCCGGAAGTCCGGGCGCTGGTCGAGAAAGGGCGCAATTTCAATCTCGACGATCAGGCGCTCATGGGGCGCAAGCAGCGCGAAATCTGCGCCCATGTGATTCCGGAATACAGAAAGCTGGCGGAATCGGGTCAGATCGAGATTTCCACCACGCCGTTTTACCACCCGATTCTGCCTCTGCTTTGCGACAGCGACATCGCGTCTGTCTCGCACCCCTATGTTCCTCTGCCGCCAAGGTTTTGTTATCCGGAAGACGCGCTCCTGCAACTACAGATGGCGCGCGATTACGTGAAGAAGACGTTCGGGGTGGCGCCGGTCGGGCTATGGCCTTCCGAGGGCTCCGTTTCCGACCACGTGCTGGAACTGGCGGCATCGGTGGGCTTCGAATGGGCGGCAACCGACAATGGCGTCTTGGACCGGACATTGCGGCGCGCCGCAACGTCCGAGGTAACCTACCGCCCCTATAACTGGTCGCAACGGGACCGGCAGATGCGGATGATTTTCCGGGACCACGTGCTCAGCGACTTGATCGGTTTCGTTTACTCGGGCATGGGCTCTGCGGATGCCGCGCAGGATTTTCTCAATCGAATCCACGATAACTGCAGGGGCTTGCTGGGGAGCGGCCGCGATGCGCTGGTGCCGATCATTCTCGACGGCGAAAACGCCTGGGAGTATTACGACCACAATGGCAGGCCGTTCTTCCGTGAGTTGTATGGTCGCATTCAGGCCGACTCCAATATGGAGGCGATCACGGTCCGCGAGGCATTCGAGCGAATTCCGCCGGAACCGCTCACGCATATCTTTCCGGGGTCCTGGATCAACGCCAACTTCGATGTTTGGATCGGCGCGGACGAAGACAACAAATCCTGGAGACTGCTGCTGGATGCACGAAAGGCATTGGAGAATGCACAGAATGTGAGCGAGGAGCGGAAGCAGCGCGCGAGGGAAGAAATCCTGATTGCGGAAGGGAGCGACTGGAACTGGTGGTACGGACCCGAGCACGAAACCGCGAACGCCGTCGAGTTCGACCAGATCTATCGCGAACATCTCGCCAACGTTTACCGGGCCCTCGGTATTCCGACTCCGCCCGAACTTTCGCTGCCGATTCTGAAGATTTCGCGGGAGGCAACGTCAACTCCTCCCCTCGGCCCCATATCGCCGAAGATCAACGGCGTCGTGGATTCGTATTTCGAATGGCTGGGTGCGGGAGTTTACCGGGTGGACCAGCGATCGGGCTCGATGCATGGAAAGCGCGCTCTCGTGCGGGAGGTGCGTTACGGAGTCAACGACTCGAAGCTCTTTCTGCGCATCGACTTCGCCGAAGATGCCGCCAGTATCGAGGGATTGGAAGTTCACGCCGAGACGCCCGGAACTAACGGAGAGCCGGAACGGAAGTTGAAGATTTTGGTTAAGTCGGGAGCGGCTATCGCAGACGGCGCCGGCGGGGAGGCCGCCTTCAAAGACGTAATGGAGATTTCGTTCCCGTCGGTTGAGGAACCCGCGCGAGTACGGTTGTCCTTTTGGCAGGATGGCTTGCCGATTGAAGCCATCCCGCCGCAGGACTATCTCCAGATTGTTACTCCAACGGGTTGGAACGCGTAGACACTTGGAACGGTAGGCGGTTTCGCCTGCCAGTCCTTAGTCCTTGCGGGCCGATTCCCGGTTCAAAGCGCGCTCCAGCTTTTCAGCCGCCACCGGAGCCTTAATGTCGCCACCGGTCAGAATTTCCCGGTTGCCGACTTCTCTGCCGTAAAGTTCACGGTTGGCGTCTTTGTCCGGACGCAACGTTGCGCCTTCCAACGCTATCCCGGCAAAGAGCCCGCGCGAACGGGAGTAAGAGAGCATTTCAGCATGCAGCGCTACGTCTGTTTGAGCACTGGCGTCCCGCCCGACCGGTCCCGCTGCAACTGTGGCGTCGCCGCCCAGCGTGAACTTATCTTCAAGCAGGTGCTTCATACCCGATTCGTTGTTGACCAGTACAACCGCATCCGATTCGGATCCGCCAATCTGCAGCCCGAAGCTTCCGCCTTCAATCCGCATACCGGCAGGCGCTGTCCAACCACTGCCACCGCGGCGGCGGCACACCGCGTAGCCGCGTCCATACTTCGCGCCCCAGATGAAGCCGGCCTTCTTCATGTTCGGTATAACAACGACGCATTGCGCCCTGTTCATCAAATCCTGCGGGATGCCTTTGTCGTCCGCGTGCATCATGTCCCTGAGCACATCAGCCGACGCATCGAGCCGATCGGCGGCGCCGCTTTCCTTCTCTGCCACTGCCATTGGGGTGATAACAAAGGCCCCTATAGCCAAAATCGTTAAGAGTGTAGTACGCATTCCAGACTTCTCCTTCGCCTGACACAGTTGCGCGTGGGCAACCAATGTACTAAATCCTACGTTACTTGGAGCCGAATATTGTTGAACGCTGCGCAAAGTTCAGGACGGCCCCAGGCAGTACCCCGAGAACGAAAGTTCCGATCGCGGGGAGAATGAGCGCCGCGCGCAAACCCGGCGTCAGGGGTTCGATGTTGTTAGCGACCTCACCCGGCTCGTACATATACATCACGACGAGCAGGCGCAAATAGTAGTACGCGGCGACCGCGCTGTTGAGCAGCCCCAGAACCGTGAGCCACACGAGGTTCGATTCAAGCGCCGCGCGGAAAATATAGAACTTTCCGAAGAAGCCGCCCGTCAGCGGCACGCCGATCAACGACAACAGGAAGATCGTGAGCATCGCGGCGGTTACGGGCTGACGGCGTCCCAGGCCCGCGAGATCTTCAATCCTTAAATGGCGCTCGCCCTTACCCGCCAGGTGAATCACAACGGCGAAGGCGCCGATGTTCATCAGCGCGTAAGCGGCCAAGTAGAACATAGCCGCTGCCGTACCGATCTCCGAACGCGCGGCCAGAGCGACCAGAACGTAACCGGCGTGAGCTATGGAACTGTAGGCCAGCATTCGCTTGAGATTGTTTTGGGTCAGCGCGGCGAAGTTGCCGATGGTCATCGAGAGAAGAGCCGAGATCCAGATGAGCGGCTCCCATCCGGAAGCAATCTGCTGGAAGGCGGTGAGAAAGATTCGCAGGAAAATCGCGAATGCCGCGGCTTTCGGGCCAGTGGCCAGGAAAGCGCTGATCGGCGCGGGAGCGCCCTGGTAAACGTCGGGAGTCCAGATCTGAAATGGCGCGCCGGACACTTTGAATGCGAGTCCCACAAACATGAGCGCTGCTGCGACGCTGATCATGCCGAAGGCGGGCACGTTGCCGGGAGTGCTCAGCACGGTGCGTATTTCATCGAGCTTGGTAGTGGCGGTGACGCCGTAAACGAGCGCAACTCCATAGAGGAAGAACGCGGTGGCAAAAGAGCCGAGAAGGAAGTATTTGAGCGCGGATTCGTTGTTGCGCCGGTCCGCGCGCAGGTAACCGGCAAGGATGTACGTGGCGATCGACGAGATCTCAAGGCCGATGAAAATCATGATGAGATCGTTGGCGGCGGCCATTAGGCACTGGCCTGCAATGGCGAAAAGCAGGAGGGCGTGATACTCGCCGGTTTCGGCTTTTTCGAGATCGAGATACCGGTATGAGGCGAGAACCGTAAGAATGCCGATCGCCAATACAAGATACCGAAAGAATGTGCCGAAGCCGTCGACGATCAGCAGATTCGAGAATGCGGAACCCTGCACGGTATAAGCTCCGGCGGTTCCGGCAACGGCGGCCAGTAGCGCAAAGATCGACAGGTGCCCGAACAATTTGGGGTACTTCTTCGCAAACAGCGGATCGAGAATCATCAACACCGTGCCGGCGATGGTGAGGATGATCTCGGGCGCGAACCGCAACAGATCGTCGCCGCTGGGCGCGAAACTCGACGGGGCGATCTCAGCGAGCATGGAAGTTGCCTCCCGGCATTTTTGGTCCACCGGGTAAAGACACGCGCAGCGGTGCGTTCGATTTGCTTTGATCGAGGATCTTCAAGTTTGCTTCCGTGACGGCGGGCAGGAACGTCTGGGTGTAAATGCCCATCCACACCATCATCACCACCAGGGGAATCATGCAAGCCCACTCGCGCGCGTTGAAATCCGGCATGTGGTGTTTTACTTCGTCGCTCAATTCGCCGAAGAAGACTCGCTGATACATCCAGAGCATGTAGCAGGCGGAAAGGATGACGCCGATGGCGGCGAAAACGGTCCAGCTGAAATGCGCCTGCGCGGTGCCCTGCAGGACGAGGAACTCGCCGACGAAGTTATTAAGCATCGGCAGGCCGATACTGGCCAGCGTGGTGATCAGGAAGATGGTGGACAGCCACGGCGCGGCGGTAGCAACGCCGCCGTAATCCGAAATCGCCAGCGAGTGACGCCGTTCGTACATAAAGCCGACCAGGATGAAAAGCGCACCGGTGGAAATTCCGTGATTCAGCATCTGGTAGACGGCGCCGTCCAGCCCCATTTGCGTGAAAGAGAAAATGCCGAGAACCACAAAGCCGAGATGGCTGACCGATGAGTACGCCACCAGCTTCTTCATGTTCGGCTGCACCATCGCGACCAGCGCGCCGTAAACGATTCCGATAATGGCGAGGATCACGATCCAGGGCGCATTCTCGCGCGCCGCAGTGGGGAACATCGGAAGGCAGAAACGGACCAGCCCGTAAGTGCCCATCTTGAGCATGACCGACGCCAGCATCAGCGAGCCGGCCGATGGCGCTTCCACGTGCGCATCGGGAAGCCATGTGTGCAGCGGGAAGAGCGGAACTTTGATGGCGAAGGCCAGGAAAAAAGCGAGGAACAGCAGGGTCTCTTCGCCGTGCGACAGGGCGATGCTGCC
>Ga0182024_10000783_pt1 | contig 83467 bp, 66 predicted proteins | sample P32metaG_FD_120480 | JGI IMG/M metagenome (GOLD analysis project Ga0182024, IMG submission 120480) | Permafrost microbial communities from Stordalen Mire, Sweden - P3-2 metaG (Illumina Assembly) | ecosystem: Environmental > Terrestrial > Soil > Wetlands > Permafrost | place: Sweden: Stordalen...
AAACGAGAAGAGACAGGAGTGCAACAGGTTAGTGTTAGCCAGAGAGCAAAAGCAATCCGTCGTTGACACGTATCGCACGCACGCTACCGATACCGGCAGTCCGGAAGTTCAAATCGCGCTGCTGAGCGAGCGCATTGGTCAGCTGACGGAACACTTCAAAACGCACCAGAAAGACCACGGCTCGCGCCGCGGACTTCTCATGATGGTGAGCCGGCGTCGAGGCCTGCTCGACTACCTGAAGAAGTACGACTCGGAACGGTATAAGACCGTTATTTCGAAGCTCGGCATCCGCAAGTAAGCGCGCGACCGGTTCCGCGTGGAGCCGGTTCCAGATCTGAGTTTCCAGATCAAGAGAGCCTCAAGCAAAGTGCGTTCCCAACCGCGGCCCTGGCATACGCCCGTCCAAATGGACTCCGTACCCTAGCGCATGCCCTTCTGCCTTACTTCCGCCCTTAAAAGGATGATCTATGAAGCCTGAAGCCACAAAAGTTTCCGTCGAAATCGCCGGCGGAAAACAGCTGTCCATTGAAACCGGAAAACTTGCCAAACAAGCGGGCGGTTCGGCCCTCGTGCGCTTCGGCGAAAACGTGGTATTCGCCGCCGCCACCTCCAATCCCGAACCCCGCGAGGGCATCGATTTCTTTCCCCTCACCGTCGACTATCGAGAATACACCTATGCCGGTGGACGTTTCCCCGGCGGCTTTATCAAGCGCGAAGGCCGTATGAGCGAGCGCGAGGTGCTCACCAGCCGCCAGATTGACCGGCCGGTTCGTCCAATGTTTGCCGAAGGTTTCCAGTGCGAGACCCAGGTCATTGCCTTCGTGCTCTCCGCCGACACCGATAACGATCCCGATGTCGGTGGCATCAACGCCGCTTCGGCCGCATTGACCCTCTCCGATATTCCGTTTCTCGGCCCGATCGGCGCCGTGCGCGTCGGCTTGGTGGATGGCCGCTTCATCGCCAATCCCACCTACACCGAAATGCGCGACGGCCTGCTCAACATCATGGTCGTTGGCACCGCCGATGCGATTGTCATGATCGAGTCGGGCGCGAAGGAAGTAAAGGAAGAGACGGTGGTGGACGCGATCGAATTCGCGCACACTGAAATCAAAAAGATCTGCGCCGCTATCAACGAGTTGCGCGGCAAGGCGGGCAAGCCCAAACGCAAGGTGACGCCGCCGGAATTCGATGAGGCATATTTCAAGAGCCTGGAATCGAAAATCGGCGCTCGACTAAGTGACGCTCTCGACACCGCGAAGCATCCGAAAGCCGAGAGCTACGAAATGGTTCGAGTGCTGGAGAAGGAACTGCTGGCCGCTCTGCCCGAGGATGACGAAGCGGGCAAGAAGAAGATCAAGAAGTACTACGAAATCCTGCGGGAGCGCATTTTCCGCAACCAGGTGATCGATCACAAGCGGCGTCCAGACGGGCGCGCTTTCGATCAGATCCGCGAGATCTGGATCGAAGCCGGCATTCTGCCGCGCGCACACGGCAGCGCCGTCTTCACCCGCGGCGAGACCCAGGCTTTAGTCACCACGACGCTCGGCACCAGCGACGACATGCAGCGTCTTGAAGGCTTCGAAGGCGAAGCCAAGAAGCGCTTCATGCTGCACTACAATTTCCCGCCGTTCTCAGTGGGAGAAGTAGGGTTCATGCGTGGCGCCGGACGCCGCGAAATCGGACATGGCGCGCTCGCCGAGCGTGCCGTTTCGTCCGTGCTTCCGACCGAAGACAACTGGCCTTATGCGATGCGCGTAGTCTCCGACATTCTGGAGTCGAATGGCTCGTCGTCGATGGCCACCATTTGCGGCGCGTCGCTATCGTTGATGGATGCCGGCGTGCCGTTGAAAGCACCCGTAGCTGGAGTTGCAATGGGACTCGTGAAGGAAGGCGAGCAGTACGCCATCCTGACCGACATCGCCGGCGCGGAAGATCATTACGGCGATATGGATTTCAAAGTTGCCGGAACCAAAGACGGCATCACCGCGCTACAGATGGATATTAAAGTTGCAGGAATTACCTCGCAGATCATGCGCGAGGCGCTGGCGCAGGCGCAGCGCGGACGGTTGTTCATCCTGGGAAAGATGGATGAGGTTATTACCGAAGGGCGCGTCAAGGTTTCGAGTTACGCTCCTCGTATCTACACCCTGCAGATTCCGGTGGACAAGATTCGCGAAGTGATTGGGCCCGGTGGCAAGATGATTCGCAGCATCATCGAGCAGACCGGCGTCAAGATCGACGTGGAAGATTCGGGCAAGGTGAATGTAGCCTCCAATGATGAAGTTTCCGCGAACAAAGCCTTGCAGATTATTCGCGACCTGACGGCGTCGGCTGAAGTAGGAAAGACTTATCTCGGTAAAGTCAGCCGGTTAGCCGATTTCGGTGCGTTCGTCGAGATTCTGCCAGGATTGGACGGGTTGCTGCACATCAGCGAAGTCGCCGAACACAGAATTAAAGATGTTCGCGATGAATTGAAAGAAGGCGACCAAGTCCTTGTGAAAGTTCTGGCCGTCGAAGGCAACCGGATCAAGCTGTCGCGGAAAGCAATCCTGAAAGAGCAGCGCGCAAAGATGGGCGGGGCACCGCCTCCTCCGGAGATGGACGAGACCGCAGGGTCGCTACCGTCTGCCCCGGCCGTTCCGCAAAGCGCATCGCAAAGTGCACCGACGGCCGTGATCGAAGGCGGCGCCGATTTCGATGCGGATGACGAACCGAATTTCAACCGCGTGGAGGGCGTCGTCGCATCGGTAGAAGCGGGCGTGGCGCGTCCGGACGGCGGCGGTTCGCGTGAAGGACGTCCCAGCGGCGGCGGTGGTGGCGATCGCGATCGCAATCGCCGGCGGCGAGGTCGTGGACGCGGTCCCGGCGGCGGTCAAGGGGGTCACGGTGGTGGTGGCCACTCCGGCGGCGGCGGTGGACGCGGAAGAAGGTAGGAACGCAGTGGGAAGGGCACAGCTTCAGCCGGGCCGCCCAGATCCAATAAAGATGCGCGCTTTAGCCCCTGAGGGCGCGGCCCATCGCTTCGGATCGATAAACCGTAAGAGTGGGCCGCAAGCAATGCGGCCCTTTTTCTATTTAGATAATTTTCAAAAGGATAAACGCTTGAAGATTGTTTCCGGTATTTGTTGCACGGCGGACATAACGTAGCGCCAGACTCTCGGTGTGTAGAGCACGTCGGGCGAGCGCCGTTCGAGGGCGCGTACGATGTCGCGAGCAACCTGCTTAGGATCGGCAAAGCGCGCGGCGTTCGGCAGTTGATCGGTCATCGGAGTCTGCACCGGTCCGGGCTTGATGGTGATGACACACACTCCCGCAGGATGGAGGCGGCTGCGAAGTCCCTGTAGAAAGAGGGAAAGAGCGCCTTTGGCAGATCCGTAGACGTAGTTGGAGCGGCGTCCCCGATCTCCGGCGACGGAGGTGATGGCAGCCAGGCATCCGGTGCGACGGCGTTCCAACTCGGCGGCGAACAGAGTGAGGATCGCGGTGACGCTGACGAAGTTGACTTGCAATTCCTCCAACAGAATGTCGACCGACGTTTCCGAATTCCTTTGGTCGTGCATGGAGCCGTAAGCGAGAAGGACGGTGTCGAAGTCGGGAAGCGTGCGGCGGACAAAATCAAAGATGGCGGCGTGCTGCTGAACAGAGGCTAAGTTGGCAGTATAAGTGAAAACTCGTTGCGCGCCTCTAACTGCTAAGTCCGCCTGTAATTCGGCGAGGCGCTGCGGAGAGCGAGCTACCAGCAATAACTCGCAACCCTGACGAGCCAATTGCCGCTGGACTTCCAGAGCAATGCCAGAAGTAGCTCCGAGAACAACAACCTTCTTCATGGCTGTTATGGACGCGCTGGCGGTCATCACGGTTGGGCCTCGGTCACCCGCCGCCAGAATGAAGACGACATTTTCGGGTCGATGTAGGGAACAAAGCTGCGCCATCGCGGAAACGAAGCGTCAAATATAGCTGGGCCCATGCGGGCGTCTTTCGCGGGATAGAGCGCTCCTCCACTTTGCTGGACAACTTCATCGAGGGACCGCATCAGTTTGAGAGTTCGTTCGCCGCGCATGGCGAAGTCGAGCGCGATGGTGAGTCCGGGGCGCGGAAAGGAAAGCATTCCGGGCGGGGGCGCAGAACCGAATTGTTTCAGTACGCCCAGGAAAGAGCCCATGCCCGAGCGCGCGATGCGATCGAGTAACTCCTCAAAGGCTTCGAGGTTCGTCTCCGGGATCACGCACTGATATTGCAGAAAACCTTGTCTGCCATAAAGCAAGTTCCATTGCCGGATGGAATCGAGCGGATAGAAGAACGAGTCGTACGGCACAATAGCTGCGCCTTTTCGGGCCGCATGAATCCGGTAGTAAGCAGCGTTGAAAGCTTTCACCCAATAACGGTTGAGCATCCAGGCCGGCAGCGCGAAAGGCAGCTTGGGCCCGCGTTTGAGGTGAAATTCCTTGCCATGGTCGGGACTATGGTCGGGACTATGATCGGAACTCTGACCCGCGGCATGATTCCCGCGAAAGAAGATGCCACGCGGGTTTTTCCCAGCGAAACAGTCGAGCCACGCCACAGTATATTCAAAGCGGTCGTTGCTTTCGCGACTCAAGTCGAGAAAAGAATTCAGGGAATGGAACGGGACCGACTCGGCATCGATCCAGGGTCCAGCCACGCGTTTGAGTTGAATGTCTGCCCAGGCGATTACGCCCGTCAGACCGAGGCCGCCGATGGTAGCGCGCAGCATGTCCGAATTTATTTCGGAATTGCAGATCACGAGACCGTCATTCGAGCGATGCAGAGCGATTTGGCGGACGTGTGCGCCGAGGGTTCCAGCGCAGTGATGATTCTTGCCATGGACATCGTTAGCGATGGCTCCGCCGACGGTGACGAAGCGGGTGCCGGGTGTGACGGGAGGGAACCATCCTTTCGGAAGAAATACGTCGAGAATGTCGGAGATGCTGACCCCGCTTTCGCAGCGCAGCATGCCAGTTGTTTCGTCAAAATCGAGAACGCGGTTGAGGCGGCGGCAGTCGATTAACTCGCGGCCGGCGTTGAGACAGGAATCACCGTAGCTCCGTCCCAGGCCATGGGGCAGCAGGGAGCCGGGTGCCGCAGTCTTGAGAATTTCCGGCACCTGATCGTTCCAAGCCGGCTTGTGGACGTAGCGGTGCGCGGTCTTCGGGTAGCGCCCCCAGGAAAGGATTCCCCTGATGGAGGGCGAAACTGCGGTTTGCTTGCGCGAGGCTGCTGCGGCGACTGATTGACCGGTCATACTAAATGTGCTAAATGTGCAGAAAATTCGGCCCTATAACGTCAAGCCAGTTGATCCTAATTTACCCGCTACCAGTTTATGTGTATCATGCCCGCCGCGATCACCACCGCCGAGGCCAGGGCCACTCCGTAACTGACTGGGTCGCGGATGGCGAGAGTAACTGGGTCTTCCTTCAATTCTCCGCGATGCGCCATCAACCAGGTTCGGCTGAGCCAATAGAGAACGATGGGGCAAAGCAGAAAGAGGGACTCCGGCGAGGAGTAGAGCAGGCGCACCTCCGGACTGTGCACATAGAGGCTAAAGATGACGACAGCGGAGAAACTACTGCCGACACCTAGCGAGAGCAAAAGCTCCCGGTCGCCGGTAATATAGCCGCGCCCCGAGTTACCCCCGCTAATCAGGTTGCTCGCATGGAGTAACTCCGAATAGCGTTTCGCCATGGCGAGACTGAGAAAGAAAAACATGGAAAAGGCGAGGAACCATTGCGAAAGGGGTGTGGCGGAAATCAGCGCCCCCGCCAAAATACGAAAACTGTAGAAGCTGGAAAGAACAAAAACGTCGAGCAATGCAATTCTTTTGAGATAGAGCGAGTAGAGCATCGTAAGCGCGGCGTATCCGACCAGGGCCAGGCCGAATTGCACATCGAGCAGGAATCCCATCCCAACTGCGGTGGATAGCAGCAGGAACGAAGCCAGCAGGCCTTCTGGGATGGAAATCTCGCCAGCAGCGAAAGGGCGTTCTTTTTTCCAGGGATGGTCACGATCGGAATGGAGATCGAGAAGGTCGTTGAGAATATAGAGTCCGGAAGCGCAAAAGCCGTAAAGCGCGAAGCCAATCAAAGTGCGGACAAGGGGCTCGAACGCCAGGTTGTGGGATAAGGCAAGGGGCAAAAAGAGCAACAGATTTTTCGCCCAATGGTGCCCGCGGAGAGCGCTGATCCAAGTGCGTGACAAAGTGGGGAACGATGCGCGCGGTTCGAGGATAGTCCCTTGCAGCGCAGCTACGGCGGCAGCCTGTTCGGCGCGAGCTTCTGTCCCGACCACGTATGCGCCGCGAGAGTTCCGCCAAACTTCCACATCCGCAGCGGAGTCGCCCACATAGTCGAAGCCGGTGTCGGCGAAGTGCTGGGCTAGAAAAGCTGCTTTGCTCGCTCCTTTGAGATTTACCTGGCCGTCGCTGGCGTGGACTTCGTCGAATAAGCCGAGGTATCGCGCAATCGATTCAGCCAATTCGCTATCGGCGGCCGTGACCAGCGCGATGCGGCGGCCGGCGGCTTTTTCCTGCCGGAGGAGGTCAATGACTTGCTGCCGGTAAGGAAGCCCAGCGGGATCAACGTGGACCCTGGCGGCAAGTTGGCGTTTGAGGGCAGCGCGTCCGAAGACCAACCAGAACGGAAGCCGCAGCAACGTGAAAGGCTGGGTCTTGAGGAGGACAAGGATGCACTCCCAAAGCACGTTCCCGCGGATCAGTGTGCCGTCGAGATCGACACACAAGACCGGAGAAAGCGCCTTAGCAGATACGGCTCCTGTGACAGACCCCATGAAATTATCGTCGCATAAAAGAGAGGGCAAAATGCGGGAAAAGCGGCACACCTAGGTAACCTGAGTAACATGCGCGGGTCGAGATGGCCGGGTAGTATGAGCTCTGATCTGAAACAAAATCATCGATTCAAGACGCGAAACACATGGACGAGACACAGGCGCACGCGCACGTCGGCGCATCCGAATCGTTGGCTAAATATCTACGCCAGCCGGCCATTCTGCTGCCTGTGCTCGGGTTAGTAGCGTTCGTGCTCTATAGCGGCTCGCTGTCTTTCGAGTTTGTATGGGATGACCATCCGCAGATTGTGAACAATCCGATCATACGGACATGGAGCAATCTGCCGCGGGCGTTTGGGAGTGACCTGTGGTATCACGTGGCTCGACACCAGGTGTATTACCGGCCGCTGTTCGTGGCATGGTCGATGCTGAACTACGCGCTGTTCGGATTGCGTCCCTGGGCATGGCACCTGGGAGCGGTGCTCTTGCACGTGGGCGCGGTCGCGGCGGTATTTTGGATGGCGCAACGGCTGCGATTGGAATATTGGACGGCGGCGCTGGCAGCGCTCATCTTTGCGCTCCATCCCATTCACATTGAACCGGTCACGTGGGTTTCCGCAGCATCGGACACGATGGTGACGATGTTTGCCGCAATGGCTTTTGCGGCATTTCTCAACGCGCGAGAAAAGCGCAATCAGGGTCCAACTCAAACGAAGAGAGCGCTATGGTGGATTGCATCGCTGGCGTTGCTGGCATGCGCCTTGCTCACAAAGGAAATGGCGGTTGTGTTTTTCGCGTTAGCGGGAATCTACGCGTGGCTGCATCCGGCGCAGGAGCAAGAAAATAAGAAGCCATCACCGGGGCAGAGAGTATTAGGAGCGGCGATCGAGGCGGCTCCGTATGCGGTGGTGACGCTGGCTTATGCACTCTTGCGCAAGCACGCGCTGCTGCATGCAACCGGACAGTTTGATCCCCGCCACGGAGTGATGGATGTGGCGCGGACTTTGCCGCTGGTGCTGTCCATTTATCTGCGCCAGTTGCTGCTTCCTTTGGGTATCACCGGGCTTTATTACACGCCATACGTCACCGGAGCAATCCTAAGTCAAGTTGTGTTGCCAATGCTATTCCTGGGAACGGCATTGGCTGGGTTGTGGTACTGGAATCGGCGCGAAGGCAATTCCACGGTCGCGTTTGCGGGATTGTGGCTGCTGGTTGGGTTGGCGCCTGCGCTCTATTTGCGCAACTTTGGCAACGGCGATTTCGTGCGCGACCGTTACATGTATTTGCCGTCGATCGGGTTTGCCATTCTGGCGGCTATAGCTCTGCGGCGGTTGCCGTCCATCAAGGCCTGGAGTGCGCAGACGGTGCAGTGTTGTTTAGTAGTCCTGCTGTGCAGCGGTTATGTCTGTGCCTCGATTGAACAGCAGGTGTACTGGGGTAACGATCTGCTGCTCCTGGTGCGCGGGCAATCTTTATATCCGGGAAATCCTTATGCAGTAGCCGGGCTGGCGAAGGAGTATAGCCAGATGGGAGCGCACGATCGCGCAATCGAATTGGCGCGTTCGGTGGTCAGGGATCATCCGGATTACGGCTATGGGCCGCTGGCGCTGGCGGAAGCGTACATCCACGCGGGTCGATTCGAAGAGGGCCGGGTTTGGCTCGACCGTGTGGATCCGGATTACGCCAAGTCGGAAGTGGGGATGGCTGGAGTCGCCGGGTTGTACGGACAAATGGGCGACTATGAGCGCGCTCTCGCGCTTTGCTCGGAAATTCTGGAGAAGGAGCCAAATCTTTATTCAGCCCTCTATAACTGCGGCAATATTCACTTGCTGGATGGCCAGTACAAGAACGCGGAACAATTGTTGTTACGCGCGGTGCAGTTAGTGCCGGAACAGGCGGCTCCGAAGCATTTTCTGGGGCGAGCCCTTCTGCAGGATGGGCGGAACGCGGAGGCGCAACCTTACCTGTTGCAAGCGATGACTATGGACCCGAAAGTTTGGGACTACCACTATTGGCTCGCGGTGTCCCTCGAACAGAGCGGGAATATCTCCGGCGCGCGGACCGAATATCGGCGCTCGTTGCAATTGAACCGCGACAGCAAAGAAGCGAAGCTGCGTCTGACGGCGCTGGAGGCTAAGTGACCAGGGAAACAGAGAAGACTTCCGCGAATTCAGAAACACAAATTGTCCCCGCGCTGAGCGGAGAGATGCTGAGCGCGGAAATAAGAATTCGCGAACAGAGTCCCGAAGCGTTGGCGGCCAGCGAAAGAGAAGTGGCAGTAGTCGCGGCCGCCCAGGGATGGGTAGTTCGCTTGATGGTGCTGGTCGCGGTGTTGGTCATCGCCGCGTTATATGTGGGCGCCCGTATCGGCAGCGGTTGGGTCCCAGCCGATGACGGGGCTTTGAGCCAAAGCGCGCTACGCGTGATGCAGGGACAACTTCCGCACCGCGATTTTGGCGAGATCTACACGGGGGGTCTGAGCTTCATCCATGCGCTGGCGTTTCAAGCGTTCGGCGTGAATCTGATGTCGCTGCGTATCTGTGTATTTCTGTTTTTTCTGGCGTGGCTGCCCGCCGTTTACTACATTGCGCTGCGTTTTACATCGCCAATTGCGGCGGGGGCGATCACCTTACTAGCAGTGGCGTGGAGTTATCCAAATTATCCAGCCGCAATGCCCTCCTGGTACAACCTGTTCTTCGCGACCTTTGGGGCGGCGGCGCTGCTGCGCTACCTGGACGTGCGGACGCGGCGATGGCTGTTCGTGGCGGGAGTATGCGGCGGAGTGTCCATCCTGATCAAAGTGATTGGGGCATATTACATTGCCGGGGCGCTCCTGTTTCTTGCCTTTCTCGAACAGAGCGAAAATTCTGGAGGAGAGAGTTCGGAACAAAGTTCGCAGACAAACTCGGAAGGAATTGCGATTAATGAGAGCTCAATGACGAATTGGCCCTACCGCGTGTTCAGCGGGTGCGCGCTTTTGCTGTTCCTGGCGATGCTGCTCACGGTGATGCGCGCGCGATTGGGACTGCCGGAGTTATACCATTTCGTACTGCCATCGGCGGTGGTAGTCGTGCTGATCCTGCTGGGAGAAGCAAGAGTACCAGTGGGGACAATGCAACGCTTCAGAACGATATTTCGAGCGGTGATTCCGTTTCTGTGCGGCGTAGCAAGCCCAATCGTCGTTTTTCTGATACCGTACGCGCGCCCGGGGGCAGTGTGGAAGTTCCTCTCGGGTGTGACCTCGAGCGCAATTTCGCGATCGGTCGGCCTGGGAGTGGTTCGCCCGGTGGGAATCGAAAACATCATGAGGGCGCTGCCGCTGGTGGGTATCCTGGCGGCCGCGATGTATTGGGATAAATTCCAGGGGAAAATTATTGGCGTAGCTCTCGGCCTAGGAGCGGTTGTAATTGTAATCAGAGCCATGCAATCGTTCGACATTGTTTCTGCAGTCTGGCACTCGGCGACGGTGCTAACGCCGATTGTGGTGCTGCTCGGTGCTGTGCTGGTATGGCTGTCGAGAAAGCCAGGCGCGTACAGTAAACTTCAGCGGCAGCAGGTGGTACTGCTGATCTCGCTGGCAGGAGCCTGCAGCCTGGTGCAATTTCCATTTGCCGCTCCAATCTACTTTAGTTACTCGGCGCCGCTGACGCTGCTCGCATTGGTGGCGATCGTGTCCACGGGCAAGACCCAGCGCGGGACGTACGCGTTGGCCTCGGTGCTGGGACTCTACCTGGCGTTTGGCGTGGTCAGCCTCGTTCCACTCTATATCTACGAAATCACATGGATTGTCGGTCCCATGCAGACGATGCAGGAGCCGCGAGCTGGCGGCTTGAAAATCGAAGAGGCCGCCTTCTTCGATGAATTAGCCCGTTTTCTGCGGCAACACAGTCCGAACGGATTGATGTTTGCGGGGAACGATTGCCCCGAGTTGTATTTCTTATCCGGGCTGAAGAATGTAATGCGCGACGATACGGGAGCGTCACCGGAAGAAATTCTGAAGGCGCTCCAGTCCGCAGACCTGAATCTGGTGGTCATCAACGATGCGCCCTTTTTTCCAGGGGCGGCGATGCAGCCGGAGGCAAAGGCCCAGGTAATGAAGAAATTTCCGCATAACACGCGCTTCGGAATCTTCGAAGTATTTTGGAAGAAATAATCTACTGGCCGACCGCCGGCGATGCAATGCCGGCTTACACGCTCGGCCCATCAGATTGCTGAAGCAATAAAATCGGAGGGAACAATTGCTGAAGCCAGACGAAAACCGGGAGGCTGTCCGATGACAAGCGTCCAACAGATCTGGGCGATCGGGCATCCCGCATTCTCGCCATCGTTCTCCATACCTCCCCAGCTCCCGCCGGTATTGGTGAAACGCGTTAGTCTTTTATCGGCCTGCGGTCGCGTCCGAAGCAATGGCGTGGCGGGGAAGCGGTTCACCGGGTTCGTACTGGAAATTCAATCTCTCGCGTTCGACCACCAGCGGACGGTTGTGAACCTGCGTGTGTATGTTTCCGACGTACTCGCCGATGATACCCATGAAGAGAAGCTGCAGTGACCCGAGGAAGAACATGCCGATGGCGATGGGCGCGACACCGAGCGTGAACTCGTGCCAGAACAGTAGTTTGTAGGCAAAGTAGATCGTGCCTCCGAGCATGGAAAGCAGAGACCCGGCGAAGCCCGAGAAGGTGACGATGCGTAGCGGGACCTTGGAAAGCTTGGTAATCCCGAGCATGGCAAGATCGTAAAGGGTGTAGAAATTGTTCTTCGTCTTGCCGCTCTTCCGGCGCTGCTGCTCATACTCCACTTCGACGTGAGGAAGGCCAATTTCAGCGATCATGCCACGGAAGTAAGGATAAGGATCGCCAAACTGGCGGACAAGGTCGATAACTTGCCGATCGTACAAGCCAAAGCCAGTAAAGTTTTCGTAAGTCTCGATGTCGTCGGAGAGGTGGTTGACCAGCCCATAAAACAGTTTCCGAATTAGGAACATCGGTACGGCTTCGCGGCTTCGATGCTTGACGGCTATAACGATCGGGGTTCCTTTCTCCCACTCTTCGAGTAGTTGCTCGAGAATTTCAGGCGGATCTTGCAAATCCGACATGAGAATAATGACAGCGTCGCCGTGAGCCTGCAGAAGCGCGTGCATAGGCGATCGGACGTGTCCGAAATTACGCGCGTTGCGGATGACTTTGACATTCGAATCGGCGGCGGCGATCTCGCTGAGCACGGCAAAGGTGGTATCGCGGGACGCGTTGTCGATAAAGATGTGCTCGTAACGATATCTTCCCAGGCGCAACATCAGGTCGCGTACGCGTTCGTATACCTCGCGGACATTTCCTTCCTCGTTGAAGCAGGGCGTGACCACACTGATGGTGTTCATGTTGTGATCGCGCCCACGAAGAGCGCTCACTTGCCACCGCCCGCTTTTGCCGCCTGTGGGAGTCCTCGGTGATAGATCAGTTCCGTGAGCGAAGGGATGTTGGCATAAGGACTGTCGATGGCGTCGATCAAGATAGGCCGATCTTTAGTTACAGCCTTCCGGATCACTTCACCACGCATCAGTTCGCGGCAAGAAATCTGCCCCTGCTGCAGTGGTACGGCCAGATAGACGTCGGCATCCTGCAGAACATGGCCGATCGGAAGATCGCGCTTCGCGTAGACGCCCCGGACAAGCGAGTCGAGATAGATGATTTCTTTTTGCAGAGGCAAACGCTTCTGTGTGCCTGGAGCTCCGCACATTCTCTTAGCGCGATGAAAAGCTTTAAACCAGGTGTCGACCTGCTCCGGTACCGAACAATACGGAGAAACGGTCATGCCCTCGGTCTGGATATCGACGTGTCGCTCGAAAGTCCGGGCGCCTTTGGCATAAGCCATGACCATGGACGAGGTCCAGTCCCGATACTCGTGCGTGGAAAATCCGATGGTGTGATTAGGATAGCGCTCGCGAAGAAAGTCGATCTGATTGAGTTCGATGTCGCAATCCTCGGAGGGATAGAGCGAAACGCAGTGATTGATGGCCAGCGGGATATGACGATTGTCAAAAAAAGTAACCAGGTCGTCGATGTCCTTGAGTGAAGAACCGCCGGTAGAGACGATGACCGGTTTTTTAGTCTTTGCGATCTTCTCAATCAGAACCCAATCGTTGCAGTCTGAACTCGCAATCTTGAGGATGGGAATGCCGAGTTCACAACAGAAGTCGACGGAACTCTCGTCGAAGGGAGTTGCCATCGGGATGCAGCTGGCTTCGCGGATGGCTCGCACCAACTTGCCAAACTCCTCTGGCTGAAGCCGGGTGTCGAGTGTTTTCTTGATGTAGCGAATGTCCTCGCGGTGGCGGAAGTCCTGGTGGATGAAGCTGTCGACATCGCGCAATTGCAGCTTGATGGCGGCCCGCACGTTGTTGAAGCGCACCACCTGCGCATAGTTGCCGATGATCTTCAGGCCACGCTGCAGGTCGCCCAGATGGTTGTTGGCCAATTCCAGTACGAATAACTCGTCGAATATGTCGTTACCAGTCATGATGTTACTTGTGCGTCCATTCGTCTTGCCGTTCCGATCGTACCTTTCGTGGAAGACGCGGCAATTAGTATGGTAGTGTCCTCATTCTCGGATGACATTGTCCATTAGTTCATTCTCATCCAGGAAAGGGTACATGTCCTCTAGATTCGGGGAAACGATCCGTCCATCCGGCAGCTGCTTAGCCCGTGATCGCGGCTCAAACTCCTGGTTTGGGTCGAGCACCACATCAATTAATGCCGGTCCGTCGGCCGCAAGTGCGAGATCGATTTGCGATAGCTGCGACTGGCGGTCAATGCGAATCGAGGGAATGCCATAAGCGCAGGCAACTTTGACCATGTCCGGGAGGGAAGCGCCGCTCGATGCGCTCTCCCCAGTGAGACGGTTGAAAAAGCCAGATTGCGTTATGCGCATGGATAGATAGCCGGAGTTATTCAGGACGAAAATCTTGAGCGGTAAGTGATGATGAACTACGGTTTGTAACTCCTGGATATTCATTTGAATGCTGCCATCTCCGGCGAGACAGATAACGCGCTTACCCGGACGGACAAAGGCCGTTCCGATAGCTGCGGGCAGATCGTAACCCATGGATGCGGATCCCGAATTGGAGATAAGCCGCTGATCTTTGCGCAAACGAATGGTCTGAAAAGGCACGATGCAGGAGGTAGCGTTGCCGCATACTATGACATCGTCGCCGGCGAGCTTGGCTGAGAGTTGCTCGACAAAGTAGTAAGGGTTTAAAGGCGGGCCTGCTTGGCGCTGGCGGTCCTGCACGACCGGGTAGCGTTGGACACGTTCGCGGCACCACGCGAGCCACGACCCATGAGCATCCGGGCGGTAGTTGTCGGCGTCACACTGCCTTAGAAGTTCCTGCAAAAACCGCTTGAGGTCGCTGTGAATAGCCAGGTCCGGCTTGACGGTGGGTTTGTGGAACTCGGCGGCGTCGATATCGACCTGGATCTTGAAGGCGCGCGGCGCGAACGATTGCCAGTTATAACTTGTTTGGCGGATGTTGAGCCGCGATCCTAAGATCAGCAGAACGTCGGCATTTTGCACGGTAAAGTTTCCAGCACGATCCCCGATGGTGCCCTGGCGCCCACAAAAAAGCGGGTCATCGGTGGCGATAATGTCATGGGTCCAGGCAGTAGTTACAGGCACGCCGAGCCGGTGAAAGAGTTCGTCGAATTCCGCTACTGCATGAGCGGCGCGAACGCCCGTGCCCGCGAGGATCACGGGACGCTTTGCGTTACGGATCCGCCTGAGGACTGCGCGGCAGTCGGCTTCGAGCCGGGAGGGATCCCCAGCAATAGTATCTTGCGCGTGCCTCTCTTCTGCCGGATCGTAGCCGCGAAGACTGGCGGGATTGATGGAAGCGGCCTGCACGTCGACCGGAATGTCGAGCCAACATGGCCCGGGGCGTCCACTTTGTGCGAGGCGCCAGGCGCGCTCGAGGTGATATCGAATGGTGAGAGGGTCGTCGATCAGTACCGTGTATTTGGTGATGTTCGCGACCATGGCGACGATGTCGGCTTCCTGGTCTCCCAGTTGCCGCAGACCGGTGATGCCTTGGGCGCGCATGCAGGTCTCGCGCTTGACCTGGCCGGAAACGATGAGCATGGGAATGGAGTCGGTCCATGCTCCAAATACCCCATTGAGGGCGTTGATGCCGCCGGGCCCGGTGGTGACGTTGACCACGCCCGGCTGGCCGCTGATGCGAGCGTAACCTTCGGCAGCCATCGCGGAAGCTTGTTCGTGGTGATTGCACACGTACTGAATGCGCGACTCCTTTCCAATGGAGTCATTGAGGTGCATCGCGCCACCGCCCGTGACGAGAAAAATGTGGCGCACGCCCCAATCCGCGAGCTGCCCGACGATGTAATCGGAAAGCTTCATGAGCGGCGAACCTCCGAGTTCTGGTCGAGGAGAACAGCGCTATGCACGGGTCCCTCGGGAAGCGGCTGCTGATATGGAAATCTCCTGCTCAGAGAAGGTATTTCCCGAAAACCAGGCATGGGTGCGGCAGATGGCTTCACGCAGCGGCACTTCGGCACGAAGGCCGAGTTCTTCGCGAACGCGCGCCGTCTTCGGTATGTAGCGGTGTATCGGTGTGCCAGTAGCCGCGGACGCGATATTGACTTCAACCGCGGGTGGCAGCGCGTCGGCGACAGTGCGTGCGAGTGTCGCGATGTTTAAAGCGTTTTCGGATCCGACGTTATAAGCGCGGCCCGATTGTCCCTTGAAGAGAATGGTCCAGAGCCAAACCATCAAGTCGGAGGCATACAGATAAGAGCGCACGGCAGAGCCGTCTCCTTGCACGCGAAGCGGGCGCTGGCGCAGACGATCGTAGATGAAGTTACCGATGGCAAAATGCGCGTCGAGTTGCATGTAGGGGCCAACAAAGGCGAAGCAGCGCGCGACCTTAATTTCGAGATCGGACGATGCCAAGAGCGCACACAGTTGCTCCGCGCTGCGCTTACCCTCGGCGTATGCGTTTGCAGGGTCCAGCGGATCGGGGCCACCGGCAAATGACTCGCTTACGTGTGCGAGCTCGGGCGGCTGAGTTCCATAAACCGCGCCGGAACTGATGAACAAGAACTTCCTGACGGAACTCGCCGCGGCGAAGTCTAGGGTCCGGCGAGTTCCATTGACGATCGTGTCGAACATCACGAGCGGTGCCTGCTGGTTGAGCGCGGCGCTGGCTTCAGTAGCGGCGTGGATGACGTGCGAAAACGTGTCGTGCGGAAACGCTTCGTGCGGAAACTCATCGCAACGGACATCGGCTGCGTGCAGTGCGATTGCGGGATCGCTGGCGAGGTGAGGCGCTTTTTGTGTGAGCGTCTGGGGACGCCGCGACAATCCGACTGCCCGCGCGTTGAGATTCAGCCGGCGGTTCGCCCAAGCGAAGCTTTCCAGCAGCCAGCATCCGAAAAATCCGGTGGCGCCCGTGATCAGGATGCGCTCGCCGCGCAGTTCCTCCCACAGAGGCTCGGTTCGCGCGAGGATGTGGTCGAGATCGTGCGCCAGATGGTTTGTCGTTGTGGAGTTATTCATGTTTCCCTTTCCCTATGCTCCACGATCCGCGGAGGCTGCTCGTGGAATCTGATGGAAAGTCTCCACCATGTAATCGATCATCGGTTGCGCGATGCCAGGGTAGAGCCCGATCCAGAAAACGTTGTTCATGACAAAGTCGGTGTTCCGCAAATCGCCCACCACGCGCCGCTGAATGTCGCGATAGGCGGGTTGGCGAAGCAGGTTGCCGCCGAAGAGCAGACGGGTAGCGATGTTTCGAGATTCCAGGAAGCGCACGATCTGGTTGCGGGTGGTGGGCGCGTCCTTGCGCACGGCGAGAGGAAAGCCGAACCAGCTGGGCTCCGAATGTTCAGTCGCTTTGGGCAGGATGAAGATATCGTCCAGATCGCTGAGAGCAGCGTAAAGTTGGGCGAAATTCGCGCGCCGCGCCGCAATAAAACCGGGGAGCTTTTTGAGTTGCGCGACTCCGACGGCGGCTTGCATATCGGTCGCTTTTAGGTTGTACCCGATGTGGCTGTAAATATATTTGTGGTCGTATCCGCCCGGCATATCGCCAAGCTTCCATTCGAAGCGGCGGCCGCAGGTGTTCGATTTCCCAGGATCGCACCAGCAGTCCCGGCCCCAGTCGCGAAAGGATTCGGCTAACTTCTGGAGCGCGGGGAACTGCGTGAGCACGCATCCGCCCTCGCCCATGGTGATGTGATGCGCGGGATAGAAGCTAGTGGTAGCGAGGTGGCCGAAGCTGCCAACGGTGCGACCCTTGTAGAGAGAGCCGACGGCATCGCAGCAGTCTTCGATTACCCAGATATCGTGTTTGGTAGCCAGCTCCATCACGGCGTTAACGTCAAACGGGTTGCCGAGCGTGTGCGCCAGCATGATCGCTTTGGTACGATCTGAAACCGCAGCTTCAAGTTGAGTTACATCGACGTTGTAAGTTGGAAGCTGAACGTCGACGAAGACGGGGACGAGTCCGTTCTGAATGATCGGATTAACGGTTGTAGGGAATCCGGCAGCCACTGTGATGACTTCATCTCCGGCAGAAAGCCTGCGCTCGCCGAGCGATGGCGAAGTAAGACAAGATACAGCCGCGAGGTTAGCGGACGATCCGGAATTGACGAGCGAAGCACAGCGCACGCCCATGAAGGCGGCAAATTCGCGTTCGAACTGGACGGCAAAGCGGCCAGTGGTGAGCCACGCGTCAAGCGAAGCTTCGACCAGGAGTTCGAGTTCGGTCGAATCCAAGACCTTGCCCGACACCGGCACGCTGCTCTGCCCGGCGACAAACGCCTGCGGAGCGAGAGCGACGTCGTAGTATTGCTTCACGAGCGCGCGGACCTCATCCCGAAGTTGGCCGGCCGTCTTGTTCGTCGGTATTGTCATTGGCAGCGTCAGTTTCGAGTTATCCGGTGCTTCTCTTTGCCATCGCAGCCGGCGCGCCCAGGAACTCGCGATACCAGGCAATCGTGCGGTCGAGGCCGGACTCGAGCGTGAACTGCGGCCGCCAGTTGAGCACGGAGCGGGCGCGCCCGGCGCTCAGGAACTGATGACGAATTTCATTGCTTGCCTGGTCGAGCACCTCAGGACCTAGAGAAGACTGCATCTTCCGCAGGATTTCGTCGACCAGTTCCAGCACGCTGACCTGGCTCTCATTGGAAAAATTGAATGCCTGGCCGCGGAGGGCGGCATCCGAGGCGAGGCGCTCGGCGAGCAACATATACGCGGCTGCGCCATCCTCGATGTAGAAATAGTCGCGGACGAACTTCCCGTCTGAGCGCACCACCGGCCGCTCTCCGCGGATGACGGAGCGAATCGTACCCGGGACCACGCGATTCCAGTTCAAATCGCCGCCGCCGTAGAAATTGCCGCAACGCGTAATCGCGACGGGCAGGTTATAACTGGAAGCGTAGGTTTGCGCAATCAGATCGGCGCACGACTTACTGACATCGTAGGGATGACGGCCTTGCAGCGGCATTGTCTCGTCGTACGGGAGACGCTCCTGATCGCCATAGGCCTTATCGGAGGATGCGACCACAATCGACATGACCTTTGGCGAGCGTCGGCAAGCCTCCAGCAGATTCCACGTCCCCTCGATGTTGGTGGAGAAGGTTGAGACCGGGTTGCGATTGGCAATGCCGACAATGGTCTGGGCCGCCAGATGGAAAACGACTTCGACTTCATACTCGCCGAGCGTGCGCTCGACGAGTTCACGATCGACAATATCGCCGCGCACGGTAGTGACCTGCTCAATGCGGCGGCTGCGCAGGAGTTCGCTTTGCGGGACCCAGTCACGCACCAGGCAAACCACGTTCGACCCGCCCTCGATGAGTCGCTTGACTAGCCACGATCCCAACAGTCCCGTGCCACCGGTGACGAAAACGGAACGATCTCGCCAGAAGGAATTCATTCCGACCACACTTTCCACGGCGTTTGGTCGCTCGCCCAGAGATCGTTCAGGTATTGGTATTCGCGATAGGTATCCATTGCATAGAAGAACCCGTCATGGCGATAGGCCATGAGCTGACCTTCGCGCGCCAGTCGCTCCAGAGGCTCGCGTTCGAGAATGCACTCCGGGCCGTCGAGGTAATCGAGTATGCGGCGGTTGAAAACAAAAAAGCCCGCGCTGATCAGTCCATTAGCTTTAGGCTTTTCCATGAAGCGCTGGACTTGGCCCTGGCCGTCTGTTTCGAGCACTCCGAAGCGGGAGATCGGCGGGACCGAGGTAACCGTCGCGACCCGGCCATGCCTGCGATGAAAGTCAAGCAGGCAGCTGATGTTGACGTCGCTCACGCCGTCGCCGTAAGTAAGCAGAAATGTGTCGTCGTTCTCGAGATAGCGCTTAATTCTCTGCAGGCGGCCGCCCGTCATGGTTTCGAGGCCGGTATCGGCGAGGGTGACGGCGAAATCCTGCTCCTGATGAGCGCCCATGAATTCGATATGCGATTTGCGCCCGAGACAGATCTTGAAGTCGCTATTCATGGCTTCGTAGTTCAGAAAGTAATCCTTGATCATGCTGCCGCGATACCCGAGGCAGAGAATGAACTCGCGCATGCCGTAGTGGGCGTACATCTTCATGATGTGCCACAGGATGGGACGGCCCCCGATCTCCACCATCGGTTTGGGGCGGAATTCGGTCTCTTCCCGGAGACGGGTACCTAATCCACCGCACAGAACGACAACCTTCATAGACTGGGTCCTTGCCTTGCCGAACGACGAGCGATGACGATTCGCGCGAAGACCATTCGTATGTTCTTAACGAACGTCGCGAGCACCTCTGCGTTACTTAGCGTCTGAACTACGGGTCCGCAACTTCAGTTATCCCACAGGCAGCCGAGGAAGGCAGAATTACCAAAGTCACCCGTGCGCGCGAATTTCGGACAGTGGTCCGAACTGGTCAACTTACCTTTTGCGGAGCCCGAATGCCATCTGCGAAGGAAATGTGGCGATGGCCGAAGAAGCTGAATATGACTGAAAACACAAGAACGATGGCGCCCGCAATATAAGGGGCGCTCCGGTCATGGCCGGGTTGGCGGCGGATGATACCAACCACCACGGGTAGGGCGGCGGCCGACAAGATCATGCTGCCGGCATAAATCCCGACGCAACGGATCCATTCCTGGAGATAGTTGCCCTTAGTCTTGAATACAAACCACTTATATCCGAAGAAGGCAAATGTAATGCTCAACAGATTGGCGAAAAGGCTGGCTAAGACATATCCGTAGGAAAAAACGGGAGTAAGTAACAATGTGAACAATGCGAAGCAACCATAACCGAAGATCGTGTTGCAGGCACCCACAACCAAGTAACGGGCCAGAATAAGCGCCCGCGGGCGTGTCTGGGTTGGACTGGCGATAACTCCCGATGCCGGCAATGCGGACGACGATAATTGAGGTCTCGACGGAGGATTGTGAGTCAACATCCTCGATCATGGTAGCCGCATAAGCTGTGGTCCGCAGGTTACTATCGTTACCTGTCACGGTTGGACGGGAGCTGCAGCTCGCTTGGGAAAAATGTTGCCTACACGGCGTATTTCGGCTCCGACGGCTTTCAGTTTCTCTTCGATGTTCTCGTAGCCGCGGTCCAGGTGATAGACGCGGTCGATGATGGTCTCGCCATCGGCTACCAATGCAGCAAGCACGAGCGAGGCAGAGGCGCGCAGGTCCGAGGCAAGTACTGCGGCGGCGCTGAGCGGAGTTCCGCCGCGGACGATGGCACGCCGGCCTTCGATCTTAACGTTGGCGCCCATGCGTACAAGTTCCTGCGCGTGCATGAAGCGGTTCTCGAAAATATTTTCAGTAATGATCGATCTGCCCGCCGCCTGCGTGGTGAGCGCCATGTATTGCGCCTGCATGTCGGTGGGGAAGCCGGGATATTCTTCCGTGTTCATGTCGGCGGCTTCGAGCGGGTGATCGCCCATGACACGAACCGAGTCGGCTTTCACCGCAGTCTTCACGCCCGTCTCCGCGAGCTTCTGCAGGATGGCGGCGAGGTGCGCGGGATCGCATCCGACGACGTTTACGTCCCCGCCGGTGAGGGCTCCGGCGATGATGAAAGTTCCGGCTTCGATGCGATCGGGAATGATGCGGTGCCTGGCGCCATGAAGCTTGGTGACGCCCTTTACGCGGATCGTGGACGTGCCGGCGCCGTGAATCGTGGCGCCCATGGCATTGAGCAGCGCGGCCAGATCCGCGACTTCAGGCTCGCGCGCGCAGTTCTGCATGACCGTTTCGCCATCGGCAAGCGTGGCCGCCATGAGCACGTCTTCGGTGCCGGTGACGGTAATTTTATCGAAGACAACTTCGGCGCCTTTGAGCCGATCCGTCGTGGCTTCGACGTATCCATGCTCTTGCGTGATCTTCGCGCCAAGGCGTTCCAGACCCTTGATGTGGAGATCAATGGGGCGCGCGCCGATGGCGCATCCGCCGGGCAGCGAGACTCGAGCGCGGCCACAGCGGGCGACGAGCGGTCCCAGAACGAGCGTAGATGCTCGCATGGTTTTGACCAGTTCATAAGAAGCCTCGGGAGCGGAGAGCGAGCGCGCGCAAATCGTGGTCCGATGATGGGCGCGTCCGTAACCAAGTTCGACTTCAGCCCCCATGGCGGCGAGGAGCTTGCGTGTGGTCTCGATGTCGCGGACTTGAGGAATGTTTTCGAGAATCACCGGTTCGTCGGTGAGCAGGGCCGCCGCCATACAAGGCAGCGCGGCGTTCTTTGCGCCACTGATGCGGACCGTTCCCAGTAGGGGGTTGCCGCCGCGGATTACGAGTTTATCCATTGCTTGATTAGTTCCTGAAAACCTGGAGCCGTCGACAAACGAGCGCCGCTTTCATTGTAACGACGATTGCAGGAGCGCAGTTGTTCGCAGCGTAACAGGAAAAGCGGCATGCCCCGCTAGTGGGGCCTTGCGGCCGCTATTGCCTTGCGCACTTGTCCTTGCGATTCTCTCAGCGCAGCCACAGCACGAGCGCGGCTGACGCCCGCCCTCGCCATCACCAGAGCGACTGGAATTTGACCTTCTGCGGCGACGAGAAATTTGCGCGCTGCTCCGCGGTCGATGCCGACGGCTTTTTCCAGGATACCCACTCCGCGTTCGATCAGTTTCTCGTTCCTCGGACCGACATTGACCATCAGGTTGCCGTAGACGTAGCCGAGACGGGCCATCGCCCCGGTAGTGAGCATGTTCAGAATCATCTTCTGCGCCGTGCCGGCTTTCATGCGAGTGGAGCCCGCGATCACCTCCGCACCGACGTCGGCAACGATGGCTACATGTGCAGCCTTGCCCAGCGGCGATTTCGGGTTGCAGACAACGGCTACCGTCTTTGCGCCGTGGGCGCGCGCGTACCTGACAGCCGCGATGGTGAACGGAGTCCGGCCGCTGGCAGCGATACCTACGACAACGTCCTTGTTAGTTGGCTTCTTCTTCGCGATGGCTTTGCGCCCCAGTTCGCGGGAGTCTTCGTCGGCCTCAACTGCCGCGCTCAACGCTCTTGGGCCGCCCGCGATGATGAATTGGACCATGCGCGGATCGACATCGAAAGTGGGCGGACACTCGACAGCGTCGAGGGCGGCGATTCGTCCACTGGTCCCGGTGCCGACGTAGATGAGGCGGCCACCCTTGGAGAGCGCCCCGGCGATCAGATCGATCGCTTGCGCGATTGGCCGCAGAGCGCGCTTCACCGCGCCGGCGACCCTGGCGTCCTCAACATTGATGATGCGGGCAATCTCGAGCGGGGACTTGCGATCGAGATCGGCCGAGGCAGCGTTCGTTTTCTCCGTGCCAAGGCGGCGGAGTTCCAGGCTCACCCTGCGATTCAGGCCTTCGCGCTTCGAAGCTTTACGTTTCAAGATTCTTTCCTAAACAACCTTTGCGGTTTCAAGCTATCTCTCTAAACAGCCTGCGGCGTAACTGCGATTCGTATCAGGGCGCGCCTATTTCACCACCGGCTGCCAAGGCTTCAATCACCGCGTCGTGAAACGCCGGGCGTACTTGTTTGATTGCTTGATTGGCGCAATCGGGCCAGGTCCGGTTGGTGAGTACGGTTATCGAAAGTTGGCGGTCAGGGTCGATCCACAGCGATGTGCCCGTGTACCCGAGATGCCCGAAGGAACGGGCTGAGAAGTATTTTCCGGATTGCGAGGGCAAGGGCACCGGCAATGACGAAGACGGTGTATCCCATCCAAGCGCCCGGGAAGTGCCTTCGGGCGATGATTCTCGACGCGAGAACAGTTCCACGGTTTCGGGGCGAAGGATAGGATATCCGCCGCTGAGCATGGCGTGCGCGAAGATCGCTAGATCCTCGGCCGTCGAGAACAGGCCGGCGTGTCCCGCAATGCCGCCGAGAACGCTTGCGTTTTCGTCCTGCACCTCGCCCTGGATGATGCGCTGGCGGAACGTGCGATCATCGGAGGTGGGCGGAATGAATTGCTTCAAGGCGAGCGTGGGATTGAAGGTCGTGTGCGTCATGCCAAGCGGCCCGAAGATTTCGCGCTGGCAGAACGCGTCGAGGGGTTCGTCGGCCAGGCGTTCGAGGACCACGCCGAGAACGATAAAGCCGATGTCGCTGTATTCGGCGTGGACGCCGGGGGCGTCAGCAAGTGCGGTACTGAAAGCGGCCTGGAGAAGGCCTTCGCGCGTGTGCGCACGCAGGGAAAGCCTTTCGTAGGCAGGCAGGCCGGAGCTGTGCGCGAGCAGCATGCGCAAAGTGATTTCATTTCGACGAGGGTCATTGTCGTTAGTCGCACCGGCGAAAAGTGCACCGGAGAATTCCGGGACGATCGCGCTGGCAGGCGCTTCGAGATCGAGCAACCCGCGCTCATAGAGGATCATGGCCATGGCGGTCGTAGCGACGACTTTGGTGAGCGAAGCGAGATCGAAGAGGCTGCCAGTGGTGACTTCCGACGAAGCAGTATCGTAAGTAAAGCGGCCGAGCGCTTTGTGGGCTATGAGTTCTCCGCGCAGGGTGATGGCTAGCGAGCAGGCGGGGAAGGCGCGGGCGGAAATGGCTTTTTCGAGGATGCCGAAAGCGCCGCGAAAGCGATCGTCCTGTGCGGAGAGGTTGCGCACGAGAAAGGAAAAACCGGATTCTCGGTTCGGTAGCGTCAGGTTCAAGGGCTTTTGTGAACTGATGGGGTTATAGCAAAGGCGGCGAGCGGAGGCAAACGGGGAGTTACTTCGAGAGCATCGTTTGTAACGTCAGCCTTGAGCCGCGTCTGCGCGGTCATGTAGAGTCACAGCAGACGTGAAACACTTATCCAACAATCTGCTGTTCTTTGCTCTTTTGTTTTCCGCTACCGCATTCTCCCAGACTCCGCTTGATTCCCGTCTCACCGTTCTCGATCCCATCGTCGAAGACGCCATTGCCCAACGGCAGATTCCGGGTGCTGTTCTCATCGTCGGCCATGACGGGCGCGTGGTTTATCGCAAGGCTTATGGCAGCCGGGCGCTTCAACCTCGGCAGGAAGCGATGACGCTCGATACGGTTTTTGATTGTGCGTCGCTGACCAAGGTCGTTGCAACTACGACTGGGATCATGCAGCTCTGGGAACAGGGAAAGCTGCGCATGAACGATCCGGTCGCAAAGTACCTTCCCGAGTTTGGACAAAACGGCAAGCAGGATATTACGATCCGGCAGTTGCTGGTGCACTACTCGGGGCTGCCGGAGGACATCGACCTTGGGAGGAAGTGGGAAGGCAAGGACACAGGGTATCGGATGGCATTTGAAGTTGCGCCCGAGCGGCCTCCAGGGTCTGCGTTTATCTATAGCGACATCAACTTTATTGTTCTGGGAGCGCTGGTCGAGCGGCTCTCGGGCGAGTCGCTCGATCAGTATGCGGCGAGGCATGTCTTTGCGCCACTCGGCATGAAGGACAGCCGATTTCTTCCGCCTGCGTCTTGGGAGAGCCGCATCGCTCCGACCGAAGAGGATGAGAATCATCACCTGCTGCGCGGAGTGGTGCATGATCCAACAGCACGCCGGATGGGCGGAGTGGCGGGAGATGCGGGATTATTTTCCACCGCCGACGACCTGGCGCTCTTTGCCCAGGCTATGTTGGACGGCGGGCGCGGCGTACTCACTCCGGCGACGATTGCGAAGATGACCGCGCCGCAGCAGCCCGTGAATGGAACGGCGGTTCGGGGATTTGGGTGGGACATCGATTCTCCTTTCTCCACCAATCGCGGAGAACTGTTGCCGGTCGGAAGTTACGGGCACACGGGATTCACCGGAACTTCGCTGTGGATTGATCCGGCGACAAAGACTTACATCGTGCTGCTTACGAATGCGGTGCACATGAACATGATTCACATGAACACGATTCATATGAACACGGGGCCGCCGATGCAGCAGGGAAGCGCAGTTTCGCTTCGGACGAAGGTCGCGACGGCCGTGGCGGCGGCGCTGGCGCTCGATCCCGCCGAGGCGGAGAAGATGCGGGTCGCAGCCATCACCGGCTACAACGAAATGCAAAGCGCGGCGCGAAAGCTGGCGGTGCGGAACGGAACGGTGAAGACCGGAATTGATGTGCTCGAGGGGACAAAGTTCGCGGCCCTGCATCCGGCCAGGGGCGGTGCTCCGCGAAGCATTAGCCTGCTGACGAATCAGACCGGCGTGGATTCGGAAGGCCGTCGCACCATTGACGTTCTGGCAAACGTCCCTGGCCTTTCGCTGGATGCGATCTTTAGTCCGGAACATGGTGTAACGGGAGCGCTGGATACGATGGATGTCAAGAACGATAAGGATTCGGCGACGGGAGTTGCCGTCTACAGCCTATATGGCGCGAAAGATGCCGCCCGGCGTCCGCCGATGGATGTGTTGAAGCGGCTGGATGCAGTCGTAATCGATGTAGCGGATGTGGGTGCGCGTTTTTACACCTACGAGGCCACGGTCGGATACTTTCTGGAGGCTGCGGCCAAAGCGGGAATTGACGTGATAATTTTAGATAGGCCAAACCCGATCACCGGATCGTTTGTGCAAGGGCCGGTTTCTGATCAGGGTCAGGAAAAGTTTACGAATTATTTTCCAGAGCCGGTGCGCCATGGGATGACGCTCGGTGAGCTGGCGAAAATGGTGAATGCCGAGCGGCACATTGGAGCGCGTCTCAGCGTGGTTGCGATGGCAGGTTGGCAGCGGGGAGATTGGTTCGATTCGACCGGTGTTGGGTGGGTCAATACATCGCCCAATTTGCGGAGCTTAAACGAGGCAACGCTGTATCCGGGAGTAGCGATGATTGAAGGGACGAACGTCTCCGTTGGGCGCGGGACGGAAACGCCATTCGAAGTCGTGGGCGCGCCCTGGATGAAGAGCAGGGAACTGGCGGCTTACCTGAACGGTCGCGAAATTCAGAGTGTGCGGTTCGTGCCGGTTGCTTTTACTCCGTCATCGAGTAACTTTGCCGGCGAACGTTGTGAAGGCGTGAACCTGATAGTTCTGGATCGGAATATGCTGGACTCTCCAGAATTGGGGACCGAGCTGGCCTCGGCGCTGCATAAGCTGTATCCGAACGATTTCAAGCTCGAAAAAATGGCGGATCTCCTGGTGAATCAGCCGGTGCTTCAAGCAATTGCGGAGGGAGTGGATCCAAGAAGGATTGCCGAGGACTGGCAGGAACAATTAAAGCAATTCATCGCGCTTCGCGAGAAATATCTATTGTACAAGTAACAATTAATTTTTGCGGCGGGATGAATCCACCGCAGGGACGATCGGTCGCCGCAACGGCACCATCGCTCCCTTGGAAGGATCGGCGGCAGCCGATGCCCGCGTCAGCACCTCGTGCTGAATGTACTGCACGAACTCCTGGATCTGGCGCTGCATCTCTTCCATGCGCTCGCGCATTTGCAAAATGATCGCCATGCCGCTGATGTTGACGCCCAGATCGCGCGCAAGCGACAGGATGAACTCGAGCCGCTGCAAATCTTCATCGGTATAAAGCCGTGTGTTGCCCTCGGTCCGGCTAGGCTTGAGCAGTCCCTCGCGCTCATAGAGGCGCAACGTTTGCGGATGAATCTCATACATCTCAGCGACGGCCGAGATCATGTACGCGCCCTTGGATTTACGCTTGGTCATACCGTTATCGCCGTACACATCATCGCACTGCGCAGCCGCAAAAGAAAAGAGACGGGGCAGGCCCCGTCTCCACAGTAAAGGTCAATTCGGCGAAAAGCTACGCTGCCATTTCGGGTTTCGGCTCCGGCGCCGCCCAGCCTGCGGGCTTTAGCGCGTGGTTGATCAAGTAGGCGACCACGCCACCCCCCACCACAATCAATCCAAACAACAGCGAGCTCATGCCGAGCACAACTTCATGCTCGCTGCGGAAGATGGCAAATCCCAGCAGCAAAACTGGAGGAATGCCAACCGCAATCGCTCCAAACAGCCCGCCCGGCACGCGGAACGGCCGCTTCAATCCCGGTTCGCGAACCCGCAGACAGATCAAGGCCACAAATTCGAGCGTCAGGCTCGCTCCGTAGATCATGATGTCGAGCGTGACCAGCCGTTCAAAGCCAAGGTTCAGAGCCAGGCCCCAACCGACAGCCAGCGCCAAAATCGCGACCCAGGGCGCGCGCGATTTCGGATGCAGCTTGCCAAAAACCTTCGGCAGCATGCCATCCTGCGCCATAGCCAGCGGCAGCCGTGAGTAGCTCATGACCAGCGCGTTAAACATGCCGAAGCCGCTCATCATTCCGCCCGCAACCAGCGCGATCCGAAGCAGCGGCCCTCCCATCAACTGGGCAACGTCGGCCCAAGCGCCCGTTTCCCAGGCACTAGCCGGAAGCCCGGTAATCCACATGGCGGCAAACGGAAGAACATAAGTGATGCAGACAATCGCCACCGCGACCAGCATGGCGCGAGGATAGGTCCGCTGCGGACGCTCCACCTCAGTGGCGATGGTAGAGGCGTTGTCCCATCCCATGTAATTCCACATGCAGATAAGCAGCCCGCCAAGAATGTCAACGTTCGAAGTAGTTGGCTTGGTCACCGCATTCGCCAGTGCGTGAATCTTGAACGGTGCCAGCACAAAAATCGCTGCGAACGGCGCCGATAGGGCGAAGAACAGCCACAGGGAAGTCGTCGAGACGACCTTCACGCCCATAATATTAAGCACCGCGCAGACGATTACGACGCCCAGCGCAACGGCCACGCCGCGATGATTCTCCTGGAACCATGGGAACATACGCGTGAGGTAGGCGACAAACAGCGTGGGATAAATCGCCATATCGAAAATGGACGCGACCAGCGACAGCCACGCCTCCTGAAATCCCCAGAAGTTCCCCATTGCGCGGCGCACCCAGGCGTAATAGCCGCCTTCAAAGGGCAGAGCGCTCGATAGCTCGCCGATCATGAACGCGGTCGGCAGGCTCCAGAGAAGCGGGGTCAGCAGCAGGATGAGAATCGCTTTGCCGTACCCGGCGCCGTGCACGATGTCTTCGGTGCCATAGGTTCCGCCCGAGACCATAAAGAAAGTCGCGGCGACCAGCGGCCAAAGCGTGAGGCGGATGGATTTCTTCTTCGTCTTGGGAGCGACGGCAGGAATAAAGTCAGGCTGCGAGATGTCAGCGGTTCGGGTAGCTGTTGCCAATTTCTATGGCTTCCTCCTCAGACGACTCACTCTCACCACCGCGTCTCCCTCGACTTTCTTTACGCGGCTCCCAGGGTGCACGGCGATTCCCGGGCATTTCGGCGAAGTTAGTTCGCATGTGTGAGATTACGGGAAATCGTCACAGATGCAAGTTTTTTTTGAATTATTTTGCAGATTCTTGTAAGCGAGCGTGCTGCTACGGAGGTAACCCGAGGCGAAGCGTCGCCCGGCCAGGATGCAGCCACAGGAATCGGATGGCCGTTCGCAGTGATTTGCTGTATATTTTCGCGTGGCACTCAGCTCCTTAATCGATCATAGGTCCTTAATCGATCATTAGGAGGAGTCCAGGAGGGTTCAGCGATGAGGAAAATCATGCTCGGAGTTCTATGTATCAGCGCCAGCCTGTTACTCGCTCAGTCGGGCGCGCATCAGAATGTATTCACGCCCGATCAGATCCAGTACGGTCCTCCGCCGCCGTCTGTCGCTCCCGGCGCGCAGTTGGCCGTAATCGAGGGAGATCCAACGGCGAGTTCGGGCGATTTTACCGTCCGTTTGAAAATGCCGGACGGCTACAGGATCGCTCCGCACTGGCATCCCAAGCGGGAAAATGTGACCGTAATTTCCGGCAACTTCAAAGTGGGGATGGGTGACAAGTTCGATGAGTCGAAGATGATGACTATTCCGGCAGGCAGCTTCGCTTACCTCGATCCCGAGATGCATCACTATGCAATGGCATCCGGAGAGGCGGTCGTTCAGATACACGGCATGTCGCCCTTGCAGCTCAACTATGTGAATCCGGCGGACGATCCGAGCAAGAAATGAAGGTGCGCAATTCGCTGTCGGCTCCCTTCGGGCCACATTGATGTGGCCTGAAGGATGTGGCCTGAAGGCGAGAACGCTGACAGCTCTCACACTTCCTTCCACAACTCCGCCCGGGGGTCTTCGGGATTCAACTTCGCCAGTTCCCGAAGCAATTCCTTGGTCTTTTCGTCCCGAGGCATAGGAACAGTGATCTTCACCTCGACAATCTCATCGCCGCGCACCCCGTCCTTGGTAGCCGAAGGCACGCCCTTTTCCCGCAGCCGCAGCTTCTGGTCGCACTGCGTCCCGGGAGGAATCTTCAGCATGCTCCGCCCATCAATAGTGGGCACTTCAATCTTCGACCCCAAAGCCGCCTCGACCGCCGTCACCGGCACCGTGATATGGATGTCGTCGCCCTCGCGCCGGAACAGCGGATGCTCGCCGATGCGGATGATCACGTAGAGATCGCCAACCCCGCCTCCGCGCAGCCCCGCATTGCCCTTGCCAGGAATGCGAATGCGCTGTCCATCGCGGGTCCCAGGCTTAATCCGAATCTCTAGCGGATCGGTCCGCTCGACGCTCCCCTCGCCATGGCACACCGGACAAGTAGAAATATTCTTCCCCGTCCCATGGCACCGCGGGCAGGTAACGTTAAACTTCATCCGCCCGCCCGTCTGCTCAATCGTCCCCTTGCCATGGCACTGCGGACATTCTCCCGGAGCCTCAATATATCCATTCCCGTGGCAATTCCCGCAAATATCGCGCCGGGTGATATTCAGCTTCATCACCCCGCCGCGGATCGCCGTCCAGAACGGCACATTGACCTGGTACTCAAGATCGCTTCCCGGTTCCGGCCCCTCGTCCGCCTCGCCGCGTCCGCCACCAGTGAAAATGCCGGAGAAAATATCACGGAACCCGCCACTCCCGCCGCTCGAAGTCTTCCGCCCGCCAGCGCGCGCCCCTTCGAATAGATCCGAGAAATCAAAGCCGCCAAAGTCAACGTTGCTCGGTCCGCCCGGCTGCCGGCCACCTCCCGGAAAGCCGCCGCCAAAGTCGGCGGGGCCAGCCCCAGGCTGTCCGCCGCCGCGAGCGTAGGCATCGGCCGTAGCCGGATCGATATTGTCGGAGTAGAACCCCAACTGGTCGTAAATTTTCCGTTTCTTCGGATCGCTGAGAACGTCATTGGCCTCAGAGAGTGTCTTGAACTTTTCCTCCGCCGACTTGTCCCCGGGATTGACGTCAGGATGATACTTGCGCGCAAGTTTACGGAACGCCTTGCGAATGTCGTCGGAGGAGGCCGACTTCTTTACGCCGAGAACGCCGTAATAGTCTTTATCTTTCGTTTGCGCGGCCATGAATGGCGTTAGTGATCTAAATGAGTGTCAAGGTCATCAACCCGATCAAAAGCGTACCAATCCTCTTCTGTAGGCGTAGCCGTGTTGACAGCGCTTAGTTCGGTGTCATCCAAAAGCCCTTTCGACTTTAGCACCTCAATAAGCTTCCCCAGTTTGGACTGAGTTCTAACTGAAGTGGACCCTGGGTAGGTGATGATGGGATCGTTAAGGAGGCTGTTCATAACGGTTCCCTCGTCAAATAGAGCTATGTTGAACTTGTACTCTGTGTCGTCCCCCGACCACATCAGCCTTCCGAAACGCATTTGCCGGGGTGTGTCGGAGATGCCGCGACGAATGACTCTCATGGACTTAGATTCTGACCTCAGCTTGCGTAGCGCTGCGGCCTCTGGACCAGAGAGCTTTACGCGCGCGGTTACCTCGAGCCCGTCCCGCCCGGTGGTCTCCTCGTAGGAGTACGGCCGAAAGCTTAGGTCGTCAACAATTAATTCCGTGACCGCTAGTTCCTCTTGCAGCCGCAGTTCCGCTCTAAACTTGTGGTCAGACCGCCAGGGATCTCCCGTGTAGGATTCGCTCCATGTCTCGACTGACCACTTCGCGAGTGCGCCCCCGACTTCGATCGACTCAAGCTGATGGCCGGCCAGCGATCGTTTAATCAGGTCGACGCTCTCCGGCCGGGCCGAAAAATTGATTTGGATGTGCGGAAGTGACTTGCCAGAATGCTCGGACACCACCGTTCCAGAATCTTCCACGTTTGCATCCAACTCGACTGGTCCCAATTTAAATTTCCGCACGGAAGCCTCCACAAGTTGATAAGTCCACTTAGTTCACAATTTCTTTCGCCTGCTCATCCACCGCCACGGTGAACGCCTCAAAAGGCGCTGCATCCATCGACACCGGAATCCGCTGCACTCCCGTCGCCGTCGGCGCGTAGCAATACCACCGCCCCTCTTCGGGGACGAAGTTCACGAAAAACATCTGTCCATTGACTTCGAATCGCAATTCGCTTTCCTCTTTCCCGCACGGCAAGTCCTTAAGTCTGATGCAAATGGGGGGCGCTTAAACACGCCCCCCAAGCTAGAAGCTAGCAGCTAGAAGCGACCTTACTTCTTGTCCTCAACATCCACGTACTCAGCGTCAATCACGCCTTCGTCCTTCTTCTGCGCATCGCCATTGGTGCCGGCACCCGCGCCCTGCCCGTCCGTCGGACCAGCACCAGGCGCTCCACCCGGAGCAGCCTGCGTAGCCTTATACATCTGCTCCGCCAGCTTATGCGACGCCGCAGTCAGCTTCTCGCGGGCCGAGTCCATTGCTGCCTTGTCGCCGCCTTCGATCGCCTTCTTGGCGTCCGCCAAAGCGTTTTCCACGTCCCCGCGCTCCGAGCCCGAGATCTTGTCGCCATGCTCCTTCAGCATCTTCTCGATGTTGTAGACCATCGAGTCGAGCTGATTCTTGGCATCGATCTCTTCGCGCCGAGCCTTGTCTTCAGCCGAATGCGAATCGGCTTCCTTAGCCATGCGCTCGACTTCTTCCTTGGACAATCCCGAAGAAGAAGTGATCGTGATCTTCTGATCCTTGCCCGTCGCCATATCTTTAGCCGTCACGTTGAGGATGCCGTTCGCGTCAATGTCGAACGTCACTTCAATCTGCGGAACGCCCCGAGGCGCCGGAGGCAATCCAGTCAAATGGAATTTCCCCAAAGTCCGGTTCTGCGCCGCCAAAGGACGCTCTCCTTGCAGCACATGCACCTCGACCGAAGTCTGACTGTCGGCCGCCGTAGAAAACGTCTCCGTCTTCTTGGTGGGAATCGTGGTATTCCGAGGAATCATCGGAGTCGCCACGCCGCCCAGAGTCTCAATCGACAACGTCAAAGGAGTAACGTCCAGCAGCAGCAGGTCTTTGACCTCGCCTTTAAGCACGCCGCCCTGAATCGCAGCTCCAATCGCCACCACTTCATCGGGATTCACACCCTTGTGGCCTTCCTTGCCGAACAGTTCTTTCACGATCGCCTGAATCCGAGGCATCCGAGTCTGTCCGCCGACCAGGACGACCTCATTGATCTTCGAAGCATCGACGCCCGCATCTTTCATGCACTGCTTCGAAGGCCCCACCGACCGCTGCAAAATGTCCTCAACCATCGATTCCAGCTTGGCGCGCGTAAGCTTCTTGACCAAATGTTTCGGCCCGGAAGCGTCCGCCGTAATAAACGGCAGATTGATTTCGTGCTCCATGGTGGTAGAAAGTTCGATCTTCGCCCGCTCCGCCGCGTCGCGCAGACGCTGCAAAGCCATCTCGTTCCCCTTGCCGCGGAGGTCGAGCCCTTCATCCTTCTTGAACTCGTCAATCAGCCAATCCACCAGCCGCTGATCGATGTTGTCGCCGCCCAGGTGCGTGTCGCCATTGGTGGCCTTGACCTCGATCACGCCTTCGCCCACTTCAAGGATCGAAATATCAAAGGTCCCACCGCCAAAGTCGTACACGGCGATCGTCTCGTCCTTGCCCTTATCGAGCCCGTAAGCAAGCGCCGCCGCCGTAGGCTCATTGATGATGCGCTTAACCTCCAGCCCGGCAATCTTGCCCGCATCTTTTGTAGCCTGCCGCTGCGCGTCGTTGAAATAAGCCGGCACAGTGATGACCGCCTCGGTCACCTTCTCGCCCAGGTAGTCTTCTGCCGCCTTCTTCAGCTTCTGCAAAATCATCGCGGAGATCTCAGGCGGAGTGAACTTCTTTCCCTGCGCCACGACGACAACGTTGTCGCCGTCCCGCTCAACCTTATAAGGGACCATCTTCAATTCTTCGCTGACCTCGTCATAGCGGCGTCCCATGAACCGCTTGATCGAGTACACCGTGTTCTCAGGATTGGTAATAGCCTGTCGCTTGGCGACCTGCCCCACCAGCCGTTCGCCAGTCTTCGTAAATCCAACCACCGAAGGCGTAGTCCGGCCACCTTCTTCATTCGGTATAACCTTAGGCTCGCCCCCCTCCATGACCGCCACGCAAGAGTTGGTAGTGCCCAAGTCAATTCCAATGATCTTTCCCATAACGCATCCTCCCTAAAATAAGTGCTTTATAATCAGTGCAATGAAGATTACGCTCGGGTTATGCTATAACCTGAGCGAATCATTGTCAAGTTTTAGATGAGCCGGACAGTGAAGAAGTTGCGAGGTTCTGGATCAAGCGGATGGCCTAGGCATCCGGCATGGGGATGACCCGATCCGTCCCTTAAACGCTGCGGAGGAAAGCCCGGGGTGCCCCGCCCTTGTCGCGTTTTTTGCGACAGGGCGGGGATTTTGACTTCTTATCCCCACCACAATGACCATCGCGAGTGGCCGACATCTCCGTGCGAGGTGTAACTCGACTCGTCTTAAAACATTGACAGAGAAAAACCGAGGGTGCCCCAGGTCTCGCGCTTTTCGAGACCTGGGATTCCACGGACGTGTCAGTCTTAGGAGTTTGGCAGTGCCACGAACCCTGACTACCGTGCCTTCTTTCTCTCCTCGCTCATAACCTTCCGCAGAGCCTGGTTGATCCGCGTCTGGTAGCCCCGCCCGCCCCGTTGGAACCATGCCAGCACGTCGGCGTCCAGCCGGAGCGTCACCGGCTTCTTCACCGGCTTGTACATGCCCGCCCACTCTTCCGTCAGGTACTGCGGACGCCTCCCCGACCTCTCGGAAGCTTCAATTCTGGCCACTTTTCGGGACGCCTTCGCTCGCTTTGTAACTCGTTTGCGTTGTTTCATATAACTCCTCATGTACCTACATTAACATAGTAACACATACACCAGTACAATGTTCCACGTGAAACATGTCGCAATTTTGGCGGTCGCCAACGCGCTCTGAGCCAGACATTTCTCATGCTGGCGGTTCTACGATGCATTACTGGTCTGGCTGTGGGCAGCGAGTGGAGTACCGGTGTGCGTCGGCAGTCGCCCCTGAAAGGTCAGTCGTCGGGCGCTAGTCGTTGGTCGTGTCAGTCGTGATGCACGCCGGCTTTGCCCATAGTCAGTGGTCGGGGAATTTTCTCGTGTGGGGCCGGCGCTCCGCCCCGTTCAAGCGGGGCAGAGTCCCGCCACACATGCCTGCGCCCCGCGAACGACTAACGACCGACCTACATTCCCGGAAATTTCATCCCCGCCATGCGCCGCGCAAAACTCGGCTTGCCCATCTGCTTGAACATTTTTTTCATCTGCGCGTACTGCCGGAGCAGGGTGTTGACTTCCTGCACGCTGGTGCCCGAGCCGCGGGCGATGCGTTTGCGGCGGCTGCCGTTGATGACTTCGTGATGGTTGCGCTCGTATCCGGTCATCGAATTGATGATGGCCTCGACGCGGTTGATCTGCTTTTCGTCAACCTGGTCGGCGGCTTTTTGCAGGCCGGAAAATGCGCCGACGCTGGGCAACATGCCCATGAGACTTTGGATCGATCCCATCTTGCGAACCTGTCGCAACTGATCGCGGAAATCTTCCAGCGAAAAACCGTCGCCGCTGAAAGCCTTGCTGGCAAGTTCGCTAGCTTTTTTCCTGTCGATCTGCGACTCGGCTTTTTCGATCAGCGAGAGAATATCGCCCATCCCCAGAATGCGCGAAACGATACGGTCGGGGTGGAAAGGCTCAAGCGCATCGTATTTTTCGCCGATGCCGATGAACTTGATCGGCTGTCCGGTGACCTGACGAATGGAAAGCGCCGCGCCGCCGCGAGCGTCGCCATCCATCTTTGTAAGGACGACGCCGGTAAGCGTGAGCTTCTTGTGGAATTCGTCGGCCGACTTGACCGCGTCCTGTCCAGTCATCGAATCGGCGACAAACAGTATTTCCTGCGGATTGAGCAGCCGCTTGAGCGACTGCATCTCGTCCATAAGCTGGTCGTCAATGTGGAGACGCCCGGCGGTATCGACGATAAGCACGTCGCATCCGGAGTTGATCGCTTCGCGCCTCGCCTCTTTGGCAAGGCGCTCGACGGTAGCCGTATTCGCTTCGCCAACTTCGCCCTCGTATAGGTTGGCCTTGATCGCCGCGGCAACCACTTTGAGTTGCTCACGCGCGGCGGGGCGATAAACGTCGACCGAAACAAGCAGCGGACGATGTCCGCCATTCTTAAGCCAGTTGGCAAGCTTACCGGAGGTCGTGGTCTTGCCGGACCCCTGCAGCCCCGCCATCAGCACGACGGTCGGCGGTTGCGATGCGAACCTTAATTTAGCGGTATCCTGGCCGAGAGTAGTGACCAGTTCGTCGCGGACAATCTTGATGACCTGTTCGCCCGGCGAAAGCGCGGTCAGCACTTCCTGGCCAACGGCCTTCGCCTGGATGCGGTCGATGAGTTCTTTGACAACTTTGAAGTTGACGTCGGCCTCAAGCAGCGCCAAACGAATCTGCTTCAGCGCCTCGGAAATATTCTCTTCGGTGAGGACGGCCTGTCCGCGAAGAGACTTGAAGGCGCGCTGGAGTTTTTCCTGGAGATTCTCGAACATGCGGGATCATCACTATTTTAGCAGGCGGCAGACGAACGCAGGCTGCGGGCCTTGCGGCAGCCGCGCTATTCGGCAAACGCTTCCTTCGCAGCGATTACCGTGTTGCAGTGAATCGTAACCGTGTCTTCGACCTTCCTCGCATAGCCGCCGGCTAGGGTAACCATCACCGGGATGCCCTCGGCCTTAGCGGTCCGGAACACCAGAGCGTCGCGCTCCTTCAATCCCTCAATCGTCAACGATAATCCGCCGAGCTGATCTTCGCGATAAGGATCGGCTCCGGCGATGTAGCAGATGAGGTCGGGCTTGAGCTTGCCTAGGCCTAGATTGAGCGCGTCGCCGAGACAGTCCAGATATTCGTTGTCGCCGATCCCGTCGGGCAAATTCACGTCTAGCGAGGACGGAGGCTTAAACGCGGGATAGTTGTTCAGTTGATGGAGCGAGATGGTAAAGACGTCGCCGGCATGGCTGCTGCGCGGGCTCGTCCCGTGCAGAACTGGGCGCACGGGATTGAGAGCTGAAGCGAATGTCGCGGGAACTGGTTCGCTAGCGCCAGGCGTTCCGGAAAAAATCGCGGCCGTGCCATTGCCCTGATGCGCGTCGCAATCGACGGTCATCGCAGTTCGAATCTTGCCGTCCCGCTGCATACGGCGGATGGCAATGGCCACGTCGTGGATCACGCAGAAACCTTCGCCATGATCAGGAAAAGCGTGATGGAAACCTCCACCGATGCTCATCGCCACGCCGTCATTGAGGGCATGATCGGCGGCCAAGATTGAGCCACCGGCAGCAAGCCAGAAAGCGCGCACTAACTCCGGCGAGTAGGGGATTTCGAGTTCCAACTTCTCTGGCGCGCTGAGGGTTCCGGTCTTCAGTTTCTCGACGTACTGTGGAGTGTGCACGAGCAGCACGTCCTCGTCGGTAGCGGGAGAAGGGGTGACAAAGTCGGAAGGCTCGGCAATTCCGGAGGCGAGCAGCCGGTCGTGAATGAATTTGTATTTTTGTGCGGGAAAGACATGAGAGCCGATGGGCAGGAAGTAATCGTCGCTGTAAACGAGCTTGAAGGGGAGCATGCGGCGCTCTGGATTAAACCCGGCGAGTCAAGCCGGAAACGCCATATCATACGTGGATTGGCGCATTTTCGCAGTGACGGCTCGTGAGCCTCCTCTTGTGTTTCCCGGTAGTGGCTGATTTTGAAAGACACATTCCAGCAGCGGCTAAAGCCGCTATTGATTTTGCGGGTTACGGCACGGCTGAAGCCGTGCCCTTTCAAAACAAATTCAATTCAAAACAAATTCAAGCTGATCCACCACTGTTCCTATGGTGAAGAATTCCTTAGCTGCTAAACTTTACTGATTGCCTCCCAAGAAGAAATCGTCGACGCCAATGAGTGGCGCGCCCGCGCCTGGATTGTCGTCCGCCTCGGCTGACGATAAGGGGCGGATTTTCCTGATCGATACGATGTCTTTCATATTTCGCGCCTATCACGCGATGGCGCGGCAGCGGCCGATGTCCACGAAGACTGGGGTTCCGACCGCGGCCACGTATGTTTTCGTCAACATGTTGCGCAAGCTGCGGGACGACTTTTCGCCCGAGTATCTGGCGGCGGTGTTCGATGTGGGAGCGCCCACCATCCGCAATCAGCAGGCGGAAGCGATCACGACGATCCGGAAATTCGACATCAAGACACAGACATTCAAGGAATCGCAATATGGCGGCTACAAGGCGAACCGCGCCGAAATGCCGGGCGATTTGGTGCAGCAGATTCCTTATATTCGGCGGGCGCTGGAGGGATATCGCATCCCAATTCTGCAGCTCGAAGGTTACGAAGCCGACGATGTGATCGGCACGCTGGCAAGGAAAGCGGCGGCCGAATCGTATCCCGTGTTTGTCGTGTCGAGCGATAAGGACATGCTGCAGTTGGTGAACGACAGCGTGTGCGTGCTGAATCCTCCGAAGGACAACCTCATTTGCGATGCGGCGAAGGTAGAGGAAATTCTCGGAGTGCCTCCGTCAAAAGTGGTGGATGTGATGGCGCTGCGCGGCGATTCCGTCGACAACATTCCGGGCGCGCCCGGCATCGGCGATAAAGGATCGGTCGAACTGATTCAGCGTTTTGGCAGCGTGGAACAGGCGTTGGAGCATGCCGCGGAAGTGGAGAAGAAGACCTATCGCGAATCGCTGCAGAACAATCGGGACAACATCCTGTACAGCAAACAACTGGTGACCATCGATACCGACGTCGCAGTCGAACTCGACGTTGCGGCTATGAAAGCGGGCGAACCGAACGTTGAATCTCTGCGCGCCTTGTTTGCCGAACTCGAATTTACTTCTTTGCTCAAAGAACTGCTTCCTGTAGTGGAAATAAAGGAGGGCGACTACGGGGAGATCAAATCAACGGCTGAGTTCGATGAATATTTGAAAAGTCTGGACGAGAACGCGCCGCTCGCGCTGGCGATTCCGACCGAACACACCGAGAGTGTTTACGCCGAGAGCACTACAGAAGAAGAGGAGCCTCAGCCGGCGCAGTCGGGATTTCTGGCTTTGCAGCCGGCGGATGCCGATGGTCGGAGTGAAGTTATACGGCGCATTGCCGTCTCGAATGCACCGGGGGGCGGGGCGATGGTCGTGCTGGAAGGCGTCATTCAGGAAGGTGTCGGTCCGAAAGGCGTCGGTCAGAAAGACAGGGCACTCGCCGATCGGGTGAGAGCCGTCCTCGAAGACGCCACTGTGCCGAAAACGATTCACGATTTAAAGTTTGCGCTTCATCATTTCTCCGAGCATTTTGGCGAGCCGGGGATCGCGTTGGCCGGAGTGCAGCATGATCCGATGCTCTATTCCTATTTGCTTGATCCCACGTATTCGTCGCATTCGTTGCCAGAGGTTGCGCTGCGCAGATTCAATTTAAAGCTGAGCGGCAATCTAGCGGAAGCGGCAGATATAACGGGCAGGCTGGCTAGCGCGCTCCGCAAAGAAGTCGACGAGCAGGGACTCACCTCGGTGTACGAAGAGATCGATGCGCCGCTCGTACCCGTGTTGGCGCGCATGGAAGACGCAGGAGTGAAGATCGATTTGGCGGCGCTCGAGCAGATGTCGGGAAAGTTGCAGCGCGAGGCTGCGGCCAAGGCGCGCGATATTTATGAGCGTTGCAGTGTGGAGTTCAACATCAATTCGCCGAAGCAACTGGGCGATGTGCTGTTCAACAAACTGGCACTCCCCATGCCGGTGAAATACGGGAAAGGCAAAAAGATATCGACGGCGGTCGATGTGCTGGAGGGACTGGCGGCGGACCACGACGTCCCTCGACTGGTGTTGGAGTACCGGCAATTGACCAAGTTGAAATCGACTTACGTCGACGCGTTGCCGGCGCTGATTCGCAGCCAGAGCGGCCGCGTGCACACGACTTTTGGACAGACCGGAACCGCGACTGGGAGGCTGTCGTCGGCGAATCCCAATCTGCAGAACATTCCGATTCGCACCGAACTTGGACGAGAGATTCGTGCTGCTTTTATCGCCGAGCCCGGGCACTTGCTGCTGGCGGCCGATTACTCGCAGATCGAACTGCGTTTGCTGGCGCATTTGTCGAAGGACAAGCTGCTGGTGGAGGCGTTCCGGCGCGGCGATGACATCCATACCCTGACCGCTTCGCAGGTGTTCGGCGTGCCGCCGCTGATGGTGACGCTCGACCACCGGCGGCAAGCGAAGGTGGTGAACTTCGGGATTGTTTATGGGTTGTCGGCGTTTGGATTGTCGCAGCAATTAGGGATTGAGCCGGCTGAGGCGAGAAAATTCATCGAAGCCTATTTTGAAAAATATGCAGGCGTGCGGGCGTTCATCGATGCCACGCTCGAGCAGACGCGGCGCGATCAGAAGGTGAGAACGCTATCGGGACGCATACGGCCGATTCCCGATATCAACAGCAAGAACGCCACCCAGCACGGATTTGCGGAGCGCACGGCGGTGAACACCCCTTTGCAGGGAACGGCCGCCGACCTGATCAAACTGGCAATGATCCGGATCGATGAGGAAATCCGCAAGCGCGGGCTGCGGTCGCGGATGACTTTGCAGGTTCACGATGAACTTGTGTTCGAAGTGCCGGAAAACGAAGTGGATCGAATGAAGTCGCTGGTGCGGCAGCACATGGAGGAAGCGCATGCGCTCGCCGTCCCCTTGCTGGTGGAAATTGGAGTGGGACCAAACTGGCGGGACCTTGAATAGAGAGGCAGGAGTAGAAAAGCGGGATTAGAGAAGCCGGAGGAGAAAACGGATCGAGACAGTTGAGGATGACGCCCGAGGCTGAGGAAAATTATTTCGGTATTTCCGATATACTCGCAATAACGGTTATCGCAAGCGCCGCGTTCGTCATTGATACCAGCCGTTGATACCAGCCGCATGGCCAAGATTTTCGATCCTGCGGAGGCGGTCCGATGAGTGCAGCTACGGCGCTGGCGTTAGAAGAAACGCAGCAGCGCAGTTATCCCCGGCATCCCATCAATGTACCCGTGGACTTGATCGCATTGCGATTCGGAGTCCCCGAAAATTTGCCCGGCCGTTGCACCGACATCAGCGAAGTCGGTGTGGGTGCGGTGGTAGCCGGAGAAATGGCCGCGGGTCAACAGGTGGCCGTCGAACTGCGCCTTCCGAATATTGGCGTGCCGATGCGGGCACGCGCTCTGGTGCGGTACCAGTCGCGACTTCGTTGCGGGCTTGAGTTTGTAGGGCTCTCGGCGGAGCAGCGCTCGATGGTCCGATACTGGGTTCGCTGCACCGCTTCCCAGTCGGCGATTGTCCCGGCGATTGTCCCCGCGAATCTCAACGAAGAGGCTCCACAGACCGAAGAGCCCATTATTGTTGCGGAACCTGCCTCTAAGCCAAAGCACAGAATTCGGATCGGGCGGCGTGGTCTGTTTGTGCTGATCGCCTCCGTGCTCGTCTTGGCCGGTCTCGGATGGTGGCAGTGGCAGAGGTCGTGGAACGAACTGGAGGAGCGTGCCCCAGTTGGGGAGGAGGGGTTGCGTGTCACTCCCGAAACCCCTGTCTCTTCCGAAACAATGGAGAAGCGGATTGTGACGAAGGTGGCCCCGGCATATCCCGAGGCTGCGCGAATCGCGGGTACTGAAGGCGTAGTGGTGCTGGATGCGGTGATTGCGCCGGACGGCAGCGTGAAACGCTTGCGGCGTATGTCCGGTCCCGACCTGCTCGCACAATCGGCGACGGACGCGGTGCAATCCTGGAAATTTGAGCCGTACGTCGATCAATCCAGCGGCAAAGCGGTTGAGGTTGAAACCACGATTGCCGTCGAGTTCCGGCTGCATTAACGGAGCGCTATTCGAATTTTTCCGCTTGTTGGAAGGTTGCACCGCGCTGGTCTTTTTCAGAGACGATCTCGGAGAAGGCCGGTTCGCCGTCGAGTTGCCACTCGATCTTCAACGCAGGATCATTCCACGCCACCGTCCGTTCATGCTCGGGCGCATAAAAGTCCGTGGTCTTGTATAGGACATGAGCGGTCTGGGATACGACTCGGAAGCCATGAGCGAATCCCCGCGGAACCCATAAAATTCGTTTGTTCTCGCCGGAGAGTTTGAAGGATTCCCATTTGCCGAAGGTGGAGGAAGTGCGTCGCAAGTCGAGCGCGACGTCAAGAATTTCGCCGGTGATGACGCGCACGAGTTTTCCCTGGGGCTGGCGAATCTGGTAGTGCAAGCCGCGGATGACATTTTTTTCCGAGTAGGAATGGTTGTCTTGTACGAATGGCTCGGGAATGCCGAGCTCGGCAAACGTATGCTGGTTGTAGCTTTCCAGAAAGAAGCCGCGGTCGTCGCCGAATACGCGCGGTTCGAGCAGCAGAAGTCCGGGGAGGCTGGTGGCGATTCTTTTCATCGGGGGACTTTCATCAGCGGACTTTTTTCAGCGCACTTCGTTTAGGAAATTTTCATCCATCAGAAGACACGATCCCGGAGCAATTGAAGCAGGTAGGCGCCGTATCCATTGTTGCGCATCGGTTGGGCCAGCGCTTCCAGTTGCGTGGCGCTGATGTAGCCGGAGCGATAGGCGATTTCCTCGGGGCAGGCGACCATGAGGCCCTGGCGTTTCTGCAGCGTCTGGATGAACAAAGACGCTTCCATCAAGGCTTCATGCGTGCCCGTGTCGAGCCAGGCCGTGCCCCGGCCCATCACACAGACATTAAGTTGATTGCGCTCGAGATACACGCGGTTCACGTCGGTGATCTCAAGTTCGCCGCGCTTTGAAGGCTTGAGGCTCGCCGCAATTTCGACGACCTGCCGATCGTAAAAATAAAGGCCGGTAACCGCGTAGCGGGATTTCGGCTGCTTCGGCTTCTCTTCAATACTGAGCGCTTTTGGCGTTTTTCCCTGCGGATCGAACTCGACGACGCCGTAGCGCTCAGGGTCATTCACGGGGTACGCAAAAACGCGGGCTCCCTTTTTTTGGAGCGAAGCTTCGCGCAATTCTTTGACCAGGTCGTGTCCGTAAAAAATGTTGTCACCGAGCACCAGCGCGCAGCCGCTGGCGCCGATAAATCCCTTCCCGATCAGAAATGCCTGGGCAATGCCTTCGGGCTTTGGCTGCGCGGCGTACTGCAAGTGGATGCCGAAGCGCGAGCCATCGCCGAGCAAGTGCTGAAAGCGGGGCAGATCCTCGGGCGTAGAGATCAGCAGAATTTCGCGGATGCCGGCCAGCATCAGCGTGGAGAGCGGGTAGTACACCATCGGCTTGTCGTACACCGGCAGCAGGCTCTTGGCGATCCCGTGGGTGACGGGATAGAGCCGCGTGCCCGATCCTCCTGCAAGAATGATGCCTTTGTGATTCGGTGGCGCGGTTCTGGTCATGTCAGGTTCTAGGAAATCAAATTCTGAGTAAATGCAAACGAAAACCTTCAACCACAGGGGACACAGAGGTGCACGGGGGCACCCGCTTGGTCAGCATTAGAACCTTAAGCAAGTTTCGCTCCACGTTCAATCTCCGCGCTCGGTGGCGTAATGTTTCGCCATCCATTCACGATAGCTGCCGCTGGTGACGTCGCGGACCCAGTCTTCGTGTTCAAGATACCAGAGGACGGTTTTGCGCATGCCGCTTTCAAACGTCTCGCTCGGATGCCAGTTCAGGTCGCGCTCGATTTTGCGTGTGTCCATCGCGTAGCGGCGGTCGTGCCCGGGACGGTCTTTGACGAGAGTGACGAGCTTGCGGTGCGGGACGGCGGGATCGTTCGGGCGCAGTTCGTCAAGCAGCCCGCAAATGGCTCCGACAATCTCCAGGTTCTTCTTTTCGCTTCGACCGCCGATGTTGTAGGTCTCTCCGGGACGGCCGTGAGCGAGCACGGCGCGGATGGCGCGGCAGTGGTCCTCGACGTAAAGCCAATCGCGGACGTTATTGCCGTCGCCATACACCGGGAGCGGTTTCCCGGCGCACGCGTTCAGGATCATGAGCGGTATTAACTTTTCGGGAAACTGGTAGGGTCCGTAATTGTTGGAGCAGTTGGTGGTCAAAACGGGCAAGCCGTAGGTATGGCGATAGGCGCGAACCAGATGATCGGAAGCCGCCTTGGTTGCGGAGTACGGGCTGTTAGGCGCGTAGGCTGTGGTCTCGCTAAAAGCGGGATCGGTCGGGCCGAGCGATCCGTAGACTTCATCGGTGGAAACCTGCAGGAAACGGAACGAGGCGCGATCGGGTTCTGAAAGCGCCGACCAGTAGGCCCGCGCTTCTTCGAGCAGACTGAATGTGCCATTAACATTGGTGCGGACGAAATCGTCGGGTCCGTCGATGGAGCGGTCAACGTGACTCTCAGCGGCGAAGTGAACGATGGCGCGCGGCTGCTCGCGCCGCAACAAGGCGCACAACAGTTCGCGGTCGACAATGTCGCCCTGCTCAAAGCGATAACGCGGATCGGCTTCGACCGCACGCAGGTTGTTGAGATTGCCCGCATAAGTCAGCTTGTCGAGATTCAGGACGCGGGCCCGTTCCGAGGCAATCCATTGGAGAACGAAGTTCGAGCCAACGAATCCCGCGCCGCCGGTGACCAGGATCAGATCTTCCATGTTCGATGAGGCCGCATTTGCGGAAGACGCCGCGTTCCGATTCTAATCGTAATCACAGCCGGCCGCGAAGTCGTGCCCGGCTTCGGCGGTCGTGCAGTTTGAAATCCGCAGGGGTGGCGCTGGACAAGGGGCACTAGTCATTGAAGGGCAGCTTTTCGGTTTGCCGTACAAATGGATCGGGTACGGGCCTAATGTGCTCCCGTCTCAGTTTATCGAACAGAGCCCTAACCGGCGGGGAGCCTACATATACCCTTCCTCTGCGTTCGCCGTCTGGTATTAGCAAACCAGCGTCCACGGCAGCTCTCAAATCGCGACTAGCCATGACATCATTCAGCTTCGCAAGATTGCGGTAGCTTGAATTCCTGACGCGATATCCGATCGCACTATCGGCGACCGCATAGAGCAACCGCTCAGGTAGGCCATGACGAGAAAGTTCAAGTTCAAGTTCTTGCCATAAACTGTCCATTGCTTTAGTCCTCATGACCAACGTCGTTGCTTGTCGGAAATGAGCTGTCAAATTGAATTGAATCCATTCTCGTGTGCTATTTTTTGGATGCCACGATCCTTCACCTGTGCTGGCCAGGACGTTGTAGTAATCCTGTGTATTGCGCCCAAGGTATTCCTCGATGGAGGAAAACTCCGGTTCAAGAATTCCTTCCAGCCCGAGAACCAAGGTTTGCAAGCACCGCGCCATTCGTCCATTCCCGTCTGAAAAAGGATGGATCATAACCAGATTCAAGTGTGCCATCGCTCCCTTAACGAGAGCATGGGGGCAGACGTCGTCATCATTGAGATAGTCGATCAACTCCTCGATCAGGCCGGGTACCATCTCAACTTCTGGGCCTTCGTACACTATTTCGTTTTTCGATTCGTCACGAACATAAACTGTTCCGGGTCTCCAGATGCCGGGATTTTTTGAAAGATCGTGATGCACCATCATGAAGTGGAGGCTGCGAATAAACCCCTCGTTGTAGATAAACTTCGGGTCTTTGGTGAGTTGGAGCACGAATGTCATTGCAGTGCGATAACCAGTGACAGCGAGCCATGCTTCACGGTCCGCATCCAGGGGCTCCTCTCCTTCTACGGCGGCAATCGCGTCTTCCGCTGTGACGATATAACCCTCAATACTGTTTGACCCTCGCACGGCGCGAGCGAGGGTATTACGGCGCAGCAGACCTCTCCATCTCCTGGGAGTTGCTAGGTTGTACTTCAATGCCTTCTTGGCATCCTCGATTCTGGAGATGACTTCCTTCTCAACCTGAGTGAGCTTTTCTGATTTAAAGAGCATGCAAAGATAGTATTATATTATTATACTATTATCAAATTATATTGCATATAACGCAGTTACTATCGTACTATCTTTATGGGTCATGCACTGCGGAAACAGGAATCTGGATCGGGTCACAAGTTCTTTGCTCGCGAGCCCTACCACCGTCCGCGCTCCAGCCGAGCACCTCGTAATAGGCCGTTTCGATCGATCTCGCGATGGCGGGCCAGAGATACTGGTTTTCGATCCGTTCGCGTTCCCGGGCCGCGGACTGCCGCCGAAGTTCGGGATTGTGGATGAGCAAGTCGAGCATGCGCTCCAAATCTGCCTGGTCGCCGCGATGGAAGGTGAAGCCGGCGCCCTCGACCACCTCATTATTTTCAGGAATGTCGCTGGTCAGTACGCAGACTCCGGCCGCCATGGCGTCGAGAAGAGCCAAAGACAGGCCCTCCAGTTCAGACGGCAGCACGAACAGAGCGGCATTCGAGACGATCTCCTCGAGATCGCTTCCAGAAACCCAGGGAAGAAAACGGATCTGGTCGGACTCGTGTCGGCGCAGCCTCTTGACGTAGGAGTCGGAGTGACTCGATCCTCCGGCGAGAACCAGCTTCATGTCGGTATTGAGATTTTCAAAAGCATCAATCAGAAGATGGCAATTCTTTTCGGGCGAAAACCTGCCCAGGAAGAGAACATAGTTGTCCCCTTCGAGGCCCCACTCAATCAGCTTCCGGGGGTGACGCCGTGGCGCGAGCGTGGCTCCATTCGGAACGTAGAGGGTGTCGCGATTGTACTGTCGGCGGTAATGCTGTTGCAGGGTGCGCGAGACGACCATGGTGGCGTCGGGCGCGGCAACCGCAGCCGCTTCTCCCCAGCGCAGCACGCGCGACGCGATTCGGCCCCACTTGCCGCGCTGCCAGTCGAGACCCTGCACGGTGACGACGGTTTTCTTGCCGGCCAGCCGCGGAAGAAACGAGAACAACGCCGGTCCCAGACAGTGGTAATGCACGACATCGTAGTCCGATACCATGGCATGCGCGGTGCTCAGCAGAGTGTGGACGAAAGTTTCCAGGTGCTTGGAGCGGATGGTCGGCAGCCGCCGCACGCCCATGCCATTGTGCCTGCGCGTTGGAATGGGAGGCGTGAAATAGCTACGGCAATACACGGTGACTTCGTGCCCGAGGCGCGCCAGTTCGCGGCCAGCTTGCTCGTAGTAGGACTCGATGCCGCTGTACTTGGAAACGAGGCCGCGACCTCCGATGAACGCGACGCGGACGCTGCGGCGTGGCCGAGGCGGCTCCGGTGGGGCAGGGAAGGAGAGCTGTTTCCCGGTGGATGTGAGCCGGTAGTAGAGTTCAAGCAGTTTCTCGACGTGTTGCTCGGGGTCGTGCTTCGCTTTCACGCGACTGCGTGCCGCGCCGCCCATTTTCTCGATCAGATCGGGGCGATCGAAGAGAAACCCGATGGAGTGAGCGAGTTGCCCGCGGTCCCCGCCGGCATAAAGGAGGCCGGTGATGCCATGTTGGACGACCTCCCGGCGCGAGCCCAGATCGGAGGCGATCACTGGCCGTCCCCAGGCATAGGAATTCGAGAATAGATTTCCCCAAAGTCTCGTAGGCGTGGGACGGAAACACGGAGAAGCTGCAACCGGCAATGAGTTTCTGGAGTTTTTCGCCATGAACCATGCCGGTGAACAGGACATGCTTCAGGTTCAATTCTTGCGCCAGCGATTCGAGTTTGGGACGCTCCGGACCGTCTCCCGCGATGACGAGCGGAGCGTGCGGCAGGCGCACCATCGCGTGCAATAGCTCAGAGACGCCCTTCTCGGGCGAGAGCCGGCCGAAGTAGAGCAGGTATCCTTCGTCGGTGGCCAGCTTTTCGTCGCCAGGCAGGGCTTGGAAGTGCGGCAGGACTTCGATGCGCTGCGCCGGGAGACCGCCGGCGATCAGCTTATTGCGCACGAATTCGCTGGGAGCCAGGAACACGTCCACGCAGCGTTCGTAAGTTCGCAGCCATTTGTGCAGGTAGGCTTCGGCGGCAAGAACCACCGCGCTGGAACGCGGGCCGTTGTAACAGCCTTTCGTGACGGCGTGGTGGAAGGCGCCGTGACGGCACAGTTCGCAAGGGCGGCCGTCGGCCACAAAGTTGTAGGTGGGGCACAAAATCTTGAAATCGTTGATGTGATAGAGCACAGGGATCCCCTGGCGCTTCAGTTCCCAAAGAATCGAGGGCGACAGATGATGGTAGATGCCTCGAACGTGCGCCAGATCGGGTGAAAAATCTTCAACGCAGCTGCGCATGGCGCGCCGGGCCGATGGCGAATAGAGGGCATGCGCCGCCATCCTCACCTTTTCCAGAAAACCGGCATTTGGATCTTTGAAGTCAATATGCGGAATGCGATAGCAGCGGCCGGCGAAGGCGGGGGTATGGCCATGGTCCATGCTGAACAAAGCAGTTTCCTGGCCGCGCCGATCCATCCGTTGGATCAGTTCGAACAGGTAAGCTTCCGTGCCGCTAAATGGATAGTCGTACTTGTTGCAATAAAGGATGCGCATGATCACCGTCCGGTTGTTGAATGCGAGCCATGAACTGCTCCGCGAAAGCGCGCAGATTTCGCTGGCGATTGTAGGAAGCGGCGATGCTGGCCGCGGCCGCCTGCTGGATTCCGGCCAAGGAAGCCCTGTTGGCCTGAATCCAACCGACGGCGCTGACGAAATCGGACAAAGAACCGGGTTCGTACAGAAATCCAGTTCGCTGGTGTTCGACCAGTTCGGGAATCCCGGTGATTGCCGGCGCCAGCACTAGTTTTTCGTGGGCCATGGCCTCCATCAGAACCACCGGGATTCCCTCGCTCTTGCTGGTCATGACCACCAGGTCGGCATAGCGGTAATAGCCGGGCAGGTCGGTGCGCGGCACTTGACCGATGAGATAAACGCGGCCTTGCAGCCCCAACGCCATAATCTGGCGTTCCAGAGCCGAACGCTCGGGTCCCTCGCCGACGATCCAGCAGAGGAAGTCGAGACCTTGATCGCGAAGCGCGGCACAGGCCTGGATCAGGAATGTGTAATCCTTCACGCGTTGCAGGCGTCCGACGGAGAGCAGACAAAAGCCGCGATGGTTCTTTTCGCACGTCGCAGCGGCGGGTGCGGACCCGGGAAGCGCGCGATCAACCCCGAGACGTTGCAACAGCACTTTCTCCGAAGGCGTGGAGGGGTAGTTCCGAAAAATATACTGGCGGTTGAAATCGGAGACCGTTACACAGAACTGGCAAGCCCGCAGTTTGGCCGAGAGCAGATCCGCGCGCTGCAGCAGATCGGACCCGTGCAGGGTAAAGCTGAAGCCGATGCCGAGCAGGCGAGCGGCGGCTAAAGCCATCCATGAGGCGAAGTATCCGTGGTGAGCGTGGATATGCTCGACATGGAGTGGCTCCAGTTGTTCTGCCAGTGCGGCGCCCATTACCGTGTGGCCTATCGCGCGAATTCGCCGGGAGGGTGAGGCTCCACGCTCCCACAGCAAGGGCCGCAACAACTGCCAGAGGCTCTCACGATCGGAAGCGAGCCTGCGCACCGCCCTTACCAGTTCCTCGTCGGAAAGGGGCTGAAAAAAGTGCGTCTCTTTCCAGACGGCTCTTTCCGCCAGGCTGAGACCGTTCGGCGAGACGCGTTTGCCGCTGCAACAAACCACTTGCGTCCCGCGGCGGCGTAGTTCTGTGATTTCATCGATCACGTAGGGTTCCAGGGAGGAAGGAAACTCGTTGGCGATGTAGGCGATGGTGGTCATGCGGCGGACTCCTCGGACGCGCACAGCATTCCCGCAATGGTAAATACCAGTCCAATGACGAACTGGTACGCCATGTCGACGAAGAAGGCGTTGAATAGATAAACGCTGAGCAAGATGGGCCAGACCTTGCGCAGGGAAACGACAGCACTGGACTCGCTGGGCGGACAAGGCCGAGAGAGGCGGAAGAGGTTGAAGAAGAGAATGCCGTACAGGGCCAGCCCGGGCAATCCAAACTCAACCAGCAACGCAAGGTAGGTGTTGTGCACATAGAACGTGCGGAGGTGGTAGCCTTCCATGCGGCGGCCGAGTTCGGCGTACATGCCGCCCGCAGCCCAACCGGTGAATGGCCGGTCCTGGAACATCGACCAGCCGGCCTCGTACACAGCCAGGCGCGCCACCACCGGGCCGCGTTCCCCAGTGCGATCCCAAAGAGCGGTCTTCAACGAATGGTTGCTGAGGCCGATTGCGAGGCCAACCATGAGGCCTACAACCGTCAGCAAGGCGCACGCCGCTTGCACGCGGCGCTCGACCAGGCACCATGCGAGAACGATGGTGGAGACGCCGAACGAGATCCAAACCGCGCGCGTCATGGTGGCCAGCACGGCCAGGGGCAAGGCCATCCATAGCAACCGGGCGACAGTTTTGTGCTTTTGAGAAAATGCAATGACCAGAATGCCAAGGATGTTCAACGAGACCCCGTTGGCCACTGCCTGCAGAAAAGGGCCGCGAGCGCGGTCGGGATGAAAACCAAGGCTTTCGTCAAGAATGAAGCGCGGAAAGATGAGGGAGCGGGCGTCCACCAGGAAGGCAATGGCAATGAACACGAGGTAGGCGAGCGTACAGATGACGAAGATTTCAAAATGTCTGCGCTGCGATGCGCCTCGGAAGACCAGCACCGCGATGTGAAACAACGCAAAGGGGACGATGTATTTACTGGCGATGATGCTCCAGTTTTGCGCATCGAATGGCTCCCGCAGCGCCCGCAACACGGCAAGCGCCACGAGACCGAGCATGGGCAAACTGAGTCCGGCAAAAAACGGCATCCGATCGCGGAGCGCCATCGTGCGCAGAGCCACGAAGAAGATCAGGATGCCGAACCCAATTCGATCGGCGTAATAGGAAAAGAGGTCTGGCGGCCGGAACAGGAAAACGCTCATCGCGGCCACATAAAGGATGGAAGGAAAAGCCAATCCCAAATGAAGTGGACGGAGCAGCAGACCGGCAGCGCGCCACAGCGGGTTGTCGTCGCTGTCCGGCGTTAAAGCCAGAGCGCGGCTGGTCGTGGTCAGTGTGCCCATGGCGCGTCAGGCCCCTTCCGGCGCGAACAGCACGCGAACTGTGTTGGCGAGGATGAGCAGATCCAGGCGCAGACTCCAGTTCTCGATGTAGGTGAGATCAAGGTGCATGTTGAGTTCAAACGACGGACAATCGCGCGCCGTGATCTGCCACAGACCCGTTATGCCGGGCTTCACGTCAAGGCGCCGGAACTGGTGAAGTTCGTAATGGTTGAACTCGTCGACCGGGTGCGGCCGCGGGCCGACCAGGCTCATCTCCCCGCACAACACGTTCCAGAGCTGGGGGAGTTCGTCGAGGCTGTAGCGGCGGAGCATACGTCCGATGCGGGTGACTCTGGGGTCGTCGTCGATTTTAAAAATCGGGCCTTGTCTCTGGTTTCGGGCGCGCAACTCTTCCTTGAGTTGTGCGGCATCGGTCACCATCGAGCGAAACTTGTAGCAATGGAAGCGGCGGCCTTTGGCGCCGGTGCGTTCCGCGGAATAAAAGACGGGGCCGGGCGAGTCCAACCGGATCAGCAGCGCCATGATCGCCATGAGAGGACTGACCAGCACCAGTCCGAACATCGAACCCGTGACGTCCAGCAAACGTTTCAGAAACAAGGCGGCGCTGGGCAATGGCTCGCGATGAAGGGTGACGACCGGCACTTCTCCGATGCGATCGATGCCGGAGTCGGGCCACGGACCGGGGGGCAGATCGGGTACGGCACGAATGTCCAGGTGATTGCGGAACGCAGCCTCGGCAGCTTCTCGCGTCTGGACGGGCTGACCAGGGAGGGCGAGGATGACCTCATCGATGAATTCGGCGCGAGCGAGCCAGTCCAAGTCTGCGATGCGCCCCAAGACCATCGGGGAAAGAGGCTGGTTGTCATCCACAAAGCCGCATACGATGGCGCGGTGGAGAGGATCGTTGCGCAGTGCCAGCGCGATGGCGTGGGCGACCGGCCCCCCGCCAATGATGAGGATCTTGCGCGTTTCTGTTTCGCGCCTCCGCCGCTTCCATACAACCTGCCGGCACCGGCGTAACAGCGCGAGACCGGCCAGGCTGCTGGCAAATATTCTGGCTGCGGCAAGCGAATGCATTCCGTCCCACGCGGCGATGAAGACCAGTACGATCGCGAACAGGGTTGACCTTGCCAGTGCTGGCGCCACCCCGGCGGGAGAGGGATCTCCGGCGCGTTTGTAAAGTCCCTCACGCAAGCCGAAGAGCGTCACCAGAACCGCAAAAATCGGCAGATAGGGCCAAGGAAGTCCCCAGGCGGGGGAAAACAGCGATAACACGCCGCATACTGTTACCAGAACGACCAAGTCGGCGGCCACCAACTCTAGGAGCGTGAATCGATCAACGCCAGGCTGCGTCAGATTCGGCTGAGTCAGCAGTCGCGCCGGAGCGGGTCTCGCGTCGGCTTCGCCGATCGCATTCACACTACGTTGGGAAGCGGCATCGGCCGCTGCTGCGGATGTTGCCGGAGAGGATGTTGCCGGCGTGGACGTCGCCGGCAAGGACCGGGACGGTAATATCGCGGATGTTCCAGGAATCATGCGGGCGTACTGCGAGGGTAAATCTTTGGGCCCGGTGTCCCATTGTCGGTTGGTGGTCAGTTCGCCCATAAAATTCAGAGACTCCGATACAGGCCTTGCGGTACTGGAAAACGGCGTTCCGCAAGCACGGTTCCCAGCAGAGGAACTTTTGCCTTGCTTAACTGGTCCTTGATTTGCGCGGCGACGAGACGTCTTGTTTTATTGGCGGTCAATACCAGAACCAGGCCGTCGCAAGCCTGTCCAATGCTCGCCGCCAGCCAGGAGGCCGGAGCACACCAGAGAATCGAAAAGTCGAACTCCGTCGTGAGTTCGCGAAGCCGCGACAGGTTCTGATCGGTGGTCCGCTGCCCGCACGCGTCCGGCAACCAGTTCTGGCGAGGGACCATCCAGAGACGCGGCGCGATGGGCCAGTTGGGCTCTGCCCGGTTGGAGGATGGAATCTGCAGATGGTTTTGCAGGCGGACGGAATCCGAGTGTGCGTCGATCAAACCGACGTCGTAGCGGTCTTCCGCGGCCAGAGCTCTGGCGACGTCGAGGCAGAGTGTCGCTGTCCCGGTCGACGCCTCGACCGAGGAGAATCCCACGTGCCGCACCGGCCCCAATCCGCGCCGGAAGAAAAGTTGCTGAACGAGCCCTTGGATCTGTTCATCGCGAAGCGAGGCCACCGGAGAAACCCCAGTGCGCTGGAAATGCTCCCGAATCGGAGTTACGCGGGGCGGCTTAGTATTGGTCGGTACTTCGGTCGGTACCTCGGTTGGTACCTCGGCAAGAAGCTCACCAAACGTATTCACTGGATCACCACCCTGGTCCGATCAATCGGAGAAAACGAAGGGACCGTGTGTTCATGCGCCGGCAGCCAGGCCAGCACCGGTACTTCGAGCAGGCCGTGAGCTTCGTCGGGAGTGCGAATCGTGGGGTCAAAGTACTCCGTCGTAAAGGCGAGGCCGACGCTGAACGCCAGGGCCAGTCCGAAAGCGAGCAGCAGATAAAGAAACACGGAGTGCTCGGGCAATGCCGGGGCTACGGGCGGCTCCACGATGGCCACATTGAGGATGCGACGCTCGTCGAGCGCGTCACCAATGCGCGCTTCCTCGCGCTTGTGAAGGTAGAGCAGGTAGTTGTCCTCTTCCGCCTTGGCGGTGCGCATCAGGTCCTGTTGATCGATCGACTCGGATTGCAACTGCTGGGCAAACGTGCGCAGGGATGCAACCTGGGTGGAAGCGGCGGATTGCCGCGCCCGCAAGCCGTCCCACTGCACCTGCGCCTTCTCCAGTTCCAGGCGGGCCCACTCGTAGTTGGGATCCTTGTCGGTGGTCTCGTCGCGCACCGGGGTGAGCGCTTCGGCGGCAATCGACGCGCGAGTTTCCGAAATTTGCCGTTCAACTTCCTGCACCAACCGGTAGGACGGTTCATAGCGGCTGAGAAGCTCGGTGCGCTTGAGCTGAAGCTCCAGCAGGTGCGTTTTCATCTTTTCGAGAACTTCCGGATTGTCGGCCCATCGCTTGAGAGTGACCGACCGGGAAGGAAACGCCTTGAGCTGTTCGCGCAGCGACGCAATCCGGCGTTCGGTCTCAACGCGATCCTGATCGATCTGCCGGTTTCCCGCGTCCGCTTCGCCCAACTTTTGGAGCGCGATATCGCGCTCCAGCGCCGCCGAAACCACACCCCGGGCACGAGTGAAGCGCACCAGTTCGGCTTCGGACCGCTGCAATCTCTTTTCGTAGGCTGCGGTTTGCTGATCGAAAAACAGTATCTCCCCCGGCGGCCGCTGGAGATTCGTGTGCCTTTGCATATAGAGGGTGGAAAGCGCAGAAAGTATCCTGGCGCCTCGTTCCGGACTCGTATCCTTGTAGGTGACCTGGATCAGGTTCGACTTCTTCAGAGCTTCAACATCCAAGCGTCGCGCCAGCTTGCGGACCGCATGTTCGATCTCGGCTGGACGCTCGAGGTCCGGAGTGTCAGCCGGAACAAGGCGTGCCATTTTGACAACCTGCTTGAGCAGATCTTCGTCGCGCAGCAACTCAACTTCGGAATTCAGTTCTTCTTCACTGATGTCGGGCCGGGTGAAGTTCATGGCGCTCGGGGGCTCGGAAGAAATCAGTGGATCGAAGCGGCCCCGGCGCAGCAGAACCTTGAAGTGCGATTCATAGCGCGCGGAAAAGACTACGAAGAGGATCGTCCCCACCAATACAAACCCGAAAGCCGCAGCTACAAGCCGCGGACGCCGGAATAGAGTGGCCGCGAGTTCGCGGGGCGTGGGAGCGCGAGGCGTAAGCGAGAGATTGGTGCGCGAGTTTCCAGTCAGGTCGGCGGACATGGGTCAGTACAGCGAGCGATCAGACCCGGCGAGATCTTAGGGAATCCGCCAGATTTTTGTGACGCAATCTTTTCTGACGCAATCAGTGAACGCTGCCACTCCTTTCCGCTAATACTGCATTGGGTTCATGTACCAACTCATGGAGTTGGTCGGAACATACTTGCGGATCTTCGAAATCCGGCTCTGCGGCACAAAGATAAAGTCGCCGGCTTGCAGGTGAAGATCTTCGCGAAGGTCGCGAGAATCCAGCATCTTCTTTAAGTCGATCACGTGAGATTCGGCTACGTACGCGGAAATCCGGCGAAACAAAACCACCTGCGAGTGGCGGGCTTGCTGCGTGAAGCCGCCCGCAATCGCCACCGCTTCGTTTACCGTCAGATCGCCTCGCAACTCATATTTTCCGGGCCGCGCCACCTCGCCCGAAGCAAGGAAATAAGGCTTGTCAAATTCCTTCAAGGTCACGGTGACCTCAGGTTCATGCAGGAAGCTGCGATAGGCATAGGCAACCGCCTGCTGCATCTGGGGGACGGTGAGTCCCTCCGCCAACAGCGTGCCCGCGCCTTTCAGCGCCACGAAGCCATCTGGCTGCACGGTCAATGACTGGTTGAAGTCGGGAGAAAAAGTGAAATTTATATCCAGTGTGTCCGATTTCGTAAGCCGATAAAGCGGGTGGCGTTCCCCTCCGAATGCAGGATCTCCCTTGCCACCCGCTCTCCCGGGTTGTGTGTTCGCTCCGTTGCTGGAGCTGCCCATGCCCAATCCGTCCTGGTTCTGCGAGCTCTCCGCCGCCGCGATCTTGCCGGTTGGCAGAGCAGATCCAGGGGCCGCAGCAGGCGACGGCACATTCTGAGCGGAGCTGACCACGGCTGGCTGCAGGATGAGCATGCCCGCAGCTCCCAAAACGACGTGTTTAGTAAATACATTCATCTCCGGACTCACACCGTTGCTCTGAACGGCGAACTAAGCAGCTCGAGCTTTTGAGCTGTTGGCACAAACGTATCGTTGTGTTCCCAGCACGACAAGACTTGGAAAGTACTGTCCACAACGGTACCGGGCACGTTCCGGCGATCGAAAAGGTGACGAATCGGAAGATGGGCTGCCAGGCTTGGATTTCCGGCTCCCGATGAAACCGAAGTAGCGAAGTGTCGCACCGGAAGTGGTGCACAAGAGTAGCCCTACGAAAGTAGACATTTAGGGGGACATTTGTCACCAACGCAGTGTGATGGGGACTACATCCGTTCCGTGCGCTTTTGGGCATGATGGGAGCGTGAAAACCATTCGTCTCGCCAAACCGTCCACCGCAGCCCCTTCGGCCGCACTCGACACCGTGCAAGTCGTGGTCGCCGATTCCAGTCCCATTCAATCTCAACTTTTGACGCGGGCCTTGAAAAACCGGCGCGACTTTCAGGTTTCCGCTGTTGCCCTGAAGACCTCCGCTCTCGACAACTTCCTGCAATCCCATCCCGCCGATGTGGTCCTGGTGGCGGGGAACCACCTGCCGGATTTGAGCCTGTTACGCTGGTTGCGCGTTTCTTATCCGAAGATTGCTCCCGTGCTGCTCGCCGAGAGCGACGAACGCGAACTGGTGGTGAATGCCCTGCGCGCGGGCGCGAAAGGAATTTTTCTCTTTACCCACACTCCTTTTTCGATGCTCTGCAAGTGCATCCATTGCGTTTTCCGGGGAGAGGTTTGGATCAACAGCCAGCAGATGAATTACGTGCTGGACGCTTTGTCGGAGGTGCCCACGCTGCGGGTCGTCAACTCCAACGGCAAGCCTTTGTTGACGCCTCGCGAAGAGCAGGTCGTAGCCCTCGTAGCCGACGGCTTGACCAACCGCGGAGTCGCCGCCGAACTGGGACTAAGCGAACACACCATCAAGAAATATCTTCTGCGCATCTTCGACAAGGTGGGAACTTCGAGCCGTGTGGAACTGGTCCTCTACGCCATGTCGCACGGCGAGAATCGCCCGGCGGAATGGATGCCCAGCAATGCCTGAGCGCAGAAGGAAAGGCCGACGTACAATGACAAAATGCGAAAAAGTGAGGAGCTCGCCCGGTGAGTTCCGGGCCCGATTCCCAGTCCCGGTTCAAGTCCAAGTCCAAGGTGGCGCGCCGATGGACCGTGATCGCTTCCGGTCTGCTGCTGCTGGCCCTGGCGCTGGTCGTGATTTATACGGAGCCGAATGCTTTCTACAGTCCGGTAGCGCTGGTCGTGGTGTCCGCGATCGGATTGGCCGCGCTGCTGCTCCAGGTCCGCTTTCGCCAGGAGCTTCCGACTATTCATTCTCCCCTCTGGCTCAACGTCCTCGGCATTCTCTGTGCCCTGGCGTCGTTGTTCGCGGATTACCTCCGAATGAAGCGCAGCATGCTCGATGTAGTGGCATTTGGAGCGGTAGTCTGCTTCGGCATCAGCGGATCGCTAATTCTGCACGCGCTGCGGAAGCGCGTACGACTGCCGCCATCGACCGTGACCGAGTAGAGCGCCTATGCCGTGAGTTCCACGAGGTCCTGTGTTGCAGAGCGAAACCTTCGTAGGAATTCAGCCGCATACTTCAGGCAGTCGGTGCGATCGGGTACAGTTGCCGCAGTTCGCCGCGGATACTCGTCGTAGGTGCGGCCGTCGAGCAATCTTCCGTTCTTAGCCTTTCGCATTCCACCCCATTGCTTGAAAAAGAAGGGCACTCGCTGTTCATGGCATTGCTTACGAATGGAGACCACCCACTCGCGGTTCATCGGGCGCGCTCCCGGCCCACTCTCTCCGCCCACAATGACCCAGGCAATTCCCGACAAGTCGATCTTCCCAAGATCCTCCAGCAAAGGCTCAATCGATAGAAACCTAACCCTCGCTGGAGCAAACCGCAGATGATCCACCCGCGGCAAACCATATTTTCGATCTTCAACGCTAACGCCCCACCAGATGTTTTCCTGCTCCGCCGCAAAACGTAATCGCCCCGAAAGCAACTGCGCCAGCCTCTTCGACCGCTTAGTGAGCACCTGATAAGTGTGCCAATTAGCCATAGCCATCACGCGAGAGACGGCCTCGGTGTATTCGTCAGGCACCCCCGGCTGAAACAGATCGCTCATCGAATTCACAAACACCAGCTTGGGAGACCGCCAGCCAAAAGGCTCCGTAAGCTTCTCCGGCACCAACCGCAGATCAAACCCCTGTTCATAAGGATGCCCCTTAACCCCACGAAACCGCTCTGCGAACGTCTCGGCATAGCAGTGCTTGCACCCAGGGCTGATCTTGGTGCAGCCGCGGACGGGATTCCAGGTCGCGTCGGTCCACTCGATGTGAGAGTTAAGTGACATTGCGCGGCTGAGGCCGAGGAAAAAGTCGGTGTCGCACTTGATTTTGGGTGGCGCAGCGGTTCACCGCTGCGGTAAATGCACTCTTTCTGAATACGGCTTTAGCCGCCGAGGGCGACGATCGAAGTTTCATCACGGGCTCCTAGATTCGCTGTCTCCCGAATTTGTCGAAAATGTACGTCACTATTTCTTCTGCGGTCCCATTGTGCGAGGCAAAGAACAGGTAATAGACAACGGAGTTGTTCCTGTTCTTCATCGGCAACGGTTCTGGAACTCTTTTGAATCCAGCGACCCTCTTAAGCCTTTGTCGGAAGGCTTCGGCGAACCGTGGATTCGATACCTTCTCGAAATCGGGATCCCCAAACAGATTGAGGTTCCTGTCATATGCCAATTCATTCCAAGAATTGTCACCCCAGTAACTATCCATTCTGGCAATGTTCGAGGGTAATACGGTTGCGCGATCACCGTGAAGAACATTGATGTTTATGTCATAGATCGGAAAATTGATGAAAATATCCAAAGTCTTCATCGCGCCAGCTTCCTGAATTACTTTCCAATCAAGAGCCAATGAGTAGGGGTCAAGCAAACAGAGCGCTCTTCGATAGTCTTTGTATTGAACCTTCGGGAACACTTCTTTCAAGAGCACATGGTTGCAATCTCCCCAGTGGAGCATGACGTCAGATCGTTCACCGATCCGTTCCCGCAGTCCGCTCACCTTGTCCCCATCGAGATCAATAAGATGGAATTCTCGAAAAGGCGGACGCACAAGCAGAGCGTTCAGCGGACTCCCAAGCACCATTTCACCTGTCGTCTTAGATAAATGAAAACCCGCTCCGGCGAACGCATCTATGTAGAGATGCTCAAACGACGGTTCCCTCTGACTCGAAAGTATCTTCGAATATTCGGATGCATACCGCTTCAATATGTCTAACTTCACTTCCGACCAGGGCCCGATTTCATCAATCTTCGGTGCTCCCATATCGAATTCGCCTTTTGTTCGCTATAGAGTCAGCATTGATTCTACACCATTGAGAAAGAGCTTCAATAGCAACCCGGTTTCAACAAGCGCACCTTCGAGGACCGGACACTCGTACCCTCAGCGGTCAGCAACGATGCCGCAACCCGCTTGACCGACAGCCGTTCCAGCGTCATTGGGGCTGATCCCTTTTTTCTTCGCATACTCCCGAACTTCGGAAAGGGTCATCACATGGCTGGAGTTGTTGCATAGGTCGCGCCAGTCATCGGCTCTTGGGTAGTCACCCGCATTGGAGCCACCCTGCTGTTGAGTTTTCTGTACGGCCTCCGCCCCGATTTGCTTGCAGACGAAGGAGTCTTCTCTTCTCGCGCAGTTCCAGCTAGCCCAGGCATTTTTCGGTTGTTCTATTTTTCCGTAGAACGTGATCGTCACCTTGTGCTCTGGCCCTCCGTCACAATTGATCTTGTAGATCGCGTCGCCAACGGACCTGTTCATTGCCTTCGCCTCTTGAACGTCTAGCGGGTAGGAATAGCACTCCTTGCTTTCTCCCACGAACCAATTAGCCTGAGCCGTGATCGTGCTGTCTTCCCGGTGTGGAATCCAGCCAGCCGAGTCGATGCCCGAGTATCCGCCGTACACGATGGCCCCCAATATCCCAGCCAGAATTAAGCACCCGAGACCTTCAGAGCTGTTCTTGTCGGCCATATTGTTCAGACCTCAGAGCGAAAGAGGGCACAGTACCATGTGTCTTGGCTTACGGCGGAATATCGCTATGCCGTTCACGCGGACTCTTGTGGCGATGCGAAGGGTCCTCCGTAAGGTACCATATATGTTACCATAATAGTCGATTAGCAACCGACCCATGCCCTTAACCCGCAGTTTCAAAAAAACGATTCAAGCCCGCGTCCGCCGCGATCCCGCATTCCGCAAGGAACTCTTGCGCGAGAGTGTCGAGAGCTTCCTCATGGGCGACATCGAAACCGGCAAAGCTGGGCTGCGCGATTACATTAATGCCACGGTCGGTTTTGCCGAACTCGCGGAAGTCACGCACCATTCTGCTAAGAGCTTGATGCGGATGCTGAGCCCCTCCGGCAACCCGCAGGCACGCAACCTGTTCGAGATTGTCGAGTATCTTCAGCGCGTGGAAAAAGTTCGCTTCGAGGTTGTCGCCGCCGTTCGGCGCGGCCTCGCGCAAGCTCGCAAAGGTGCGGGCCGCCCGGCGGATGAGGTGTTTGACGCACTGGAACGCGAAGATGCTTCATGGAACAGCCTGCGGGGCGCTCTGAAGGACGTATTTAACGAAAAGGGCGGCGGTGAAGCGTATCTTCGTGCTGAGCGCAACAACTCTCACCCGAAGAAGGAGCGCGGGTGAGCTGAGTCTATTGGGACTCGGCTTCCGGGGCATACACCGAGCCTGACACACAATTGCTTTGGAACTTTGCCAGGCCGGATCGTGATGCCAACTTTTCGCGGGCAGGAGTGCCCGCGCTACACAAACCTACAGCGGGATATTCCCATGCTTCTTAGCCGGGTTCTTATCCCTCTTGGTCTCCAGCATCTCCAGCGCCTGGATGAGCTTCTTGCGAGTCTCGCGCGGCTGGATGACGGCATCGACAAATCCGCGATCGGCGGCCACGTAGGGGTTCGCCAGCCGCTCTCGAAATTCTTCGATCTTTTCTTGGCGAACCGCTTCGCGATTTTCAGCGCCGTCCAACTCTCGCTTGTAGACGATATCGACCGCGCCCTCCGGACCCATCACCGCGATTTCGGCGCTGGGCCAGGCGTAGTTCACGTCGGTGCGGATGTGCTTTGACGACATAACGCAATACGCTCCACCGTAGGCTTTGCGCGTGATCACGGTCACTTTCGGCACCGTCGCTTCCGCAAACGCATACAGCAACTTGGCGCCATGCCGGATGATTCCGCCATACTCCTGCTGCGTGCCGGGCAGGAAGCCAGGAACGTCTTCAAAGGTCACCAGCGGAATGTTGAAGCAATCGCAGAAGCGCACGAAGCGCGCGCCCTTCACCGATGCATTGATGTCGAGCGTGCCGGCGAGCATCGCGGGCTGATTGGCCACGATCCCAACCGGCTTCCCGTTGAAGCGCGCAAATCCGACGACAATATTCTTGGCATAGTGCTCGTGGACTTCGAAGAAATAGCCGTCATCCACCACCGTATGAATCACGTCTTTCATGTCATACGGAATGTTCGATTCGTCAGGAATCAGCGTATCGAGCTTCTCATCCACGCGGTCGATCGGGTCGGTGCAGGGTTTGCGCGGGGGATCTTCCAGATTGTTCGACGGAATAAAACTCAACAGCTCGCGGACCATCGACAAACACTCGGCATCGTCCTGGCACATGAAGTGCGCTACTCCAGAAGTCTCGTTGTGAGTGTGCGCGCCGCCGAGCTGGTCTTTAGTGACTTCTTCGTGCGTGACCGTTTTGATCACGTCTGGCCCGGTGATGAACATGTACGAAGTCTGGTCCACCATTAGGATGAAATCGGTGATGGCCGGAGAATAAACCGCGCCGCCGGCGCACGGTCCCATGATGGCCGAAATCTGCGGAACCACTCCGCTATAAAGTGTGTTGCGCAGAAAAATGTCGGCGTAACCGGCGAGCGACATCACGCCTTCCTGAATACGCGCGCCGCCGGAATCGTTCAGTCCAATCACCGGAGCGCCCATCTTGGCCGCGAGGTCCATGATCTTGACGATCTTGGCAGCGTTCGACTCGGAGAGCGATCCTCCGAATACAGTAAAATCCTGCGCAAAGACAAAGACCAATCGTCCTTCGACGCGCCCATAGCCGGTAATGAAGCCGTCGCCGTAATATTTCTGCTCGGCCATGCCGAAATCATTGCAGCGGTGCGTGACCAGCCTGTCGGTTTCCTCGAAGGTTCCCTCATCGAGCAAAAAGTCGATGCGTTCGCGGGCGGACATCTTGCCTTCTTTGTGTTGCCGCGCGCGCCGCTTCGCGCCGCCGCCTTCCTCGGCCAACTGATCGCGCTTCTTCAGTTCGGCAATCTTCGCTTCGAGCTTCATAGGGAGACATTATAGGCGAGGGGTAAAACCGCGGTGTGATAACTCACACAAAGCCATGTGATTGGGACCGTCGTTCGCTGTTCGCTCTTCGCCCTTCGCAGATCGGCTCTCGACTCCCGGAGCGAACGGCGATCGGCGAACAGCGAACGACGAACAGCGCCGCCTTACGCCCGCAAGATCGCAGAGTCGAACAGATTCAAGAACTCTATTTTCTTTTCTGCCGGCAGAAACGACGCCTCGAAGGAATTGCGCGCCAACTCTCGCAGATGTTCGTCCGTGAAGGCGAAAGCCTCTTGCACCAGCGCGTATTCCTCGACCAGCGACGTGCGAAACATAGCGGGATCGTCGCTGTTGAGAGTCAGCATCAGGCCCTGGTCGAAATAGCGCCGCACCGGATGCTGCGCGAGTTCGGCGCAGCAACCCGTCCGCAGATTGCTGGTCACACAGATTTCAATCGGAACCTGGCGCTCGGCCAACGTTTCGATCAATTCCGGATCCTGTGCGGCGGTAAGACCGTGGCCGATGCGTTCCGCCTTAAGATTCAGCGCGCCCCATATGGACTCTGGCCCGCTGTTTTCCCCGGCGTGCGCCGTGAGATGAAGACCGTGCTCGGCGGCGCGCTGGTAAACATCGGCGAACCACTCCGGAGGTCCGGCACGCTCGTCGCCGCCAATGCCGAATGCAACCACGTTGCGATCGCGAAACTGGATGGCGAGATCAAGCACGCTCTGCGCCTTCTCGGCGCCAAACTGCCGGATGGCATCGAATATCCACAACAGAGAGATGCCGAAGTCTCTCTCGCCGCGCTGGCGGCCGCGTTCAAGGCCTTCGAAAATCGCGGCGAAGTCCTGCTTGCGCCAGAGGCATACGCCGGCCGAAACAATCACCTCCGCATGAAGGACGTTCTGCGATTTCAGGCGCTCCATCAGCCGGTAAGTAATCAACTCGTAGTCTTCCGGGGTTCGCAAGTGTCCGGTCACATCTTTGAAAGCCGCGAGGAAGCTGGTGAAATCCTCGTAGTTGTAGAGTTTCTCGACGGAAGCGAGCGAGGCCCCGTTCATCCCGTGACGCTGGCGCAGTTCCAGCAGTGTGGACGGCTCAATCGAGCCTTCGAGATGCAGATGCAGTTCGGCCTTGGGGAGCGAGAGGACGAAGCTGGAGGGCTCCGGCGCCATGGTGCAATTCTAAAGCAATCGGGTGATTGGGCATCCGATTTTGACCTTAGATGACCCGATCACCCGATGACCCGATCACCCGATCTTTTTGAACTCGCTGTGATGCCGGCTGTAGAAGATATAAATCACGAGCCCCAACGCCAGCCAGACAACGAAGCGCACCCACGTAAGCAGAGTCAGCCCTAACATCAGGCCGCCGCACAGCACTACTGAGATCAGCGGGAACCACGGAACAAAGGGCACGCGGAACGCACGCTTGCGATCCGGTTGATTGCGTCGCAGCAGAATCACGCCCAGCGAAACCAGCACAAAGGCAAACAGCGTCCCAATGTTGGCAAGGTTGGCGGCGTCCCCGATATCCACGATCCCGGCGGGAATGCCCACGGCAAAGCAGGCGATCCAGGTGGACCAATGCGGCGTCTTATATTTTGGGTGCACGGTCGAGAACAACTTCGGCAGCAAGCCGTCGCGCGACATGGCGTACCAGATACGCGCCTGCCCGTACTGAAATACGAGCAGCGAGGAGATCATCCCCATCAGCGCGCCGATCACGATCACCGACCGGAAGAACGGGTGCACTCCCAGATATTTCATCGCGTAGGCGACGGGGGCTTCGGCGGCTTCTCCGGAGATGAAGGTCGTGTATTTCATCATGCCAAGCAGAACGATGGCCACGCCGACATAGAGCAGAGTGCAGACAATCAGCGAAACGATAATGCCGAACGGCAAATCTTTTTGCGGATTGCGCGATTCCTCGGCGGCCGTTGAGACTGAATCGAATCCGATGTAGGTAAAAAAAACAATTGCCCCGCCCGTGACGATTCCGGCAAAGCCGGAAGGTGCGAAGGGCGTCCAGTTCGCGGGCTTCACCAGCATTCCTCCGACAACCAGGAACGTCACGATCGCGCCGATCTTGACCGCGACCATAATGTTGTTCGTCTCCGCCGATTCCTTCACCCCGCGCACCAGCAGCAACGTGAGAATAAAAACGATCAGGAATCCCGGCAAATTGAAGTACGCGCCCGTCCACTGTCCCGAGGCCCAGACCGGGCTCGACCATTTATCCGGCAGATTGACGCCGAACGCCGCGAACTGAGCCTTGGTATAGCCGGCGAAGCCCACCGCCACGGCGATGTTGCTGACAACGTATTCGAGAATCAGGTCCCAGCCGATGATCCAGGCAAAGATCTCGCCGAGCGTTGCGTACGAGTAGGTATAGGCGCTGCCGGCGATGGGAATCATCGACGCCAACTCGGCATAGCACAGTCCGGCAAAGCTACAGGCAATCGCCACAAGGAAAAACGAAATCGCAATCGAGGGCCCGGCTGGCGGACGGCCATGCATGAGAGCTCCGGCGGTGCTGCCGGTACGCAGGAAATTCACAATCAGGTCGAGCGCTTGCGCGTGCAGGATAGAAGGCGCCTGAAAATACTCTCCGGCTGCTGCCGTTCCGGTGAGCACGAAGATTCCGGAACCGATGATGGCGCCGATTCCGAGCGCCGTCAGCGACCACGGGCCCAGCGTCTTACTAAGACGGTGCGCTGGGTCGTCCGCTTCCGAGATCAGTTTGTCGATGGACTTACAACAGAAAGCCTGGCTGTTGGAAGTACGGATGACGCCGACGGCAGGCTCAGAGGTTGATTGCGGCAAGAGTCGTTCGCTCCTCTCGTTCGCTCCGACAGCGGGAGTCGGGCATGAGCGCTCGCCCATGCCCGGCACTGCTCACAGTTCAGGCTCGTATCTTAATTGTTGCTCTTAGCGTTTGGCCTGACCGCGTGCCAGTTTTTTCACCTTGCGCTTCTTCGATCCGCGCGCGTAGTCGCGGGGCTTCTTCGGCTTTTCCGCTTTGATCTTCTTACGGGCGGCTCGCTTGCTTTTCTTGCGTTCTTCTTTGGTTAGCTTGGTTGTGTTTGCCATGATTGCGGTTATTTTCCTCTGCTGTTTAGGTTTCGTATTGATTTCTTGGTTCCGTATCGTTTTTTGGCTTCGTATCAGGGCATCGCTTCAGCGATGCCGCAAATCTTCAAAATCGATTGCCCCTTCAGGGGCCGTGTTTCTGGCTCGCGGCTCGCAGCTCTAAGCCTTCTCCAACTGCGCGTACCTCTCCACTAGCTTCTTCAAACCGAAGCGAGGAAATTGTACCGTAATCTTGGCATCTTCCCCATCTCCTTCACGCCGATACACCGTTCCTTCGCCATATTTCGGGTGCTTGACCTTCTGTCCGGGACGGAATCCCCGCTTGCCAGCCGGCTCCTCCGGGAGCAATTTCGGAATATTGAACTTCTTGCCGCGCGACACAAAAAATTCGGCGATATTGTCGATCGAGTTGTAGTTCGCGAGCGGAGTCGCCGACCCTGTCTTGACTTGCGAAGCCTTGACCCGCGCCGGGTTCCAGGCGGCGCTCTGGTCTTCGTCTTCATAAGAGTAGTGGGTGGTTTCGGCAGCTGCGGGGCTTCGCCCCGCTGGACGGGCGAGGGCGCCCGTCCCCACACGGCCCGTCCCCACACGGCCCGTCCCTACACGATCGTGTGGCCGCGGACGACTAGCCCGCGATCCGCCCAACTCCTCGACCAACTGCGGCGGCACTTCTTCCAGGAATCGCGAGGGTACACTCGCCTCCGGCATGTCCGTACCATAGCGCCGCCGATAAACGGCGCGCGACAAAATCAGCGTGTCCATGGCGCGCGTCATGCCGACGTAGCAGAGGCGACGTTCTTCTTCAATTGCATCCGGTTCCAGCATGGTGCGCGAATGTGGAAACAGGCCTTCTTCCATTCCCGCGAGAACCACCAGCGGAAACTCCAGCCCCTTGGCCGCGTGCAGCGTCATCAGCGTGATCTGAGCGTGCTCGTCATACTGGTCGGCGTCGCTTACCAGCGCCGCATGATCGAGAAACTGGTCGAGCGTCTCGCCGCGATCGCGCGAGTCCATGGCCGCGTTTACCAGTTCGCGCAGGTTTTCGATGCGTGAGTAGGACTCCGGCGTATCTTCCTCTTCCAGCAGCTTGATGTATCCCGTGCGGTCGATCAGAAATTTAAGAAGCTCGCCAGCATTCGCCGCCGCGCCCGGAGCGCGAAAGCCCTCAATCGCCACACTGACTTCTTCATGGATTACCGCTTCGCCGGTGGAGGGACGGGCGTCCTCGCCCGTCGGCTCGTCATCCGTAGCATCGCCAGCGGCGAAATCAAAGCTGAAATTGCCGGGGTCGAAATCCGTATCGTCCCCAGATTGTGTGGCAGAAGGTTGTGTGGGGACGGGCGCCTCGCCCGTCCAAGCCGAGCCCAGCTCGGCTGCATTCTCGTCGGGCGCCACGGCTTCCTCCACACGCTCCGCAAACGTCCCCGCCAGCATTGCCCGCCCGTCCTCAATCAGCTCGCGGAAATTCTTCAGTGCGGCCAGAGCCCGAGCCGGCAGCAATTGCCGAGTGATCGCCTCCCCAACCGCGCCCCACATTGACAGCCCGGTTTCGAGCGCGAGCTGCTCCAGCATCTCGATTGTCGTCTTGCCGACCCCGCGCACCGGCGTATTGATCACGCGCAACAACGACACCGAATCATCCGGGTTCTGAATGACCTTCAAGTACGAAATCAAATCTTTGATCTCGGCCCGCTCATAGAACGAGAACCCGCCCACCACGTGGTACTTCAACTGATAACGCCGCATCGCCTCTTCGAACAGTCGCGACTGCGAGTTCGTCCGGTAGAGCACGGCTGCACGCGCCGTTTCGCCGTTTTCGCCCGCCTGCCGCACGTAGCGGTTGATCGTGTCGGCCGCGAACAGCGCCTCATTTTCCCCGTCCGGAGCCTCGTAATATCCGACCTTCGCCCCACCCTGCCGCGCCGTCCAAAGATTCTTGCCCTTGCGCCGGACGTTATTCGCAACCACCGCCGACGCCGCGCCTAGAATATTTTGCGTCGAGCGGTAATTCTCTTCTAGCCGCACGATTTTCGCTTCCGGAAAGTCGGCTTCAAACTCCAGAATGTTGCGAATGTCGGCCCCGCGCCACGAGTAGATCGACTGATCTTCATCTCCTACCGCGCAGACATTGTGCCCGGCGCCCGCCAGCAAGCGCATCAGTTCGTATTGCGGACGGTTTGTGTCCTGGTATTCATCAACCAGCAGATATTGGAATCGCCGGTTGTAGTATTCGCGCACCGCCGCCACCGATTTGAGCAGGCGCGTGGCCTCGAGCAATAGATCGTCGAAGTCCATCGCATTCGCCTTGAGCAGTTCTTTGCGGTACTCCGCGAAGATGTGGGCAATCTTTTCCATCTTAGGATCCGCCGATTGCAGGTAGATCTCCTGCGGGTCGAGCATGTGATTCTTGGCCCAGGAAATTCGCGAGAGGACGTTGCGCGGAGTAAGCTGCTTGTCGTCAAGTCCGAGCCGCCGCATGACGCCTTTGACAACTTGCTGCTGATCGCTCTCGTCGTAGATGACGAAATTCTTCGTCAGGCCGATCGGTAGCTGCCCCGGCAGGGTAGAGGGAATCCGCAAAGCCTCGATGTCCCGCCGCAGCACGCGTACGCAAAATGAATGGAAAGTCGAAATCACGGGCTTGGCAATGCTGAGCCCGCCGACGAGTTTTTCCACGCGCTCTGCCATCTCCGCCGCAGCCTTGTTGGTGAAGGTCATGGCAAGGATCGATTCCGGCATCACGCCCATCTTCTCGATCAGGTATGCGATGCGAAAGGTGATGACGCGAGTCTTCCCGCTGCCCGCCCCGGCCAGGATCAGCACCGGCCCCTCGGTGGTTTCGACCGCTTCGCGTTGTTGCGGGTTTAACTCGTCCAGAAACGACAAAAGAGAATGGCTCCGAAATGCGTTAGATGGATTTTACAGGAGAAGGGAGAACAAAAATTCCTGGAACCTACCCGGCGTTACAACGTGGTCACTTCCCATCGGAAGGGGTGAAACTCAGCGAGCCGGCTGAAGTCTTGTTCGTTGGCCGCGACCACCCTAACGCCCATTCGCGCGGCACTTGTCGCAATCAGCGCGTCGTTGGTCAATCGCCCCAGCTCGATGTTTTCGCAATGATACTTGGCCGCCACGCGGGCGAGCACTCGGCCAGATTGGGTCCAATCGCTGAGATTGGGAACCAGGATTCTGTTTATCCTGTCAAAATCGCGCTCTAAATGCTCCACCACTTGTCGGACATGGTCGTATGCACCCGCATAGAGTTCTTCCAGAACCACCGCACTGAGCCAAAGCGGGGCATCCACTGAATACCGTCGCAACGCTAGGACTGATCTGTCTCCCCGGCGCATTGCTGTAATGTAGATGGCCGAATCCAATAAGGCGGCCCGCATCTAGCGATCCAACCTGCCATACACGTCTTTGATTTCAACCCCGCTGCGCAGGAAACGCTCGTTGGCCTCGAGAGCCAATCGATTCCTCTCATGCTCTGTGATCGTGAAATCCAGTGCGCGTTCGATCGTCTCAGTCTCGGTCTTCGCGCGCAAGGCTTTTTGAGCGCGTTTGATCTTTGCAGAATCCAACTGAAAGTGCTTATGTGCGCGCTTATTTGCCGTGGCCATGAAACGCCCCTTTCACTTCATTCAGTTTAACATTCTATGTACATAGAATCAATTGCAATGTACACGCTGAGAAACCTTGCGTATCCGACGTTAACGTCGAGGTAGTGGGGGGCATTGCCCGGCTCATTGCAGAGAATCGCAAACGATAAATGCGCAATCTGATTCAGCGGTTACGGCGCTGCTATAATCAAAAATTGCGCTCATGAAAAGGAACACACCAGTTGCCATGGCCGCGGAAAGCGCTGCCGAGGCCCCGATTCCCCGGCGAATCCGCTCGACCACCGTCCTCTGCGTCCGCCGCGACGACAAAATTGTCATGGCAGGGGACGGTCAGGTTACGCTTGGCGAATCCGTAATCAAGCACGGAGCAAAGAAGATTCGCCGCCTCTATCAGGACAAGATTCTTGCCGGATTTGCCGGCTCGACCGCCGACGCTTTCACACTGTTCAGCCGCTTCGAGGCCAAACTGGAGCAGTATCACGGCAACCTCGGCCGCTCCGCCGTCGAACTCGCGAAGGACTGGCGCACCGACAAGTTTCTGCGGCATCTTGAGGCCCTGCTGCTTGTTTCCGATAAAGAAGCGACGTTCTTACTCAGCGGCCAGGGAGACGTGATCGAACCCGATACGGGCATAGCCGCGATCGGTTCGGGAGGCCCGTTTGCTCAGGCGGCAGCCCAGGCGCTGGCAGATCACACCAAGCTCTCGCCGCGCGAGATCGCCGATGAAGCCATGAAGGTTGCCAGCCGCATGTGCATCTATACCAATGACAGGATTACGATTGAGGAATTGTGAGGCAAGGTCTCAGGTCACAGGTGTCAGGTCGCAGGAAAAACTAATACCTGACACCTGCGACCTAACACCTAACACCTAATTTTCTTATGGCCATTTACTTACCCGGGACCGCCGAAGAAGAACAAGTTACCCTCGACGAACTGACTCCGCGAGAAATCGTTGCCGAGCTCGACAAGTACGTTGTCGGTCAAAAGGCCGCGAAGCGCGCCGTCGCCATTGCCCTGCGCAATCGCATGCGCCGGCAGAAGCTCGTACCCGAAATGGCCGAAGAGGTTATCCCCAAAAACATCATTATGATCGGCCCCACCGGCGTCGGCAAAACTGAAATCGCTCGCCGTCTCGCCAAACTCGCCAACTCGCCCTTCCTTAAAGTTGAAGCCTCCAAGTTCACGGAAGTCGGCTACGTCGGCCGCGATGTCGAGTCCATGATCCGCGACCTGGTGGAGATCGCGATCGAGATGATCCGCGAAGAGAAGCTCGAAGACGTCGCCGACAAAGCGGAACTGAACGCTGAAGAACGGCTGCTCGATATTCTTCTGCCTCCGACGTCGCCGCGTCCGGCGGATTCCAGCTCAACGGGAGGCGTGGTCATCGATGCCAGCACCACGCTGACCGAATCCTCCAGCCGCACGCGGGAAAAGCTGCGTCAGCAGTTGCGCGAAGGCAAACTCGACGACCGCACGGTCGAAATCGAAACTCGGGAACGCAATTTTCCGTCTTTCGAAATCATTTCCAACCAGGGCGTCGAGGAGATGGATGTCAATCTCAAGGACATGTTGCCCAACATCTTCGGCCAGCGCACGAAGAAACGGAAGATGAAGGTCAACGAGGCTTTCGAGTACCTGATCCAGGAAGAAGAGCAGCGCCTGATCGACATGGAACAGGTCACGCGTACTGCCATCGACCGCGTGGAGAACTCGGGCATCATTTTTCTCGATGAAATCGACAAGATCGCCGGCCGTGAAAGCGGCCATGGGCCAGACGTCTCGCGCGAAGGCGTGCAGCGCGACATCTTGCCCATCGTCGAAGGCACAACGGTCAACACGCGTTACGGCATGGTGCGCACCGATCACATCTTGTTCGTTGCCGCGGGCGCGTTCCACGTTTCGAAGCCCAGCGATCTGATCCCCGAGCTGCAGGGGCGCTTTCCCATCCGCGTGGAGTTGCAGTCGCTCACCATGGCCGACTTCGTCCGGATTCTGACCGAGCCCAAGTCGTCGCTGACCCGGCAATACATCGCGCTGCTCGAAACCGAAGGCGTCAAACTGGAGTTCACGCCCGACGCGCTCGAAGAAGTCGCGCGCTTCGCTTTCCGCGTGAATGAAGGCACGGAGAACATCGGCGCCCGCCGTCTGCACACCATCATGGAGCGCGTGCTCGACGAGATCAGCTTCGAGGCGCCTGAAAAGAAAGGTCAGCAGTTCTTAGTCGACGCGGCCTATGTGCAGAAGATGCTGAGCGAGATCGTTAAAGACCAGGACCTGTCGCGCTACATACTGTAAGTGTGTTGTGTTGAAGTGTGGGCAAGTGTGGGGGCGGGCGACCTCGCCCGCCCGGTTTTGCCGATTCATCACAAATTGGTTGTCCACCGGACACTGCGTAGTCATTTAACCGCTGCTACGCTCTGGCCACTATGCAAAGGAAGTACGAGTATCGCCGCACACTTCCGCACTATCAGAAAGACAACAAAGCAATCTTCGCCACTTTTGCAACTCACCACCGATGGCATCTTCCGGAGGCGGCCCGAGAGATTGTGGTCGAAGCATGTCGGCATGTCGATGGGACAAAATGCAAGGTGCACGGCTTCGTTGTAATGCCGGACCATGTGCACGTAATCCTCACTCCGCTGGCAGACGAGGATGGACCTATTTCTCTACCCGAAATCCTTCAAAAACTTAAGAGCGAATCCGCACACCGTATCAATAAGCTCCTTGGGCGAAAAGGCAGAGTCTGGCAGGACGAGTCATTTGATCATGTCCTCCGCCGCGAGGAGGGAATCGATGCCAAGCTGGACTACATCCGCTTGAATCCAGTTCGGGCTGCATTGGTGCAACAACCGGCTGAGTATAAGTGGATGTGGTTCGAGAGTGGTGCGGATGTATAGGGCTGCGCGGGCGAGTCGCCCGCGCCCACACTTCATTGCCTCTGATACTCTTTCTTCTTCCGCATGAAGACACAACTTGGAAAGTTGACAGCGGCGGCGGCGCTCTGCCTGCTGCTGGCCAGTTGCGCCCAGACCGGACCGCCGCTGCCGCCGTCGCTCGAACTCCCGAAGCCGCCGACTGATTTGCGCGCCAGCCGCAAAGGCAATCGCGTGACGCTGAACTGGAGCGAGCCCACGCTTACCACCGACCGTCAAAGTGTGCGGTATCTCGGTCCCTCCCTCGTCTGCCGGAGCACCGATCATGAAATCACCGCGTGCGGGAATCCGGCTGCGATGTTGCCGGCGCCATCGGCCGTCCCGCAGAAGCCGAAAGCCTCGCAGGGCTCAGCGCGTGGCACAGCGCGCGGCACGGCGCAGAAATCCGGCTCTCAACCGCCCGCACCACAGACCTACATCGACACGCTCCCCGCGGTCCTGCTACAGCAAGATCCATCGGCCGAAGTCACCTACGCCGTCGAAGTCTTGAACCGCAACGCCCGCGGCGCGGGACTATCGAACCGCGTGCACGTGCCCGCCGTCGCGACCCTGCCTCCGCCGAGTAACCTGGCCGCCACACTGACCGGCGATGGCGTGGTGCTAACCTGGACCAGTTCAGGGGAATCACAGAACATCTCCGCTAGCCTCTCAACTAATTCCCCCGGAGTTCAATTTCGTCATCGAATCTATCGGCGCGACGAAAGCTCCGGCAAAGACGTGATTGCCGGGGAAGTCCCGTTGGGAGAACCCGGCCCCGCACACTTCACCGACTCGGGCTTCGAATGGGAAAAGACCTATCTTTACCGGATTGCCGCCGTGAGTATCGTCAAGCGGCCCGACAGCGAAGTGCAGGTTGAGGGAGACGACACTGCGCCCGTGCGCGTCGTCGCCCATGACGTCTTTCCACCGTCCGCGCCCGCCGGGTTGCAGGCGGCATACTCGGGCGAGGGTCAAAAACCGTTTATCGATCTCATCTGGGCTCCGGTCGCAAATGTCGATCTCGCCGGATACAACGTCTATCGCTCCGAAGGGAGCGGTCCCGCAATCAAGCTGAATGCCGAACTGGTGAAATCCCCATCGTACCGAGATAGCGCGGTTACCCCCGGCACAACCTATACCTACTCGGTCTCAGCCGTGGACGTGCGTGGAAACGAAAGTCAGCGATCGGAGCAAACCAGCGAATCCGTCCCGTAGTGAGGCGTCCGCGACGTTCGGGAGAATTCTTCACCACAGGGAGCGCAGGAGGAACACAGGGGAATGCATCGATTTAATCGAGAATCAATTGTTGGTTGAACCAGAAGTCACCGGTGTCCCTCGGTGTCCACTGTGGTGAGGATGTTCGCCGACTTAACACAGGCTCCAGATTTTTCGCGATCGTCCCGTTCTTTGTGATTGAATAATCTGTGGATGAATAATCTTCTGATGAGATACTGCCGATTCGAACTCAGGGGTTCCGCTCACTACGGCTTGGTGGAGTCGGTTGCGGGGAGCGACGAAATCACTCGCGTGCTCCTCCAGCCGCCGCATGACAGCCAGGGCGACGGCCTTCCCACTCGCCGCATCGACCGCATCCCGCTCGCGGAGGCAACGCTGCTGGCGCCCGTGCAGCCTTCGAAGATTGTCTGCATCGGACGCAACTATCGCGAGCATGCTGCCGAATTCGGCCACGAGGTTCCGAAGGAGCCGCTGCTGTTTCTCAAGGCGAATTCGGCCCTGCTGCCGCCGGGTGGAACGATTCTTCGACCCAAGATTTCGGAGCGCACCGACTACGAGGGCGAACTGGGCGTCGTCATTGGCCGGCGCTGCCACCTTCTAGCCGACAGCGAGGACGTACGTCCCTACATCCTCGGCTACACGTGCGTGAATGACTTCACCGCCCGCGATCTTCAGTTCAAGGACGGCCAGTGGGCGCGTTCTAAGAGTTTCGATACTTTTTGCCCGGTCGGACCCATCGTCGCCGACGGGCTTGATCCTTGGGCGGGCGTCCCGGTCGAAACCCGGGTGAATGGCGAGGTGCGGCAGTCGGGCAACACGCGCAATTTTATTTTTCCGCTCGACGTTATCATCCGTTACATTTCGCAAGCCATGACGCTCGAACCCGGCGACCTGATTGCCACCGGTACACCCGAGGGCGTGGGGCCGGTCGTAACTGGTGACGTCATCGAAGTCTCGATCGCAGGCATCGGCGCGTTGCGGAATCCGGTGGCCGATCAAGCGTAGCGAACTGCCTTAGCTTGTGCGGGGACGGGCGCCCTCGCCCGTCCAGCTCGGCCCGCCACGGACTCTTATTTCGTCCCCACGGCCTGCCGCACGGCGCGCTCCAGCAGTTCCGCCGCCCTCAGCAGCGTCTCCATTTCCGGTTCCCGCAGGCCGCTGAGCGTCTTCGCCACCAGCCGGACTCTCTTCGCCCTTGCCTGCTGTAGCAGCCGTTCCCCTTTGGCCGTTGCGGTCACTCGAATCCGCCGCGCATCCTTCGCATCGGTCTCAATCTTCGCCAGCCCAGAACGCTTCAGTCCCGCCACGATCCGGCTCATGGTTGGAGCCTTCACTTGCTCGGCGACTGCCAATTGCCCAAGCGCCATCGGGCCGCCGAACACCAGGACGGAGAGTGCCGACAACCGCGCGGGGCCCACGCGGGCAAGAACATCCTGCTTGCGGGCGTGGCGCAAGAGATGAATGGCGGCCGAGTGCAGGCGATCGGCCACCTCCAGCCGGAATGATTTCTGGGAACGCGGCATACGACAAAAGCTTAGCATTGTGAACGCTTAGCATGGCTAACATTTTCCTTGACAATCCAAATCGCAGTTCTATAATTCGTTAGCATTGCTAAGTAACTAGAGGAAAACAACCGTGGAAGACTCCCAGCGTGGCTTCGAATCTGGTTTCGAAAGATGTTTTGAACTCTTGCAGGCGGGCGACGCCGACGCTCTCCGCCGGATTCTGGAACACGACCCCGCCGCATCCGACGCGCGCGGCGCGAACGGCGTGAGCCTGCTCATGCATTCCCTCTATCGCGGCCGCCGCGACCTGGCGGATTTAATTGCGGGCAAGAAAAAGGCGCTTGATATTTTCGAAGCCGCTTCGCTCGGCCGTATCGAGCGTCTGAAGGAGTGCATTCGCGATGGTTCCGCCATCAATTCCCCTTCAAAAGACGGCTTCACCGCGCTGCATTTCGCCTGTTTTTTCGGCCAGCCTGAAGCCGCGCGCGTGCTGATCGAAAGCGGAGCGGTAGTCGATGTTGTGGCCGCCAATCCGACGAAGGTCATGCCACTGCACTCGGCCGCCGCCACCCGCAATCTGGAAGCTGCCCGGCTATTGCTGGAACGCGGAGCGTCCGGCATGGTTAATGCCCGCCAGCAGGGAGGCTGGGTTCCGATTCACGCCGCCTCCCAGAACGGAGATCGTCCGATGGTGGAACTATTGCTCAAGCACGGCGCCGATCCCAAACTCGCTAATGACGATGGCAAAACCCCGGCCATGGTAGCCAGGGAAAAAGGCCATGCGGAAATAGCCACCCTACTGGAAGAGTAAGCGCGGCTCTTATTGGGCAATTCGCGCGGAGTCGACGGATTAAGTCCATGATTCTAATAGACATCCTGCGGCCGTCCGAACCGATTTCCGCATGGCAAACACCCTTGGGGACACCCCAATCCTCCAGCCTTCATTTCTCCCTGGTTACGCACGACATAGCCCTGCAAGCTTGCGCTCCGATCTATGCATCAAACCGTCTATAATGGAGCAACAGTTCCTCGGGGTAAACGCGAACCACCCATCGAGAGATGCGAAGATCAAATTATGTCGACAAAGTTAAAGGTCACAATTATTGCCAGTTCGCTGGCCATTCTGCTGTTCACCCTAGTGGGCGGTTTTGTCAATGTTCGCGCTTCATCGAACGACGGCGCGTATCGGCAATTGTCGGTGTACAGCGAAGTGCTGTCGCGCATCCGTCTGGAATACGTTGAAGAGCCGAACATAGCTGGGGTCACGGACGGCGCGCTGCACGGTTTGCTGGAGTCGCTCGACGCTAATTCCAGCTATTTGTCGGCGGAAGAGTACAAGCACTACAAGACGATGAAGACCGGCGGCAAGGCGGATATTGGCGCCGCCGTCTCCAAGCGCTTCGGATACGCGGACGTGGTCGCGGTGATTCCTGGAGGCCCAGCGGACAAGGCCGGGATCGAGAACTCAGACATCATTGAGTCAATCGAGGGCAAGAGCACCCACGACATATCGCTTGCCGAGATTCATGCTCTTCTGTCCGGGGAAATCGGATCTACGGTTACGGTGGCGGTGGTGCGGCCGCGGCGAGCCGAGCCGCAGAAGATTGTGATCACGCGCAACCTGGTCGCCATCCCGCCGGTCGGCGAAAAAATGCTTGCGGATAATGTCGGCTACATCCAGGTCGACGCGTTCCCCGAAGGCGAGTCGCAGGAGATTGCGGGCAAGGTTCGCGACCTGCAAAAGCAGGGAGCGAAGAAACTTGTGCTCGATCTGCGTAACGCGGCCAGTGGCGCGGAGTCTGAGGGTGTCGCCACCGCCAATCTTTTCCTTGATCATGGCACCATCACTTATCTACAGGGGCAGAAATATCCGCGGCAGGCTTTCAACGCCGATCCCGGCAAGGACATCACCAGGCTGCCGGTGGCGGTCCTGGTGAATCGCGGCACGGCGGGGCCAGCCGAGATTGTGGCTTCGGCAATTCTCGAGAACGCCCGGGGCGATGTGGTCGGGGACAAGACTTTCGGCGATGGCTCAGTGCAAAAGCTGATCGAGATGCCGGACAACTCCGCGCTGATACTTTCGATCGCGAAGTACTACTCGCCGAGCGGCAAGGCAATTCAGGATGCGGCCGTGACGCCGAACGTATTGGTCGCGGACACCGCCGAAGATGATGCTGGATTGCCCGACGAAGACGAGCAGGCACCTCCCGGCGAGAAGCCTGGCGACAAGAAGGAAGAGAAGCCGAAGAACCTGCAGGATGACCAATTGAACAAGGCGTTGGAAGTGTTGAAGAACCGGGAATCGAAAAGTTAAAGGTCAAAGTTGCAAAAGTTTCAAGGTTTCAAAGTTTACAATCGCTTGCTTTGGCGGGCGATTTTTTTTGCTTACGAGGATAATGCGTGATAGCCAAGACTTGACCTTGCACACCACGCTGTCGGAGGGGGTCGCTGCGGTCAGGCCGTAAGAAGGTTCTTGGGGGTAATGGCTGATGGGCGAACAAACGGAGCAAAGTTGTGTAAACGCCTGATAGCGTCAGTTGACAATTCTAGTGCAAGCAGGTCAGGCATGATTGAAGATCGCCACGCTGCTACTGCAGCTTCGCATACTCCGCCTTGGCTTCCTTCAGGATGGGAATGTCGGGGTCGGCGTCTTTCCAGAGCGTCAAGAAGTCCTGGTATGCGCTCTTCGCTTTGGCGGTGTCGCCAGAGACGGCATACGCGCGTGCAAGTTGGAGATGGGCGAGCGAGCCGAGCAGGACGTTCTGCACGATTCCAGGATGATCGAGAAACTTCTGGAATTCGGCGGCGGCAGCGGGGCCGTTCTTCTGGGCGAGGTAAGCCAGGCCGCGAACGTACGGGGGATACATTGTGCCTCCGGGAGGAGGCTGTCCGAGTTCGTAGGGAAGAGCGGGCTCGAGCGCGACAATCGCCCGGTCGGGGGCCTGTTGCACCATGGCAAGCGATGCCTCGATCACCGGGAACCAATACACTTTGAGATAAGTGTTGGTCGGCTCTGACTTTTGCAGCGCCTCAAGGAGAGTCTTGGATTGAGCGGTCTCGTTTGTGCGTGCCAGTGCCAAAGCGGCCAGGACTTTGACATCACGCCCGGGAGCGAGCGCCAGGGCGCGGGCGACGCCCTGCCGGGCAGCGGCCATGTTGCCCATCTCGGCCTCGCGGATCGCTTGATAAGCGAGCCACTGGGCGCCAGTTTCCTTGGCATCCGAGCGCACAGCGGAGTCCGTGGCGCGCCGGGCGAGGTCGCGGGCTTTCTCCAGATGCCCGTGGTAGGCCTGGGTGTCGGCGTGGGTGTTGAGCATCTGGTCTTCTTCGCTGGGGCGGCCTGCCGCCCACGCTACGTCGCGCTCCATTTCAGCGGAATCCCCCGACAGAAATGCCAAACTGTAGAGATCGGCCCGAATGAACAAGTCATCGAAGCCCTTCTGCTGTGCTTCCAGGAGAATCTGCCGGGCGTCCTTGAGCCGATTGACGTTGATGTAAAGGCCAGCCATGTTTGCATAGGCGTTGATGGTGGGTTCCAGCCGCTGCGACACTTCAGTCTCTGCGATCGCTTTGTCGTACTGGCCAAGAGCGGAATAGAGGGCGCCGAGATTTGTGTGTGGCACGAAGTCCCGTGGGTAGCTTTTCGCCCAGAGTTCGTAAGCTTCCGTGGCCTTCTCCACTTCGGCGGTGACCTTTTCAAAATACAAAGCAGAGATGCGGTACCTCTCGCGTTCACTTACGCGGTCACGCAAGTCATAGGCCTTCTTGGCATAATCCGCGGAGAGACTCGCCTGTCCAAGATTCCCGTACAAAACGGCTAGACCGGCGTAAGCGATGGCGAAGTTTGGGTCGAGTTCGAGGGCCCGCTTCATGAACGGAATGGCTTCGGCGTTGCCCTTAGTGCGGCCGGTTGTGATGCCCATGCTGTAAGCCTTCAGGGCTTCGAGCGAGGGCGTAGTCGCCTCCACGGGAACATCGAACTTTTGCACCGAGGCAAGCGATTCTCCCAACCTGGCGCGCAGGCTGGTGGCCGCCGTGCCCAACGCCTTGAGCACGCCCTCTTTGCTGGCCGCCTCTGCTTGCTCCTTGGCCAGCGTGTCCCCGGTACTGCAAGCGACCGCCTCCAGACCGACCACATACTGAGTGCCCAGGCTGGAAACCGAGCCGGCCAGAATGGCTTTGCTTCCCGTGCGCAGGCAGAGTTCCTTGGCGACCTCTGCCGTGACGTGTTCGGTGGGCGCGCGGCCCATCAGCTTTAACGTCGCGCCGACTTTGCGATCGGAAAGAATATTGAGGAAGGGAGACTGTTCGAGATCAACGGCGAGGGCCTGCTTGAGGGTGCCGTCGAAGACCGGGTCGCCGGTGGAGTTGGTGAAGTCGGTGAGGACGACCGTGTCTTTCTCAGTGAGCGGGGCCGCTTGGGTCACCGGCGCCGCCGAACGCGAGCGCCAGTAGAGGCCACCCGCGATCAGAGCAGCCACCAGCACCACGGCAGCGGGAACCAAAATCTTCCAGAATTTCCTGGCCGCGACGGGAACTTCGGCGACCTTCACTGCGCCCGATGACTGAGATGGAGCAAGCGCAGGCGAGGAACCGGATGCTGGCGACGGCGGTTGCGCGGCAACATGAGAGCTGCTTTCCTGTGCGAAGGCCACAGTCCCCGAACTCGCTGGGACGCCGTGCCGCGATTCCGTTTCCCGTTTCAGCCGCTTTAGGTCGGCCCGCATCTCAGCCGCACCTTGATAGCGCAAGTCGCGGTCTTTCTCCATTGCCTTGTTGATGATCCGTTCCAGTTCGGGCGGAATATCACGATTGAAACGAATCGGCGGGGGCGGATCAGAATCCAGGATTGCTTTAGAGATGACTCCCGAACTTTCGCCATGAAAGGGCAATGCCCCCGTCGCCATCTCGTACAGCACTGCGCCGAAAGAGAACAGATCACTGCGCGCATCCAACTCTTTCGCCCGCACCTGCTCCGGCGACATATACGCGACCGTTCCGAGCGTAGAACCGGGACTGGTGAGATGATCCGCGTCCACCGAACCCGTCTGCGTGTTCAGGGACCCAACCTTGCTCGAAGAACTGCCCGCCAGACTGACCTTCGCCAAGCCAAAGTCGAGAATCTTGGCGTGCCCGCGCTTCGTCACGAATATGTTCGCCGGCTTGATATCGCGGTGGACGATGCTAGCAGCGTGAGCGGCGTCGAGCGCGTCGGCGATGTCAATCGCCAGACCGAGCAAAACATCGGTGTCGATGGGCTTTCCGGCGATGCGATACTTCAGCGTCATCCCATCCAGAAACTCCATGGCGATGTACGACTGATCGTCACTCTTGCCGATGTCGTAAATCGTGCAAATGTTGGGGTGGTTTAGCGCCGATGCTGCGCGGGCTTCACGTCGGAAGCGTTCCAATGCCTGCGGGTCTCGGGAAACGTCATCAGGCAGGAACTTGAGCGCAACGAAACGACCGAGTTCAGTGTCCTCGGCCTTGTAAACGACACCCATACCACCGCCGCCGAGCTTTTCGACAATGCGGTAGCGCGAGATGGTCTGGCCGATCATTAGGGGCAAATCTTACGCGGGCAAAACGGGCAAGTCAATGAAGGCTGCGGAGTTGGCCGTGCCGCGAGGAGGTAGACGGTGAAAAATCCCGATTACACTCAAGATCCCCCAGATCGGATCCCGGCCTGAAACCTTGAAACTCTGAAACCTTGAAACCTGGCCTTGGTTTAACATTGAAACGTTGAAATTTTGAAACCTTGAAACTTGCCTTTGAACATCTTCCGACGATAGAAATTGGCGGCCGGAAGTTGGTCGGACGCGTGCTCTTTGGTTTGCTTGTCTTGCTCTCTGCCGCCGTAGGCGCCGCTGTCGGGTTACTGCTGGTCTATTCGACGGATCTTCCTCAAGTCGAAGAACTGGAGCGTTATCGTCCCAGTTCGGTCACCGAACTCTATGATGGAAAGGGCCGGGTCATCGGCACCTTCGCGCTACAGCGCCGCGTGATCGTCACCTATGACGATTATCCGGAGGTTCTGCGCAACGCGCTGGTCTCGATCGAAGATAAGAATTTTTACCGGCACTCGGGCATCAACATCTGGCGTATTGCGGGCGCGGCGTATCGCGATGTTGAGTCCGGCGGGAAGGTGCAGGGAGCGTCCACGCTGACGATGCAGCTCGCCCGCAATCTGTTTCTCTCTCCAGACCGCTCGTTTTATCGCAAGGTGCAGGAAGCGCTGCTTGCCATCCAGATCGAGCGGAGGTTCACCAAGCCGCAAATCTTCACCTTGTATGCCAACCAGATATTCCTGGGCCACGGCGCTTACGGTTATGAAGCAGCGTCGGAATATTATTTCAGTAAACCGGCAAAGCAATTGAAGCTGGAAGAAGCCGCGCTGCTTGCGGGACTTCCCAAGGCGCCACAATATTATTCGCCGGTCAACCACCCGGAGCGCGCGCTCAAGCGGCGCAACCTGGTGCTCAATGCCATGCTGGAGGACGGCAAGATCACCGCGGCCCAGGCGGCGGACGCCAAGAGCAAGCCCATTGTGCTCAACTTGCAGAAAGATCCGAATTCGCTGGCTCCGCATTATGTAGAGGAAATCCGGCGCTACCTGGAAGCGAAGTATGGCAGCGATCAGGTCCACGCAGGAGGACTGCGGGTTTACACCTCGCTCGATATGGATCTACAGAAGTCGGCGCGCCAGGCGCTGCTCGACGGCCTGGGCGCCTATGAGCGACGGCATGGCTGGCGCGGCGAGTTGCCGAATGTCATTGCCCAGGGTCAGAAGCTCAACGAATACACGGATCCTGATTGGGATGAAGATCCCGAAGTAAACGGATATATGCACGCGCTGGTCACACAAGTTTCGGCGGGCACCGCCGAAATTCGCTTCGGGCAGCGCCGAGCCACGCTCTCGCCAGCCGATATGGCATGGACAATGACAAAGACGAAGATGAAGATGAAGCTCAAGCCGTCCGACATTCTTGACGCCGGCGACATTGTCTACGTCAAAGTGCTGTCGCTCGACGCCGGTGGAAAAGCGCGCGTCAGCCTGGAGCAGGATTCAGGCGCTGAAGGAGCGCTCGTCGCCATCGATAACGCGACCGGAGAGATCAAGGCCATGGTCGGCGGCCGCGACTTCAATCTTTCCAAGTTTAACCGCGCCACGCAGGCTCTGCGCCAGGTGGGGTCGTCTTTTAAGCCCTACGTCTATACCGCCGTGATCGACCAGGGCGGCAGCCCCGACGACACTATTCTCGATGCGCCGGTAACTTTTCAAACTGCTTCCGGCCCTTATTCGCCGCACAACTTCGACAATAAATTCGAAGGCACCATCACGTTGCGGCGCGCGCTGGCGCAATCCAGAAACATTCCCGCGCTTAAGCTCGCCGACCGCATCGGCATTAAGACCGTGATCGATTACGCGCACCGTTTCGGCATTACCTCAAATATTCCCGCGTATCTTCCGGTGGCGCTGGGCTCGGCGGAAGTTACGCCGCTCGAGCAGACCTCTGCTTTCAGCGTGTTTCCGAACGATGGCGTGCGCGTGGCTCCGCGCTACATCACCAAGGTGACCGACTACGAGGGGCGCATTTTGGAAGAAGATTTCTCCGATATCAAGGACGTCGTCAGTTCGCGGACCGCGCGCGTGATGACATCGATGCTGCGGGAAGTGGTTCTCCATGGCACCGCCGCCGCCGCCAAGATGCCCTATCCGCTGGCCGGCAAGACGGGAACGACCAACGATTTTACCGACGCCTGGTTCGTGGGTTTTTCTCCGTCGCTCACCTGCGGTGTGTGGGTTGGTTACGACGAAAAAAAATCGCTGGGCGAAAAAGAGACGGGAGCCCGCGCCGCCTTGCCCATCTGGATGCAATTTATGAGCGTCGCGCTGGCGGGCAAAGATGCAGGAGAATTTCAGCCCGCGCCGGCAGCCGTTAACACGGCCGTTGCGCAGAAAAGAGTCGACACCCCGGACGTCGCTCCGGGTGATGGCGAAACGCATTAGCCGGGCCGTATTCGAATTTTTGGTAGAGACGCAGCTCGCCGCGTCTCAGACGGGGCAAGCCCCGTCTCTACAGGCGCGACTGGATTAACTTTCGCATTAATCGGCCGATGCGCACGATTCGATAAGCGGGAAACAGCGCTTTCGGCAATCGCACAGCCGCAACGTCTCCCACACCCGGTGTCCACACAAGCCGCCAGAGATATCGCCAGCGGTCACCGCGCCGCTCGCGCAGTCTCAGGATCAGGCGGAAGTATTCGGTGGATTCGAAATCGTAAGCTGCGCCGCGAGCGAGACGCCGGGCGAATTCGCTGCCGAGCACAGGAACCTGAGGATCGGCCAAAACCAGTTCTTCCGCAGGTTTGGGAAGCTGCGAGTGAAGCACGTTCTTCACCAGCCAGAAGCTTATGCCGAGCATGCGAACGATTCCTAGCGCCCGCGCTCGGGAGAGCACCAACGAGTAATCGATACTTTGTGTTCGCAAGGTCTCGCCAATGTCGGTAAGCCAGAGCAGCCGGGTCCACAGATGCTTGGCGGCGTGAAGACAGAGCACCAGCAGTGAATCCTCCGGAGATAAGCATGGTACTTCACTCCCGCCGACGACGGTGCGGCCGGAGCGCGCCAGAAGATCCTCCACGCGCAGATCGTTCGCGCGCAGATCGTTCATGTGAAGATCGTTTACGTGAAGATCAATGCCATAGAAATAGGGCAGCAGCGCCCACTGCAGTTCGACCAGATTCTTTCCGGCGGCGCCGTCAAACGAGCGCTCGTAGCCTGTCCGCAGCCACAATCGCTCGACAGCCGGGGTAAAATCCGTCGCTGGGCGATATCCGATTTCGGAAAGGGCATGCTTCGCGCGCTCGAAGTCGGTGGGAGAAATCAGGAAGTCGAGGTCTGAAAAAGTTCGCAAGCCTGGATCGTGATAAACCGATTGCGACAGCAGCGGGCCCTTATACGGAACCGCCCGTAACTGCGCGCGCTGGAAATGCTGCATGATGCGCGCCAGTTCGGCGGTGAACCATAAACTGCGCCGCAGGTTTGCTTCGTAACCGGACCGCAGCGCGCGCTCGATCTCCGGCGGAAGGCCGCGAGCGTGTTCGATCAGGTTGCGCGCCGCGAGCGGGAAAACTCCGTGGTGCTCCGCCAGGCGAAGGAATTCGTTCCAGTCGAGGGAGGAGAGATTCCAGGTCGCAATGCGCTGGATGCGCTCCGGAGGCAGTTCCGCGCTGGCCAGCGCACACAGGAGATCAAATTCTCCTTCTTTCTGTGCAACAGCGCTCGGTGGAAACGCGCTCGACATGGAATCGGATCCCGGTGCCATAGTATCTTCTGGAGTGGCAGCCTGACCGCAGCGGCTTCGTTCTATTTCCATGGACCAAATCGTCTTCGAATCCGTTCGCAAGATATTTCGCCATCGTCCAGCGCTGTTCAATTGGCTGGGACGGGAGCGGAGCGGCGAAACCATTGCCTTGAACGACGTTTCCTTTTC